>LULL01000012.1_pt1 | contig 94603 bp, 77 predicted proteins | sample 728161 | NCBI WGS metagenome assembly LULL01 (sample SAMN03860290, study PRJNA289734) | marine metagenome | biome: seawater column; feature: ocean; material: water; isolation source: Red Sea water column Station 149 - depth 500m | place: Saudi Arabia: Red Sea | collected 2011-10-15 | depth 500 m
GCTTGAACTGTCATTTAATTGGTGGGGCTGATGTGGCCCAAGAAATTGATGCAAAAAGGGCCATTAATCAAGGTGTAAGACTGGCCAATTCATTATAAAAATGGTCGCCAAAGCGACCCTTTTTATTCGTCTGAGTCTGAATCAGCATCATTCAAATACTTATCTTTTGTTTCTTTCAGTAATTTATAAACTTGCTGTTTTGCTTGGTTATTCACTTTTGTCTCAAGTGACTTCTCAACTCGCTCAAAAGATTTTTGAAGTTGTTTTTTGGGAATTTTAACTAAGCTTGTACAAACATAACCATCCCAGTCCTTTTTAGCTCCCATATCTTGCTTATAACGTCTTTTTTCCCAATATTTTCGATATTGTTGAATGCCAGTTATGGTAGCTTGCACCTCTTTATAAAGATCATTCTGAAGATATTCAGAAAGTTTCGAATCAGTTTTCGAAGGATCTCCACTTTTACTCTGAGCAAAGCTCTCTTTAATAAAAGTTGAAATTTCAGCTGCGACACTCGCCGCAGAGTTCGCATGGGCCAACTTACAAGCGATATCGCGATCATTTTTTGGTTCACTGGTATAAATGTAAAATCTATTTTTTTCAAACTCTTCATCATCGACTTCATCATCTAACCATTCCTCTAAATCAATTACCCATTCAGGAATTTCCTCCATAGATGCATCAACAACCTTATAATCTTTCTCTAAAGTTCTTGAACAAGCAAAAAAGCTAAGACATAACATCAGCAAAACAGAAAACTTCATAAAACTCCTTCATAATAATAAAACTCCATTCAATTATAACGATTATAAAGCAAATGAATAGATGGTTTTAACTAAGTACCTAAAGAAAACTAAAGGAAAAGAGCATATTTGCCAGTATATTCTGGCATAAAAGGAAAATGAAAAAATAGCTGCCTATTCCTCCCAACTAAAAAACTTAAAAAAAATAACGACTTAGAGCAGAAAAAAATATCCTCTATTTTTTATTCTTGATATTGATAGAATAGAATGATCAGGAGAAAAATATGAAAGCCCTACTATCAATTTTACTACTAATACCTACTATGGCCCTGGCCTCAGAGGGATATGAATGTCATTTTGCTAGCTCATACAATGCAGACGGAGTTAAGATAGATATAAATGGTCAATTTTCTCAAGTAGAACTCATTCATAAAGGAAAAAAATCTTTTTATAAAAAGTGTAAAGCTGAGAAAGATGATTTTGGCTTACTTATAGATTGTACCCAAGGTTTGACAGATTTTATGATTTTACTCAACAATGAAGTTCGTCCTGCCTCAGGTGGAATTATGTCATCAACACACGACCTCTTTGTTGATATTGACTGTTAAAACTATTGCTTAGGCGTTGTGTTGTTATTCAGATAATTTTGTCTATACTCAGTAAAAAATTTAGCTTTTAAGGCATACATTCGGCGATAATTTTCTTTACCAGAAACAATATCAATTAATTCTTGTCTTTGTTGCTCTTCAAATTGTTGCATTTGAGCTATTTGCTCTTCTTTTGTTTCAAAACGAATTTTTTTACTCATATTAATTAATTCTCTAATCATCTTAAATTCAGCTGAAATAAATTTAATAACAGCATAATCTTGAAGCTCAAGTTTATAAACAATCATTTCATCCACCTTAATTGTCCATGCCTTTTGAAGCTCATCTGTAAGCCATAATTTTGAAAACTCAGATGTATATAAAATATTTTCAGTTAAAGTTGATTTAAAATCATCAGTTTTATCAGGATTAAATTTGGGTTTATTTGCCTCTTTCTCCTCTAAATTTTTTAAATAAATATCCTTCGCACTCTCTTCAACTTGAACAACACTTATCGCTCCACGATACATTGATGGAAAAAAATTTGGAAAGATCAAGTGAATAAGCAATAAGAGGACTCCGACCCCACCCGTAATACCTAGCCTTAACATTAGCTTTGTACTTTTGCCTACACCATTTTTACCATAAGGATTAAGTTTTTTAAGCAATTGATTATTCTCAGGATTTTTATCAAGTAAAGAGCTTTTGACTAAATATTGAATTTTATCAAACTCTACTTTAGCCTGAGATCTATCCAGTTTTTTATCAAAGGTCTCTTTAATTTTAGTGTTAACTAAATTTTCAATTCCCCTAGCAATTGATTCAGCGTATTCTTGCTTACGCTTTTTAAGTGTTTGTTCTTCTTTTTCTTTGCGCACTCGAATATTTTCCATTTCTTGAGCACGCAGTTTGGCAAGTAACTCTTTTTCCTTCTTAATATGAGCTTGAGTTCTCTGCCTTTGTGCTGCTTCTTTTTCCTGTAATTCTTGATCTATTTCTTTGAGTTTCTCTTCACGAACTTTTTGAGCATCCAATTGAGCTTTCTCTAAACACTCACTGGCTTCCTGTTCAATACGCAAAGCCTCTTCTCTAGCGTCTTTAAGAATTTCTTGTTCTTTAAGACTCATATTTTCTTTAAATTTTTCTTTTTGCTCCTGAATAGAGGATCGAATATTTTCAACATCTGCCAAAAGTTTGTTTTTTTCATTCCCTAGTTCTTCAATAGAGTCCTTAAGCTCCGAGTTCTCAGATTGTAATTTCTGCTTTAGCTCTTCTAATTCTTTTAAACTTTCTTGGTGTAGTTTTGCGGACTTATCTTGAGCAAAGGCAATAACTTCACTGGCCTTATCGTGGGCTTGCTGTAATTCATTTTTACTACTAAGGTACAACTCTTTAGCTTCATCCTTGGCTTCTTGGATCAATTTCTCTGACTTTTCCTTAGCACTGGTTAAAACTGTCTCGTACTCACTTAAAGCCTTTTCTTTGATTTCACTTGCTTCTTGATTTGCTTCATGAAGTTTACGCAGAAGCTCTTCATTTAATTTTTCAATTTTTTCTTTAGATTCTTTTTGAGTTTTCTCTTCCAAGTCTTTAATCATCTTATGCTTTTGACTAGCTTCTTCAAGAAAAGCCTTCGCCTCTTGTTCCATTTTCTCAGATTTTTGATAACTTCTATCTAGTATGGAGTTTGCTTCGGCATTATTTTTTTCTTTAAGACTTTCTAGACGAGAAAACTCTTTATCTCGCATCTCTTTTAATTTTATATCTAATTTGTTTTTTTCATCCTCAAAGTAGTTTTTTGCTTTTTGGTTAGCCGCTGTGAGTTCTTCTTGTTTACTAGTTATTTCATTTTGAGTCTGAGTCAACAAATCTTGTAAACGAAGCTCTTCTTGTTTTAACTCTTCAATTTTGTGATTAAAATCTTCTTCTTCTCTTTGAAGGTTCTCAACTTCACGATGTTTTTTTTCAATATTTTCGTTTAGCTCATCAAGTTGTTGACTTCGTGCTTGAGTTGTTTCTGTCAGCTCCGCCAGTTTTTTTTCAAGTTCATTCTTTTGTTCATGCTTAATTTCGAGTTGATCTTTTTCATAAGATAAATCTTCTTGGCATTGCTTTAATTCCTTTTCAAGCTTGGCCAAAACCTCAGAGACCTCATTTTTTTCTTTCTCATAAAGTCTTTTATTTTCTAAATACTCAGTATCTAATTGCGCAAGTTCTTGCTTTTTATGAGAAACCTTCGCATATAATTCATCTTGCTGTCTGTCTAGGTCTTGTTTTTTTTCTAAGGTTTCACTAATCTTTTCATGAAGAGTGTCAAGTTTATCACGTAATTGAAACCTTTGCTCTTCGGCTTGAGAAATATTTTGTTCAATAAGCTTTAATTTGTCATTACCTTCAAAGAGAATTCTCTCCTTTTCTTTATTTGCCTGTCCAAGAATTTTTTCACTCTCACATTGCGCCTCTTCTAAAATGGACTCTGATCGTTCTCTGGCCTCTTCAATGATTTCTTTAGCTTCTAATTGAGCTTCATCAACTTCTTCATTAGACTTGGATAAAGCTTCATCAATAATTCTCTTAGCTTCATATTCAGCTTCTTCTTTAATCTTAAGAGCTAAGACTTTGGACTCAATTTCAATTTTTTGTAGCTCTAGTTGTTCAATTTCAGAAAATTGTGAATCGGAAACCATTGAGACTCTATCTCTAATCGCTTCCAAACTTTTATCTGCTTCAATTGAAAAAGGACTAGTACTGTCATGGTCCTCTAGTTTAAAAGCATTATTTCCGGCAACAGAGCTTCTTTGAATAAAAGGTCCTTTAGGGCCAGAAAGATTAAATTGTCCAGTTTTGTCTTCATTTTTTTGACCAAACTCAACGAGATTATCCTGCTCAGAAACTTCGTCATCTTTAACAAAGTTTTCATGAGAAATTTCGACGACGAGACTTCTATTGCCTAAAGATAGAATATTACCTGACTTAAGTGGATACCATTGATGAGGTACAATCCTATCCCCACCTAAAAAACTTCCGTTAGTCGTTCCCAAATCTTGAATTTTGATTTCATTTGAATCTAGTTTTACTTTTAAGTGCCTACGACTTAATAACTCATTATCAACAACGATATCCGCTTTATTGGTACGACCAATGGTAAAAACTTTTTGATTAAGCTCAAACTTTTTCACTCCATCGTTTAAATGTATTTTTACATTTACTTTCGTCTTCAATGACTTTCCTAGTTTTTCTTATGAAGCTTTTTTTACTTCATCATCCTCATTAACGACTTCTACGACCTCATCTTTATCTTCATTATTTTCTTGCTGTGCCTCAGGACTGTCGTGTTCCTGTTTTACAGCTTCCTCTTTTTTAGAGTTTTTATCTTGTGCAGACTCATCTTTTTCAGAGGTCAAGACTTTGTGTTTATTAACTTGAGAGTCTACAGCTTCCTCAGCTAAAGCTTCTAAAGGGTCTCTATGTTCATTAAATTCTGGAATATCTTTTGGTAAAACATTATTCTCACAGCTATCCCATAAAAGCTCCATAGAGTTTTCAAATTTATTCACTGTTTTCATAAAAACTTTTTCCGGATCAAACAAAGTATTTAAAAAAGTCATACAAACAGAAACAATAATTCCAATAATTGAAGTGCTCATTGCAAATGCAATACTCTTCAAGAAGTTATCCATGATAACTTTTGCTCCTTCAACATCTTCAAGGCGCATATTACCTAGTTCAGGTAAGGCGGCCATAATCCCTAAGAATGTTCCAAAAATACCACCTATAATAAAAATACCAGGAAGAACATTTAAAACATCATGAGTTGCTTGGACAGGTATGATTCCCATAATTTTTTTAAAACATACATTATTGTCAAAAACATTTTTTGTTAATTCAATAAAGCGTGGTCTTTCTTTGTTGTAACGTAAGTGCTTTACTTGTCTTAGTGATTCCTTAACTAACCTCGCACAGCCATCTTGAATCAAAAAAACTCTATCTGTAAAGTCCATAACATAATCTGGATTTCTACGCTTCATGTAGGCCCGAACAACAAAAAGTTCATAATAAGTTTTTTCTAAAATATATTTCATTGCCACATAAAACGAATCATTTTTTTGGCTTGAACTTTTTCCTTCTAAAAGATCATGTGCTCGTTTATAAAATTCTTTAGCAAACCAAAGTTCTCGTGTAACAGTATAGTGTACGAGAAGTCTCAATATCGTTGCGATACTAAAAGTAAATAGCATCACTGGTAATAAATGGACAGCTAGATCTTCTGTTAAAAAATTAATAAATCCTGTAATTGTTTCTTGTGAAAACATATTCGACTCCGTTCTTATTTATTATCCAATTCAAATTTTATAATAACTCTTTGTTCTTTTTTACAGTCATACTTTTGGCAAAATTCTTTTCTGCTCATTTCTTTTGCAGGAGCTCTTCCCTCTAAAGCCCCACTAAAATAACTTCTTCCCGAGACTTTCAGTAGTGGCGTGATTTGCTTTTGTTTGCCAAACTTAAGCTTTCTTGTATCAATAATATGCTTAAAAACTGACTTTGCTCTTTCAATAGAAAGGTTTGTATTATATTCCATCGCTTTGCGATCTTTTGGATCTAAACTATTTGGATTGACATAGCGTCCTTGATACGTAGGAGAAGCAAAACCAATAATATCAACGGCCTTAATCTTTTTAGCTATTTTTGGATCATTAAATATAGACTCAGCATAAATAGGCATAAATTTATTTAGTGTTTTTCTCATATCAGTCTTAAGCCTTGCTCTTCCACTATCAAAATAGCTATCTCCAAAAGCAAGTACCACTTCACCCGTTTCAGGGTCAACTGAGGCTTCAATTCCATTTCTTTTAAAATTATCACTAATCTTTTTAGCAAGTTTCTTTTTAGCATTGATAATTTCTTGAGCTTTTTTAAGATCTTTTGACAGCTGATTCTTTTCCCCTGTTAATTTATCCTTTTCTGCTGCTAGTTTTCTTTTTTCTTCACCAAGTTGTTTTGTCACTGCTGTCAGTTGATCTTTTTCAGCATCTAGTTTTGAGTTAACCCCTGCTAATTGTTTATTAATTTTCTTTAACTCTTCTTGCTGGGACTTAAGCAAGTTTTTTTGTCCTTTAAGTTTATTCCTTTGCGCTTCAAGTGCTGATCGTTGTCCCTCAAGTCTAGCAACTTCAGCCTGGAAGGCTTGTTTTGTTTCTTCTAGCTCTGCTTTAGTTTGAGCAAACTGGTTTTGAACTTTCGCAAGTTCGGCATCAAGTTTTGCTTTTTGTGACTGTGCCGACGAAAGCTCTTGATCAAGCTTTCTCTTTTGCTCTTGTTGCTTCTCAATTGTTTTATTGGCAAACTCTAATTGTTTATTAGCTTTTGAGACTGCTGTATTGACCGCCACAAGTTTCTTTTTTATACTTTGATTTCTTTGGCTTAGTTTTGCCACTTCTCTTTCTGATTGTTTCTTTAGCGCTCTCATTCTTTTTATATAATTTGCTTTTGAGATTTTTCTTTTCTTTTGCTCATTTTTGAGCTTTTGAATTTGCTTATTTAAATTGCTATTAATTTTGGCAATTTTTCTCTCATTAATTTGAATTTTTTTCTTTTTCTGGTTGATATCTTTATTCAACTTAGATATTTCTTGTTGTTTTGCCTTTAAGACTTTTTGTTTAAGGGCAATAATACTATCTTTTTGTTCAATAACTTTCTTTTTATTCTCAACTTCTTGATCGAGATTTGCAATTTGACTTTCTTTTTGCTCAATTAATTGCTCTCGTTGTAGAATTTCTTCATCTTTAAGCTGAATCGTTTCCACTTGTGTTTTTATTGTTTCTTTAGCACTTGCAATAGTTCGATCTCTACGTTTAATTTTTGACTTAGAAAGAACGTTAGCATTAATGATATTTCTTATCATTTGTTGATATTGATTTAAGGCCATTTCTTTGCGTTCATTTTCTAGCGCACGCTTTCTTAGCTCAGATGCCTCTTCTCTATTTTCTTCCTCTAGCAAAGTCAACTTATCCATCAGTTGCTCATACATCTCTTGTTCTTTCTCATTAGCAGATTTTTCTAGATAGTTTTCTTTTAAATTATTGTAGGCCTTAATTTGATTCTCAAGGTCTTGTGCTCGTTCAGCTAATTGCTGGTTTTTAATTTGTTGTTGTAAAGTATGTGTTCCTGTTCTTAGCGAAGCGACAACGTAAAGAAGTAAAAACACAACAGAAAGAACCATAAATAAGTCAGAATAACTGGCCCATTGATCTCCAGACTCATGCTTTTTTTTCAATTTATCATAATCAAAACTCATAAATTCACCCAAATTTTTTAGACAACCCATTATCTATTTCGGTTTTTTAAGAAAATAATTTAGTTTTTAAACATGCTTATCTTGAGTTAAAAATTTTCCGCCTCTGCTTTACTCAACAGAACATAAGTAAAATTCGGTATTACGATGTTTTCACGCTATATGTACATAAGTGATTGATATTCTGTTATTCTGTGAGATTAACTGAGTAGGGTTCTTTTTTGGCCAAATTGATTTTATACCTGATTTTACTTTTTTCTTAAGGCAGTGTAGAAAAAGGCATACAAAAACGGTAAGATTTATGGCAACACAAAAGACATTGAATACAAGTTTTGGTTTGATATCCTACTTGGAAGCAAATCCAAAAAAAGAAGAGACTCTTTTTTTTATTCATGGAAATTCTCACAGTAAAAGTAGCTTTTCCAATCAACTAAGCTCTCCGCGTTTTGATAATTTTAGACTTATTGCGCTTGATCTTCCAGGTCATGGAGCATCTTGCCAGTTAAAAAATTACTCACTTTCTCTGTATTATGAACTGCTTTGTGAGTTTATTTTAAGCTTTAATATTGAAAAATATATTCTGATAGGACACTCACTTGGAGGGCATATCGCAATTGAAGCACTTGAGGGTTTAAATCCTAGAGGACTAATTCTTTCGGGGACACCTCCGCTCTCCCATCAAGACCTGCAAACAAATCCTTTTATTGAGTCTGAAGAATTACAGCTTTTATTTCAGGATGATTTATCGCCCTTAGAACTCGATCGCTTGGCCGAGTCGTTTTATCATAAAGCTCCTTTGAATCTGATTCAAACCCAAGTTGATATTAAAAATACAGATAAACAAGTCAAAAAATCTTTACAAGAATGCCTCCAAAAACAAGATTTTAAAGATGAAGTCGATATTCTCAAATCGACACTGATTCCTACTGCTATTTTTCATGGAGAATATGATCAATATATCAACTTAAATTATTTAGAAGTTATTGATCTTAATCTATGGAATAATGAAATCCAAATCTTTAAGACAGGACACAATATTCATGCTGAAGATTCTTGGAATTTTAACTATAGACTACATGAATTTGCTTTAGATGTTTTTAATATTTCTCAACCGAGTATGCACCATTCAATAACCGGCACAAACACTTCTTTCACACAAAAAAGTATTTAGTTTTCTAATTTTGGTATACAACCAATTCGTTTATCATGGGGTGGATAATTTGAACGAATTCCATCAGAACCCGAACTCCCACTACTATCATCAGGAACAGAGGCACTACCGCAACTAATTTCATTACCCTGCTTTAAAGTATAAACTCTTTGATGTGACTTTTTTATATAGGGAGAACTTGGGTCTGCTGGCCAATAAAACTGAATTTTTTTGCCTGCAACAGTATCACTTGTAGGCTGGATATGTTGACCACCCTCAATATAAAACCAAATCTTTTTTAAGACTGTTTCTCTAATCAAAATAAAATCACAAACATTGTCTTGTTTAGCCGCATACAAACCTTCGGTATCGATCCCGATAATTTCTCGCATTGCTTTAAAAAGAGCACTATTACTATAATAATGCTGTTGAGTTGGACAATAAGCTTTGTACGTTTCACTATCTATAAAAGGGGTCATATAATATCCCAATTTATTGCTTATGGTTTCGGCCACTCCTTCATCTTCTTCAGAACCAACACCTGTATCACCATCATCAATACCACTTGGCCATTCAAGTTCAAAAAAGAGATTTAAAGAGCTACTCAGAGTCTGCCCTTGTAAGCGAATATTTTGCTCTAAAAGTTCATGAACTCTAAGTTTTCCTTCTCCTCCTAGATTATAAAACCGTGGGTCTTCGCGATTCCAAACCGTAAATACATTTGTTGTCTCTTCTAATAAAGGACTATTAATAGGAGTCGTTCCATAAAGTTCCATATCATGACAATTAACTGTTTGTAAGGACGAAGCTTTTAAGGGTTCAGGCCTTGTTGCTGAAATAAAATAAAAGTGAAATCTATTCACATCTTCTATAATAAAACTTCCATCCGTAGAATCAATAACTCCTGTTCTGAACAAACATGAGTACTGATTGACGGGCATTAAAGCTAGTGGTCCACCAATATTATCTTCAATGAGGTCAGAAATTAAGCGCATTTGAATCGTTGTTGAACGCGCACCTGAATTATTTTCAACAATACTTAAACGATAGGTTTCATCTTCAGAGAGTCCCCCGACCTCTACAAAGAAAGATGTTGCCCCTTTTTCTGGTTCAAAAGCTAAAGTGTTGGTATTTCCCTTTTCATCTTTAACTTCAATTGAACAACTGGCAGTAAGACTTCCATCTCGAGGAAGTGTATTACAAAACCCCCAAATATCCTCGATATCTGTTGCTGAAATCTCAGCTGTTGTTTGGGTTTCAAAATATAAAAGTCGTGTTTCAGGATTTGCTCCTGAGTTTTTTTCACTGCAAATGGCCTCACAATTGCCTAAACTAATAGGCTTAGCATTTTGGCAAGCACAGTGATTTGGTTGAATGATAATGGCTCCAGAAGGCCTTTCTATAGTTAACTCAGAGCTCGGTTCTTCTTCCTGTGGCTCATCAGTTATTGCTGTTGCATCGTAATCTAATACTGGCCTATTTCTAGGAATATTTTCCTCACAACTGATAAAGCTCAAAGTCATGATCATAGAAAGAAAATAAGTAAAAAAACGACAATATTTCATCACAGTTCCCTATCGGCACAGTCTAGCAAAGTTATTAATTATTTTACCCCAAAACAATTAATCTCATGAGTAGTCATCAAAAAATCAATAACTTAACAAATAACTCTTTTTAAGATGACCATAAAAATGGCCATCTTAATTTAGTCCCTAATGTTTTTGAATAATTATGCCGATCAGATACCAAATAACAAAAACTTATATTGGTTATATCCAAGGAGAAAATTATGACTAAGGCGGACTTAATTGCTGTAATTGAAAAACAAGCGAACCTTAGCCCCAAACAGGCAGAAAAAATAGTAAATATTTGCTTTGACTCAATGATTCAATCTCTTTATGACGATGAAAGAATTGAGATCAGAGGCTTTGGCTCATTTGCAAACAGAAACTACAAAGCCTATGAAGGACGTAATCCTAAAACAGGTAAAGTCGTTATCGTTGAGCCTAAAAAAGTTCCTTTCTTTAAAGTTGGTAAAGAACTTAAAGAAATGGTTGATGAAGGAAAAGATAAATACGTTATCCGTGAAGCATAGTTTTTAGAAATAAAATAAAGGCAGAAGCTTATTGCTTGTGCCTTTTCAATACTTTACGTTGACAATCTCAATAAAGTTTAAGAATATATTCACACTTTGGTTAAAGCTTTATTCAAGGAGAGGTGCCTGAGTGGTCCAAAGGAACGGTTTGCAAAACCGTAAAGCCGTCGGTTCAAATCCGATCCTCTCCTCCACTTAATTAAAGCCTTTTACAAGAGGATCTAGAAACGACTCTACACACTTTATGGTGGACTGCACCGCACTCAAGCCTTATGAGCAGGCATATAGAACGCTCAATCGATAATTATAAAAGCTCCTATAACCGTAAGCCATCTTCTGGAGCTGCATAAAGATGCACAAAACTAATAAAATCTACTTAATTTTGGTTAAAAAAAGCTTCTAATCGTTATCATCAACCCCTTCTAAAACCGGCTCTACTGGCTCATCAGAAGCTAAACCATGGACAAAGTCATCGCCATAAACGACTTCTGGTGGATCTGAGTATATCTCACTTAGTCTTTTAGCATTTATTGTTTTATAATTAAATCGGTTGCTTTCAAGTATAATTCTAAAGTCTTTTGATTCACTAAAGCTTTTTATGGCATATTGTTGATCTACTGGGATTTCTTTCATCTGATCGTTTTGTTCAAGGACATCATTTGCTGTAACTCCTCTTGCAACAGAAGAGGCTAAAACAAACTCAGGCTTCATATATTCAAGCGCAATAAAATCTAAATTATTTTTTTCTTTCCACTGGATCATGGCCTTAATTTTTGATTTTACATTTAAAACATGATCATACGAGACCTTTTCTTGTTGATAAAAGCTTAAGACCTCCTCCTTAATACTTTCGTAGTGTTCATCAGAAGTTATTTCTAATTTTTTTTCAACTTTAATATTGGTCTGTTTTTTTATTGCTGAAGACGAAGCCTGGGAAGACTCTCCCTTTATAGGCTCCTGTTGCTTACCCCTCTCCTCGCCCAAATCTTTTCCTACGATTTTTGACGAACGAAGTAACTTTTTTTGAATTTTTTCTTTCTTATCCAGCTGACTTACAGAACTCTTTTTTTCACTTTGAGTAAAAAAATAAACTCCTCCTAAAGATAAAAAAAGACCTAAAACAATAGCTTTCTTTTTCATACTCTTAATTTCCTGTATAAATATTAGTGTATTCGTAATTTACAACGATTGTAGCTCCGGCTGCAGGTGGTGTTGTAAACAAAATTGCCCCATTAGAAAATCTCCATTGTGTACTCGGGATACGCGTATTATTTACGTCAATAGTAATAGAGTTTGGGTCTACTTTTCTTCGTGAGTTAAGAGAATAAGAACTTATCATATTTGATACTTGTAAACTAATATCATTTAAAATAGAATTAAAACTCGCACTACCTAAAGAATATTTCTTCCCCCCTGTTTTAGATGAAACGTCTTCATATCTATTACTACCATCAACATTAACAACACTATAAATTCTTACTTTATTAGCAGCATCTTTCATCGATTGAAATTTTTGAGCCCATCCAGAACTCGAATATTGTCTTGATTGCTCCGACTCATCAGAAACTAAAATAAAGATGGCCAAAGTATCGTTACCACCATACCACGAAGCATGTTTAGAGTAAGTGTCATAAGCAGATTCTAACATTTTTTCTCTTGCACTTCCTCCAGTCCCTACATTCACGGCTGACCGGAAATTACTTTTAAAGGTTGTAAAGTCACTATTCGCTTTAGATGAAGTTAATTTTCCCATATAAGACGTCTGAACTTTCTTATCACTTGTTGTCACTAACATATTAAAAGGAAATTTGGATTTTCCATTAACTAAGAAGTTATTCATAAATGAACTAAAACTACTAGCAAGACGACTTTGATCATTACCCATTGAGCCTGAATTATCAATAGTCCAAATAATATCTACAGAGGAGACGTAACCTCCATTATTCTGACTAAAAGTTTCAGTCCCTTGATAAACTTTTCCGGTAACATTGATATTAACAACACCATTGGTTGTCGATTTTAAATTGGTATCGTCAATAACTTCATAGGTAAACGAGTCTCTTCCATTAAAGGTCGGCTTAGGTGTATAAGTACATGTTCGAATACCTGGACCGGGTAAACAATTGCTCAAAGTTCCATATTTAGGAGCATTAACAACTTTATATTCTAAATCCCCCGCAAAACTATCCGCATCAAAGGCAATTGGAACTGAAAAATCTATATAAGTTCCTTCAAGTAAGGATATAGTAATATTGTTTCCAACGACAGGCCGCTCAAGTTTTCTAATAACTTCAATAGAAACTTTCGCTTGAGACTTAGATGATAGTCCTGTATCGTCAATCACTTTGTAAGTAAACTCATCATTTCCATAATACTTAAAATTAGGAACGTATTTACAATTACGATCACCTAAGCCTTGAAAGCAGTCAACTAGCTTTCCATTTTTAGGTTGAGTAACTATTTGATATTGCAATAGAGATGGAAGACCATCCAAATCAGTTGCTTCAGAAACGATAATGGCCTTCTCTTTTCCTAGATAAGTCGAAAAATTTTGATTGGCACCCACTTGTGGTGGCAGATCAACTTTTCTTATACTAAAGCTTACTCTTGCTGTTGCCACAGACTCTTTGGCCGTATCATCAACAACTTTATACGTAAAAAAATCGGCACCATAATGCGTAGGATTTGGTACGTACTTACAAGTTCGTTTTCCCGCAGCTCCAAAACAATTTTGTAAAACACCATTTTTTGGTGGGTCCACGACTTTATAAGTTAAATTACTTGCAAGTGTATCCTGATCTTTAGCTTCACTCACTTCAAAATCAACAAATGTATATTGATCTAAAGTAAAACTTTGATCTGCTCCAATAGTCGGTTTCAAATTCACTTTCTCAACAACAATACTGACAACCCCTGGAGTTTTAGACTTATTATTATACTCATCAACAACATTATAGCTAAAGCTATCTAGTCCATAATAATTATTTGTAGGTGTGTAAGTACAACTTGTATAACCTTTAGTTAAAAAACAATTAGAGAGAACACCATGCTTTGGTTGAGTCTCAATAACAAATTGTAAATCAGTCAAGCTAGAATCTTCATCTGTGGCTTTAACATCAAAAGTTACATTAGTATATTGTTTAAATTTCACAGTGATATTTGAAGCAATTGGAGCTTTTCTTTGCTCAACTTTAAACACAACCTGTGCTTTAAGCTCAGATGAATAACCAGTTTCATCTTCTACAATATAAGTAAAACTATCCTCTCCATAAAAGAGCTTATTGCTTGGTGTATAAGTACATTGTCTTTTCGCTATCCCCACAAAACAATTTAATAAAGTTCCATATTTGGGTTGATCGACAATTTTATAGGTCAACTGATCAGCAGAAGAGTCCTTATCACTAGCTTCATTGACAACAAAAGTAACACTTCCCCCTTGCTTAAAAGTAAAGATCTGATTATCACCGACTCGCGGCTTTGAATTAACGTTTACGATATTAAAATAAATAATACCTTCTTTTGCCGTTTCTTCTCCTAAATCATCGACGACTTTATACTTTAATTCATCAGTTCCATAATAATTATAGTTTGGGGTATAAGTACAATTACGATTTCCCTGGGTAACAAAACAGTTACTAAGCTGACCATGTATTGGAGCAGAAGTTATCACATACTTTAACAGATTAGCATCAGTATCTGAGTCCTTTGCCTGCGAAACTTCAAACTGCTTAATCGCATTTTTATCCAAATTAAAAACTTGTGCAGCACCAATTTGGGGAGGACTATTAACAGCTTCGACAACAATTTCGACCTGCGCAATAGCTGATTTTTGGTCATCCTCATCAACGATCTGATAAGTAAACTTATCTGTCCCATAATATCCTCGATTTGGAGAATAGGTACAATCTGTTTTACCAGGCAATAAAAAACAACCTGATAGACTTCCATTTAAAGGAGCATCGACAATCGTATAATTTAATTTACTTACAGGAGTTTTATCATCAGAACCAACACTAACATTAAAGCTAATAGGGGTATTTTCTTTTGTTACAAATTTATCATTTTTACCAACAACAGGAGGAAGCTTTTTCTCAACAACGATCAAAACTTTTCCCACGTTATCAGACTCAAGGCCATACTCATCTTTAACTTTATATTTAAAGATATCTTCGCCATAAAAATTATTATTGGGTTGATAAGTACATGTTTTATGCCCACTCGTCACAAAACAATTATAGAGCAGTCCATTTTTTGGCGCTTCTGTAATAATATAATCAAGTTTTGAAGCATCTGAATCTTCATCTGTCGCTGCAGTAATATCAAAAGTAATCTTTTTCTCTTCAGTGGTGTTAAAATTATCCTGGGTATGAGCAAGTGGTTTTTTACGCGCTAAAACAACAATATCAACAATCCCCTCTTTTTTAGAAGCAAGTCCATAGTCATCAATTATTTTATAAGTAAAGCTATCATCTCCAACATAATCTCCCTTTGGCTCATATAAACACTTTCTCTCCCCTTTTTGAACAAAACACTCTCGTAGAATTCCATTTTTGGGAGGAGTCACCACTTGATATGTAAGTTCAAGGGGAATCGTATCCGCATCGCTTCCAACAGGGACTTCGAATATTTTTTTATCAAATTGATACAAATCAACTTGTAAAATATTTGAAACTTCTGGATATTTTCTAGCTGCGATATTAAACTTCAATGAGGTTGGAGTTGATTTTAAACCTTTATCATCAACAACAACATACTCAAAAGAGTCTTCTCCCGTAAACATTTTATTTGGCTCATACTCACAACTTTTCACTCCCGCTTGTCCAAAACAATTAGTTAAAATACCATTTTTAGGGGGTGTTACGACGGCATATTTTAATTGTCCCACAGGTGTATCAATATCAGTTCCCTCTTTTACTTCAAATGCTTTTTTCGTTCCTTGTAACAAACTCTCAACCTGCCCAACAAAGGCGACAGGTTTTTGATACGCCTTTTTTACATTAAAAGTAATCACTCCATTTTGAGAAGATGAGCGCCCTTGATCATCAATGACTTTATAAGTTAAAGAGTCAACTCCATAAAATGAAGGATTAGGTGTGTACTTACAAAGCCGAGTATTTGTTCCTAAACAATTCGTAACTGTCCCATGGCTTGGAGGTGACACCACAGAATAAACAAGTTTACTATTATCAGAGTCCTGATCACTAGCTTGATTAATCTCAAAATCCTTTACAGTATTTTGAGTTAACGAAAGGCTTTGATTTGCTCCTGGAACCGGTGCGATATTAACCTTATTAACGATAAAGTTTACCTGTGCTGAATTCAGAGACTCAAGTCCGTCGCTATCTTTAACCGCATAAGTAAATTGATCTTCTCCAAAAAAATTCCCATTTGGAGTATAAGTACACTTTCTTTGCCCTTTAGTTTGAAAACAAGGACCTAAAGTTCCATTTGAGGGTGCTTTGACAATATAATAACTTAAATCAACTTCTGATGTATCTGCATCTTGGGCCAGTAAAACTTCAAACTCTTTACTTTCATATTGATAAGCTTGAACTTCCTGATCGTCAGAGACTTCAGGATAATTTAGGATATGTAACTCAACCTCTGCAGTTTCAGACACAAGACCTGTTTCATCAATTGCTCGATAAGTAAATTGATCCTTTCCAAAATAATTAGGGTCAGGCTCATATGTACAGCTCATATCTGCATCAGCTTTAAGACACCCAGATAAAGTTCCATGGGTCGGAGGACTAATAATTTCATAAGTTAATTGTTGTGAATCAATATCTTGCGCTTTATTAACATTAAAATCATGTGCAGAATTCTCCGGAAGCTTTATAGTTGATTTTTCTGGAGCCAATGGTGCATCAGGTACTGGTAAAACTTCAATCACAACCTTAGCTGCTTCATTAGAAAGAAAATCACCATCTTTGGCCTTAAAATAAACTTCATCAAAGCCATTAAAATTTTCAAGCGGATAATAAATACACTCTATCGTTTCTCGATCTCGATATTGACATGAGTCTAGTTTTCCATATTTAGGCTGCTTTGAAACAACGACTGTTAAGTCTATCGATTCTTCAGTTTTTTCAACTTTATATTCAATTCGCGTGGGTTGATCTTCTTTTGTTTGGAGTTGTCCATCAGCTCCAATTTGAGGTTTAATAGTTACCCCAAATTCAACTCCTTCTTGTTCAGGGACACAGCTAAAAAAAATAATGGTTAACACTAATAAAGAAAATCTCATAAACAAAATCCTTCCAAAATCACTTTAAAAACTACTTAATAAAAAAACTTTATCTTGTTTATTTTAGGCATTATCATCTAAGCCTTTTGCGCTATCTAAACAAACATGAATTATTTCATATAGATAACACTCTATTTCATTTAATAAAAAGAGAATAAATGACCAGATAAATTGGCATTTAAGTCTTAATAGACTTATCGGCTTAAAGGGGAAAAAACTGAGTAAAAGATTAAGGATAAAATCTAAATAATAAAATATTCGACTAGGCTAAGGATCGTCTATAAAAAGAAAGTTATTTTTTAAGACATTTTGTCATGAGCATTCTATAGTAAGTTTCGGTTTTCTCTAATTCTACAGTACAACCATAATAGACATTTAAATAATTATTATAGACTTCAGTACTAATGGCCAATGTTGCTTGTTCCAAACTAGGCTCGACAAAATCATATAAGGATATTCTAATCACACCACTTTCTTGATCTAAACCTAAATAATTCTCAATACTTTCATTCACAACAGTATAGATTTTTTTCATTTCACCGGCTTGAGTAAAATTTGAAAACAGGACAAGACAAAAAACTATAATTAATTTATTCATAAGCACCATACTTTAAGTTTAAACACTCCTAAGATGTAGCTCTATCAGATTTTTTTGTCAATAATGCCTAGGGGATTTAGGTATAAGTTACACATTAAATAATGATGTCTTAGGTTATTTTTACAAACCTATATTCAAAAGCTTGCCTTTAATTCAAAAACTCTATAAGACCGCTTTATGAGCTTAACTGAAAGACAAAAAAGAGAAAAAGAATATTATGACCTTTATGCCCAAAAATATGCTGACACAAGCTTCAATATAGATTTATCTCCAGTCATTGCTCCCTTAGAAAACAAAGAAACAAGGCCCTGGAACTCTTATTGGTCTATTTATGCTCATGCAATAAAAGAGTACAAACCAAAAACGAAGCTTTTAGACTTTGGGACGGGCCCAGGAGAAAATGCCCTAAGATTATCACTCATTGGATACGATATTTATGGCTTTGATATAAGTGATAAAAATATTCAGTTAGCAAATAAACTTTTTGATCATCATGCTAAACCAGGAAATTTTCAAGTGGCCTTTGCTGAAAAATTACCTTATCCCAGCGATTTTTTTGATTTAATTATAGGAATTGATATACTCCATCATGTTGAAATAGAACAAAGTTTAAAAGAATGTTATAGAGTTCTAAGGCCAGGTGGTAAAGCTTTCTTTCGCGAACCTGTAGAGGTTAGCTTTCTTGACCGCATTCGAGAGTCAAAACCAATACAGTTTTTTGCTCCTAAGAAAAAGTCCTTAAAAAGGCATATTACTGAAGATGAAAGAAAACTAAACAAGCAAGATGATACAATCATCAAAAGTATCTTTCCCCAGTGTAAAAAACACTCCTTCTTTTTATTTGCTCGCTTTGATAAATTTTACCGCAAAGGAAGTGACCCTAAGCCTTCGCTTCTAGAAAAATTAGACTATGTTTTATTTCAATTATTTCCAGCACTGAGTAAAATTGGTGGTGCCGTCATCTACGAATTAAAAAAATAAATATTAATTAACTGCTCACTAGCGCCTCGATGGAGCCGCTTTCTAAAAACACTCCAGAGCTTCATCTCTAAGTTTGAGTTGTCTCTATCATCAATTTGGTAGGTCAGTTAATAAAACTTTTTTATAATCTCAACAGTAGGAGAAAGTTGATCGTAAAAAATATAATAACAACTTGCTATATTTATAAATAATCCACCAAAACTCAAACTCAGCTTAAATAGAATTCTTTTTAAAATTCCACCTTCAACATGAATAAGACCGATAAAAAAGAAAAGACAAAATGTTGAAAGGACAATTGTAAGATAAACCTTCATTTTACCAGATTGGTTTACAATACTCACCAACGCCGGCAAAGCCTTTTTATCATGAATAATTTCCACCATAACATCGAGAAACTTTGGATTTTCTTGAAAAATCTTTCCAATAGGACTTCCATCAAAGCGATACTTTAAAAAAGAATAAATTTCTTCTTTTTCCAACTTTGCCAAAGGGTTCTCGTGCATCATTTTCTCAACTTTTTCTCTTACTTCCTCATTTAAGTGATTCGTAAGAAAATTTTCATTGAGTTTTTGAACAGTTTCACCCCTCTGATCACCACTCTGAGCATAGCACAGATTAAAAAAGAGCAAAACTAGCGCAAAAAGAAACTTCATCTTTTACTTTTTTTGTCCAACAACCTTATCTAAAAATAAAACAGTAGGAGCTGCAACAAAAATTGACGAATATGTCCCTACAATAACACCAATACAAATAGCAAAGAAAAAGTCTTCAATTCCAGCTCCTCCCATAAAATACATTACAGATGAAACGATTAAAGTCGTAATGGAAGTCAAAACTGTTCTCGTTAATGTTTCATTTAAAGCAGTATTTATTTGTTGCTTTAAATTTTTAGTTGGTGCCTTTTCTTCTTGCTCCCGAACTCTATCATAAACAACAACGGTATCGTTAACTGAGTAACCGATAACTGCCAAGAGTGCACCCACAATTTGCAAAGAAAATTCTTTATGCGTTAAAACAAAAATTCCAATAATAATTAATACATCGTGAAGTAAAGCGACAATCGCCCCAGGAGAATACTTATAATCAAACCTTAGGGCAATATAAACCATAATCATCAATAAAGCCCAGGCCATGGCCTGAAAACCAGAAATTCTTAACTGTTCACCAGCTTTTGGGCCGACAATATCAGTTTTTTGGATCACAGGATTAATAGCAGAAAAATCAGTCATCAACATTTTAGTCATTTTGTCCGTAACACCATTTAAGTCGCCATCTTCAGCATTAACTTTAACTAAAAACTCATTATCACCAGGAGAGCCAATCGACTGAACTAATGAAGACTTAAAGCCATGAGAATCTATGGCCGATCTTAAATCTCCAAGCTTGATTTCTTGTCCAAACTTAACTTGCACTTCCGCACCACCACGAAAGTCGACTCCATAATTAAGCCCCTTAGTAAAAAATAAAGTCACTGAAGTGATAATCATTAATGCAGAAAAAATAACTGCAACAGGAAATTTACTAACAAAATTTAAATTATACTTACTCATTTATAAATCCTTATTCTAAATACTAATTTTTTGACCACGAGTTTTGTCCATATAAAACTCAAACGATAATTTACTGACAAAATAAGCAGTATAAACCGTACAGGCTATTCCAATGATTAATGTCACAGCAAACCCTCTAATAGGACCTGTTCCAAAGTTTAAGAGCATAAGACCCGCAACCGCAGTTGTTAAGTTTGCATCTAAAATAGTCCAGAAAGCTTTAGAAAAACCTGTGCCTACAGCCTCTCTTACCGGAACACCACCTGCAAGCTCTTCTTTAATTCTTTCATAAATAATAATATTAGCATCAATCGCCATCCCTACAGTCAAAGCAATCCCTGCAATTCCAGGTAAAGTTAAGGTTGCTTCAAGTCCTACCAAACAGGCCAAAACAAAAATGATATTAGCAATTAATGTTTTAACGGCAATAACTCCAGAAACCTTGTAAAAAACGATAATAAAGATTAAGACTAAAAGACCGGCTACCAAACCTGCTTTTTCAGATCTTATGATTGAATCAGCTCCTAAAGATGGCCCTACAATTCTTTGCTCTTGAAACTCTAGCTCAACAGGTAAAGCCCCTGCCCTCAAGACTAAAGAAAGATCTCTTGCCTGTTTTAATAAGGAGTTATAATCACCCTGACCAAGTGTTATCTGGGCATTTCCACCTGCTATCCTAGACTGAATATTTGGAGCCGAATAGATATTTCCATCTAAAATAATCGCTAACCTTCTATTGATATTATCTCCAGTTAATTTTTCAAATAAAGCAGCCCCTTGTGATTTAAATGTCAAACTAACATAAGGTTGATTTTGTTGCTGATCAATTCTTACAGTGGCATCTTGCAGTTCTTCTCCTGTAAGATTTGTAGCTGACTCCACGACATAAGGTAAGAGTGCTTCTACTTCATTACTTACTGGGTTTAATATTTTTTCAAAGACAAGATCGTGTCCTTTTGGAAGTTCTTTGTAAAACTCATTCATTTTAGCGACATAATCAGAAAACCTTTCGCCTCTTTTATACTCAATACCTGCGGCTTTTGCATCATCCATAAGTTTTTGAAGTTTTGCAGGAACTTGTCCAACACCAAAACTTGCAAGCTCATCATGCACAAGTTTAAATTCAAGTTTAGCAGTTTTCCCGATTAAGTTTTTTGCTCTTTCAATATCTTTAACTCCAGGAAGTTGAACCACAATTCGATCAGAGCCCATAGAAACAATTTCTGGCTCAGTAACACCAAACTCATCAATTCTATTTCGGATAACTTCAATTGATTTTTTGACAGAGTTTTCTTCGATCTCATCTCTAAATTCTCGACCTAAAGAATAACTCAACTCTTGTCCCTCCTCGCCTGTAATTCTTAGAGGATAAGAATAATACTTTCTAATATATTCTTTCGCCGCATCAACTTGTGTTGAGTCAACAATTTTTATCGAATGCTTTGGATCCAAAGGGTCTATGGCCGATAAATCACCTATAGTTGAGGCTATCCCTTCATCCTTTAATGTCGTCTGAACTTTACTAATATAGTTCTTTACTTCATCAGCATAAACCTTCTTAAAGTCTATTCCTAAAACCATATAAAGCCCACCTTGAAGATCTAGACCTAAATTAATCTTTGACTTCACTGGAAATGAGCTCTTTTCCGGATCAAAATCTAATAAAGTAGGAGTAATTGTCATAATCGAAACAACGATTAAAACAAGGAAAAAACTAAAGCGATACCACCAACTGCGATTCATTTATTAACCTTTTGACTCAATGTTTATAATTAATTGTCTTAAAAATTCTAAACAATTTTAAACATTTGAGCAATCAAGTTTAAGGATAAATTTGAATTCTTCTAAAAACCTTACTCAAAAACAACCTCAAAAATTGAGAGAAGAGAGAATTGGAGCATTGCAAAGTAGTTTAAAGGCTATTGAGCTTTGGTTTTATTCTTATCTGAAGTTTCCTCAGCAAGTGCTGCTAATTCTTCTTCAGTTGGCTCGTCTTCAGGTTTATTTTGATCATGCGCAGGATCATCTTGAAATTGTTGATCATAAGGAACTCTTTGAGTCCCTTCTTCTTCATTTGAAGTGTTTGGATGAGATGGGTTTTGAAATGTTTCATTAATACCTTTCATTGCATTTTGAAACTCTCTAAAACCTTTTCCCAAGCCTTTTGCCAATTCTGGTAATTTTTTTGGCCCAATAAAAACCAAAGCAATAACCAAAATAACAATAACTTCGGTAGCACCTAATCCAAACATATTTTCCCCTTACTTCTTTTTTGCATCAGTTGGAGCTGGAAATAAATCCTTTGTCGGTCCTGCCACCTGAGACTTTAGAACTTTCATGCGTGAGCCATCTTCTACCTCAAGAGTAATGATTTTATCAGTTATCCCATGGATTTTTCCTAAGATTCCAGCTTTGGTGTAAACCTCATCCCCATGTTTTAGCCCACTAATATATTTTTGTTCTTGTTCCATTTTCTTTTTTTGAGGTCTTAGCATCAAAAAGTAAAAAACAAGAACCACTAAAACAAGTGGTACCATATTCATTAACGCACTTGGTTGAGCAGGTGCTGCTTGTGCATAAGCATTTGAGACTAAAATTCCTAACATATTTTCTCCTTAATTCATTTCCATCTTTGTGAAGTATAATTTTTATAAAATTCTTTATAATATTCGTCAAACTTATCTTTAAATATTGCTTCTCTAGCTTTCTCTACTAACTTTAAATAAAAATAGATATTATGAAAACTAACTAATTGTCCGGCAAGGTACTCTCCCACATTATATAGGTGTCGGATATAAGATCGAGAGTATCTTCGACAAACTTTGCAGTCACATTCTATATCTGGAGGAAGAGAATCGGCAATAAAACGCTGTTTTTTAATATTTAAAGGTCCATGAGTCGTTAAAAATTGGCCATTACGTGCATTTCTTGTAGGAAGAACACAATCAAACATATCAATACCGGCCCTAATACCATTTAAAATATCCAAAGGTTTTCCAACTCCCATAAGATATCGTGGTTTATTCTCTGGCATTTTAGGAGTAAAAGAATTTAAAAATGAAACCATCTCTTCATTTTTCTCTCCCACACTTAAACCTCCTAAAGCATAACCTGGAAAGTCCAACTCCATTAATCTTTCCATACACTCTTGTCTTAAGTCTTCATGCAATCCACCTTGAATAATACTAAAAAGGGATTGATGAGGCTTTAACTCGTAGTCTTTGCAACGTTTGGCCCATCTAAGAGTAAGCTCCATGGATTCTCGTAAACGTTCTTTTGTAGCTGGAAGCTTAGGACATTCATCAAAGATCATTACGATATCAGAGCCAAGGGCCTTTTGAATTTCCATTGATTTTTCCGGTGAAAGCATATGATAAGATCCATCAATATGTGATTGAAACTTAACTCCCTCTTCAGAAACTTTATTCAGATCACTCAAGGAAAAAACTTGAAATCCTCCAGAGTCAGTTAAGATAGGTTTTTTCCAAGTCATCCACTTATGTAGACCTCCCATTTTTTCAATTAATTCGTGACCAGGTCTCAAATAAAGATGATAAGTATTGCCTAAAATAATTTGAGCATTAAGTTCTTCTAAGTCTTCTTGCCATAAAGACTTTACTGAAGCCCTTGTTCCTACAGGCATAAAAATAGGAGTTTTAATTTCTCCATGTTCTGTTTCAATAGTTGCGGCCCTAGCGTTTCCGCTTACAGCTTCTAATTGATATGTTTTCATTATTTTTTCCTCAGAATTAACATAGCATCACCATATGAGAAAAAACGATAATTCATTTTTTTGGCCACCTCATACAACTCAAGCGTTTTTTCTCTGCCAATCAAGGAGCTGACTAGCATTAATAAAGTAGACTTAGGCAAATGAAAGTTTGTAATCAATCCTGAGATTGATTCTATTTTTTTACCAGGATAAAGAAAAATATCAGTGGTTTTCATTCCTTCACTACTCTCAAAGATTATTCTTTCTTGAGATGCACAACTTTCTAACACCCTTAAACTCGTTGTTCCAACAGCAATTCGTTTAGAATTTGCATTAAGCAAAGATAAGTTTTTAGGATCGATATAAAAACATTCTTCATGCATTGTATGTTCTAAAATATGATCACTTTTAACTGGCTTAAAAGTACCCGCCCCCACATGAAGAGTGACAAAAGCTTTTTGAATACCTTTACTTTCTAATTCAGAAAAAACACTCTCAGTAAAATGCAGTCCAGCAGTAGGAGCTGCAACCGAACCTAGCTCTTTAGCGTAAACTGTTTGATAATCCGTCATATCTTTTTTATCAGCTTGGCCGCTTCTAATATAAGGTGGTATAGGTATATGCGCTTGTGTATGTAATAACTCAGTTAGCTCTGAGTGAGATTTATTGAAAGAGACAAAAAATTCACCATGAGAGTTTCTCTTAGTTATCGTCGCTTCCAAATCACCAAATAAAAGACGATCTCCGATATTCTTTTTCCCACTGGCCTTAATCATAGCGGGATAAAGTCCATTGTTCGCTATCAAAGACAAAAGAAAGAGCTCCGCCTTACCCCCTGAGACTTTTTGCCCTAACAAACGACAAGGAAAGACTTTTGATTGATTAAGCACTAAAAGATGCTCAGGTTCTAAAAATCGCGGTAAATCTTTAAACAAAACATGCTCAATATGATCATCCTGTTCATAATAAACCATTAATTTAGAATCATGGCGGTGCTTAGTAGGCCTATCAGCAATAAATTTAGGGTCGAGTTCATAATGATATGACTCTGTGAGTAAATCAATATTTTTCATTTGCTGCTATTTAGCATAAAATATTATGTATGAAAATTTTAATTTTAACTGTTTTTCTTAGCTCTCCAACCTTTGCCTTTGATCCCCAAAGTTTACAAAAAGATCTGAATAGAATTCAAAATGAGTTTTTAAGTGATTACAAACAAAAGGGATCAGTTGCCTTAAAAAAATCTCTTAATAAGAGGCGCTTACACCCTACTCAAGAAACGCGAAAAAAAACAATTGAAGACCTTGAAGCTAAATATTTTGATGAAATAAACAATAGGATGGCCGCTCCCCAAAAAAAGAAAATCAAACTTAGAAGTCGTTAAGTCGTAATTTATATTAACCATCCTACTAAATTGATGATAGAGAAAACTCAAACTTAGTAACGAACCTCTGTCGTGTTATTAAAAAAGGATTTCCTTGAGGCGCTGGCCAGCAGTTATTTTAGAAGTAAATAATTCCAAATTTGAAATAAGCTTTTCTGTTCAGACATCTAGAAATTTAGAATAGTTACATCATAACAGCTTCTGTCTGTGAGTTTGAGTTTTTTCTTCTATCCCCACCGTAGTAGGGCGGTTAATAATTTATACAATTGAATATTTTCGAAAAAGTTCTAATTTATTGAGCATAAACTCTATGAACTCTTTTAAAACTAAAAAAGCCGCATAGTTTTTTACATTCTCAATAAGCATCACAATGATACTTTGCAAAATTTCCAATAATGGACCAAGATTAAACTTCTTGATAAGTAAATCTATCAGATTATCAGCAGCCTCAACATGATCTTTTTTTACAACATATAACGGATTTTGATTTTTATTTTTCATAATTAATTTTCCAATTGATTTTGAACGCTGTTTACGACTTGTAAAAATTGCAATTGAAGATCTTTAAAGTCCTGTGCTTCATAATCAAAGACAGACTTTTTTGAAGCCATTGATTTGGCAAAGTGAGCTCTGTTTAAAAAAGGAGAAAAGACTTCTCCGTCATTAAATTCGTTTCGAATATGCTCAAAATCTTCTTTCGCTTTTTTCCTTCTTCCTTCATAGAGGTTGGGTATATAACCTAATATTTTTGGCGTTTCAACTATTCCCATATCTTCAATATCTAAAAGAACATTTCGTATATTTTTTAAGCCTTGTTCACTAAAAGAATCCGGAATAAAAGGAAAAAGAACTCCATGACAAGCACACAAAATATTAACGACAAGCAAACCAAGTGTTGGAGGTCCATCAATTACAATATAATCATAACGTTCGAGTAAATTATTTTTTTCTAAAAATTTTTTCAAAATTAGTTGTCGAGGAGCATTGATTCCGGCAACACTTAATTCAAAGCCAGACAATTCTTGCCCTGCCGGTATTAAGTCAATTCCTGTTTTAGACTTTACTAAAACATCACTAATGAGTATCGGCGAATGTAAGCTTTTTAATTCTCTAATAGAGTTAATTAAAAGATGATGAATATTTGAGTCTGATTGTTCCTGGCCAAAAAGCATCGAAAAATTAAATTGTGGGTCCATATCAAGACAAAGAACTTTTTTTCCAGTTGAGTTAAGAGCGTGGGCAACATTATAGGCCATAGTCGTTTTTCCAACACCGCCTTTTTGATTCATTAAAGCAATAACTTTTGCCTGTGATTTTTGTTGTGTTTGTTCATTATTTTTTTGGGCCAAAAACTTTAACATAAAAATATCTCCCCACTATATCCACAATCAGTGCCGATATTACAATAAGTTAGACTTTAATACTCCAAAGAAAAAGCGTCAAACTTTTGAGGCAATAATTCCAATGGCCTTGCTTAATAATAGCTTAACTCATTGATATATCATTAACCTAAACTGAACTAATCAGTTTAGCTTTAAAATAGATTAAACAATAAGATAAATATATCCGAAATGGAAAAGTGATGAATATTATTAGAAATCTCATTATTTTAATAACAGGTCTTATGCTTTGGGGTTGTAATCCCACAGAGCAGACTTCCATTGAAAAAAGTTCAATTACAGAGTCTAGAATTCGAACTGAAACATTTACCTATAGTGCAAAGAATGTTGAGTTTATTCAAAATACAACGGCTTCAAATCTCGTTCCAAACAAAACTTTTAAAGATGATACATATTTTTATAAAGTTTATCCTGATCTTCCCTCTGGATTAAAGATTAACACGATCACAGGAGAGATTGCAGGTGTTCCGACTGTCGTTTTTCCTGAAACAACTTTTTTAGTTGAAGCCGATGGTATAACTAGGTCTCAATTTGCTTACGTCACCTTAAGCGTTATAGCTGAACCTCCTAAAACGATTAATTACCTCACTCCAACATTGAACTTTACTAAAGATGTAGCAAATAATTTTACTGCGACAACAACAGGCGGATCTGTAACAAGCTTTAATATTAGTCCGAGCTTACCCGCAGGACTTAATATCAATTCAACAACGGGTGAAATTTTTGGAACACCAACAACACCAACAGCTGGTCTTTATACAGTTACTGCATCAAACTCTTCTGGATCAGCCTCGACCACTATTTATATCAATATAAATGATATTGCCCCTGCGGCCCTATCCTACACTAACGATGCACAAGTCTTAAATGTTGGTGATGCTTTTACGGGAATGGTACCAAGCCTTTCGACTTCGCCTTATAGCACCAGTTATACCATAAATCCTAAACTTCCAAGTGGTTTAACACTTAATTCGGATGGGAGTATCACGGGAACACCTACAGAAACTCATGGGATTAATACTTTTACCGTGACGGCTTACAACTCTGCTGGCTCAACATCTGCAGTCATTACCATAACTGTAAATAATCCAGCGACTGGCCTAAGTTACCCCGTCACAGCTTACGAAGTACAACAAGATGTTCCTATCGCTCCCTTATCAGTACAAAGTTATACAGGAGGAACTCCTGTCACTTACAGTTGTACAGGTTGTCCAGCAGGAATAAATCTTAACTCAACTACCGGTCTCATAACAGGAACAATACCAAACACCACGCCTATCGGAGTTTATCCCATTCTTATAACAGCAACTCACGCAGGAACAGCTTCTAGTACCAACGCCACGATAAATTTGAACTTAGTTGAAAACTATCCTGAAGATCCTACTAATATGGGTTATATTGACCATTATCAACTTTATGAAGACCAAGCTTTCAGCATTACCCCTAGTAAAGCAGGAGGGATGCCTACACTATTTAGCATTACTCCCAATATCGTTACCACAATTCCAGGAATGAGCTTTAACGCTTTAACCGGAGAAATTTCAGGAACACCAACATCCCCTATAACCACAACAAGTTTCACCATTACGGGTTACAATCTAGATGAAACATCAACTTCAGTAATTAGATCAGTTCAAACGATAGATATAACGGTAACGACATTGCCACCGACAATGCTTGGATACACTCCTTCAACATCTCCTTTTTACAATGCAACTACAAAAGTTTTTGAACTCCAAGATGGCTCCAATGTGCCTTTGGCCATTCAGCCAAATATTACAGCAGGAGGTGTTCCTACAAGTTATACGGTTAGCCCTCAACTTCCCAATGGTTTAACTCTTAACCCTTTAACAGGAGAAATAACTGGTGTACCTAATGAAATTAAGCCTATAAAATACTACACTATTACGGGTACAAACTCTGCTGGAAGTTTTAAAGAAACTCTGGCCATTAGTACTAATACCCTTATTGCCCCTATCTCCCTTAGTTATGGTTCAGGAACAAATACTCTAAATTTTACAATATACAATAATCAAATTGAAAGTCCCGACTATGCTGGCTCTCAAGGTACTTTTAGTGTCTCTCCCGACTTACCATCAGGACTAAGTCTTAATCCTCAAAATGGACAGATTTTTGGAACACCTCTGGTGGGATATGCTGGTCCAAAAACTTTTGATATCACTGTGACAAATCTCAAGGGAACCTTAACAACAAGTGTTGATATCTCAATTACCAACTCTGCTCCAGCAAATTTAGTTTATGAAGATGCTAGTGGAGCAACTAATATGACCTTTAATGAAGGTGACGTGATTACAAACTCTGATATTATTCACTACAGTGATTATGATAATAATTATGCCGCTGGCTTTATTACAACTTATGTTGAAAATGGTACAACTGACCTTGCAGGAGCCTTTGGCCTCAACTTAAATGCAACGTCAGGAGATATTACAGGCACTGCAACGGCAACTGATCCTTTAGAATTAAATCCTCCATTTAGACCGATACAGATAGATGGAATTAATGCAATAGGAACTGCATCTGCAAATTTCAATTTTAAAATTTTAGAGCTTCCTCCTCAAATAAGTTATAACAACAAAACAAATATCGTTGTCGTCCAAGGAACTCAAACAGGTGATGCGCAAGTCGTAACAGCTGACAACGATGGAGGAAATATTGCTCAAACATCTGGTGGAGTACCTGGCTCATTTTGTACTCCTACGATTCAAGGTTCACCAGAAGAAGCTTATGATATCGATGCCGGTAATTTTACTTTCGATGATGATACTTGTAGTTTCACTTTTAACGGAAATCAATGTTTTAATGATGATACTGGAGGAGATGGTTCAACTGGAGATTCTATTAGCTTTGAAATTCTTGCCCAAAATTCGGGAAGTGTTGCCGGAGAATCAACTCCACTCACAGTACATTTTTACGATGGACCCAATTTTGACTTTCTTCCTGACAGTGAATTTCCTAATGATCTCAATCTTGTACTTAATGGTGCAACAAGTGGAACGAGTTACGCTCCAGATGTAACAAATCGGTGTCATGTGGGTGATTATTCCTTGTCTGAACTTTCAGACTTACCTACTCCCTTTAGCTTTAATGCGACAACTGGTGCTATTCAAAATCTTGGCCAAAATATTTTAGGCAAAAGATCATTTATTCTCGAATCAAGTGAATCAAATTCAGGTTTAAATTTAACTCAAACTGAAAATATTTCTGTCCAATCCAATCACATAGAAAATCATGCTGGTGTAGCCACTCATCTGCTTGAGTCATCAACTTATGATATTAATCTTGATGGATACGAAGATATTATTATTCGAAATACCGAATGCGACGACAAGAATGGAGATGGTACAAGTGATGGTCCTTGTGCAGCAGGAACAGTTTCAACAAGTATTTACCTTCAAAGCCCAAGCCAACTAGGTTTATTACAAGGAACAATTGCTGCTTTACCAGTTCTCTCAACACTAAACGCAGTAGCATTTACTCCCCTTCAATACGATGCGAGTAAAGCTGGTGTACTTTATGTCAACAGTAGTAATACAAATGTTGTGGCAGTAAGTGCAACTGACACAGAAACTTCCAGTACTGCACTAGCAACTGCTGGATACGTCAGAGGTATCGTTCCTATGTCAGATGGAATTTCAAGTAGCTTTGGAGTTGTACTTGATACAGGAGCAAGTGTTACTATTGATCAATTTGATATTACAGGTGGAGACATGAACACAATTGCGGCATCAACTACGGCCAGTGTTGCAATTCAAAGCGATACAAATGGTGGTATTGATCTTGGCGCAGCTGGGGCAATTCAACTTGTAAGATCAAACGATACTAATGGTGATGGCTCTATGGATGCAGTTATTGGCTACCTAGATGCAACCGACAGTAATAAAACTAAAATATGTGTTCTCCCAAGCGATGGCGCAAGTTTTCAAGATACTTGCTCTCCTAGGCTCGAGGTGCCAAATAGTGGAAATATTATCGATATAAAATTTGCTGATATCACTGGGGACACCTTAGATGAGCTTGTCGTTTTAGCCAACGATGGGGCAAATAGTACAATCTATGTTTATGAGAATCAAAATAATACCTTTACAGGACTTTATCAGGCCATTGATTTACTTACATTAAATACAAATTCTGTTCATACCAACTTTGATATTGCAGATGCTAATAAAGATGGTCTCTTAGATATTGTTGCAAATGATCTCACAGGTGATATCGACAATGACTCTACTGATGACTCAATCCTTTCAGGTTTGTCTGTTTATTATAATACTGGAAACATCTCTAATTTATTTAGACCATCAGTTGTAACAAAATTTCCAACAGCATTACACTATTCATTTTCAGCTGGTCACAACAACGATATTGAGGTCATTGAGGCAGGAACAGAGTTACTCATTTTTCATTGCCAAATAGATACTGATGCTGGTGTGCTTACAACTTCTTCAGGCGCAACAATAACCAGTTACCAAAACTCAAGCTGTGGTATCATCGGAAGCTTCTAATGGTTCCAGCAGACTTGTGGTTTTGCGGTGCTAAACCACAAGTCTGCTGGAACCAATAAATGACCACAATCCTTGCCATTTTCCCCTAAGCTCATAACGTAAGTGTATGATTTTTCGTACAAAACATTGTTACATGAGATAATAAGTACAAGAAATAAGAATCTTTTAAGTTTCTTATTTTAAAGTCCGATATGGGGTACAGGGAATTAGGATTGAATGTGAAAAGAATGAATATTATTTATGTATTTTTTGTTTTGCTGCTTGCTTCGTGTCTACCACAAGAGAAAACCACTCAATGTGACGGAAATGAAGCGTATGATGCTAATAAAAGAAAATGTGTTTCAACTGCAGCTGTAGATGGTTCTGCTGTTGTCATTAAAAATATCACTCCTTCAAGTTCTTATACGATTTCAACCTCAGACCCTTCAAAAACTCATACAGTGACCGTTTCTGATCCTTATAATTCAGGCTTTCAAATAAAGTGGATTTTAACAGATTCCAATGGCAATACATCTCTTCTAGGAACAGGGATAAATTTAACTTTTAACCACACCGCTTTTTCTGCTGGTAATTATATTTTAGAAGTTCAATTACGTGATTACGATGGCTCGAAAGTTTTAGACTCCAGAAGTTGGACTGTTAATATTATCACTCAACAAGTTCCTATTATAAACATGATAACTGCAAGTCCTTTTTCAACGACAACAACAAGTGCTCCAACAACCATTAGCACAACCGTAAACAACCCAGATACAATCGGTAATATTAACTATGAATGGCATGTTAATGGAAGTCCTGTTGCAGGAGAAAATGGAACTTTTTCTTCTTCTTTTCAAACATTGAACTTTAACTTTAATCCAACGAGCTCAAGTTCTTATTACACAGGAGCAAACGTTTATACCGTTCAACTCCTCTTAAAAGAAGATGGTACAGGATCTATTTATACGACAGCAACTTGGATTATAACAAATAATATACCAAACTTTGCTAATGTTACTTTAGGAACCTCTGGAACTCTTTCAACAACAACACCTTCGACAGCATCGATCATCACAGGAATATCTGATACGACAATCAGCTCAGGTGGTTTTCTTTATGATGTTGATGGAGACTTAACCTTAGATGCCGTTGATTTTTGTGTTCAAGTTGATGATGTATCAGGAGTTGATGGAGATGGTGTCTTTGTTGACTTTCTTATTGATGGAACAAATATTCCAGCTGCAACAAATAAGCAAATGATTGCAGCCAACACATCTTATTGTCTTCAAGATTTTAATAATTACAAATATTCAATACCTGCAAGTATTGTCGCCGAATCACATACAATTACTGCTGTTGTTTACGATAAATATTCTGGAACAACAAACCAGGCAAAGTATAATGGATACACTCAACTTAAATCTTCTACATGGACTGTTCGAGTAAGACAAAAAAACACACCTCCTATTATTGAAATTGATCAGATTAATACTGGTGCCCTTAGTGCAATCTCATGCGGAAGTGAAACGACGACAACATATTCATCATGTGAGGTCACTCACTCTACCCCATTTCAAGTTGCCGTCACAGTAACAGATGATGATTATGATCCAAACGATTTCGTCACTGATTTTGCAAAATTTAGAGTACAATTTTATGTCGAGGGAGACCTTCTCGATGGAACAGCTGAAGTTTCAAGCTCAGACTGTTATCACGATTTTTCTGAAACAGCTAATGCTTCAAGATATATTTGTACTCTTAGCCTAAATCCTTATGATTCTAATGGACCGATTGATGTGACCGGACTTACTTATTCTATAACAGCAAAAGTAACGGATGAAGATAGTCCTTATATTGCGTCGGCTAAGGACTCAAACACAGTAACTTGGCTCGTAAGTAAAGTTAATGATTATAATAGCGGAACCGCTGTTAATCAGTTTGCTAGTGATAATGCTGATAAAATAGCTAATCCTGACTACTCTTATGTTTCAACACAAGCATCACCCGCTGTCGCACTCGACCTTGATGACCCTGCAGGAGCTGCAACTGAAGGTGACATCATTCAATTTCATGTTGGTGTTGATGATGCTGAAAGAGATAGCCATACGATTAAACTTGAAAGATGTACCGATATGGCCTGTTCTGGAGTTATCGTTCCAGAACTTGCTTCAACAGTGACAACTAGTACCAATGCCACAAATCCCAAATTTACCAGTATTAATCATCAAATTGGTGAAGATGAAGTGACAGGTGCTGCACAAGGAAATGTCACCTATCGAATTACAGTTACCGATGAAGACTTAGCAAATGACCAAACAATTGTAACGTTAAATATCAATAATAATAACCCTGATCCAATATTTAATGCGGCTAATTTTAACCCAACGGTGCCTTCAAGCTTAATCGCCTTTACAGGTTTCCCACTAACGATTGATCCGGGAACAATCACTGATGCCTCAACCGCCGATGGTGATAACGTTCTTTATCAATGGATGTATTCTACAGATGCAGGAACGACTTGGGTTGCTCTTGATGGAGCCACTGAAAAAAACCTTATTTGGTCTCCTGGACAAGAAATTGATTTTTCAAATCAGTCAGGAACAGCGGTTAAATTAAAACTCTGCTTAGGTGATGACGGTGTTGATAATCTTGGAGCAGCAAAAACAGCTCTTAATGCAACAAATGATGATTGTAAGACCACAACCTTAGATACAACAACTGGAGCTCCCGTCAATGCATGGGATGTTACAGTTTTCTCAAATATGGTGCAAGGAAAAAGCTATGGCGATAATAATTTCACCAATGTCTCTTATGGAGAGATTGCTGTATGGGTAGATCCAACAAGTGTTGACCCTGTTGTTAAATACATGGCCTACGTCAATATTAATCGTGAAATTATTATTGAGAAAATAGTTACTTCTTCAAATGGAACAAAAGCAGGATCAACAGATCAAACAGCTGAAGAACTAGCTTCAATTTCTTTTGATGCCTCAACAGATGTTAATTTTTCTATAAATGATGTCACTGATTTATCTCTTGCTGGAGACACTGTAAATGGCGCCCTTTATTTAGCCTATATGGCCCCTATTGGTGGGGTGGATATGGCCCATATTAGAAGGATTGATATTAGTGGTGGGAAAACAGGTTTTATTCATGATGGTAAATTTGGATGGGATCCTGGCTATGACAACCTCACAGACAATATAATGATCGCAAGTGCTGGAATTAGCACAGAGGTCATTAACGCCGATGGTTTAGCAGAGATAACTTTTACTGATAGTGCTGATAATGTGGCGATGTCAGTTAATTTTTCAGGATTACATGGAGGCTCAACTGACCTCATTGCTGGAACAAACTTCTGTAACCCGACTTCTAGTTGTACCACCCCAAGTGCTACTGCTGCAAACTTTGCAGCCGCAATTAATAGCTCCACCGCTTATGAACTACAAGGATTTACCGCGACAAGTTCCGGTGCAGTTGTCACCCTAGAAGGAATTGCGGCTAACGATTATCTTCAATCTGATATTGGAGCGACTAAAATCGGAAGTATTATGGTGAATCAAACTAATGGAAAATGGCAATTGCCTTTTATCAATCACGACCTCACAGGGGGAAATAAAAATAAAATTTCTCTTTTATACGGCGATTTAAATTTCAGAATTGCAGATTCAAATATGCAAACTTTCACTTTAGCTGCAACTGTCCCCTCTCAAGATCTTGCAAATGACCTTGACGCAAATGACGTTATGATTTTAGCGACTCGTGAATACACAACAGGTGATATTGCCGTATATGAAGTCAACGCTTCAAACTCTATTATTGATGTCAATACTGACTTTTTTGGAAGTCCAAATATTACTGATTTAAAAGTTGCTGTAAGTAAAGAAGATACTGATTTTGAACCTTCTGCTTTTATAACTGGAACAAATATTAATAATAGACTCGCCTATGCTAGAATTGACTCTGCAGCAGGTGACTACGATGTTGCAAGCGCAGTTGTTTTCTCTGACCTAGATGTTGGATTTAATCTCTTACAAAATCTCAATAATTATGACATTACTGCTGGCCCTAAAGAACAACAACTTCTTATTGGAATCGTAGCCGACACTGATGCGAACACTCTTTATGAAGCTTACCTCTTAAATATTTCAGGAGGTGTAACACCAAAGATAGATTGTAGTTATGACTCAGCAGATGCTCAAAATATAGATAAATGTATGCAACTTTATACAAGTGCAACAGATACAGTCTTTAACCTCAAAGTCAGCCTAAGTGATGTCGTTAAAAATGTCGCAATTGGAACTGATGGCGCTACTACTGGTGAGAATACCCAAGATATTCTCTCTTATGGCCTTCACGTCGATGACGGAGGCGGAAGCATTACAAATGATGCAAAGCCTATTCTCGGCTTAATCAATGTGTCTGAAATACAGCTTACTGCTGATGAAACAAACTCTGGAACAGGCTATATTACTCCTTACGTAGCACCCTAGCTTAGAGGTCAGTTATTAAGATTTTTTACCTATTTCTTTATCTGAGAAATTTTGTGCTAAAATAAACAGATGAGATTTATTTGCTTTTTTTTCATCAGCTTTTTTTTCTTATCTTCTCTTTACGGATACGAACTAGTAGTTATTCAGGCCCTTTCAAAAGAAAAACAAACTTTTATCACTCGAAATAAATTGGCCACCAAAAAATCAACAAATGAAATTTTTGTCGGACAAGATTATACTTTTACTTCGGATAATGTTTCCCTATTGGCCAAGGCCATCGAAGTGACAGAAGAGTTTGTTCAATGGGAAATTAAAAATCATTTTACAGATGTTCCTTTCCAAAGAGGTGACATTGTCACACGCTATGATGCAAGAGAATATCTATGGACACTTACCCCTGAAAAGATTAAAAGGAGATATGTTAAAAGATATGTCTTTAGCCCCAGAAACTCTATTGAAGCAGGAGTATCTTTAACAAGAAGTCTATCAGAATCGGTAACAACAGCAGATGCACAAAATGTAGAAAGGGGTGGATTTCAATTCGAAGGCCTATATCGAAAAGAATTTACTCACAATTATTCACTCGCCTACGGACTCAGATATGCTAAGGATGTTATCAATCTCCCTGAAACCAGTATCATTAATTATCGTTTTCTAGGACTTTTAGAAGGACGCTATTATTTTGAGCCGATGGAAGATTTTTATTATGCTCAGGTTGGTTTATCCCTAGGAATAGGCTTTGGCCAATCAAGAACAGAAAATCCGAGTCAAACTTCTTTTGGCTCAGCTCTCATTCTTCCTTCAACTAAAATTTCACTCCTTATTCCAACTGAAAACAGAAAATATGATTTTGAAATTAATGCTGCATTTGAATCACTACGCCTAGAAGAGTCTGATGCTTCAAACTTTGATCAAACCACAAACCTTACTAATGCAAAAATAGGCTTCGTCCTTCGAAGCCACCTTTAAAAGGTTCCAGCAGACTTGTGGTTTAGCTAAGCGTCACCTTAGTGATGCGTAGCTAAACCACAAGTCTGCTGGAACCTCTTCTTACATAAGACCAATATCTTTTAATCTCTCCATAAGGCAGTCATGAGCTGTTATAGGTGGGTATTTTGCCCCTGTCCCCTCACAACTTGGTATACATCTAAGCATTGCCTCCGGATGAGGATGAACAAAGAAAGGCATAGAATATCTGGCAGAACCAGAGTCTTCAGGATTGATAACTCTATGAATAGTGGCCGGAATAACATCATTAGTAATTCTTGACATCATATCCCCGGAATCAACAACGAGTTGCCCCGGCTTTGTCTCTACATCTAACCAAGTCCCATCACGATCTAAGAGCTGTAAACCAGATGCTGTGGCCCCCATTAAAATAGTAATTAAATTGATATCTCCATGAGCTGCGGCCCTTACCGAACCAACAGGCGGAGCCTCTCCCACAGGAGGATAATGAATGGCCCGTAAAATAGAGTTTCCTGTATCAATCATTTTTGCAAAATAATCATTTTCAACATCTAAGGCCTTTCCAAGTGCTTCAAGTAAAATATGCGAAGTTTTATCTAATTCATTATATAAATTTTCTAAATTTGTTTTAAAACCAGCAATTTCTTGTGGCCAAACGTTTTTAGGATAATATTTATTAAAAGGATGATCATCTGAAACTTCTCTTCCGACATGCCAAAACTCTTTTAAGTCCATATGAGGATTATCTTTTGCGTGCTCTGTCCCAAAAGGAGTATAACCTCTTTGGCCACCACCCTCTTTGCATATATATTCTTTTTTCTTTTCATCTGGAAGTGAAAAGAAGTCCTCAACTGCTTTATAACCTTTTTGAATAACATCATCTTGAACAGTATGATCAGTTAAGATAATAAATCCGTAATCTTTTATGCCATTAAAAAGGTCTAAAACAAACTTTGCCTGATCTTGTTGACTTCCTTCTACATAACTCAGAAGGCTTAACTCTGGAACTTTTCTTGAAGAATCACTCATATTTACTCCATAAACTATTCATTCACTTAGATAACTAAAGTTTAAAGAGTTTTTAGACAATTATTTCCAAGAAGTCTGTAATTTTTTCAACCCCTTGGACCGAATATAAGAGAGCCTATTCTTAGCCAATTAGCTCCATATTCCTGAGCAATTTCAAAGTCTTGACTCATCCCCATTGAGAGTTCTAGATTTAAAGAATGATCCAAATCAAGTTTCTTTTTTAATTCTTCAAGTTGCCCAAAGCACTCATGAGCATCACGTTCAAATTGATCGGTTCTTATTTTACCAATAGTCATTAAACCTTGAAAATAAAACGGTCCTTGGGAATTAAGAATCAGTTTCACTGCTTGCTCAAGCTCTAGAGAGGCTGGGGCAAAACCAGACTTCTCTTTTTCCATTGAAGTATTTATTTGTAAAAAAAGTCCAATTTTTCTTTCAGGTTTCTTCTTTAAAATCTTCTCTAATAAGTTAAGGCTATCAATGGAGTGAATAGAACATAAATGCTTTACCGCTAGTAACTTATTTAATTTGTTCGTCTGCAATGTTCCTATAAAGTGCCAGTTTATAGCAAGGTCAGCTAATGATAACGACTTTTCATAGAGTTCCTGCACTCTATTTTCACCAAAGTCTCTTTGTCCATAATCATAAGCCACTTTAATTTCTTCAACTGTTCGGGTTTTCGAGACCACAAGTAGATGAGCAGGTTTGTGAATTTTTTGATGGACTAAATCTAGTTGTCGATGAATAAAATTCATTTTTTAGTAGAGTTTTTTTTCGGTTTTTTTTCTTTAGGTGTGAGTTTTATTTTAGCATTTATTTCAAAATCATAGTTTTCTATTATTCGGTCAACTTCTTTTGACACATCAATTTTATTAAGCCTTTCTCGTAACTCTGTTTTCACCGACTTAATAAATTCATCTTTTGAATTCCTTGCATTTTGCAAAAGCCCATTAACAATTTCCTTAGGAATAGGAAGATCCTGTATAATATTTTTAACTGTATCTTCAGTCATAAAAGCAGCATTAATGCCAGTATTCATAACCTTTTTAAAAATATCACTTAAATTCTTTGGATCTTTTTCATCTTTTTTTTCTTCAGACATCATCAGTCTCCTATAACTTCTGAGCTCTTTTTTCAACAGACTTCATCATAGATGGCAAAGAAGTATTCACTAATTTTTTCGTTATCATTCCTGTACCCATCATTTTTACTTTGATTTCAACTTCAACTTTATAAGTGACCTCTGTTGTTCCATCACCTAAATCCTTTAATGACCATGAACCACTATTGACACTAAAAATATCGCCTTCATCAAATGACCATGATATCCCTGTTTCAGACTCTTCTAAATTCAACGTATAAGAAAACTTCTTGATCACATTCAAGTCATACTTTGCTTTTACTTTATTCCCATCGCGATTTATAACTGTAACCTTAGAAACACCATCCATAAACTCAGAATAAGCCTCATAATCCTTTAAAACACTTAAAATATTCTCTAGTGATGCTTCCATGATTTCTGTTCTTTCTGCACTGGCCATAATTTTCCTCTTTTAATATCTTGGTTTTTTATCAAAGTGATGTTCAGCTTCAATTTTTCTAATAGTTCCAGACTGACTTCTCATAACTAATGAATGAGTCGTCGCTCCCCATGATTTAAATTTGACCCCCTCTAAAAGCGAACCGTCTGTAACGCCTGTTGCAACAAACATAACATTACCACTTGCAAGCTCCTCCATAGAAAAGACCTTATTGATATCATCAATTCCCATTTTTTTGGCCCGGGCAATTTCGTCATCATTTCGCGGCTTCAAGACTCCTTGAAAATCTCCTCCCAAACATCTTAAAGCTGCTGCTGAAATAACTCCCTCTGGCGCTGCACCTATCCCAAATAAGACATCAATTCCAGAGTCTGGCAGTGCAGTCGCGATTGCTGCTGACACATCTCCATCTCCAATCAAATGAATTCGGCAACCCGTTTGGCGCAACTCGTTAATCAGGTCATGATGCCGAGGTCTGTCTAAAACAATTGCTGTTAAATCTTGCAGGCGGCATTTTTTAGCTTCAGCAATTCTTTTTAAATTCTCTGTTGCCGACTTCCTTATATCAATAACTCCTTTAGCTTCAGGACCAACTGCAATTTTGTCCATATAAGTATCAGGAGCATGCATAAGATTGCCTTTTTCTCCTATGGCCATGACTGATATAGAATTATAGCCACCTCGAGCACATATTGTCGTTCCTTCTAAAGGATCGACTGCTATTTCCAATTTTGTTCCAGTGCCTGTTCCAACTTTTTCGCCGATAAAAAGCATTGGAGCTTCATCTCTTTCCCCTTCCCCAATAACAACTGTTGCATCACACTCAACTGAGTCCAACATAGAGCGCATAGCATCTACCGCTGCCTTATCTGCAGCCTTTTCATCACCTCTTCCCATTAATCTGGCCGAAGCTATTGCTGCCATTTCAGTAACTCTAACAAATTCTAATGCTAAATTTCGATTCACAATTCTATCCTTTCTTTAAATAAATTCATTCTAACTTGTTAGGGTAAGAACATCAATAAAAACTGATCTACTGTCCAAGCTTCATTTGAATAAAACTGATAATATCTGGATCAACATAGGTAACGGGTATATTTTTAATTAACTGTGCAGCTCGCTTAATTTTTTGATCATCTATTGCTTCATCTATTTTAAAAACAATTTCGTCTTCATTGATCAGTGGAGTGTCCACATCTCGCTTGGAAACGACTCTCGCTGTTTTTAAGCCTTTTCCATCTTCCCACTCAACAAAATGCTCCATCATTAAAATTTGAAACTGAGAAAACTCATTATCATTATGTTGCCAAATAAAAAGCTCAACAGGGCCATCAGCTCTTAACCAATACTTTAAACGGGTTGGTATATCCACTCCGTAGTCAAGCTCATGGACAGGTTTCATGATCTTAGCAATTTCTTCTATGGCCAAAAACCTAGCAACCGAATCTCTCATTTCTTTTTGAGATGAAAACTCAACTCCTAAACGACTTGGTGTGCTCCATTTAACGTGTCCACGAACTTCAAGCTCCTTACCTTGCCAATGAATATTCCCTGTAATGGATTCATTTTGCTTAATATTATGTTCACCAGACTTCAAAGCCAATTGCATCCCCGAAAAAGAAATATCCTTTACTTCAAAGACATGGTTTTCATTTTGAGAGCATTTAAAAATAAGAAAACAAAAAGGAAATCTGGGAAGGGTTCGCTTTTCCAATTTTTTAAAATCACTTTGAACTAAACTTAAATGTGGACTCATATTTTTCCTTTTGTTAATACTCCCATTATAGTCAAAAATAAAGCGAACATCTAAGCAGGCAATTTATTTTTGACACATACTGACGATAAATTATGCGTGCAAATGATGATATTTATGATAAAGTTTTTGCATGTCTCAAAAAGCATCCATAGACGACTTACAGATAAATAACCTACCAAACAGATTAACTATTTTCCGTATTCTTCTTATTCCAGTTGTTTTATTGTTATTGACTCTAGGAAGCTCTCAAGTAAAATTTTTGTCTAATTATCATGCGACTCTTAGCTGGGCTGCTGGATGGATATTTGCCTTGGCTTCCATTACTGACTTTTTTGATGGATATATTGCAAGAAAACGCAATATCGTTACTGTCTTTGGTTCTTTTTTAGATCCTATTGCTGATAAGTTCTTAACTGTCTCTTGTCTTATTATGCTCCAGTCTCTAGGAAGAGTGCCTGCAGTTGTCGTGATCGTTTTAGTTTTAAGAGAAATGTACATGACCTCATTAAGACTTTTGGCCACCAACGAGGGTTTAGTTGTTGCTGTCAACAATATTGGAAAATGGAAAACAGCTACACAAATGGTTGGAATACCCCTTCTTATGGTTAATCAACCTTGGCTAGGTATCCCTTTACCACTTTTCGGAACATTATTTATTTATCTTGCTTGTATTTTATCATTATGGTCTGCAATTCATTATACTATAAATATGATTGCAAAACTTAAGCTTAAAAGAAAAGAACATAAGGAAATGTCTCGTGAAAACTAAATCAATATTAGTCACGATCAGTGGTGCCGACCACCCAGGAATTACTTCTGAATTTAGTGAGTGTCTAATGCTTCCTTATATTAAATTAATTGATATTGGGCAATCAATCACCCATGGATTACTTTCTCTTAGTTTTTTATTTGAAATTACTGATCTAAACGAGGAAAAAAATCTCAAGAACAAACTTTCTCAAAAAGCTCAGCAATTAGAAATGAAACTTGAATTTAAAACGATTATCAATCGACACGAAGTCCACTATGCTGGTGAAAAATATATCCTAAGTTGTGTCGCCCAAGCTGGTATTACAAGTGAATTTCTTCATGATATTTCAAGTATTTTGGCCAAGAATGATATTAATATTCAAAGAATAGATAATGTTTCTAGCTCTGATTTTACTTCTCTTGAGATACAAACAGTCGCTCACTCACTTGAAGTTAAATGGGAAAAAGTTAAACCTCAATTAATTAATATCTCAAACAAACACTCTACAGATATGGCAATGCTTAAAGATAATGTCTGGAGACGCAATAAAAGACTTATCGTATTTGATATGGACTCAACTCTCATCCAAAAAGAGGTTATTGTCGAAATGGCCAAAGTCTACGGCGTAGGTGAGCAAGTTCACAAAATAACTGAAGCTGCAATGAACGGAGAAATTGACTTTGATGAGTCTTTAGTAAAACGCGTGGCCTTATTAAAAGGTATGCCTGAAGCGAAACTCAAAAATATTTTAGATGAAATACCACTCACCGACGGCGTTGAAGAATTTATAATGACAGTTAAAAAGCTAGGTTATAAAACGGCCATTATTTCTGGAGGGTTTAGTTATTTTGCCAATGCTTTTAAAGAAAAACTAAGTATTGATTATGCCTTTGCAAATGATTTAGAAATATCTAAAAATATCTTAACTGGAAAAGTTGCTGGCCCCATAGTTAATGCAGAAAAAAAGGCCATGTTCTTAGAGCTCCTTGCTCAACAAGAAAATATAAAATTAGAACAAGTTGTTGCCATTGGAGATGGAGCAAATGACTTGCCTATGCTAGCAAAAGCAGGACTTGGAATCGCCTTCCATGCCAAAGACATCGTTAAACAAAATGCTCAACAACACATGAGTCACGGCCCTATGACCAGTATTTTACATTTTTTAGGTATTACTGAAAAAATTGGATAGATATGAGTTCATTTAAAAGTTTAAATAAAGCACTAAAAACTCCGGACTTAGTAAGAACTTTAAAGTTAAATACCAAACAAGAAAATCTCCCTAGTGAGTTATTTACACTTAAAAACTTAGAAAGTCTTTATATACAATCATCAAGCCTAACGTCTATCCCCTCTCAAATTTCTCAGTTAAAAAAACTAAGAACTCTCTATATATCGAGTGAAAAGTTAACTTCACTACCAAGAGAATTATTAGCTATTCCCACGTTGGAAACTCTCAGTCTCAATGCTTGTCGCATTCGTACAGTTGATATGGAAATTGGTCTCAGTTCAAATCTTAAGTCGCTTATTTTAAGTCACAATCAGCTCCAAAATCTTCCTCTAAATTTAGAGCACCTAGAAAGCCTTAAGCTACTGAATTTGAATAATAATGAATTAAAAGAATTTCCCAAACAACTTCTTAACCTGACGTCATTAGAAAAGCTTTATTTAGATCACAATCAACTTCAAACCATCCCAACATCCTGGATAAAAAAACTAAAAAGACTCAATATTATTTCTTTAGACAATAATCAGTTCTCCTTAAAGGAAAAAGAAAAAATTCAAAATGAACTCAATTATTGTTTTGAAGAGATTTAAACGGTTGTTTTTTTAATGCTAAATGGGTCAAGGTTATTATTGTCTAATAAATTGACACTTTTTTCAAGAATACAAAGATTCTACAGACTCTCTTCATTTGTATATTAAGAAAGGCTACAATTTAGAAAAAGGTAGTCAAAATGATAAAAAATATGTCTCTAATTTTTTTTAGCGTAATCTTAATGAGCTGTGAACGCTCTCCTAATGACCTTCAGCAAATGCTGCAAACAATAGGGATAAAAACTCAAATTGAAAATATCTCTGAATGTACTGCCAAGCAAATCGACTCTATAGGACAACAGCTTTATGAAAACCAAAAATATGAACGCCTTAAATCAAAGCTCCTGGAAAAAAATATAAAAAAAATTGTTCTAAACGATATAGAGGAATCAAAATACTCATGTGAAAAAGCAATAATCATTCAAAGAGAACAACAGACAATGAATGATTATCAATGTGACCCTTTAACTAGTACTGGAAACCTTGAAAAACTTAAACCAACTCAAATGAGAAAAAAAGACAAACAAGTTTATCTGGAAACAAACTCTCAAATGGAGAGCCAGATTTTTGTTCGGCATAATATCGAAAATTTAAGTAAAAATGAGTTAGATGCCTTTATTGAAGTCATCACTAAAAACAACAATCAAGGTTCAAAGTATCTCAGCTTCGAAAAGATTAATAGTCTTACAGTAACTTTCGGTATTAATATTATGAGTAGAGACTATAAAGACTCTACCCATTGTGGCCCATTAATTAATTTAGAAGAAATAATTAAATCTCTTTAATTTACAGTTGCTTCTAGTTTTTCACCATCAAAGTCCACTGTAACTTTTTTCTCTTCAAGTTTACCAGCAAGAACCATCTTAGATATCGGTCTAATAACAAGTCGGTTAAACACACTTGCAAGTGGTCTTGCTCCATAGGTTTCGTCGTAGCCTACATCTGCAAGATGTTGAATAGCTTTATCCGTAAATTGTAATTCAAATTTTTGCCCCTTAACTCTTTTTTCAAGCAAAGAAATTTGTTTTTGAACAAGATCACTCATCACGGATTTATCTAAAGAGTTGTAAGTTAAAACCCCATCTAAACGTCCTAAGACTTCTGGCTTAAAATCCAATTCTGGATTCTTTGAATTCGTCGTCATTAAAATGATAGTATTTTTAAAATTAACCGTTCTTCCTTTATTATCAGTCAGTCTACCATCATCCAGTATTTGTAGGAGGATATCTGAAAAGTCATGATGAGCTTTTTCAATCTCATCAAAAAGAATAACACTATAAGGCCTTCTTCGTACGGCTTCAGTCAGAACACCACCATCATCATAACCAACATAACCTGCTGGTGCCCCTATAAGCTTTGCCACTGAATGCTTTTCAGAAAATTCACTCATATCAAGTCTTACAATATTATCCTCATTATCAAATAAAAACTCTGCTAAAGCTTTAGCCGTTTCAGTTTTTCCAACTCCAGTTGGTCCTTTAAGCAAGAACGAACCTAACGGTCTTGTTTCATCTGTAAGCCCCGCATAACTTGCTAACAAAGATTCTGCGATTTCATGTAAGGATTCTTTTTGTCCAAAGACTCTCCTATTTAGATCATCTTCTAAATGAAGTAAGTTATCTTGCTTTGACTTCAGAATCTTCTCAACAGGAATTCCTGTATGACGGGAGATAATACTTGCAATATTTTCTTTAGAAAGTTCCCAACTATGAGAGAATTGCTCTAACTCTTTTTGAACCTCCGGAATAAGAGAATATTTTAATCTCGAAGCTTCTTCATAATTTTGTTCACGTTCAGCTTTTTCAAGATCAAACTTATAACGATCTAATTTAGACTTGATCTCACTAACTCTTTTTAAAGAGTTAACCTCTTGTTCCCATTTTACATATCCAGTATCAAACTTCTCTTGTAATTTTTTAACCTCTGCTTCAAGCTCTTTATCCGACTCAACTTGAGCTAAGATTTTTTTATTTCTAATTTCTGATTGCAACATTTCAAGTTCTGCCGGCATAGCTTCAGCTGATAGTTTTAACGCCGAGGCTGATTCATCGATAAGATCAATTGCCTTGTCGGGAAGATTCTTGTCTGTAACATACTGATCAGAAAGCATAACAGCAGAATAGATTGCATCATCTGTAATTTTAATTCCATGGTGTCCCTCAAATTTTTCTTTTAATCCCATTAATATTTCTATTGAGTCCTCTTTGGTTGGCTCTAACACAGGTACTTGCCTAAATCTTCTCTCTAGTGCTGGATCTTTAAGAATATGTTTTTGAAACTCATCTTCAGTTGTGGCCCCAATACAATGAAGTTCGCCTCGAGAAAGTGCCGGTTTTAAAAGATTGGCCGCATCCATTGCTCCATCGGTTTTTCCCGCACCAATAATTTGGTGAATTTCATCAATAAAAATTATATACTGTCCTGCACCTTGTTGCGCAAATTTTAGTAAATGTTGAATTCTTTCTTCAAACTCTCCTCTAAATTTTGTTCCAGCAATTAAAGAACCAAGTTCCATTGAATAAACAGTTTTTCCCTTTAAAACATCGGGAACTTTCCCCTTCACAATAGCTTCCGCAAGACCTTCCACAATAGCTGTTTTACCAACTCCAGCAGGTCCCACTAACACCGGGTTATTTTTAGACCTTCTCCCTAGGATCTCCATAACTGCTCTAATTTCTTTAGTCCTCCCAATGACGGGGTCGAGTTTTCCGGCAGTAGCTTTCTCATTTAAGTTAATCAAAAAATTTGGAACTTCCGTTTCTTCTTGATCCAAGTCATTAAACTGTGAATAATCGACATCTAAAGTTGGAAAAATTTCAGGTAAAAACCTTAAGAGGTTCTTTTCGCTGACTTCTTGTTTGCCTTTTTGAGCAGCATGACCGCCAGCTTGAGTTAACCAAGAACTTAAATTCGCACTAGGTCGGATTTGATCTATCGTTAAGGTCTGTGACGCCTTTGGTAATTTATTAACAAGTTCGACAACTTGATCTAAATTATTCTTTAAAGCTTTTGAACTATAAGAGCCTGGGTTAGATATTAATCCATATAATAAATGCGATGGCGCGAGTTCTGTATTTTTTAACTCGATTGCTTTTGCTCCAGCAATATCAAAAGCTCCTGCGACTATCTTATCAAAATTATTCATATTTTAGACTCCTTTTTGGTCCTACTTACACTTTTAAAGATGTGTTCTAAAAAGCAAATGTCAAGGCTAAGTCTAGAAAATAGTGACAAGCTGTTAGTAGCTGTTTACCATATGACCTATAAATAGATTGAGGTTCATTATGAGAGTTTTACTTATTTCTTTATTATTTTTATCAACAGCTTTGGCCATAACTGAAAGCCCAAGAGATACTTTTAGAACATACTTAAAATCAATGGTTCAAATAAAAAATAATCAAGGAGATCTTGACGAAAACTACTCTAAAGCCATTTCGACTCTAGATTTAAGTCATATCGAAGACAATTTAAAAGAGGATATTGGAAGAAAGTATGCCCAGCAATTAATTAAAGTATTAGATAAAATTAAAAGAGTTGATTATGAAAAGATACCAACAAATTTAGAGGCTTCGATCTGGTACTTTGATAAAAGAATTCATAATAATCATTTTTTAGAAATTTCTTTAATAAAAAAGAAAGAGCAATGGTTGTTTTCCAAAGAAACCCTAGACTCTCTTGAGACTTATCAAAAAGCACTTAAATCAAAAAAAACAATTGAAGGGGTTAAGGCATTTACGACCATAACAGACAAGATTCGAAACTATCTCCCCGCTTCGATTCAAAATAGTTTTTTAGGTTATGAAACCTGGCAATGGGTTGGATTATTTTTTATTCTTATCATCGCTTTTATCATTGAAAAAATATGTAAAACCATTATTACAACTATCTTAAACCACACCAGTAAAGTGGTCAAAAGCTCTTCAACGGAAATGCTTGCTTCGGCCATTCGACCTTTGGCCAAAATCATTTTTGTCTTTGTTTTAATGAAGTTAATTTACTTTTTAGACTTAGATACAAAAACTCATGCTGTACTCAATCGTCTGCTTTATATTTGCCTAAGCCTGATGACTGTTTGGTTTGCACATAAAGTGATTCAATTTTTTTCAAATTATTTTAAAAACAAGGCCGATTTCACCGAGACTAAGTTTGATGATATACTTGTCCCCTTACTAACCAAGACTGCCTTTGTTGTTATTTATTTATTTGGCGCACTTTTGGTGGCCAACTCTCTAACCATTGATGTCACAGGTATTATTGCTGGACTTGGGATAGGTGGTCTCGCATTTGCCTTCGCAGCTAAAGATACTTTAGCCAACTTTTTTGGTTCAATTATGTTGGTTTTAGACCGTCCATTTGATATTGGAGATATTATTGTTACGGGTGATATTGAAGGGATAGTAGACGAAGTGGGCTTCCGTTCGACCCGAATCAGAACTTTTAATGACTCTTTAATTACAATCTCAAATGGTGAATTAATGAATCGCCCTATAGATAATATAGGTAAAAGAAGATATCGACGTTTAAATACCACTCTTGGTCTAGAATACAATACTCCACCTCAAAAAATTGAAGCTTTTTGCGAAGGAATTAGACAACTTATTCTTAGCTATAAATGGACAAGAAAGGATAATTTTCATGTTTACTTTGTCAATTACGGAGCATCAGCTTTAGAAATTAAGGTCATTGTCTATTGGCAAACTGATGAGTATAGCCGTGAATTATCAGAAAAGCATCGTTTAATGATTGATATTCTCAGGCTTTCAAAAGAAATAGGTGTTTCCTTTGCTTTCCCAACTCAAACTGTTCATCTTTTCAATGAAGAAAAGCAGGCCATTACGAATATTGAAAAAGAGTACTTCGAAAAAGGCATTGAAACAGCAAAGTCTGTTATTGGGAAGCCTATTTCCCTTAGAAATCCACGAAGTAACTCTGAAGATCAAGAACAATTTGGCAAAAATGATATTGGCCTCTAAAGACTCTATTTATTCAAAGATTGCCAGTTATAGATAAAGGTGTTACTTAAAGGCATTATTTCCGTTTACTTAGGAATTTATGAAAATATGGATAGATGCTGATGCATGTCCAAACATTATTAAAGAAGTCGTTTATAAAGTTTCTGCTCGTTTAAATCTTTATGTCTACTTAGTGGCCAATAATTATTTATCAACTCCAAGATCTCCTCTTATACAATTTATTAAAGTTGAAAGTGGGGCTGATGTTGCTGATAAATATATTATTGAACATATCAAGCCATCAGACTTAGTGATAACGGCCGATATCCCTCTTGCCGCTTTAGCTGTTGAGAATCAAGCAATTGCATTAAACCCTAGAGGAGAGGTTTATACTAAAGACAATATTGATGAAATCCTATCCATGAGAAACTTTATGCAAGAGCTTAGAGATAATGGAATAGAGACATCTGGGCCTTCGGCACTTGATGCAAAAACAAAAGAAAAATTTACGAATGCACTTGATAGAACTGTGACTCAAATTTTAAAAAGGACTTCATGAAAAGCTTTGACTCTTTTAACTTTCTTCCCTCTATTCTTAAAACAATTAAGTCTAAAGGCTATAGGACACCTACCCCAATACAGTCCCAAGCGATAGAACATATTCTTCATGGAAAAGACTTATTAGGTATCGCTCAGACAGGAACAGGAAAAACAGCTGCTTTCTCACTTCCCATTATTCATAATCTTTCAAAAACGCCAAAAAAAATAAAACCCAAATGTATGAGAATACTTATCCTAACACCAACAAGAGAATTAGCGACTCAAATTGAAGAAAATATTAAGGATTATTCCCAAGGTCTTAATATGAATACCAAAGTCATTTTTGGAGGTGTGGGCCCAACGAATCAAATTAAAGCACTTAAAGCAGGACTTCACTTTGTCGTAGCAACCCCTGGGAGATTACTGGACTTAGTTCAGTCTAAAGACGTCAATTTTGAACAATTAGAAGTCTTTGTTTTAGATGAAGCTGACCGCATGTTAGATATGGGCTTTATTAATGATATAAAAAAAATCATACAAAAACTTCCTAAACAAAGACAAACCTTACTCTTTTCGGCGACCATGCCTAAGGAAGTGGAAAAACTTGCTCAGAAATTTCTTTCTCATCCCATAAAAGTCGAAGTAACACCAGAATCAACTACCATAGAAAAAATTGAACAAAGTGTCTCCTTTCTAGCTAAAAATAACAAAATTAAGCTACTCATTGATATCTTAAATGACTCGCATATGAATAGCGCACTTGTTTTTACAAGAACAAAACATGGAGCTGACCGCTTAGTAAGGCTCTTAGAAAAAAATAATATAAAATCCCGGGCCATTCACGGCAATAAATCTCAAAATAATAGAGAAAATGCCCTCAACAAATTTAAAAATGGAGAAATAAAAGTACTTATTGCAACTGATATTGCCGCCCGAGGTATCGATATTGACCACATCACACATGTAATTAACTACAATCTTCCCGAAGACCCAGCTAGTTATGTCCATAGAATTGGAAGAACAGCTAGGGCCCAAAGAAAAGGATATGCGATTTCACTTTGCGACGGAGCTGAGTTGAAGTTATTAAAGTCTATTGAAAAACACATTAGACTAAAAATTCCTCAAAATCTAAACCAGCCGTATCATGAGGATATTAAAGACTTACAAGCAAAACATCAACCTGCCGCTCCTAAGAAAAAACTGAGTATGAGTAAGAAGGCAAGAAGACGGAGAAGCTTTAAAGGTTAGTCTCTTAATTAGGGCCTTCACCTAAGGCTTCAACCAATAACTCTTTTAAATAATTAATATTATCAGGCTTTAAAAACATTCCAATTGCACCTAAATCCTTTGCTTTTTGAGCTGATATATCAGTAAAGGCGCTCATTAAAACAACTGGTGGAGTTTTTTCTGAAGAATTTCTAATAAGTTTTAAAAGCTCTACTCCACTGCATTCAGGCATTCTTATATCTGAGAGAATAATATCGAAGTCTTTTTCTTGAATTAAATCAAAAGCCTGTTGCCCATTTGAAGCTTCCTCAACTATAACCCCTTCTATTTCTAAGTGGGTTCTCATAGTGTCACGTAATAAAGCCTCGTCATCTACGAGTAAGATATAAGTCTTATTTAAAGCTTTAAAACTCAATGAGTTCTCCCCTTATTTTTCCATCAGGTAGATTCTGTTCTGCTTTAAAAAAAACAAGATCTCCTGCCAGAGTTTTTTGTAACTCTTTTATTTTAGACTTTTTATATCTTCTTGTCATAATTTGCATTTCAAGAATTTTATTTTTCTTTTCAAACGAACAGCATCCCACCCATTCAAAACTAAATTTTGTCCTCGGCTGAACTCTGATAAGCCTTACTGCTTGCTCTTTTTGAACATTATTCTTTTTTGCATAGTCATGAATAATGATTGGAAGATTTCTTCTATCTTTATGCAGCAGCTGAGAAATTCTTTCCACATCGACTTCATGACTTACCTTTAAATACTGGTGGCACCAATCATCTTTTGCTATGGGACAGTTTAAATTAGATAGACAAGGATAAAGAATATTAAAATTTTCAAGCAAACGAGTCCTTAATCTTATCATTTTTTCAAAAAAATCTTTTGTTCCTGGCTCAATAAATATAACTCTATCAAGTTCAAGTTGGTGACAATAATCAATAACTCTTTCATCATCCATCTCATTAGCACTATGGCCAAAAATTCCAAGTCTAGGTTTTGATTTCGTTTTTATTTGCGCTAACTCACTTATGTGTAAAGCTTTAAACTGCCCTGTCGGATAAAAATAATGAATAAATTTTTTTGCTTGCTTGATCATAGGAAAGGAAGAGTCAATCCCAACAACATCTAAATCAGGATCAAGATCAAACAGTGCCATAGAGAATGTACCAGGACCCATGCCAATATCGATAATTTCGTAACTGGACAATTCATTCTTAGAGAGATTGATTTTTTCTAAAGCTGCTTTGAGTTTTGGAATATTTGTCAGTAAATAAAAGCATGCATAGGCGGATACATATTTTTCATCTTGAGTATATTTTCCAATTTCTCGGCGATTCAAAGTAAAATTATGCCCAATTTCTTTAATTGTATCTAACAGCTCCTTTTCTGAAGAAAAAGTGTAGCTTAATAAAGGTGTAATATCTTGTAGCTTCATACGTAATTGGTAACTTAATGTCTCTAAGTGGAAAACATATTATCTAGAACTAAGAATTTTTTACAAATGATAAAGACTATAACCTACTGGAATCATTAATTTTACATAAAAAACATTCATTAAGACTTAAAAACTATTGTTAGGCAAGCCGAACAGTAGTATATAATGCATAAGAGGTAAGTAAATTATGTATATTTGTATCTGCAAAGCCATAACAGACAAGCAATTAGAAGAGGCTCAAAAATCCTCTAAGACAATTCGTGAAGTTTGCAACAACCTAGGCCTTGGATCTGAGTGTGGTGCCTGCATGCAAGAAGCTGTTCAAATGATTAAAAAAGCCAATAATGCATCTCAAAAGAACTCCTCCAATAAAAAATCTAGCTAAGCTGTGTTTAAGTCACCAAAAAACTCTTCCTTGCCTTAGTTTATTTAAATAGACTACAATAGTTGGCGTAAAACATATTGGGAGAGATTATGAAAGGTAGTCAAAAAGTTATCGATGCATTAAATGAAGTCCTAACACGAGAGCTTACGGCCATTAATCAATATTTTCTACACGCTAGAATGTTACAAGACTGGGGTTTAGAAAAGATTGGAAAACTAGAATACGAAGCTTCGATTGATGAGATGAAGCATGCTGATGAGCTTATAAAAAGAATATTATTTCTCGAAGGCCTTCCCAATGTTCAAAAACTTGGAAAAGTAAGAGTTGGCCAAAACATAAAAGAGATTCTCGAGTCAGATTTAGCTGTAGAAACTGAAGCGGTTCCTGCCCTAAAGGAGCATATTAAGCTCTGTGAAACTGAAGGTGATTATGTCTCTCGTGACTTATTTACTTCTATTCTTGCCAGTGAAGAAGAGCATGTAGATTGGCTAGAGACTCAATTAGGCTTACTAAATAAAGTGGGTGAACAAAACTATATTCAATCTCAAATGGAACCAGATAAAGCTTAATAACACCGAATTGGCATATCTGCAGCTGCCCAGATGCGACGTCCCCAGGGTCCTATTTGTTGAGTATATCCTTGGCAATGAACCATATAGCCAGGAACTACTCTCGAGCGACACATATTGGCCATTCGACTAGGAACATTTGAATAGTTCATACCGTAAGCAACACAAGAAATTGGCACCCCATTAGGACAAATAGTTTGGGCATGGCAAACTGTTGAGCTTTGTCTCCAAATTGGATTTGGTAAAGGTCTAGGTATAGGTCTTCTCAAATACGAGTAAGCACATGTTGCGTATAAAAATAAAACTAAGATACTTAATGTCTTCATAAGAACTTCTATATCAAAGAATGATATTGAAAGCATTATTAATTAAATTTCTTGAATTTATTACATGAAAAAGGCCCTTTAAAAGGGCCTTTTTCTTTATAATTTTTCGTCAGTTTTACCTTGATAAATTTGTCTTGGTCTAGTGATTCTCATTCCCTCAGCTTCTAACATTTCTTTCCATTGGGCCATCCAACCAGGCTGTCTTCCCAGAGCAAACATCACTGTAAACATATTTGTAGGAATGCCTAAGGCTTTATAGATAATTCCAGAATAAAAATCAACATTAGGAAAAAGCTTTCTTTTAGCAAAATATTCATCACTAAGAGCGGTAGTCTCAAGTCCTTTCGCAATATCCAATAAGGGGTCTTCAACGTTTAATTTCTCTAAAATTTCATCACAATACCCTTTAATAACCTTGGCCCTTGGATCGAAGTTTTTATACACTCTATGTCCAAATCCCATTAGTCTAAAAGGATCTTCCTTATCTTTGGCCTTAGAAATAAATTTTTCATAGCCACCACCATCTTTTTGAATAGCATCCAACATCTCAAGAACTGCTTGATTGGCCCCTCCATGCAATGGCCCCCAAAGAGCATCAATTCCAGCCGAAATAGAAGCAAAAAGATTCGCCTTAGATGAACCAACAACTCTTACTGTAGAAGCTGAACAATTTTGTTCATGATCTGCATGCAGAATAAGTAAAACATCTAAAGCCTTAGCGACGGCATCTGAAGGTTTATCTCCATTCATCATATAAAGGAAGTCAGCAGTATAATCTAATTCCGGATTTGATTCGATAAAGTCTTTTCCTTGCCCATGTCTATAAACAGCAGCAGCTATTGTTTTTAACTGTCCAAGCATCAAAGGAAAAAGTTCTTCTTTTTGCTGATCAGAAAGGTCCTGATCAAGAAGATGTGGATAATGGCCAGATAAAGCAACCATGGCAGAAGAAGTAATCCCCATTGGATGAGCATCTTGTGGAAAGGACTTAATCAATTTTTTAATCCCTTCAGGAATAGTACTTTTTTCTTTAATTTGGTTTTTCAAATTTTCTAATTCAGTCTTAGAAGGAAGTTTACCAGTATAAAGAAGTGATGAGACTTCCAAAAAGGAAGATTTTTCACATAAATTTTCTATTAAATAGCCTCTATGTTTTAAAATACCTTTTTCACCATCAATAAAGGTAATATTAGAAAGACACGCTCCCGTATTCCCAAGGCCATTATCAAAAGTTATAAAGCCTGTTTGTCCTCTTAATTTTGAAATATCAACTGCTTTTTCACTCTCTGTTCCCTCAATAATAGGTAATTCAATTTCATTTTCACCTAAAATTAGTTTTGCCGACTTGGACATAAAGGCTCCTTTTCTTACTAATTTATTACTTGAGTTTATGGTTATTCGGTAATTGCTCACAAATACTTTAGCTTAAAACTCGGTCTTCTTTGACACCAGTGCCAAAATATTTATAAAAATATAATAACAAAAAACTCAACAACACCAGATAATATCATGTTTTTACAGGTATTTAACACATCAAAACTTGTTTGCAAACTCAAATTTAAGTCTACAAAGACAATGGCATTTAATTTGCTAGACTTTTTCTAAACGGCTAAATGTCCGTAATCGCCATCAGGGAGTCTTTATGCATAAAACTAATTCAAAAAAACTCATTCAACTGCTTTTTTTTGCTCTCACTTACCTAGGTTTTTCATCCTCAGCGCTAAGTCATACTCACGTTCACTATCACCTCTACCAGGGCGATAAAATTCAAATAAACAAAACAAAATCGACTGATACTTTAGTAAAAATTGAAGCTCAGGCCTTAAGGCTACCAGCTAAAATTAAAATAACTCAACAAGGAAAGCTTATCGCCCAAGTCATCTTATCAGATCAGTTAGAGACATATAAATTACCCCTTAAAATAAAAAATGAATTTGATGAAAGTATCCTAATCGAATCAAATGGTGCCTATATAAAAAAAATCAACACAGGTGTTGTTGATGATCAACCTACAGACGCTGATCTTTCACTCAAAACTCCTAGCTTCCACACAGCATCTATGTAAATCTGACACAATTAGCTAACGACAATATCATGCGCTATGCGCCATGTGCTATTGAGCTTAAATGGTTAAATGGCACAAATACTTTACCATTCTTTTCTTCTCATCATTTGCTTTTACCCCAGCCACTCTGGGCTCGGTCATCAATATTCCTTTGGATCCAGACAATAATGAAATCGCCCCCGCTTCAGATTTAACTTTTCAAGGAAAAAGAATTGATAAATATCAAGCCTTTAAATTGAAGCAAAAAAATATAGACCTCTCAAGGCTTAATCCTTACGAAAGCCATTTATGGCAGAACACAACTCACAAAATTGATCAAAAGGCACCTACGACTAAGGTTGAATTTGAAAGCATTAAAAACTCACCAACTGAATTCTTTAGAGCAAATGTGATTGATGCTCAAACAGGACAAAGACTCAACCTAAGCGCCTCCCTCCACAATCATACTAATATCTTAAGGGCCAATCTTTTAAGAAAGCTAGGCTATGATATTACACCTCCAACCTTTCACAAGAAACTCACAGTCGTATTTAAAACAAAACAAGAAAAACTAAACTTTCTACAAGTGCTTGGTGAAAAGACATTAACTCAAAAAGAAAAATGGGTAGTTCAAAACGCGCAAGAAAAAGAATTAATTTTAAAAGACCAAACTCTATCATCTGCTCGTTTAAATAATGTTAATATTTACTTTCCCCTTATGTCTAAAAATCGGCAAAAAACAAGACGGATTTTCCGCGCCTTACTTCCTATTTATGTTCTTACTGATTTCCCTCAATCAATTAATGCCATCTCTTGGAAAATAGGTAATATTTTTAATTCCCAATTAAGTTTGAGACATCCCTATGCCCAAGAATTTTCGGATGTTTCAATCAATGATATCAAATGGATTTATAGAAGACTGACTAAACTCGACCGTCAACAGATGACGCAAGTGATAGAGTCGACCGGCTACCCTCAAGAAATCAAGCTTCTCGTCTTAGAAAAACTACTATCACGGATTAATTCTTTAGGAGAACACTTAAATGAAAAAATAAGATTTCACCCCAATTATGCTCTTACAACAGCAAACATAAGAAATTCTAATTTGCAGTCTGATCAATATCAACATTATGTAACTCAATTTTATCACGACATAGAGGACTCACCTTTTGCCTATGGACAAATTTTTCGTTTATTTAGAACTCAATTAACATACAATGCTCTTAGTAAGGCGCTTGAAGAAGCGATTGACAAGATTGTTCCTGAAATTACAACAAGTGATGCGGCCAAAAAGCTTCAAAATAAAATCACTCGTTATAAAGAAGAGCATTCTTTATCTGATGGAACAATTCCTTTAAAGTCTTTCAGCTACCCTACCGCTCAAATCAATACATCCTTTAAAAGAAGTATTGTTTTTGGCAAGCATTTAGGAAACTCTGCCCCCATTCAACTTGTTGACTCTGTCAGTGGTGACATTGGCCTAGGTATTTTTTCTTTATTTACTGGTGTCGATAAACAAGTTCTTCCTAGTGTTTCAGCAGGAGTAAGTTTTAACAGAACGTACACTCATGTAAGGGCCATGCCCGACTTAACAACAGCATCATCCCAACGACTCACAAAGGTTCTTGTTCCAAGGCTCATGAAAAGACTCGGAGGAATTATTCAATTTGAATATGAATGTTCTTTATCTGGCCCTGTAAGCGTTATCTATGATGAATTAAATAATAATGACGTCGTTTATATTAAGTATGATACGCAAACAGAAAACTCCAAAGCTACGGCAATTGACAAAAGAAATGAGTTAATCGCCTCTGGTGTAAGTGAAGATATTATTTTACTTGTCCCTATTCACAAAGAAAAAGTGTGTAACTCAGAAATCAATGACCAAAAAGAGAAAAACTTAAAAGAATTTTTAAATGAGTTTGCAAAGAATGAAACCTTTATGATAAGTGATCATATCCAACTTAACTCAGCTGCAAAAGCAAATATCCCTTTAGATATTTACCTTGGAGAACAACTTAATACATCTGTAGGGGCGGAACTTAACAAAGGGATCCTTCGTTCAGTAACCTTAAGAAAAAAGTCTGACTATTTAGAAGTCACAATCCAAAAGCAAAAAAACTTAGAAAAGGGTCTCTCAATGGGATTAAATTATTTCATAGAGATTTTAAAAGGAACAATAAAATGGCTCAAAGGTAAACAAAACTCTTTGGTCTTTCACCTTCCCTTATCTCCTAAAAACAATGACGAACTCAATGTCACTTTAAAAGTTCTCTATGAACTCTTTACAAAAAATAGTACCTATTCCTTACAGGATCATTACTCTCCTCATTTGCTTGAGCATTCCGTCCAAGGTCGTCTGAGTACTATTAAATTTTTATGGTTCCAGTCTCAAAGAATGAAGTTGAATCACTATGTTTCTATCACTTTACCAGAAAAAAAATACCCTCACTATAGCTTAGAGCAAAGACAAAAACACCTCTATTCGAGTTCTCATTATGGCAGAGATGGAAAGAATTATATGAGTTTTCTAAATTCAATACTCAATACTTTTACACAATATCTCAATTTTGGACAAGAAGCTGCAGACCCCGCTCAAAGCTTTTATGGAAGTTCGAGATCAAGTTATTACACGACAGAGACTGAACTTGGATCATCGACTGAAAAAACAATGACAACTAAAATAGATTTCCTATGGAAAGGATGGTCAGCATCCCATACAAAACTGAAAAAGATTTTTCAAAAGATAGAAAATATTTTCCCGACACAAAGCTCTAGAGATTTAATTGATGACTCTTTCTATATTGGTAAGGGAGAACTAAAGGGCTATGAAATAAGAACAACTCTTATTATTTATCCTAAGGTCTATCAAAAAATTGAACAAGAGCTTTTAAAAGGCCAAACACAAAACGTTCTTCCCTTTCTTAAATATCTTTATGGTAAAAAGAAGTGGAGACGATATTGTAACACACAAAGACATCTTGGACCTCGAAGAGCACAAGTCAATGCGCGCTGTCTTCCTAGAGGGGTTCATAAAATTTTAAATCTCAAAGGCCATAATATCCCAAAACAAAAAGATTTTTATGCAACATTTATGAACCAGATTATTACGACTCTTTTTGAAAATTTCCAACAAAGAAAAATCTTAGACTGGCTTGGGCCTAATGCTATTTTTGCCAGTACTAGAACGACTGGTTTTCTAGAAGGATCTGAAAAAGGCTATATAGACTCAATATCTAACTCTTGGGGCACCTATAACACAAAATACGGAACGGGAGTTTTTGATAAAGTGGGAGCCCTCTTAGGAATAACCCCTTATGAACTTCGGGCCTTAAGCTATACTCCGGGGATGTAAGTATGAAAAAAGTTTTTTTAATATTTCTATTAATTCTCTCTAACTTATGTTTGGCTGAAACATATTACTTTAATGCAACACTTGAACAATATAATGACTTAAAAAAAGTCTTACCTTCATCATTACAAATTCATAAAGTCTTTACTAAGTCAGAAGAGCAAATACTCAAACAACTCGATATTAAAATTAAACCTCTGTATAAGATTGAAACAAACAAAACATTAGATTTTTTACAGTCTTTATCACAAACTATTATTTTTTCGAGTTCACCTCCTGTTTCTTTTAATGACTACAAAGATTTCCAATGGGCCCTTAAGAATCCAGGTGGTAGAGTTGAGCGGTGGATCAGTGATATTGATGTCAGAGAAATCCAAGCGCAAAAAGGAGAAGATCTTCAGCTTTTTGAAGATAAAAAAGAACAAAAGAAAACAATTTCAGTTGCTGTTATTGATTCGGGAGTAGATATTGTCCACCCTGACTTAATTGATCAAATTCAAAAAACACCTCAAGAGTGTGAGGCTTTAGAAACCTATACCCAATGTCTAAAAGAAAATTCACAACAGGTTTGCCTTGATTTATTATCGCCCCTAGACGCTGATGCCAATGGCTATCCTTTAGATTGTCATGGCTGGAGTTTTCAGGGACGAGACTTAACACAACAACAGTCAGGTCATCCATTGATTAAAGACAATATTGGTCATGGAACACATATCGCAGGTATTATTGCTGCCCAAAAAAATACGTTTGGTATTGAAGGAATTGCAGAAAAGATAAAAATTGTCCCCATTCAAGTGGCCAATAACTCTCAGCAGGACTCAGCATTAGAAAGCATTGCTAAAGGTTTACTCTATGCCATCAATAAAGACGTTGATATCATTAATATTTCACTAGGGTGGCGCTTTCAATTTGACACACTTCTTATAAGAAAGATTATTGCAGCTGCAATTAAAAAAGATATCCTTATCGTTGTGGCGGGAGGAAACTCATCACATTCGGCGCCAACCTACCCCTGTTCTTACAAAGATGTCATCTGCGTAGGAGCACACGACGAAACAGGTAATTTAGCAAGTTTTAGTAATTTTGGGCCACAAATTGATATACTGGCCCCAGGAACACATATTTTAAGTACATGGCCGACACAGCTAAGATCAAAAAATTTTACTCAAGATAATAATTATGAGTTTATGAGTGGTACCAGCCAAGCAGCTCCCATGGTGACAGGTGTTCTTGCAAGATTATTATCTAAAGGGCTTTCTCCTCAAGAGGCGAAAGCTATGATTCTTTTAGGCGCAAGGAAGAACCAATATAATACGCAACATTCTTTTGGGAATTTAGATTATTTAGCAGCTCATCAATTCACGTCCCTTCAACTTTTTTATCCTTATGTTAAAACACAAAAAATAATAAACTTAGATAACAATTCACCTGAAATTGTACTTGAGTTTAAGAACCTTGGAGACACTTTAAAAAAAGCTAAAGTCATTCTTCACTCAAACTCTCAAATTAAAGTTATTGAATCAACAAAGACGCTTTTTGATATTAAGACTCAACAAATCAAAAAAATAAATTTTAAAATAAAGATAAATGAGGTAAATAATTTAAGTTCAAACCAAAAGCTCAAACTTTCTATTTATTCAGAAAATAAAAAAAGAGATTACCAAGTTTCCTTAAAACTAACAAATTTTCTAACTACCCAATCACAACATAAAAAGCTCACTCACTATAAAATACAGGAAGCGCTTAATCCAAACTATACATTAAAAACTTTTAAGAATCATAGTTCGGCTCCAAAGACAATTGACTTTATTGCCTTTAACAAAGATAAAAACATAACAAAAATCAAGATTCTACAACAAAGCCTAAACAATACCTATGTCACCTCTAAAACCTACACAATCAAAAAAACAAATCCAACATTTATAAATTTTTCAAAGATTGACTTTGATAAAGATGGGCAATCAGAATATGTTATTACTTATGTTAGTATCAACTCTGTGGGAGAAAAAATAACTCATTTTTTTATTCTTGGTGCTGATTTAAAGCCTAAAAAAGTATTCCTCGCTCCAGACAATAAATTTAACAATGAAAAAGTTTTTATGCCTGGTAAGTTTCAGTGGTTGCAGATAAATAAAAGATATTATCCAGCATGGATAGGATATGGTGAAAATCCGAGTTCTATCCCCAATTCACCATGGAGTTCTCCTGATTTATCGCTTCAATATTTCTTATACTACCTTACACCAGCTGGCCTTAAAACGATAAATGACTTCACAGATCAATATCCAATTCATTTTCTTCCTCAAAACCCAAATGATGAAGAACAAGGTAACACATTCCTCATTACCGCCAAAGGAAAAGGTTTTTTTAAAACTTACTATCTTTATAGAATCGAAAAGACCTTAAAGCTTTTAAAAGAAATTTCTTTTAAAGATTATTTCAATCTTGAGGAATCTAGACCATTAGCTCTTCATAAAAAAATGGGAGCCTATTTTACCGGCCAAAGTATTTTAGGAGGAAAACGAGTTTTTACTCTCGAAATTGACCAAACAAATAACCTTCACGGGCAGCAAGTCCTGATAAAAAACCAAATTTCTCAGCAGAACTTAGTCTATATCCCGCAAGTCAGTCAGAATTATATTTTACTTCAAACAGAAAATCACTTAGGTGTTTTTAACACAAAAACCGGCCAAACTCAGTTTAGCGAGTCACAGGTTGATGTAAAAAGAAGAAGATATGTTGCACTCACTCAAAAAGAGGGACTTTATCTTGCGCAAAACCAAGCAACAGGGCTTTCAAGCTTAATATATACCATAAATACACAGGGAGAGCTTTTTTTAAATGCAGCTTCACAAATCCTTCCCCTACAAGGGTGCTCTGAAATAAGCTTAATAGAGCTTCATAATGAAGATATGATTGCTCTATCTTGCTTAGAACAACAACAAATTCTTTTTTGGAAAATTTTTGATTAATTGGTGTCAAAATGTCCATTTTAAGATAGCAATAATGCTCATTTTGAGTAAGAAAAAGTTTGAGGTAAGACAAAGACAGATGAGATTTTTTTTTCTATAAAGAAGAAGAAAGTCAGAAACTAGGGAGAATTTATGAAAAAACTATTACAAAAAATGTTAGTTCTTATAGGGTTATCAACCCTATTTGTTGGATGTAACAGCAGCAGCAGTAGCTCACATTATGACCCGACATGGCATTATAATTGTTATGCTGTGTATGATAGCTGGGGTTATTATCTTTATGATGATTGTTATTGGGAGTACTATAACACTGATGGCGAACTTGCTAGCTCTGAGCTAGACATTAGTGCTGAGGTCTCTGATATTGAAAAATTCAAACTGAAAAGAATGGCCGTTCACTATGCTGAAAAGTTTTCTTTATCTGCTGATGAAGGAATGAAAGTGGCACGAAATATTCAAGACCTTTCAGCTCTTCAAGATAGATCCGAAGAAGATCTAGCAGACTTTGCTCAAAAACTTTATGGTGTAAACCCTAATGATGTTATCTCAGCAGTTGGAAAAGCTCAGGTTGGTGATAATGCCGAACTAGAAACATTAATAGATTCTATTGAGTTCAATACAAGCTCAGCTAACAAAAAGGCATTAATCAAAGAACTTCATGGCAATGCTCTAAAAGCAAATGGAATTAATCTCTAATTTTTTATACCCAAGGTAGATGCTCGCCATCTACCTTTTACTTTTCCTTTCAAAACTAAAATGTTAAATTCACCTTTAAAAAGGATCAATTTTGCATTTTAAGTCAGATTTAATTAAGGCGAAAATTCTCAAAAGATACAAAAGGTTTCTTTCTGATATCGAATTAGATTCGGGCGAAATTATTTGTGCCCATGTTCCTAACACTGGTAGTATGAAAACATGCTGGGAGCCTGGTTGGGAGGTGTATCTTACCCATACAGATGATCCCAAAAGAAAGCTAAAGTACACTCTGGAATTAGTCCATAATGGAAAAAGCTTCATAAGTATCAACACATCCTTTACAAATAAAATAGTAAAAGAAGCACTAGAAAAAAATTTCATTCCAGAGCTAGTTGGATATCAAGAAATAAGGCCTGAAAAAAAAATAAATGAATCAAGGCTTGATTTTTTTCTTTCTGGAGAAAATTACCAAGACACCTATGTAGAAGTCAAAAATGTCACTCTTCTAGGCGAAAACAAAATGGCCCTTTTTCCAGATGCTGTCTCCACCAGAGGACAAAAGCACTTAAAAGAGCTGATGAAATTAAAAGAACAGGGATATCGAAGTATTATGTTTTATCTCGTTAATCGTGGTGATGTTGATAACTTTAGCGTTGCCAAACATATCGACCCTGAATATGCTAAGCTTTTACTAGAGGCCCAAGAAAAAGGTGTTGAAATTCTTGCCTATCAGACAAAAATAACTCCAAAAGAAATCTCTTTAAGTAAACGTATCAAAGTTAACCTATGAGCCTTATAAACTTTGTCAAAAATAATTCTGTTTTAAATAAATCTCACGAACTCATTTTTTTTGGCGGCAGCTTTAATCCATGGCATGAAGGACATTCAAGTTGTCTTAAGCTTGCCCCTGCCAATCGTCCTATCATTGTTATTCCTGATCACAACCCCTTTAAAGACTTAACTGTACAATCAACTAAGCATTCAAGTATTACAGATATTCAACATGAGTTAGCAAAAATCGAAACGACAACTTACCTTTTTGATGAGTTTTTACAAAATAATAAAAAAAATCCTTCTCATAAATGGATTATTAAAATCAAAAAAGAGTTTCCTCAAAAAAAGATTTCCCTACTTATGGGATTTGATACTTTTATTAGCATAGATAGATGGATTAAGGCAGATAAAATTCTTAATGCTCTTGACGCTCTTTATATTGCCTCGCGCTTAGATGACGAAAAAATCAAAGCAAAACAAATTGAAAATCTTCATACTATCAACCCTAAATTAAAAATTCTCTTTATTGGTCGCCATGATTATGAAGAACTCTCAAGTACAAAGATTCGAAATCAATCAAGCTCTAAATAACATCTTACCTGAGAAAAAAGAGTTTCTTGTGAAAGTTTTCGCCGAATTTCTTTAATATCATTTGAATCTTCGTTAAAATAAATATCTAAAATTAAATCATTTTTGACATAATGTACTTGGAATTTGGTAATTTTATTATATAAATCAGCCTCTAGTATAGACTCAATCTTTAATTTAATCTCGGCCCGTAGCGGCCGCAAACGTTTCTCATGAGTGAGAAACTCAGCTCCCTCAACCCTGTCATCTTCCACATCTGTATGCACAGTTACATCATAAATATTATCACCTTTAGAGATAATCGTTTGGGCCACCCAAGTTGCTATTTCATGTCCCTCAGAAACTGAGATAAAAGGAGAGACCTCAATATTTACATCCAAAATTGCCTTATCACCGACTCTTCGACTTCTAAGATTATGTAACCCTCGAACACCATCTATATCTCTTATCATTTCTCTAATTGTTTCTACTTTATCAGCACTCAAACTTGTATCCACCAATTCTTTAACACTATCCCAGATAAAATTCCACCCGACCTTTGCAATAAAACCAGATAAGACAAGCGCCATAAACAGATCAACCTTATGATAACCAAAATAAGAAAACCCTAGTCCAACTAAGACCAAAGCTGAAGTAATTGCATCACTCCTAGAGTGCCAAGCATTAGCAATAATCATTTTTGACTTAATTTTTTTTCCTACACTAAATGTATAACGAAAAATAACTTCTTTAGATAAAACAGAAAGAACAGCAATAAAAATGGTTGGCCAGCCTACAACGACAGGAATTCTTAAGGTAAACAAGCGCATAATATTATCATAGGCTAAAAAGCATGCCACAAGCATCAAAAGAACACCAATAACAACTGTACCTAAGGTTTCAAAACGTCCATGTCCATAAGGATGATTTTTATCTGGAGCTTCATGTGAAAACTTAGTGACGAGTATAACAAAAGCATCAGTTAAAAGATCTGATAAAGAATGGATTCCATCAACGATAAGGGCTTGGGAAAAAAAAACTTTTCCCACAAGAATCTTGCCTACACCGAGTAAGAAATCCACGACGCTTCCAATTAAAGTCGCTTTAATAGCAAGTTTTTTTGTATCCATAATAGTAATATGACATAAAAAAAAGGGTCAGCCTATAGCTGACCCTAAATTATTTTTTAGTTATAAACTTAAAAATCTGGATGGGCTTTATACATCGGAAGTCTTTTAAGTTGATTTTTCATATAATCAACGAATTGATCATCAATAGTTCCACTCAAATAACCTCCCAATAGATCAACTGAGACTTCAAAAAGCATTTTTTCAGCTTCATTTCGAGGAGTTGTCATAATCTTATTTTTTAACTCTACTATCTCTTGCATAACCTCAAAACCTTCATTATAAACACTATAAACCTTAGGTCCGACTTCTTTTCCAAATGTTTGTACGAAGGCTTGTTCTGGCAATTTTGTTCCTTGTTGAGCATTTTGAATCAAAAGATCATGCCAATTTTTTGCTAATCCAAAGAAAATTTTATGATTATCACTTAACTCTTCAGGAGCATCGGGATTCGTTCTCAACTTAAGCACTTCAACTAAGAGTTTTTTATCCACTTTATCCAATTGTTCTTTTTCAACAATAGCTGAAATCATAAAATAAGCGACCGGAGTAATTTCCTTACCAGCAGAATACAAAGTATCTTTTCCATCAAAATAATAGGCCCTTTGAGAGAAACGATCTTGTTCACTACTAAAGTTTCTTTCTTTTCTTACGGCAAAGAGATTTGAAGTAAAGTAAGCATCATCATAACTATCAACACCAAAGTACACACCGACTTCGCGAACCTGCTTCATCATCGTATCGATCATATTTGTTCGTCCAGAGTGATTAAGATTTACATAAGACTTCATCCAGCCAAAAACATCTTGCAATTGTTCAATATGGTTATCATTTCCAATGATATAAGGAACTTGAAACTTTTTACCATCTTCCATAGTAAAAGGGACTGGCTCGGCCAGGCGGTCTCCCAAGATAAAATGATTCACGACCTTTATCACTTTATTTCTTATGGCCGGGATATCCATAAGGGCCATATGAGCGTCATCAGTCGAACGGTTTCTCCATCTTCTGTCAAAAAGCTTTCTTAAGGCAATAACTTTATCTGGCCATACACCTAACACGGCCCTATCTGTGACATACTTATAGTTAGGATTTGTATCTTTAAAGCCATTTAAAAACTTCCCTGTTTCACCTATAACAATAAGATTATCTTCTGCGACCTTGTCTTTCACTGCTTGGTCAAAACAAGTTTTTGTCACGTGGTCAATATTAAACTTAATATTATCATAGATATCAAAAAGCTTTCTATATTCTACAATAACTTTAGGTTGTGCGGGCTTTGCCAATGCACATAAATGATCAGGAGTTTTTATAATCTCGACAAAAAAGTCACCTACGAGCTCCACAGCTTGTTTGTAATCGTTAACTGTCTTACAAATAGGATATTGCGCTGTTTGTTGAGGAGAACATCCTGCTGCCATAAGCTCTTTACCAAAAATACCGACAAAAAACTCATACTCTTCCAAGATATCTCTTATTTGACCTAGCTCTCTTTTACGATAAAAAAAGTAATTAGGAACATCATAAGCACTAAAATCAAGTCTGCCATCTCTAAAGTTTCGATACTTATACATATCTTTATAACGCTTAATTCTAAATTTAGCGATCTCAGTTAAAGTCGTGCCTTCATCAAAACGATTACATAGTGAAGAAAGTCCAGCATTTTCATCTGTACAAAAAGCGTAAGCTTTTCTGGCCTTGCCTTGTGCCTCCAACTTTTTATCAAGATCACTTAAACTCGTTGTCACCTTAAGAATATCATTTTCCCCAACTTCAACTTCTCTAGCGTAAGCAAAACGCAAAGCCGCTACATCATACTTCCCCAAAGACTTTAGCTGATTAAATTCACTAAAAGAATAATCCATGACTGAAGAATAAGCTGGAGCTTGTTGCATTCCAAGCTCTTGGGCTTCGGCATCTGTTAAAAAGTTTTCACTATCCGTTGAGCCTGAAAAATTATGCCTTAAACCTAAATTATGACCAAACTCATGAATAAGAGTTGATATCCAAGAACTTTCAAGAATAATCTCTTGAGCTCTTTGTTTTTGAAAATCATTTAAATCATCCCATCTTTTTAAAGACCCATCACTATCTAAGATTCCAGAAATTTTAAATAAATCTGGATAAACGGCTTTGGTTGTCCCTCCAATAGGAAAAAACTCAGGCTCATGTTTATGATTGATTTCATTGCCAAACTTTTTATCTTCCCAAGCATGAAATCGTCTCTCAAACTCTGTCAGTTCTGAGTTCTGCTCTGGACCAAGCTGAGCAAGAATTGCTCTTGAATTAACCTGTTCTTGCATTCGTCTTGCAAGTTTCTTTTCAACATATTTTAAATCCACATTTTCAAGACGAGAATGAACTTGATGATTATCAATCTCAATATTTTGAACTGCTGAGACGTTAGCAACTTCTTGCTCTTTAGACTTTGGCCCCACTACTGCTGTGGCCATTTGTGCCGTTATAGAGTCTGGTAAAGGAGATAATCCCGCTAAAGCCTCTTGAGTAACTTTAATATCTTTGACCAACATATCCTTAGCTTTATTAGTGGCTAACTGCTCTTTTGAAAGGTCTGAAGCATTATTATAAACCCTTCTTGTCATCGACTTAAGCACACCACCATACATATTAGTATGAGCTTGAATAATCTCACCTGTGTAAGGATTACTTACAGAAGGTCCATAACCTAAAAGACCATTGGCCAGAGGATCTTCAATCAAAACAATAGTATTATAACGTAAGTCACCTGGACTCACTTCTTTTTTACCATATTCTTGTTCAATTAATTTAATTCTAAAAGGTACATTTCCTTTATTTAGACCGGAGTTAATAATATTAATGGCCTTATGAGTTGCATTTAATAAAACTTTATTCTCTGGCTTAGTAAAATTACTACTTAAATAATAAACAAGTTCATTATTTTTTCTTTGAGGGGCCCAACGATTTAAAAGGAACTCTTGTTCTTTTCGTCTAGAATCAAAGTCATCATTAAGAATCTCTCTAGAGTTTTTAAAAAATCCAAATTCAGAATGATCTGGAATAGGATACACAACTGGCTCATAATCTTTCGTCACAAGTTGCTCTAATTCTACTAATGAATAAAATGAACGTACACTAAATGAGTTATAAGAAAGTTTATCATTTACGTAATTATTCCAAATACATTTTAAGCTATTATTTAGCTTATAGGCTTTTTCTAATTCAATATTAATGACACCATCAGAAATTTCGTAATCAACAACTCTCGTTGATTGTAAAGAAACACACCCTGAACCTTCAACTCCTAACACATCCAAAAAGTTCAGTTCTTTTTCTTTAAGATCAGCATAGTTTGGATAAAAATAAGGTTTTTGATCCCATTCTAACTCAGTATCAACTTCTTCTTTATTCGTACAATCGCCAAATTCATCTTCTGAACATTTATAAGCATTATATTCACCTGGAATCGTAAGGACAGGGAGATCATTAAGAGGATTATCATTAAAGCGCTCATCTTTTTCAATTTCTAAAACCTCTAAGCCTTCTTTAGACCATTCAAGCCTTACAACTTTTTCATCCCCTTGATAAAATGGTTTTGCTTCTACAACTTCTCTTGGCGTCCCCATCGTCATTGGTACATACATATACTTCACAGGAACTTCTTCTTCTATCGTCTTTGTCGTTCCATCTGATGCTTTAACTGACTTTGAGACTTTTTTAGTGATTTTGATATCACTTTTTTTCAATTGCTCGACTTCTTTGTAGACCTTGTCATAAGACTTTTCCTTGGCACAACCTACGACTAAGACAATTGTAAGTAACGCGAATGTTGTCTGTTTGAACATTTATTCCCCCTAATGGTTTTTTAAAACTTTAAAGCAAAACTTCCGTATACTGTTGTTTCGTCTTTATTTAATATTTCAACTTGCTGATTTGGCCCTTGTTCTCGATCGTAAATTGATCCCCCTTGCACAGTGCCAACAGCTAAACTTATTTTTCGACTAGGATAATAGCCTAACTCTATAATACTTCTATAGCTTGGATCTCTTCTTCTACCAGAATAAGACCATGAATTACCATATAAAAAAGTGGACTCAATCCCCCAACGATCACTGATACTATAACCAAGAATATAATACTGAGCTAAAGAGTATTCGGTATTTGTTCTATTAGTTCTAGAAGTTGTATATTCATGAAAATTTTTACGAGCTCTGGGTAAATAAGTAAAACTCAAAAAGTCCGTAAAATTATAAATTAAGACAGGACTGATATATGTCCCTAAAATTAATTCTTGATTACGCTTACTTTTTTCACTGGTAGGAAGAACTGCTGTTACCGATGGAATAAATAAAAGGTTTTTAGCTAGCTGCATCGGAGACTTTGATAAAGTTAAGCCTGTATCACCTAATTCTTCTTCAAAAGATGTGGATAGGTCTTTACTGACGGATGTTCTTATTCGAGTGCTGTATTGAGTATTCAATTTATAAGTTAAAGAATAGCTTAGATAAGATGAATAACCTTTTTCATTATTTGTCGTCTCTTTTAAGTCTGTATCAAAACCTCCACTTAAGTATTGGCTAATCTTCTTTCTTGCGTAAAGAAGCTGTTGTGAACCAAGGTTTCCTTGCAGTTTATCTACCGCAGCATTAGTTGTTGAAACTTCATCTTCAACTTTTTCTTCTGCTGAGTTTTTAGAGACAAGAATAGACTCTTCATTTGGTTTTTGTAATTTTTCTTGAGCGTAGACACTACTTAAAGAGGCTTCCCCAATAATGATGGACATCAAGACCATCACAAAATATTTCATAAATACTCCATTTCCAAAGTTCCCCAACCAAAGTCCATTTTGATTTTAATGGCCTATTATGCAATATAAGTGACAACTCTCAAGGCTAGAGGTAAAATTTATATAGAACAAAGCAGCAAAAGTATGAAATCATGGAAAAAATCACATTAAAAAAATTAGTATCGCACCGAAATAAGAATATCATTATCCCAATGCTCACAATTTTTTTTGGTGTCATGTATACACTATCCGGTGCAATTAGCTACCAATTTGGGACTTATCTTCCTATGCACTCACTTGAAAAATCAGTCCCTTTTTGGACCTGGACGATCTGGATCTATATTATTTTATATCCCATTTATTTAGTTTGGGCCTTATGGAGTTACCAAGATGAGAATCAAATGAATAAAACATTGTATGGCTTCTTACTCTTAACTCTCATTTCTTGTGCTTTATTTATTATTTTTCCTATTAGTTATCCAAGAGAAGCCTATATCCTGCCTCTTAATAATGATTTAACAACTCTAATTTTTCGCGGGATGAGGTCCTTAGACAAGCCTAGTAATTGTCTTCCTAGCCTTCATGTTGGTTTGTGTTATCTTTTTGCTTATGGATTTAAAAACGAGTCTAGAAAAAAGTTTTTAATTTCACTTTTTATCTCAACACTAGTAGCACTCTCCACTTTAACAACAAAACAACATTATACATATGATTTAATTGCAGGCTTTTTCTTAGCAAGTGGAATTTATTTCTTTTTAGATAAATATACACAAGTTAGTTCTCATCAAGCTTTGAGCGTGTAAAATCTTCAAGTTTTTTTGCAGTAACCTCAGATGCTTTCCAAGCAGGGTAAATATCAAGACGAACTTTTCTCAAGAAATTTGTAAAAAGAGCAACCGGATGGCTTAAAGCCTTTCCATTATATTTTCGACTAAAAAAGCTTCCCCAGAGTCCATTTAAAGTCATAGGGATAACTGGAACATCAACTCTCTCTAGAATTCTTTCTATTCCAGGCCGAAAGCCGGCTAATTTTCCATTTCTCGTTATACTTCCTTCTGGAAAAACACAAAGGATATCTCCATTTTTTAAACCATTTTCGATTTCTAGCATCGCTTGGTTTAAAATCGTCTCATTTTCATTTTTCCCAGCAATAGGAATAACTTTTGCGTCTCTAAATAAATATTTTAACAAGGGAATATTAGCAAATTTATACCACATCACAAATCTTACTGGCCTATTTATGCCTGCATAAATAATAAGCCAATCAGCAAAGCTAACATGATTACATGTAAGAATACATCCTCCTTTATCTGGAATATGATCATCTCCAATAACTCTTACTCGATAAGAAAAGCGCGATAAAATAACGGCGATAAACCTTAATAAAAACTCTGGAATAACGGAATAAATATACAATGAAACTAATAAATTAAATAAAGCTAAAACACCAAAGATTTGGGGTAAGCTCATCCCTATTTGATAAAAAAGAGTCAAAAAAAGTGCCGACCCCACCATAAAAAAAGCATTTAAAATATTGAGACCAGCAATAACCCTTGATCTTTCATCTGGATCTGACTCATGCTGAACCAACGTATATAACGGGACAGTATAAAAGCCAGAAAAAATAGAAAGGCCTATTAAGTCTACCACAACTCTTAAATAGGCAGGGTTTTGAAAAAACTCCCTAAGACCAATAATTTCAGAGGTTAATTGTAATGGCTTACCAACCAAATACAAATCTAAAATAAAAAGACTCATTCCTATAGTTCCAAAGGGAACCAAACCGAGTTCGAGTTTTTTGCGGCTCATTTTTTCACAAAGAATTGAACCAATGGCGACTCCGATACTAAATAAAGCTAAAAATAAGGTTACAATATGCTCATTGCCATTAATAATATTTTTTACATAAACAGGAAATATTGACAATAAAGCTGCACCCAAAAACCAAAACCAGGAAATCCCCATCACACTTAAAAAAACACTTCGTTTTTTCATTGTGATTTTTGTGATTTGCCATGTTGGCTGAAATAGCCCCCAATTTATTTTCAAATGTGGACTAACTTCTCCTAAAGGTTTTATTTTCAAACTAAAGAGCATACCTATAAGAGCAAACAAAATTACGGCAAAAGCAATATATATCTTGCCATATACATCTATAGCGATAAGTACGCCTCCGAGCATTGTCCCTAATAGGATCGCAACAAAAGTTCCCATTTCGACTAAAGCATTTCCCTGAACGAGCTCTCTATCATTTACAATTTCTGGTAAAATCGAATACTTAACAGGCCCAAAAAATGTTGATTGTAATCCCATTAAGAATAAGGTCGTCAATAAAACCAACATATTTTCCGTGTAAAACCCAAATGCTCCAATGAGCATCACTAAAATTTCCCAGACTTTAATTAAAAACATGAGTTTGCTTTTGGAATACTTATCGCATATTTGTCCGGCCATTGCTGAAAAAAGAAAGAAAGGCAAAATAAAAATGCCTCCACAAAGAGCAACCATCGACTCCGGACCCAAAGCACCTAAGACGTAAGCTTTATAGGTAATAAGAATGACTAAAGCATTTTTATAAACATTATCATTGAAGGCACCAAAAAATTGAGTCCAAAAAGCCGGCCAAAACCTTCTATCAAATAATAGATGTTTTTCATATTTCATTACATGCTCCTTGTATTTCTATTCTTATAGAAATAAAACTATAGAGCAAAAGAAAATGTAGTTTACTCAGTTATTTTTTTTGAGGAGTTATTTCCGCCTTAACAATGCGAATTAAACGATAAATATCTTCCCTTAATAAATTATCTGTAAGACCCAAGTTTTGCATTGAGGTACAAGTCGAATGGTTGCACATAATAATGGCTTTATGAATAACATGCGTAAAAAGAACGCGAACGCCCCATTGCAGATCCTCTTCTGAAGCCTCAGGTATTTCATAAGCTAAACACCTATAAAAGTATTCTCCACCAGGTGGCCCTTTAAAACGATCAATATCATCACCTAAAGCTTCATGATATTTTTCAGTTGAAATAATCAATTTAAAGCTTGTACGCAAACTCTCAGAGTTTTCCAAAAAATGTTCAAAAACTTTAATCGCAAAGTCTTCTGTTTTTTTTATCTCTAAACTATCATAAATATTATGTATATCTGCTTCAGCTTCCGTTAAAATTTGAGCAATCGTTTCTAAATATAAATTCTCTTTACTAGAAAAATGATAATTGATAGCAGCAACGTTAACATCACATTCCTTAGCAATTTCTCTTACACTGACTCCATTAAGTCCTTTATCTGCAAACAGACGATAACAAACAGATAAAATTTTATCCCGAGTACTGAGTGAGTTCATTATTGTTTCTCCATTTCAACCGTTTGAGCGGTTTCAAACCCTGTTGCGACATTATCTTTTGAAAAAGATTCACCGACATCAAGAGAAATTTCTTTTTTCTCATCTTCACTCTCTTCGCCTTTAAACCACTTAAACCGAGAAAGAAAATGATTCCAATCTTCCAAAATAGCATAAGCACAAGGAACCCATAATAAAGTTAAAATAGTCCCAGATGTAAGACCCCATGCCATCGCCATAGTCATTGGAACAAGCATAGCATCACTTCCCCCAATACCATAAGCAGTAGGAATAAGCCCAGAGATAGTCGTTAAGGAAGTTACTAAAACCGCCCTTAACCTTAAGCCTGAAGCCCTTACAAGAATATCATGCAAGCTCATTTTTCCCTCGTCACGCATTTGATCTATAAAAGAAATAAGAACAATACCAGAATTAACAATAATTCCTGCAAGTCCAATAACACCAATCATAGCAAGAAATGAGATAGGCTTATCATGGAAAAAGAAAGCAATAGAAAAACCAACTAAACCTAATGGTATTGTTGTCATGATTATAAGAGGTCTTAAATATGATTTAAATAAAAAGACCAACAAAGCAAAAATTCCTATTAAAGCAATTATCAAAGCCTCACCTAGAGACTGCATTGATTCCTTAGTACTCTCTCCTTCACCTCCAAAGACTAAAGAAACATCAGTGTACTTTGGAGAAAGTTCATTAAAAATATTTTCTAATTTTTTATTAGCGACAATACTTGTAATTTTTGATTCTTCAATATCTCCTGTGATTGTCTTGGAGCGTTTAAAATCAAAACGTTTAATCTCATGTGAGCCTTCAGTCACATCAAGGCTAGCAACAGTGCTTACTGGGACTAAATTTCCTTGAGAGTCCATTGTTTTAATATTCTTAATATCTTCCTTATGAGTTCGATAGTCATCAATATAACGAACATTAAGATCGACTTCTTTGTTATCGAGAGTCACTTTTGATACCATTGTCCCTGACAAAGCCGTTCGAATAGCAAAACCAATAGAGTTTACACTCAATCCAAGTTGATCAGCTTTAGCGTAATTAATCTTAACTTTTATTTCTTCCTCTCCTAGGATATCATTAATTTTTAAGTCTCTTACACCTGGAATTTCGGCCATACGTTTTTTAAGTTCATTAATCATTAGATCTAAGTTTTGTGCATTATTTGATCTTAAAGTTGCATTTATAGGTTCTCCAACAGGAGGCCCATTTGCTTGCGCCTCAAAAGTTAGATCTGTAGCTTGATCAGATTTTGAACGACGCATTTTCTCTAGGAAATCAGTATATTCAACATTATATTTTGCAAAGTCCGAAGCATAGATGAGAAATAGGCCATGATTTTCACCAGTCGCCCCTTTTGGATCTGTAGGGCCCATAGAGGAAGTTCCTGCCCTTGAAGTAATCCCCCGATGCCAATCTCCAAGATTATTTTCCAACTGTTGATACACTTTTTTCATCTCTTTACGAGTTTCTTCTATTGTCGTTCCCCGTGGCAATTCAATTCGCCCAACGTAAACCTCAGTTTGTTCAGGTGGAAATAACATAAATTTATTTCCCAATGTCATTAAGGCCAAAGAACCAAATAGAATAAAACCAAAACCAATAAAAACCAAATATCTTCTTTTGACAAAGGTATCCATTAAAGATTCAAACTTCACAATAAATTTATGAAACCAATCTTTAGTATTTTCTTCTTTATGTTCTTGTCTTTTATTTCCAGCAAATCTTAACCGCATAGGTAATAAGAAAAAGCTTTCGATTAAAGAAAATAAAATGGATGCGGTAACAACGATTGGTATATATTTAATAAACTGCCCCATAATCCCCTTAGTGACTAACATGGGTAAAAAAGCGGCAATTGTTGTAAAGCCTGTTGTTGAAATGGGAAGCCATAATTGTTTGACTGAAATAAAGGCAGCATCCATAGCTGAATAGCCTTCATCATCTCTTAATCTGGCAAAGTTTTCTGAGATCACAACCGAGTTATCAACTAACATCCCTAGGGCAATAACGAGGGCCAAAATAGTAATGGCATCTAAATTCATCCCATAGACAGGCATAAAGCCGATTGTGGCCATAACAGCTAGTGGTAACGACATACTGGCAACAAGACCAATTTTTCCAGGTAAAAAGATAAATAAAAAGACAATAACTAAAACCAAACCTGAAAGAGCATTCGATGAAAGTATATCTAGTTTCTTCTTAACCTTCTCTCCTTCGTTATTATAAACAATAATCTCAAAGTTATCTTGAGACTGTTCTTTAAATCGACTTAAGGTTCTGTCAACATCTTCAACGAGGGCCAGTGTATCGGCTCCTCCTTTTTTATTTACAATAAGAAAAGTTGCTGGTTTCCCATTATAATTTGAAAGTGTCTTGGCATCTTCTGCACCATCTTCCACTTTTCCAATATCTTTAAGGCGAATTTCTTTTCCGGTAAAATTAGAACGAACAACTAAATTTCCAAGCTCCTGGGCACTCTCAACCTTTCCCTCAACTCTAATAAGTTGTCTGATCCCCCCTTCTTTGAGCTCTCCGCCTGGGATGTCTACATTGCGCGCCTTAACTTTGGCCAAAACTTCCTCAAGCCCAATATGATATTGTTCTAATTTTTTCTCATCTAATCTGATATTAAATTGACGTTTTCTAAAGCCAACAAGTCGAACATTTTTAACACGTTTTGAGTCTTCTAGCTCATCTTTTAAAGTATCTGCAAGTAAATCTCTTGCCCTATTTGTATTATCTCCCACGACTGCGATTTCAACCGCTGGAAACTCCTCTGAGTTTATTTCCATATAATCTGGATCATCTAAAAGATCTGTAGGTAAAGTATTTACTTCTTTAACTGCTTTTTGAAGTTCATCTAAAACTTCGTCTTCATCTTCATTATCCATATCAACCCGAACGAGAATAGTTGAAAGACCAGACTTAGATACAGATTTAACATCTTTTAATCCAGAAACTTCGCGAATTTTATCCTCGATTGGTTTCGTAATTTTTGTTTCAATATCATTGGCGGTAGCACCATCATAGCGAGTTGAAATTTGGACCATGGCGAAATTGACAGTGGGATAGGACTCAGCATTTAGCTTCATAAATCCCATGACGCCAAAAATAAACATCATAAATGATAAGATAATTGTTAATTTATGATTTTCTAAAAAAAACTTTATTATTCTGTTCATATTTACTTCCTATTAAAAGTACAGGGGAATTGATTAAAAATCGTAAAATAATCTAATATGGTGTTCACAACTTGAAGTTGTGTATCAACAACAGCGAGATCACTTTGCAAAAGAGAGTCTTGATCTTGAATTAAAGCATATTCTGGTATTCTTGCCTGCGAATACTTTTTCTTCATTTCTTTCACTCGTATTTCTAGTTTCTTTGAGTTTGCTTTTTGTTGTTTAATCACTTCAGCTAAAATCTTAACTGATTTTTTTACCTGTTTATGAGTTGAAATAACGTTTGTATTTAAATTTACAATATTAGCTTCAAACTGTTTTTCTGTAAGTAGCTTTTTTACGTCTTCAGTACTTCCTTTGTCTTCACCAAAAGGAACTGACAGCATGACTCCAGCCGAGAGACCACTTCTATCATTTTCCGTCATATCCTCTATCGAACCTGCATAATCACCGGTATAAACAGTTCCATCTTGGGTTTCACTTGCAATTCCAGTACGCTTAAACTTAAGGTCTAGCTTTAAATCCACGCTATCATATGTTTTATCAATTTTGATTTGACGACCTTTAATTGATTGAAGCAAACTAACAACTTCATCATAATCAGTATATTCATAAGGAACATTTTTTTGTTGATCAATCCGAGTCGAACAGGCCAAAACATCAAAAACCGTTTTACTGAGATTATATTTTCCCAAAGAAAGTTCATAATTATTTAAATCTGGAAAAAAGCTTCTTAGGTTTTTTAGCAATAATTCTCTTTCATACTCTAAAAACAGTAATGAGCCTTTTCTTTGGTGGACTAAAGACTCAAACCGAGCGACCTCAGCTTTATCTGAAATGGAGTTTGCCTTTCTCAATCGTGCATTTGCTGCTTGTTTTTGAGCTGCTTTAAAAAGGCTGCGAGTTATTCGTAGTTTTTCTTCATTGGCCACTAACTGCCAATAAAGCCTTCTCACATTAATTTCAAAAGTCTTTTTTGAAATCTTGGCCTGGAGTTCATCTTTTTTCTTTAAATCTTTTAAATTATCTACCTGAGACTTAGAAACGGCTCCCATAAAGTCACGCCAAAGATCTAATTGGACGCCAAACTCATCAGTTGTCGTACTAATATCTTTATAATTATCATCAGTACTTCTGATATCAACTGAGCGATTAGCATCTAAAACGACACCGTATTTTGTATATTTTTTTACGCCAATTTTATATTGATTAACATTAGAAAAAACTGGTAGATAAGAAATGATTGCTTTTTCTTTAGTACCTATATAATTATAACCAGAATAAAATTCATAACCAAATTTATCAGCAAGTTCCTGCTCTTTAACTTTAGAACTTAAGAATGTAGCTTCAATATCGGCCAAAGTTGGATTATTAGTTTTTGCTTTTACTAACAAGTTTTGCTCTGTCACCTTATAGGTATCTGCAAGACATAGCTGCGAAAACAAAGCTAAAACTAAGCCTAGTGGCTTAAGTGATTGTTTCATTATTTTCTCCATACATTTAAACAATTGTTTAAAACAAATGTAACACAAGCAAAGTTTTTTTCAAACAACTGTTTAAGACAAATGATTAATTTGATTAATATCAATAACTTAACTTGGATAAATTGTTGATTCTGTCTGGGAGTTTGAGTTTTCTCTACTATCCCCACCGTAGTCAGGCGGTTAAAAAAAATAAAAAAAGGCCCTTTTGAAAAGGGCCTTTTGCACTAAAAAGTATTTCTATAGAAATTAGTTTGTTTGTCTAGTTGGCAATTCTTTAGCTGTTTCTTCCACAACAAGTTCAACTTTTTGCTTTTGATTTAAGTTTTTAAGCATAGAATGTTGATCATGCCCATGATATGTCTCAGCTCCACCATGACCTCTTAAAGAGATATGTGGTGCAATAATTAAGGAAACGATAGACATAAGCTTAATTAAAATATTCATAGACGGACCTGAAGTATCTTTGAATGGATCGCCAACGGTATCACCAGTCACTGATGCCTTGTGAGCTTCCGAACCTTTGTATTCCATTTTACCATTGATCTCAACACCTGCTTCAAATGATTTTTTAGCATTATCCCATGCCCCACCAGCATTATTCTGAAACATTCCCATTAAAACACCAGAAACTGTAACACCGGCTAAAAGTCCACCTAAAACTTCAGGACCAAAAGCAAACCCCACCACAACAGGTGTGATTAAAGCAATTGCTCCAGGTAGCATCATTTCGCGTATTGAAGCCTGAGTCGATATCGCAACACATTTATCATACTCTGGTTTAGCTTTATGCTCCATAATTCCTGGAATATCTTTAAACTGTCTTCTTACTTCTTTTACCATTTCCATAGCTGCTCTTCCCACAGCCGCGATGGCCAATGAAGAGAAAATAAACGGAATCATTCCCCCTATAAAAAGACCGGCTAAAACATCAGCTTTATAAATATCAATTGAGTCAATTCCCGCTAATCCAACAAAAGCCGCAAAAAGGGCCAATGCTGTTAAAGCAGCCGAAGCAATTGCAAAACCTTTACCAGTCGCTGCCGTCGTATTTCCAACAGCATCTAAAATATCTGTTCTTTCTCTAACTTCTTTTGGAAGCCCACTCATTTCTGCAATTCCACCAGCATTATCAGCAATTGGTCCAAAAGCATCAATTGCTAATTGCATTGCAGTTGTCGCCATCATCCCTGCTGCAGCAATAGCAACACCATATAATCCTGCAAAATAATGAGATGTATAAATACCTGCAGCTAAAATAATTGTAGGTACTAAAGTTGACTCCATTCCTACTGAAAGACCACCAATAATATTTGTAGCAGCACCTGTATCAGATTGTTGAACGATTGATGTTACAGGTCTTTTTCCCATTGCAGTATAAAATTCAGTCACAATACTCATTAAAGCACCAACAATCGATCCTACAACGATGGCCCAAAAAACATCCATTGATCCAAAAGAGTATCCTCTAAGTGTCATTGTTTCAGGAAGCATCCATCTTACAATAAAGAATGAAGCAATTACGGTAAGAATAATTGAAGCCCAGTTTCCAATATTTAAGGCCCGTTGAACATCTCCGTTATCATCGGAAATTCTCACCATTGCACAACCAATTATAGAAAAGATAATTCCAACACCTGCAATGACCATTGGAAGAAGAATAGGAGAAAGACCATTAAAAGCATCGTTTGCAATAATTTCTCTTCCCAGAACCATTGTAGCAAGTATTGTAGCGACATAAGAACCAAAAAGATCTGCCCCCATACCTGCAACGTCACCCACATTATCGCCAACATTATCTGCAATTGTGGCAGGATTTCTTACGTCGTCCTCTGGAATTCCAGCTTCAACTTTCCCAACCAAGTCTGCACCAACATCAGCAGCCTTTGTATAAATACCACCACCAACTCTAGCAAAAAGAGCGATAGATTCAGCCCCAAGTGAAAAGCCTGCCAGAACTTCAATGGCCTTTTCCATTTCCATTCCATTAGCGCTTCCCCCTACAGCAACGACATATGTCTTATAAAAAATAATAAAAAGCGTTCCCAGTCCCAAGACGGCAAGTCCTGCAACACCTAAGCCCATTACAGTACCACCAGTAAAAGCAACTTTAAGACCATTTTTTAAGCTTGTTCTTGCTGCTTGAGTTGTACGAACATTGGCCTTAGTCGCTATATTCATACCTAAATAACCTGCAAAAGCAGAAAAAACGGCACCAATAACAAAAGAAAGAGCAATAACCGGAGAAGAAGTTTCAACTAAAGTTCCAGACCATCCCAAAAGAATCGCTGCAATAATTGCAAAATAAGTTAAAACTTTCCATTCAGCTTTAAGAAAGGCCATAGCTCCTTCAGCAATATAAGTTGCCAACTCAACCATGTTTTCATCACCTGAAGCTTGCTTAGTAACCCAAGCTGACTTCAATGCCATAATAATTAAACCAAATAATCCCAATGCTGGAATGAGATAAAGAACATTAGACTCCATTAATAACCACCTGTTTTTATGTACATACTATTTAAATCTTACTAAAACGCTATGATTCTAACGAGAACAAACTAGGGTGTAAACTCAAATTTTTGTTTTCTTTAATAGAATTACAACAAACTGCATCACAGGTTTGAAAATTTACTTCCAGCTAAGAATCGCCTAGTCTGCTTAAAGAATCATTTAAGAGGAGGAAGAATAATATGATAAAGTCTTTTATCCAGCTCTCATTTATTTTAATATTATCCGGATGTTGGAATTCTCCTCATGACCCAACTCCTGGCCAAATTATATCCCATGAAAAACTCAAGTCTGGTCATAAAATATGTATTATTGGTGACTCAGGAAAGAATAACTCCCATCAAAAAATTGTAGCAAAAAATCTTTTACAAGAAGAATGTCATCAGATTCGCCACACAGGTGATGTTATCTATAATGATGGTCTCGACTCAGCCCAAGACCCCGAGTTTTTTAATCGTTTCTACCAATACTATTCACCATTGATAGATCAAAACATTCCCTTTTTTATCACTTTAGGAAATCACGATTATAAAAAAAATCCCTCAGCATGGCTTCAAATTGCTCAAGACTATTCAGAAATAAAGTTTCCAAGCTTATATTATATGGATATTTACGATGATGTTTGTTTTATCTCATTTGATACCAACTCAAATTATATCAATCAGTATAAATGGACAAAAAAAATAAAGAACCTTTATCGTCATCAATGTAAAGTCTTTTTTGGATTTGGTCATCATCCTCTTTACTCATCTGGTAAGCATGGTAACGCCAAACTCCAGTTTAAGCGTTTTCTTAAGACAACTATTGAGTCCCATCTCGATGCCTATTTTGCTGGACATGATCATCACCTTGAAGATTACGGAAAAATTAAAGGTACCCATTATATGATTAGTGGAAGTGCAGGAGAATACAGGTATATTAAATCACCCCCAAGGCGTTGGGCCGAAGCGAAACTCGGCTATATTATCCTGGTCTTAAATTATGATCAAAACATGCACCCCCAGTTTGATTATTCATTTTTTATTATTGATGAAAAAACAGGACAAAAGCAATTACAACATACAGGAAGAATCTAAACGCTTTTTTAGTTTTTCTCTAACACCAATTTACGAGGTAGGTTCATATAAAGAACTAAAGCTTTGAAATTTCTAAAACGAATTCTTTTCTAGGCTTTTCATTATAATAGAGATTATATCCATTGTCCTCGGCAAGTTTTCTGGAAGCATATAATCCGATATTACTACTTTCAATCTCCCCCAGAAAATACTTATACACTAGCTGAGTTTCTGGAGGGGTACCATTGTCGTGGACAGCAATAAGAACTTTAATCATATTATCAACTCAACGGTAAATGGAATTTAAACTTTGCTCCATCCTTATAATTGCGATCAAAAACAATATTACCACCACTTAACATAAGATTCTCTTTACACAAATTTAAACCAATTCCACTTCCTTCCCTACCCTTTGTAGTAAAACTTTTTACAAAAAGTTTTTTATGGTATTTTTCATCAATCCCAGGACCATTATCTGTAATCTCAAAAAAGATTTTATTTGATTTTTCAAGTATTTCAATATCAATAGACTTATTCTCTTCATTTGCTGAATTTAAAGCATAAATAGAGTTTTTCAAAAGATTGATAACGATTTGATTAATCATCATCCCAGAAACCTCAAGCCCCTTTTTATAAGACTCTTCAGAAACATTAACATCAATATTAAGTTTTACATTATGTTCTTTAGAAAGAGTTGTAGCTTCACTTTTAACAAAGTGAATAAAGTCCTTCACAATTGTTCTATAAGTCTTTTTAGGAGCAAAGGCACTTTGCTTGAGATTATTGAGAACCATAATAATATTCTGAATTGAAACTTCTACATCGGCTAAAACTTTACTGATAGTTTCCTTTTTCTCGTGAAGTTTATCTTTAGCATTAAGCTTCATTAAAAGCATGGCCGATGAAGCAACAACTGCGAGTAAGTTTCTCACTTCATGTGTTGTTTCACTTAACTTACTTAAATGTTTTTGATAAAACTTAGAAATCTCTAAGACTAAGACTAATTGCTCTCCTTGAGCATTCTTTTCTAAACGAATAAGTTCTAAGTCTTGATTTAAATCAACACTTTCAATCACTGTTTCTAAACTCTCTAATTGCAAATCATCTATTCCTTTATAGATTAAATCTACAATTTTTTCATCTACACATTTGAGTATCGTTATCAAGGTATTCCCCAATTAGAAATATTTTTAATATTCTAACATTCTCTTTAGAATTTGCCTCTAAACAATAACTTGATTAATCTTAAGATTTTGGTTTACGGATAGTAATCAAGGACAAGTTTTCAAGTTTATTTTTTTGCAGCAAGTCTAATATTTTAACTAAACGATCATACTTCACGTTTCCATCAACTCTTAAATTGATCAAAGTCTTTTTTTCCAATGACTCAACTTTTGCCTTTAAGCCTTCATAGCTCAGTTTCTCACTCTCATAAGCTATGCGTTCATCAGAAAGTTCAATCGTAATATATTCTTTTTGAACCGAGTCTTTTTTTCCCGACTCAGCTTTAGGAAGATTTAAAAGCAAAGCAAGCTCTTCTTTTTTAAAAACTGAAGAAACCATAAAGAAAATAAGCAATAAAAAAACAACATCAATAAGAGGAGTTAGCTCCGGTGAAAGATGCTCTCTTCTATTCTTGCGTGACATCTGAAGTTCCGTATAACTCTTTAATGAGTTTTTTTTCTAAATTGAGTTCAAAATTGTCTAAAGCACTTACCAGATAATTATAACCAACAAAATGTGGGATAGCGACAATTAGGCCTCCAACTGTTGTTAGTAAGGCCATAGCAATTCCACCAGCAAACATAGATGGATTACTTAAGCCGACCTCTGAAATAACTTTAAAAGCAGAAAGAATACCCAAGACTGTACCCAATAGACCCAACAAGGGAGCAATACTTGCAATAATTTTAATCGTATTCAGACCAGACTCTAATGCATGTACTGTCATTTGAACTTCATCCTTAATGACATTCATTGCCAAAGATGAATCCTTTGCCGTAGTAAGACCTTTAAGCTGACTTTTTAAGTCATTAATAATGTTTTGAAAATTCTTTTTAGCGTCAATTAAGACAAAGCCTTTCCATAATAATAGAGCAAAGCCGATGATATTTAACACCAACAAGAGGTACATAATGGGGCCGCCCTGTTCAATATAACCAAATAAACTCATTTTTTTCCTTTTTCTTACCGTTTAAGAGTATGATAAACAAAATGATTCTACGTGTAAACCATGACACAACTTAGCTTTAACTCGCTCTTTTTTGATAAAAATATAAAAAGACTTTTCGTAGCAGCCAAACTGATATCAAGACAACAATAAGTCCAACGATAAAAAGCTTAAACTCTTTAATTTTATCTAAAATAACCTCTCCGTAAAGTGCAACAATAACAACTTGAGTCGGAACAGAGATAAGGGCCGCAGTACCATCGATTAACAAAAACTTCCATAAAGGAATTCCCATCAAGCCACAACTCATATGACCAGGAAAACGCACTCCAGGTGTGAAACGGAAAAGACCACATGCGTAACTTCCATACTTATTAAAAACTTTATTAATTTTAGAAAATCGTTCTTGGCCAATTCTATTATTAAAAAATTTTGTTTTTATAAGCTTTTGCCCAAATTTTTTTCCTAAAAAATAGATAAGAACATCACTACCTAAAACAGCTAAAAAACAAACACCTGATAAAATAAAAAGATTAACTCCTTCAGCACCTGGATAGGGTGGCGGATAGACATCTGGGTGTCGGGCCATATAAGCAACTAATCCAGCTGAAACTAAAGTCATCTCTTCTGGAATAGGCAGACCAAAAGAGCTTGCCGTCATAAATAAGACAACAAAACTATAAACAAAAAGTGGTTGATACGCATAATTAGCAAAAAATTCAACAATCACTGCATCTGACATTTACTATCCTTAAACTTTTGTGAGCCTAATATACCAAAGAGATAATTTTATAGATACAAAAAACTTATTTTATCTTCAAATAAAGCAGTGCAAAAAAAGGGAATAACCTCATTCAAATCATGCAGACAAGAGCAAGTCTCCTATTTTTCTTTTATAATTATTCTTATAGGAAAAACTTATTATTATAAGAGTCATCACAATAATAAAAAGATTAAAGCTTAAAGCAAAAGAATAATTATAAACAAAAACTCCATCTAAGAAAAAATAACTTACTAAATAAGCAATTCCTGATCCAACCAAGTTTCCGATAATAAGAGAAAAAATTGTCATTAATAAGTATTCAACCAACAGAGTTTTAAAAATCTCTTTCTGTTTCATCCCAACAATTTTTTGTAAGGCTAAATCTTTTTGCTTTTTATGTATTTGACTCTGTAAAATAGAATATAAAACAAATAAACCCACAAAAATACAACACACACTCATAATTCCGACAGCTATGGCCATGGCCTTGAATAAAGATAAGATTTTTTGGATAATCTCAGTGACATTTAAAATTGAAATATTACCAAATTTCTCAACAATCAAATCTTGTATTGTTAATTGTCGCTCAAAGTCGACACTTTCGACAGCAGCTAAATAAGTTTTAGGGGCCTCCTCTAAAACTCCTGGCTGAAAAATAATAAAAAAATTAGGAAGAAAACTGGTCCAACGTACTTTTCTTAAATTTACAATTTTTCCTCGGACTTCTACGCCTAAAACTTCATAGGTTAAAGTATCACCAAGTGAAACCCCTAACCTGTCGGCATATCTTTTTTCTAAACTCACCTCGGCGAGTCCCTCTCCCGAGTAGGATCCCGAAAATTCTTTTCCTGCAACTATTTCTTCAGAAGAATTCAGCTTTTGTGCATAACTAAGATTAACCCCTCGGTTATTAAAACGTCTTTTTCTTTCATCTTCCCTCGTCACAAAGCCATTCTCTTTTTTAATTCTCTTAATCTTCTCTCCATTTTTTTTAAGTAAGCGCGCCCTCACCATTGGTGTTGGACCTATTAAAGGAATATTTTCTTGCTTGCTTAGACTTAATAAATCCTCATATTGACTCTCTTGAATATCAAACATAAAAAGTGATGGTTTTGCTGTCTTTGACTCAGTTAGCTCTGACTTTAGGCTGCTATCAATCTGTCCAATAACACTCACTAAAGAAACCCCAACAGATAAAGACAAAACCGTTAATACAGTAGAAAACCGACTCCGAGAAAGTAATCTCAAAGCAAAGCCAATACTAAAAGATAAAGGTTGAGCTATTAGGCGTCCATTCAAAGATTTATCAATAACTTTTAAGACTTGAGGGAAAGCAAATAAAACGATCGCAAAAATAAATATTAAAGAAAGAGTAAAAAGACTCCCAATTTTTACCGACTGCGCCTGCCAAATAGAAATTCCCCATAAGAAGAGAATAACAGGAAGATATAAAAGATAATCTTTAAGCCCAAAAGACTCTGAAACCTCTGAGTTCAACAAGTGCGAAGTTTTATTTTTTAAAATCTTAAAAAGAACAGGAAGACAAACAAACAAGTTAGCAATAACTCCAATCACTATCACCACGAAAAAAACTTCTAAACTTAACTGAGTATTAAAATCACCGCTCATCCATTGCTTTAGATAATTCAAGCCAATAGGCAAAATAAAGTGAGCTCCCAATAAAGTCACAACAGAAGAGACAAAACCGAAAAAAACAATTGTACTAATAAATATTCCAGCAATTTGCCAATGCCCTAGCCCTAATGACTTCAAAATACCTATCTGTTTTAAGCGATCAAAAAGATAGCTCTGAAACAAATAAGCAGCACCTACGGTAGAAATAAGTAAAGCTATGACACCTATTAACCCCAGATAATCTGATAAATAGCCAATGACTCTTCCGATTTGCTCAGAAGAATTTTTTGGTGTTTTTACTTTTATAGCCGGGTCTGTAATAAGACTTTGAAGATGATCTTGAATTTCAACTAATGATTTATCCGTATCTGGCCTTAAAAGAAAAAAGTCTGAATACCAAGCGACTGTACCAAAGGCTACCAGTCCCGTCTTTTTTAAAAAATTCCTTCCGATATAAACCTTAGGTGCTAGATTTACTCCACGCATAGATGAAGTCGAATCCGACTGTATAATTCCCTCGACTTGAAACCTTTGCTGCCCCAATTCAAAAGAATCCCCCTTGCCTATTTTAAGCTGATGAGAAATTTCTCGACTTATCACTATCAAGGGATTCACTTGTAAAGACTCAACAAATTCAGAGTCAAAGACTCTCCCATCTTTAAGCTTTATTTGACCTATTAATGGATAACGAGACTCAATCGACTTTACAAAAACAAGTCGAGACTTCTTCCCCTGGACCTTTCCCATAGAATACAAAGAAAGTAGACTTGTTCTTTGAGTAATTTTATCTTTTAAATACTTATCAACTTGCTGTTTTTCCTTATCAGCTAAGGCGCGCCTACCAGAGATTGCAATATCGCTACTTAAAAGTGTTTTTGACTTCATCTCTAAGGTAGCACTAACCGTATCTTTGAATAAGTAAATACTGCAAAATCCAATTAAACCAATTGTTAAATTCAAGGAAAAAAACAACCAATATCTCAAGTTATTTTTAATTTCTCTTCGGGCAAGTTTTACAAAAATCATAATTTCTCTATCGAATGGTTTTTAATTTCATAAATATGATCACATTGCTTCGCTAAATCATGATCATGAGTCACTAATAAAACTGTTTGATTCAAAGATTTTGCTGTTTCAAACAACATTTTCATCACAGACTCACCCGTATCGGGATCAAGATTTCCACTTGGCTCATCTGCTAAAATAATATTAGGATTTGTCACATAGGCACGAGCGATTGCCACCCTTTGTTTTTCTCCTCCAGAAAGCTGTTTGGGAAAATGGCTTGCTCGATCGCTAAGACCAACTAACTCGAGAGCTTTTAGCGCTTTATCCTTTGGGCTTTCCTCTCCTAAAACTTCTAAAGGAAGCATAATATTTTCTAATGCGGTAAAATGATCAATCAAATGAAAACTTTGAAAAATAATCCCAATATTTTTAGCTCGAAATTCAGTTAATTCAGACTCACTCATATTCGTAATCTTTTTTCCAGCGATAGTAATTTCTCCTTGTGTAGGAGCATCAAGTCCGGCCACCAAGGATAAAAAAGTAGATTTCCCACTACCTGAACGTCCAGTCAGAGCAATAATACCCTGGTCTTTTAATTCAAAGTTTAGCTTTTCTAGGACATTTATATTTTTACTTCCTTGAACAAAAGACTTACTTACATTATTTAATTCAATCACAAGAGATCCTTTATTTCTTCATATACGGTTTTGGCCATAATTTTATGACCTTTTTTGTTAGGGTGAATTCCATCTTCTAGATTTAACTCTTTTTTGCCAGCAACTCCCTTTAAAAGAAACGGAATATAAAAAACATTATGCTTTTTCTTTAGCTCTTCAAACATTTTTTGAAATTCCGAAGTATACTCTTTTCCATAATTAGGAGGAAGCTGCATCCCAGCTAAAAAAACTTTTATATTTTTACTTTTTGCCTTTAAAATAATTTTTTCGAGATTGGCTTTCGACTCCTTTAGTTTTATTCCTCTTAAACCATCATTGGCCCCTAAAGCAATAATCACAGCCTTGGGATTGCCTTTTAAAAACCAGTTAAGACGAGAAAGTCCTGAAGCTGTAGTCGAACCAGACACACCTCCATTAACGACTTGATAGTTCATTTTATGCGTATCAAAGATCTTTTGTAGTTGTGCTGGGTAAGCAGACTCTTTATCAAGACCATAGCCTTCAGTTAGAGAATCTCCTAAAACGAGTATTTTCTCTTGAGCCCAAGCTAAGGAATAACAATTTAAAATGATCAACAGACTAAGTATTTTTAACATCAAACGCTCCAAATTAAGTTTATCTTGGAAGAACCCTAATTAACTGATATATTATACACATAATTTGGGTTTAGACTTCTAGACAAGGATATAACAATGGAACAAATTTTAAAACCTTTAGCTGTTCTTCTGGTAGGTGCTGCAATACTGGGAGCTGTTGCGGTAGGATTGGCCATTCCTGTCGGACTTATTTTTTAAAAAAATTCAATGCCACTCAAAATACTCGTTTGGAATCTACAAGATTTTTTTCTTTTTCTAGATAAATACACAAACGAAAATTTAAAAGAACTCTCTGAACCTCAATGGCAACTACTATCATCTAGCTTAAAACCACTTAAACCTCTTCAAAAAATATTCGATATTTCCCATGTTATTCAAAAATCTCAAGCTGACCTATGCTTATTTACCGAAGTTGGTGGTTTTGAAAGCCTAGATAATTTTAATCGACTCTTTCTTAATAATAAATATAAACCTATTCACTACAATTCAAATTCTGATCGGGGAATTGACCTAGGTGCTCTCGTTAATCCGAGTTTACAAATTGACTCAAAATTTCATTCCCACAAAGACTTTGCTAGAGGTGTTTTAGAACTAAGTTTTTCTTATCAAGGCCATTATTTACATTTTTTGCTTACTCATCTTAAGTCTAAGCTTTACAGACCAGGGGAAGACTTTGAAGGGAGAACCCAAAGAGATAAAGAAGTCGATCAACTTATCAAAATTGCCACAAAAATCTTACAGTCAAAACAACATTTTCCTCTGATCTGTGGCGATTTAAATGGAATCATTTACGAACAAGATACAGAACCCGAGCTAAGCAAACTTCAACAAAAACTAGATGTAAAAGATGTTCTCAACTGGCTTGAAAAGCCATTACTTGAGCGAAGCACTTATTTTTATTTCACTAAAATGAACTCTCTTACCCCAATGCAATTAGATTATTGCCTTATCCCAAAAAAATTAAAGAGTTATATTAGCAAAAAATCATCTATTCTTGATTTTTCAGGTAGTTACAGGTCTCATTACCCAACTAAAAAAAATTTTGATGAACCAAGTGATCATTACCCTCTTTTTATCGAGTTAGATTTTTCTTAAAAAATTCACAAAAACATCGATAAGAATGAGTGTATAATAGAAATCCAACTTATGAGTTATTTAACCAAGGACAACAAATGTACTTAAAGAACTTATTACTTTCGGCCCTTTTATGCTTTATTTCATTCTCCAGTTATGCTGCTGATAAAGGAGTAAGTGTTCATGTCAATCTTTCTCCGGCGGGCTCATTCCAAGTGACAACAGACAAAGTAAGAGGAAAAATAATCCAAAAAGGTCAAATGTATGGCGCAAAGCAACTCTACGTTAGAGTTAAAGATCTTAAAACAGGTATTGAGCTCAGAGACAAACATATGAAAAAAAGACTTAATCCTAAAAAGAACCCAAAAATCATCGTTTCCAAAGTTCTTGCCAAAGGCGGAAAAGGAAAAGGTATCATTGAAATTAAAGGGATCAAAAAGCCGATAAAGTTCGTTTATAGTGTTTCGGGGAAAATCTTTTCAGCAAAGTTTAAACTAAATCTAGATCATTTTAAAGTTAAAGATTTAAAATACTTAGGTGTTGGTGCTAAAAAGATTGTAGAAGTAACTGCAAACGTCCCTATAAAATAAGACTTGGCTTGTCTTAAACCCCAAGCAAGTTGTATAATAGTTAAACTTTAATAAACTCATCTTTAAAGGAGAAAATAAGTGGCAGATAATTCTGAAAACTTTAAAATCAATATTGGTGAAGGCTTTCCAGTAGAAAAAGCACTAAGAAAATTTAAAAGAATGTGTGATTCTTATGGTATTGTAAAAAATTATCGTGCTCGAGAAGCTTACTCTAAGCCATCTGAAAGAGCTAAAGAAAAAAGAGAAGCAGCTGAGAAGCGTAGAAGAAAGACTCAAAACAAATCAAATCGCTATCGCGCAAAAATTTAATTTTCTTTCATTTTCTATCATCAGTACTTCGTTTACATAATATCTAAGCTAAGTGTTTGATAACACGCTTATGCATACTCTGTATTTTTTACATACTTTCTTAAATCTTTCTCTCCTACTGCCTATAAATGGCCATAGCAAGTCATGAGAGGGAGCTATTAATGAAATTATTTGTACTTGGATTACTTCTTACTATAACACAACTGGCAAATGCTCAGAAAGCCAACTGTAAGTTAATTGTCATTGAAGCCTATGACAGTTTAAATATAACAATTTCTGAGGATGGATTTAGTTCATTAAGCTTTGAAGAGCTCAATATGAGCATAGACGAGTTCAACTCACTCGATACCGCAACCCAAGAAGAGCTTTATCAAAAACTCATGCCTCTACAAACAGCAATCTTACATGCCATTAATGCCTTAACAGCAACAATTAATAGATACTCTGGGCCAATGTATGAAGCCTATTTTGGAGACCAAGTTCTTACTTGGCATCAAAACCGCCAACGACTACAAAAATGTTTAGAATAAGTGTTAAACGAGTTTAAAAGCTAACTTGTCCTGCTGACAAAATAAGAGTCCGGGACAAGTTAGCACCTTTTTTTATTTCAAAAATTTATAATCTTAAACGAGCTCTTTTACGATGGAGTCGGTATAGCCCATTATTGATTTTTCTCTCTGTCCTATAACTTGGTTGTTGCGAGCGATAGCTTAAAGGAGCTTGCTGCATTTGGGCCATCTTTACACCAGCTGACTCGATACCAAAATCCCCCATATAGGAAGATATATCAGTAATCATAACAAAGCCGTTTTTACCTGCTTCTTTAGACGTATAAACTCCCGCAGCACCTAGCACACCATTATTATGAAATAATGGCACTAAAGCTGCTGTTCCTGTTTTTCTCCCAATAGAATCAAAAGACTTTATCGGAATAACAACACCTAGTGCTTGCGCCCCTGGAACTAAGCTTAAAATGACCTCAACTTTTCCTACAGGTATACTTAAAGCCTTTTGGTCAGCAATTAAAGGCATTAAAGATCCATTGGGTAATCTCACTTGGGCCAATTCCAAATTAACAGAGTCAGAAACATTTAAACTAATTTCAATTTGATTTCTTCCAACCCCTGCAGAAATCAATGAGACATGACCAACCTGTCTGCCAATTTTAGGCAAAATAATAGGAAAACTTGCATTTGGTAACAAAACATTTCCCATACCCAAGTCAGCTTTGAGATTTACAATCGCATCTCCATCGATCTCAGATGTAGAGACTGACACATTTTCCACCATGGGCTTTTGAGAACCACATGAAATAAAAACAAAAACCACTGCTAAAAGACCTAATCCTTTTAAAGAAGTGAACTTAACCATAAAATTTCCTGGAGTATCGAAGCGTTGCCTCGAAAGGATTGTTTTCGCCTACTTACCTATCACGTACCACTAAAATTAAACGTACCACCGTATTCGAAAACTATGAGCTTAACATTTCAAAATGACGCAAAGCTAATACTAGCAGGGTTTTACAAACGGTACAAGCAAAGATTATAAAGAAATTATAAAATTTTATAAAAATCGGGACTTAAGTTATGCCAAAACTTGTTTTTTACTTTGACTTTCTCTCCCCTTTTTCATTTTTTGCGTGGAAAAGGCATCAAAAACTCCTTTCTGGAAAAGTAGATATTACCTATGCTCCTGTGCTTATGGGGAAACTATTCTCGCAGCATAATTTTCCAGGGCCAGGGGAAATACCCGCAAAACGCAATTATGAATTGAAAAAATGTTTTCGATATGCAACGAAACAGAATATAGAATTTTCCCCACCTAAAACATTTCCTTTTAATCCTTTGGCCATTAATAGATGTGCAACAAGGCATGCTTCACAAAAGCAACAGGTCGATATCATTGAACTGCTTTTTAACCTCGTTTGGTCAAAAGGGAAAATATTAGACAATCCAGATATCATCACAAAAGAGCTTCTTACCAATAACTTAAACCCAGATATCGTAGAAAGAAGTTTTGAAAGACCTGCAAAATTAGAGCTAAAAAAGAACATTAATGATGCACTTGCTGCTGGAGCATTTGGAGTTCCCAGCTTTTACCTCGATCAAGAACTTTTTTGGGGAAATGATTCTCTTGAAGATCTTATAAACTACCTTGATGGCAATGACAATTGGGACAAAGCACTGTATAATCAACTCTTAAAGTAAGTTTCGGTTACAAACCGAGAAAGAGTTATTTATGAGTGCAAAATTAATAAAATTAGTCGCCCAAGGACTAACAGAAACAATAAGTGAAACCAATGGTATTTCTATAAGCGAAACTTTAGAGTTGGCTTGTTTATCTGAGTTTTCTCGCGATAACCCTCAAGCTAAAAAATCAATACAAGAATTTAAAAAATTACTCGCTGGATTCCAACAAGATGAAGTTGATATTCAAACCCTTTTGAATCATCCCGTCTCAGATGCCTTACGTATCTTCTTTAAAAACTTTCCTTTATCATACAAAGAAGAACATATTCATCTTACTGGATCATTGACCGCGGATTTTGTCTACCCAAGGCTTAAGCCTCTCCTAGAAGGGCCATACAAAGACATTTATTGGAAAAAAATTCATCAGACATATGGAGATGATATTCAAATAAACTGTATTGAAGATGTCGAGGAACTTCTTACTTTAAAAGAAGAGGAGCAGTTTGACCGTTACTTAGAAATACTTTTACTTCCAAAACTTATTCTCACAGATAGAGATGCTCATAAAGCTGCTGCCTTTCATATGGCTTCGGAACTATACCACTCCTACAATGTAGGATTTATTCGTCTCAAATTTACTTTTTCAAGAGCGACAACAAATGAATCAGAGCAAATTCCAGGCATTGAAAATATTACGGAAGAGGACGTTGTCTTAGGTTTATATGATGGTTTTATGGAGTTTAAGAAAAAAGTTCCAGAGTTCAACTTTGTTCTCTCTCCTTGTTTTCGAAAAGAAGCAAACTTCTTTGATAATGTAAATTACAAGTCTAAAAAAGAACATTTTAATTATCAAATAGACCAAATTTTAAATATAATTGAACGCAACCCCCAACTTGGCCCTTATTTAAATGATGTCGACACAGTTGGAAATGAGCGTGACCTCTATAGAAAAGGCCACTTTCAAGATATGAAAATGGGTTTTAGAAAGCTTCATTACAAAGGCTTCTCGATACGCTCTCACCATGGCGAAACATGGCATACACTAAAAAAAGGAGTTCAAGCAGTAGATAATGCTATGAACATATGGCATATTGATACACTTGAGCATGGACTGAGTTTAGGAATAAATCCAAACTTTTATTATCACTCACTTTATCAAAGAGTCTTACTTAAAAATGAACAAAAAATTCCTATCAAAGAAAAATCTCAGGAATGGGAAGAATTATCTGAAATGGACTGGCGAGAACATACTGCTATTCGTGAAAAAATCTTTGCAGGAATTCCTCTTACAGATGAAGAAAAAACTATTTTTGTAAAAACAAAGTTCCATACAGCTCGCGAAGTAGAACATTATCAACATGATGTACTCAATCGAATGCTTACAAAAGGTGTCTCATTAATTGCTCTTCCCTCATCTAACAAAAGACTCACAGGTTCCTTTGAAGATTATAAAGACCACCCATTTTCATGGTGGGAGAAAAAAGGCGTCAAACTAGGTGTTGGGACAGACAATTATATAACTTTAGGAACTGATTATATCCAAGAACTTCTTATTCTACTTTATACAGACCCTGAAAATCTTAAAATCACAAAGCTTCTCATGGTGGCCACTAAAGAAGATAGACGTCCATTTATCTCACAATTAATGTGGCAAATGAGAGGTTAAGGCCCTGATGAAAGATACCAACAGTTATTTCTAGGACAAACTTCTTTTTTTAAACACATGGCCCCTCGAAAAAAAATATCTAGACGGCATTGCGCTGATGGATATGATTTATCAATAAGCATCTGTGTTTTCTTAGCAGGTGTCTCATAAGAGATATTTCCATCAGTGAAGTTTAAATGCTTTAATAAAGCCACAAAGCCTCTGCCTGCTCTTAAAATTTTTAAACACAGTTTTTGATTCTTCTCACTTGGATACTGATCAAGGCAAGCTTCGATCTCATATGGCATGGCCTTAGCAAAAATATCATCTGTTAAGGCTTCTAAATTTCTCTTATAAAGGCGTGGCAAACACTCACTTGTGGCAAAATGATCAGACTGCGCCTCTGAAGTCGCCCAATCTAAATGCTCAAGAGCTATTCTAGGATACTGACCTAAAACATGACCAACCTCATGACAAGCAATAAAGTCCCAAGTCTCATACAAAACACCCGGTATTCTCGCCATCCCTCCCCAAAAGTTAATATAATAACTATTCTCTTTAAAAGAAGACCAAGCTGAAAAATAAGGATTTTTCCAATCCAAAAAGATCTTAAACTTTCTTCCTTCATTTTTCATATCTTGAAAATATAAGTTATAAACTTCAAAGACCTTACTCGTAAAATAAGCTTCATCTATCTCCGACGAAGTATTGACTCCAACAGGTAACATTGATTGCGCAGAGTTTTTGCCTGGATGAATGTGAATAAATGCAAAAACATCATTTATTTTTAAGACGATAAGAATAAGAAAACAAAGTCTTTTCAACATGTTAGAAACTTATAAAAAGAAAAGTCTTAAGTCCAAGCTTTACTTGTTTTTTGAATTTTTTACTTAATATAAACTGTCCTGAAGCCTATTAAGAGTTATTAACCGACCTCATATGGATGACCACTTTTCAACTAAATAATTTACTTTCTTTTAATTACTTATGAGTATCTTGAACTTTCAACCTCATATTCGCG
>LULL01000013.1_pt1 | contig 91607 bp, 87 predicted proteins | sample 728161 | NCBI WGS metagenome assembly LULL01 (sample SAMN03860290, study PRJNA289734) | marine metagenome | biome: seawater column; feature: ocean; material: water; isolation source: Red Sea water column Station 149 - depth 500m | place: Saudi Arabia: Red Sea | collected 2011-10-15 | depth 500 m
GAAAAGTTTGGCGATGGCAAAGTGGCCGAACTTAATTTATCCCCAAAAATGGGGACAATGGTGAAAAATATTCAGAAACCACTTGCTTTCATACAGAAGCTAAAAAAAGAAAGTATGAAGACCTATTGGAGGAAGGCCAAGTCTTGATTACGACTAAATTTTATGAAACATCTGATCGTATTCTCGAACTGGCCAAGCGTGCGGAATCATTGTGGAAATTGGGAACTGATGCAGAAAAGGTAGAATTTTTAAAAATCATACTCTCGAACCAGAAACTGAACACATGCGTTGAAGATGCGAAGGATATAAGTATTGAATATGATTTAAAAAGACCGTTTAAAGAACTGGCAGAAATAAAAAAAGCCAGTCCGAAAACTGGCTTTTTTTGCGATTCCAAAAGATGGTGCCCCGAGGCGGGCTCGAACCACCGACACAAGGATTTTCAGTCCTTTGCTCTACCAACTGAGCTATCAGGGCACTTAAGATTCTTTTAAAATCGTGTTAGATAAGTTATTGTTTTTTACTGATTCCGTCAATTAAAAAGTTGAAGAAAATATGAGCATAAAATTAATAAAAAAAACATTAAGTAATAAATTTTTTTCATTTAATGCTATTGCATTTATCCCTTCCCAAGAAACACAAACCCTTTCCCAGTGGGCAGTTTTCACACATGGCTATACTGCGAGTAAGTCTGATTGTATAAATTGGGCACAGCGTTTAAGTGATATTGGTGTTCCGGTTTGTATTTTTGACTTACCAGGCCATCACTTAGGAAGCTTTAATAAAGTAGCATCATTTGAAGTTTTTAAAGATCATGCCCACGAATGTTTTAGTGATGCCTATCATTTTCTCCAAGAAAATCTTGAGTCAGAGTGTAAAAAACTTATTTTAGGAGGACATTCACTAGGAGCACTCCTCAGTCTCAAGGCCCTTGATCTTGCTAACTTTACAACTCTCGAACCTCTGGCCATAGGCGTAGGAATAGGAATTGGCCAACACAAAACAACGCATTTATTTGAAACTTCGTTTTACGAAAAAACTCTAAATATACGCAGACAATTAGTAGATGAAAATCTTGATTCAGATCTTGTTTTTCCTTGGATTAAAGATGAAAAACTCTCCCTTGATATCACTCAAAAACATATTCATCTTATAACAGGAAAAGATGACGTCGTAGTTGGTGAAGGGGGAATGGAAGCGTTAAGGTTTAATTTGGAAGCTCAAGGAAATATTGTCACAATAAATGAGCCAAACAAACTTCCTCATCATGAGCCCTCTATGGCCGCGACATATATTTATAATTATGTAAAAAAAGAAGTTTTATAAGTTTAGATAATATTTTAGATTTTTTAACATACCTTTCTTGCCTAATCTTTCAAAAGAGGTTCCTTTAAAAAAAGTCTTATACTCTTTATTGCTCATTTGTTCTAGTTCCGAATAAATTTGCTTTAGGTCACGATCAAAAAAAGAAACCAAAGAGCTCTCCTTGACTTGCCCCTCTACTTTTTGAAGGGCTTTATTATTCCAAGGACAAACCTCTTGACAAATATCACAACCAAAAACTTCATGACTTTCAGGAGGATATCCAGCTGGTGGTATAGCATCTTTAAAAAGCTCTATCGTAAAAGTACTAATGCATTTCTTCGTATCGATAGTACGAGTTTCGTTCATAATCGCATTCGTTGGACAAGCTTGCAGACAACGAGTACAACTTCCACAGTGATCAGTCTCAAGTGTTTTAGGTAAAAGATCCAATCTCTGATTTAAAAGCAATGAACCAATGATAGTGTAACTTCCATACTTTCTCGAGATAAGCATAGAGTTTTTCCCAAACCATCCCAAACCACTTCGGTAAGCAAGATCGCGCTCCAAAACAGGGTGAACATCTAGTGAAAACTGATACTCAAGATTTTTAATATCTTTTTGTAATATCCTAGCAAAATTATTTAATTTATCCTTAATCCAAAAATGATAATCCTGATCCTCAAAACCAACTGTATAAGAAGCAATCTTATTGCTTGGGTTGAGCTTCTCTATCGTTTTTTTTGAATCTCGGTAATCAAAAAGAAAAACCAGAGCACTTTGACATTGAGGAAAAATTTCTTTTAAATTTTTTCTTTTCTCTTTTCTTTCGTCAGCAAGATAATTCAGCGGACCATGACTTTTATGATCTATCCAGTTCAAATATGCTTGATAAGTTGTAGGTTCAAGTTTTTCTGTATAGGCCCAGTCAACAACTCTTGCATCGGCCATAAGTTTGGGGGAAAGACTAAAAAGCTGATTCATAAATCTGAAGTAAGGATTTCAATTGCACCTGTAGGACAAGATTCAACACACTCCATATCTTTAGTACATTCATGAGCTCTTTTCAAGTCAATAAACGTATTCTTTTGTTTATCATCAGATGTTTTCCATATTTCATGGGGACAAACATGAACGCAATTCTGGCAAGAAGCACAAACACTGGTATCTAAAATAATTCTTCCGTTTTCAATTTCAGCTTCTTGAAATTTAGATCCAGTTTTATTTTCAAAATCTTCTCTTGGAATATCTTTAATAATTTCAACTCTCAAAGAATTTGAAGTCCCTTGTTCAAAATACTTTCCATCACCATGAGTTATCACAATTTTATCGCCATTATAAACAAGCTTTTTCTCTTTTAATACATCAATCATTTGATGGTGAATAGCATTGAGATCTGCTTCGTTCTCCTCAAAGTAGAAAGGAGTAATCCCCCAATACAAACACATTTTTCTAATGACTTTTAAAGAATTTGTCACACCCAAAATTCTTTTTTGAGAACGAAAACGACTCATTTTCAAACAAGAGTTTCCAGACTCGGTAACGGAAAGTACCCACCTTGCATCTGTCTTTTCTGCAACAAGTGAAGCTGCTACTTGCAAGCTAGCAGAAATACTTCCTAAATCAATATATCTTAAGAGAGGTCTCTCTTTAGGCTTTTTTTCTGCTTCAAGTATAATGGCATCCATCATTTTTACAGCCTCTACAGGATAATCACCAGAAGCAGTTTCACCACTTAGCATAACTGCATCTGTTCCATCCCAAATTGCGTTTGCAACATCATTTGCCTCAGCTCTCGTTGGCCTTGAATTATTTGTCATACTCTCCAACATCTGTGTTGCGGTAATAACCGGAACACCTCTGTCGTTACAATGATTAATGATTTCTTTTTGAATCCCCGGAACAAGATGATTTCCAACTTCTACTCCCATATCACCACGTGCAATCATCACACAATCTGTCACTTTAATGATTTCGTGAATATTTTCTATTGCTTCAGGTTTTTCTATTTTTGAAACAATAGGCACATTCTTTTTAAGTTTATGAAGCAAATACTTCACTTCTAATATATCTTGTGCCGTTCGCACAAAACTTAAAGCAACATAATCTACATTTTGTTTAAGACCGAAAATTAAATCTTCTCTATCTTTTTGGGTAAAACTTGGTGCCGATATTTTAACATCAGGGAGATTAATCCCTTTATTGGATTTTAAAACTCCTCCAATGATCACTTTAATCTTTAAAACCTCACCATCTTTCTCAACTGCTTGAGCTTCTAAAAGTCCATCATCAAATAAGATTCTCGCACCGACATGAGCGTCATGGACAAGGTCTTTATAAATCGTTGGTATAAAACAATCACGGTATTGAGGATAATCGTTTTGAACATGACTTGGTCCAATAACCCATGTTTCATCTTGTTTAAGCTCTAAGTTTTCAGGAAGTTTATCAACTCGAATTTTTGGCCCTTGGAGATCACATAAAATGGCCACTTCATAACCTGTTTTTTTAGAAGCTTGTCTAATATTATGAATAACCTCAGTATGCCCCTCGTGAGTTCCATGACTCATATTTATCCTTGCGACATTAACTCCTGCAAGAATAAGTTCTTCAATTTTTTCTACAGAATTTGAGCTTGGCCCTAAAGTAGCAACTATCTTGGCCCTTCGGCTCATAGAGAACTCCTAGATTAGAAAATCAAAGAAAAATACAATAACTAAGCTCTATTAAGCTCATTATATTGTTTAATTTCATTTGTTCTTTCTTTATATACATCTTTTAATTGTTTAATTTGTTCTTCATATTGAGTCACAAGTCTTTGCTTTTCTAGCTCGCTAGCCATTTTTAATCGTTGAAACTCACGTGCCATAAACTTGTTGTTTTGATCAATAATATCCTGATAGCGATCCGCTTCTGACTTAAGTTTTTGTTCCATTGTAAACTGAATATCTTTGACTTTCTTTCTGTTGGCCAAAGTTTGTTCATTCATTTTTTCAGTGAAGTTTGCTTCTAAATTTCTAATTTTATCTTGTAAAGCATTTTGCTTTTCTTTACTGGCAGCTCGTTCTAAACGCACCTGATTGGCAGCAGACTCTTGAGCAGCTTTTCTTTGTCTTTCAATTTCAAAATTAGTTTTACGAATAATATCTTTAACAGTGTCATTAGAGTTTTGTTGCAAGAGTTTATTTTGAACATTTAAAGCATGAATTCTTTTTTCATAACCAGCTGTTAATTTTTCAATCTTTTCATTATAGACATCTTTAATAAAGGCATTTTGTTGTGAGTTTTGCTCATGCAGTCTTCGTTCAAGTTGTCTTTTATCTTCTAACATTGCTTCTCTTGTAACTTGAAAGTTTTGATCTGACTGCTCTTGGGCCCTTTCAAGGCTTATATTAAAGTTTTCTTTTAAAGCTTGAACTCTTTCATTGGCCTGTCTTTGAGCTGTTGCTGCTCTTTTTGCATTATTATCCTCAACATATTTCATCGCAACTTGGTGATCTTCAGAAAGTTTCGCTCTTTCTTGTTTATTTTCAACCCGTTGTTTACGGTTTTTTTCAGCAAACTCTGCTTCCATATCAGTAATTCTTTCACCTGTGGCGATATTATTTTCTCTTAATGTATTTTGATATGAGCTGACAGTATCATCTAATCTTTTTGAGTAGGTATCTTCGACCTCAAACCTTTCACGCATTTGCGTTTCACGCTGCTTATCAATTTGAGCCTTTAAACTGTCGCGATAATCTTGTTGAATTTTCTGCGTCTGTTTACCTTTAGAAATTTCTTTGGCCCTTTGTTTATATTCCAAATTTCTTAAGTCTTTATTAAATTTTGCTTGGGCATCTTCAAAGCGTTCGGTAAAAGCAATATTTTGCTTCCTATTACTTTCTTGGTGTGCATCTATTAGTTTATTTTCACGTTTGATTATTTCATTATCAACACGCTCATTAAGGTTGTTTGTTAACTTATTAAATTTTTCAGCTTGTTCATTCTTTCCAGCGATAAATCTATTATCTTGAATCTCCCTAGAGTCTCTTACATCCTTAAGCATATTTCTTTTCAAGAAATTTCTCTTTGCAAGTTCCTCTTCACGTATTTGATTCTTCTCTTTTTGAGCATTTTCTATGATAGCATTTTTTTCTGTTCGAAACTGTACATCAGACTCTTTTTTATCTTGAGAATTATTGGCCATGTACTCTTTTAAATCGCTATTAGCATTATCTCGAATATCTCTAACGGTTCTATCATAATCAGTTTTTAAAGCCTGACGAGCTTTTTCATTACCATCTTGAGTTTCTGATAAATTTTTTGAAAACGTTCCTTTCAATTCAGATAGCTTCTTGTTCCAATTCTTTAAATTTTCTCTTTTCTGCTGTGAGACTTCATCTTTATAATTTGTAATTGTATCCTCATAGAGATCACTCTTATCTTTTAGAGCTTGCTTTTGAGAAGTTTTCACTCTATCTAATGAGTCTACATAGTTATTTTCTAACTCTCTTAGTTGTTTTTTATGAGCTTTAGTTTGATTCTTTTCTCGCGTTTGATGAGCTTCTTTTAGACTCTCAAGTTCTGCTTTGTGACTTTCACGATTATCTTCAAGATTTCGACGATAAATCTCACTTTGACGATTTAATTTATTAGAAAAATCTATTCCATTCATTGATATCCTCTGCCACAGGCATAAGCCTTAATAAAGTATATCATTTTTTAAATGGGTTTTAATTGAGGTAAATAATGCCAACAATCAAAGAACCCGACTGTTGGCATCGTTTTTTATTACTTATTCAGTTCTTGATCAATAATCTCGGAAAAAACTTCAATGCCTTGAGCTCCTGCGATTAACTGTCCATTAACATAGAAAGTTGGTGTTGATTTTACTCCAATTTCTTTTCCTTCTTGTATATCTTTTTCAACTTGGCCAATATATTTATTTTGGTCGAGACATGTATTAAATTTTTCAGCATCAGCTCCCAACGACTTTGCTGTTTCCTTGAGCGCAGCTACACCTAGTTTACTTTGATCCGCAAACATTTTATCATGCATTTTCCAAAAAAGGTCAACACTTTGCTCATTCATACATAAAGCCGCGACAGCTGCTTTTTTTGCTTGAGAGTGAAAAGGCAAAGGATATTGTTTAAAGGCGATTAAAACTTTTTTTCCATATTTTTTCTTAATTTTTGTTAGCACTTTTGCACCTTGAGCACAAAATGGACATTGAAAGTCTGAAAACTCAATAATTGTAACTTTTGCATTTTTATTTCCATAAGTCGGCGCATTGCCAACCTTAACATCAAAAGTTGGTCGTGTTGGCTTTTGAAAATAAACTTCAATCCCTGTTTTTTTAGTTTTTTCCGCTATCCAAGACTTAAGAGCTTCATCTTTTTTCTGAAGGGCAAGATAGTTTTTTACACGCTCTTTTAATTGATCGTTAACCTGAGCTTTATCAATTTTACGCTCCTTAATAAAAGCCTCTATGTCTTTATCTGAAATTTTAATCTTCTCAGAAATATACTTAGTGAAGTACTGGTCAGCAGTCATTCCTTTTGCTTTTGGATCTTTTGCAATTAGTTTTTCTACCAATAATTGATTTAGACGATTAAATTTAATCTCAAAAATTTTCATTTCAGCTTCAAAAAGATCTGTTTCAATTCCAGAATAAAGCTCTTTTTCTGATATGGTAATATCCCCAGCTTTCGCGGCAACACCATCACCAACTGCCTTTCGATATTTATACTGAGGCTGTGAAGTTGCCTTAGAACAACTATAAAATAGGATAGAAAACAAACTCAACACCACTAATGATTTCAAACTCATAGTAAACTCCTTTTACAATCTTACTTGAATATAATACATGAATTTTTTTAAGCTGCCATCATTAATGGATCTTATTTAATTGAGTAATAAACTCTTGATAAGGAAGAGAATTTTTAAGCAGATTACTATGGCTTCCCTGGTCCATTATTTTGCCATCCTTCATGACGATAATTTTGTCAGCATGAACAATTGTTTCAATTCGATGAGCAACAATAAATGTCAAAGATTTCTCCTGAATCAATAAAACAAGTTTTCGTAAAGCTTCCTCTAAGTCAGAGTCAAGACCTGAAGAAATTTCATCAAAAAGAACAATGGGCTTGGCCAGATAACAGGATCTAAGGGCCGAAATCAACTGTTTTTGTCCAAGCGATAGCTCTTTAGGATTAATCTCATCATCTGGCCCAATTCCCCAGTTTTTTATATAAGGTAATTTTTTTTGAACATTTTCCCAAAAAATTTCAAACTTCTGTGAAAACTCATAACTCATCGTAATATTAAAGGCCAATGTAGAACTAAAAACATGGCTATCTTGGCTGACAATACTCACCTGTCCCTTATACTCAAGAAGTCGCTCAAGATTCTGTCCAGAGAAATTAATATTTTCTCCTTCCAAATTCTCAACTATAATACTTGAGTCATCACAAACAATATCTGTCGCTAAAATTTTCAACAAGGTTGATTTTCCACAACCAGACTGACCAACAATACCTATCAATTGACCTGGATAGCCTTCGACAAAAATATTTTCTAATTTAAAAGAATTAGAGCTTCCCTTATTAGCAGGATAAGAAAAAGAATCAACCTTAACTGAAAGTTTCTTTAATTTTATGCCTCTGCCTTTGCTATCAAAGTGGCTTTTGGGAAGAGTTTCTAGATCTCTGTTAAACTCTTCAATTCGAATAATTCCTGTCCTTGCTCTTTGAATACTAGAAATTTTTCCTGAAACTTCTTTTATGGGAGCAATTGATCTTTGGATAAGATCAACAATCGCTGCAATAACTGCCATTTCCACAATTTGGCTATAAGGAAAAATTAAAACTAATAAAGCTAATAAAATAGGGAACAAAGACTCTGCCACTGAAAAATAGCTTGCATCCCATACGTTTGCCTTCAATTGCTTACGTAAAAAGTCTTCAAAAGATTTGTATCCCTTCTTACTAGCATAATCATTATGTGGATGAAAAAAACTATAACGAAATCCTCCCGAAATATCCGCAATGGCCCTCGACATAATTCCTGTAGATTTTCTTACCTGCATATAAACTTGAACCATTTTTTTACTTCCAATCACTAAAGCAACGCAGGCCAAAACTTCAGCAACGATAAGGGCCACACCAGAAATAGTATTCAATTCGATAAAACCAATCAGGCAAGAAATAATAAAGGTAAAATCAATAAATATTTTAAAACTTCCCGTACTGACCATTTCAATCACAGCTTCGGTATCAGTTAAAATTCGAGAAAGAACCTCCCCCATCGGATATTTTTGATCACCATATTGACCTTTACCAGCGGTTTCAATAGAAAGCATCCAATCCTTATAACTTTTTGATCGAATGAAAGATAAAAGTTTTTGAACATATTTATTAACAGAGATTTGATAAATTATAGCAACAAGATATTCACCAATATAAAGATAGACTAATAAAATAATAGCATCCATGATGGCCCCACCACCGACAGAATAACTATCATAAAGTTTCTTAATAAGCTTAGGAGTTATAAAACCAAGATAAGATGAAATGACTAAAGAAAAAATAATAATTCCAATTAAAACTTTTTGATCTTTAAGATAAACATAACTATACCATTTGTTTTTTGAAGAACTCATCTATTCTTGTCTCCTTATTAAGTTTATCCTGCCTAAAGCCTTGATCAATAATACCTTCCTTTTTATCGACATAAATAATATACTCACACGCTTTTACCGTACTTAGTCGATGTGATGTTACAACAAAAGTTTTTGTTTTTAGTTTTTCATCATTTTGGAGTTTTTGAATAATTTGTGCTTCTAAAATGAGATCTACGGAAGAAAAAGGATCATCCCACAAAACAATTTCAACATCGGCAACTAAAGAACGAATAAGAGCAATCCTTTTAGCCTGTCCTCCTGAAACTCTTTTTCCATTCTCACCGAGTTCCATTTTTAACAGTGAGTCTAGGTCTGATGCCAATATATCAATTCCAAAAACTTTCAAATATTTTTTTGCAATTTCCATTCTTTGAGGTGTTCTGTCTAACCCCAAAAAAATATTATTTTCTAAAGTATCATTATAAAGGTAAGGCTCTTGGTGAATAAGGCTAAACTTTTTTTGCTTTAACTTTAACAACTCAGCATATTTTTCTAAAAGCCACGACTTCCCACTTCCCGTTTCTCCTATAATTACTGTCCAAGCATGCTCATCAAGCTTGAGTTGCACATCTTTTTTCCATAAGGGTAAAACAGGAGAAAAAGTCTCATTATTTATATCAAAAAACTTATCTTCAATTTTTGTATTTAAAGAGTCTATAAGTGACTTAATTCGGCTCCACCCTGCATATCCTTGACTCGTAACAATACCAATCCAAGACAAAAACATTAAAGGCTCTAAAATCAAAAATAAAAAAGAAGAAAAGAAAATAAGATCACTGGCAGGAAGTTGATCATGTTTAACTATTAAAGCAGCCCAAATTAAGGAGGCTCCAACACCTACTTTTACAATAGGAAAAGAAAAGGCCCTTCCCATAGTTGAAATGAAAAATGTTCTTAACTCTTTATCTGATTTTTCATTAAAATACTTATAGAAATCTTTTTCAGCATGATAATTTTGAATGGTTTTTTTGGCTTCATAACTTTCTAAAAGAAAATTCTGGACCTGTGCATATTCATCCATTTCTCGCTTTACATAAGGTTGAAAGAAATAAATTAAGCTAGAAAACACAACAACACACCCGATAAGAGGTGAAAAAGCTATTAAAAAATCAGAGTTAAACGAACTGATCTTAGGAATAAAAATTGAAGCTGCAATGAGGATATTACCAAACTGTAACAAGGCAAATCCTACAAATCCTCTAATTCTATTTAAGTCATTATAAAGCGTCTGAAAAAGCATTCCCTCATTATAATTTTTGTATGTTCTAGGAAAAGCATTTTCCATCCGATTGACAAGCTCCATTCTCAAGTTTTTTTGCTGAATTCTTGCAGGATAAAAAAATAACAAACGAGATAAAGTTCTAAAAAAAATAATATAAAGAGCTAATAAGAAAAAATCCCAAATATTTATTTCATTTAATCGTCCTGCAATGGCCAAATCACCTAAGTTTTTTGCAAGTGCCGGTATTTCACTGGAAAAATGATGAAGCATATATAAGCAGCCTAATGCTCCAATATAGTAGTACCAATACTCTAATGAATGCGCGACCAACCAAGGAAGAAATCGACGATGTAAACGATAATGCATTGAAAGAATTTAGCAGAATTCTTCTTAAACGACAAAACTAAATACTCAAATATTGACGTCTTAAAGAAAATTAGTTTTAATAAATCAACTTATGCGACCATAGCTCAGGTGGGAGAGCGCTACCTTGACATGGTAGAGGTCAGAGGTTCGATCCCTCTTGGTCGCACCATTTGTCAAACTATTCGAACCATTAGGTTCAAAAAAATTTCTCTTATTCCATATTGTAATTAATCATAACAGAATTTTCTACCGATCTTTTTATTCTCTTTTGGAGGATACTTGTTAAGTACTTCCATAAACATCTCCTAATAGCTTCCTGCCTTAATTATTATATCAAAAGGCAGTGCTAACCGGGTTGTTCATTAATTAGGGAAAAGTTGCCTCGTTGTAAGGGCTCACTCTAAAAGTCTAGTTCAATGAGCAAGCAACAGTCACAAATACATAGAATTTATGTCCATCTAGGGATGGCCTTTTTGTATTTCAAAAATGAAATATCTCTCAGATTCTTCAACTAAAAAAATGGCTTAACAATTCGTTTCTTATAACCTTTCCTATCTTTGCAAGGAAGGTTTTTTATGCAATTTCCAGTCGATCAAATTCAAAATATGATTTATGAGATTAGAGGCCAACGAGTAATGCTTGATAGCGACCTAGCTACACTTTATGGAGTTGAAACGAAGTATTTAAACAAACAAGTGAAAAGGAATTTTGAGCGTTTTCCAGATGACTTTATGTTTCAATTAACTGGGGAAGAATATGATTCTTTGAGGTTCCAATTTGGAACCTCAAAGGATGGAAAGGGTGGAAAGGGAGGAAGACGTTATCAACCCCTTGTTTTTACTGAGAATGGCGTGGCAATGCTCTCTGGTATTTTGAATAGCAAGCAAGCTGTTCAAGTGAATATTGCGATAATGAGGACTTTCACTAAACTCAGAAGCTTTCTTGCAATGGAAAACTCCGTAGAGGGACGAGTTGATAAACTTGAACAGGGCGCCCACAAGCTTTTTAAGATCGTATTTGAAAGGTTGGATGATATAGATGAAAAGATCAGTCCCAAACTTTCTCCAAATCGAAGAAAAATTGGCATCTCTAACGATTAATCTTTGCTGTGAGTTAGTCTCTGTGTAAAGGTTGTCAAAGATGGTAATCCTTGATGAACCTTAATGACTGCCATTTTCTTCACTGCAAAGGCAAATTCATCTCCAAGACCAAAGAAAAATATTGCAGATAAAATAATTCCAATAATTTTAGTCATAGTCGCCCCTCCTTTTTCAGTTTTCAAAAATACTAATTCTTTCAGATCAATTTGAGGTCGTCTCCAAACAATCTCGTATTCCTCAGAAATAGTATTTGGTCCGGCCATTGTCGCTTGAAGGGCACCATTAAAATTTTATTTTATATTGAAAACCACTTTTTTCACTAAAATGATCATAATAAAAATTAACTCCCTGAACCTTGAACTCTAGACTTCCTGTCACAATAGGAGCTAAATACATAACTTCATCTGAATAATCCCCAAAAGTTAGGTTTTTTAATTTAAAAACAAAATGATTGGCACGATCTTCAATATAATCAATGGATAAAAGGGCATCTTTTGTCTTTGAAACCAACTTACCTTGAGCCTTTGATTTTGGAGGTTCTTCTTCATCAAGATAACTCTCATACAGATAAGCTTCGCAAGGGCTCCCTGCAAGCAAACAGCAAAAAAAGAAAAAGAGGTATTTCATCAATAAAACTCCATCTTCACATTGCTATTATACATAATTTTCTAATCAAAAGAAAAATATGTAAAAAAAAAGCCCCTTAATTTTTAAGGGGCTTTTGAGTAAAAAAATCAAGTTATTTAACATTTAGGGTAAATGAACAAAAAATCGGAAGCATATAAGCGCGATTATTGTAGGAAGAAGAGCTGCTTTTAAAAGGCCTAACGGAGATATTCCCTCTTTACCAAAGTTTCCTTTTAAAATTCCAAAACCTGCTGGGTTAGGAGCATTAGCTATTACGGTTAAACCACCACCAGTCACAGCTCCGGCCACTAAATAATATTTTTGCTCATCACTAATTCCCTCAACAAGAGAACCTAGGTATGTCAGAGCCGCGTTATCAGTAATACCTGTTAAGGCCGTAGAACCTAAATATAATGGTAAGGTATCTAAGCTGGCCAATAAAGGCTGTAACCACCATTTTTGCAATGATCCTAAGGTAACTAGACCACCAAGAAAAAAACCGACTAATAAAGATTCTTTTAACTTTATTTCATCTTGGTACTCTTGGGTAACAGTTGTAAAACCTAAAAAGAAAAGGAACAGACCCAAAAAGACAACCATATGATGGGCCATATAAACGACTAAAGCTAAAAAAGCTAAATGAGTCGCCGTAATCCACCATGCAGGATGCATTTTATCTTCACTCTCTGCTCTTAAACTAAAATCACCTTGAAGCTCTTTTTTAAACATTGCAGTAATAAGAGTTGTTGCAATGAGAATAGCAATAACAGCTTTATAACCGAAGTGTCCCAACATATGAACCATTCCCCAGTCCCATGTACTTGCAACCATAAGCACAGGCGGAGCAGCAAAATGTGTCAAAGTTCCACCAATAGAGATATTCACAAATAATAGTCCAAGTGTAGCGTACTTAAACTTTAGCGACATATCAGGCTTAGAATAAAAGTTTTTTTGTAAAATCAAAGCCGTAACAGTCATGGCGGCTGGCTCAGTAATAAATGACCCCAAAATAGGTCCAATAATTAAGGCTGACATATAAAATGACATTTTTCCTGAAAGAGGAATAATTTTTGAGATCCCAACAATTATTTGCTCTGCAAACTTAATAACTGGTCTCGTACCGGCCATGGCCATAATCACAAAAACAAAGGCTGGCTCTACAAAGTTTTGTGACTCAAGATATGTTACTGGAGCAGCTGCACTTCCAAAAAATACAGCTAAAAAGACAATAAGAACTCCGGCCCAAATCCCAAAAACAGCTTCCACTTCGCCTAAAAAATGAAAGAACTCCGAAGTTGGAGAACCTTTTGGATACTTATGAGCTAAATACTCAAACTTCTTTACTAAAAATGTGTGAATAACAGCGACTGCAAACAAAACAGTACCTACCACTTGGACTGTTTGATCACTCATAATCTGGTTAATTGTCACATCCATAACCATTGAGAACCCCTTGACTAAAATTATTCTTTTTTTAATAGTTTAGACAATGATTTCAAATTTTCCTACACAAAAGATAAAAAAAAGCCACTTCATTATGAAGTGGCTTAAAAAATAGAAATATATACAGAAACTACATATCTTCTTTATCACCTATCGAGCTTACAGGACAGGCTTCTAACTGTTCAATGCAAAGTTCAATTTCATCTTCCGTCGTCGGTTGTTTTTGAACATAAGCATTTCCATCTTCGTCCTCGGCAAAAAAGTCCGGAGCACCATTATAACAAACATTGCATGCAATGCATCCTTCTCCATTTTCATCATCTGGGTCAGTACAAAAAAAACGCCCTTCAACATTTTTTGGGTGTTTCATCTCTATATTGGCCATCTATTGTCTCCTTAAATCAACAAACTTTAACTTTCATAGATAATTTATTAATATGGAGAGCAATATATCTTAAAAAGGAATGATTGTATATGAAAGAAAGGGCCATAAACTTAGCAAAACAATGGACTCAAAGCTCTTACCTAGACCAAGAAGACAGAAATGATATTCAACAACTTCTAGACGACCCTCAAAAAAATGAAAATGAAATCATTGAACGATTCTACCAAAACTTAGAATTTGGAACAGGTGGACTAAGAAATATCATTGGAATAGGATCAAATCGCATTAATAAATACAATATCCGAAAAGCGGCTCAGGCCATGGCCAATGTAGCTTTAGAGACTAACAGCTCTGAGCTTAAAGCATGTGTTTCATATGATAATAGAAAGTTTTCCAAAGAATTTGCAAAAGAGGTTGCAAGTGTTTTTGCCGCAAATGGTATTAAAGCCTTTATTTTTGATCAACTCACTCCAACACCAATGCTCTCTTACGCTGTAAGATACTACCAAGCTATCTGTGGAGCCATGATAACCGCTAGCCATAACCCAAAAGAATATAATGGTTTTAAGGCTTATTGGAGTGATGGAGCTCAAGTGACCCCTCCTCAAGATCAAAAGATTATTGATGCCTACAATAAAATAGAAGAATGGGAGCAAATAAAATCTCTAGACTTTGAAAAAGCACAAGCTCAAGGTTTAATTGAATGGATTAATGAAGACTGCAATGAAAGCTTTTACTCTTATATTGAAAATCATCTTCCTCAAAAAGAACTTTCATTAAAACACGGAGATAAAGTCCATTTTATTTACACTCCTTTGCACGGATGTGGCCATATTCCATGTGAAAAAATATCTAAAAGATTAGGTTATACTCGTTTTGAAATCGTTCAGTCTCAAGCTGTGTCTGATGCCAACTTTTCTACTCTCGCCACAACTCCTAACCCTGAAGACCCAAAGGCTTTAGAACTTGCTGTTGCCCTTATGAAAGAAGCCAATGCTGATGTTGCTTACGGAACTGACCCTGACTGTGATCGATTAGGAGTTGTTGTCAATCATAAAGGTATTGAGCACTTTCTCAATGGGAATCAAATTGCTCTTCTCATGCTTGATTATATTTTTACTCAACTCCAGCTACAAAATAAAATCCCACCTCACCCGATTGTTCTTAAAAGTATTGTAACGAGTCCTTTACAAGAAACAATTGCAAAAAGTTTTAAGGCTAAAGTAGTTGATACTCTTACTGGTTTTAAATGGATGGCTCACAAGTGGAAAGAACTTGAAGAGTCTCATGAAAACTATAGTTTTATTTTTGCTAGCGAGGAGTCTTTTGGTTATATGCCCTTTGATCACGTTAGAGATAAAGATGCAGTTGCAGCCATTGCCTTAATGAATGAAATAACCCTCCACTACAAACTTCAAAATAAAACATTGATTGATGCTCTTTATGATATATATGAAAAATATGGTTATGCTCAAGAAAGTTTAATTGCACTTAATTACAGTGGCTTAAGTGGAAAAGAAAAAATCACGAAGATTATGAACTATTTTAGGACTCACAAGCCGAGTTCCATTGCAAATAATAAGATAAAAATCTTTAAAGATTATTTAAGTCTAAAAGAAAAAGACATCAATACTGGTGAAGAAAAAAAGCTTACCATTCACCCAAGTAATGTCTTAGGATTTGAGTTTGAAAATGGAAATAAACTTTTCCTAAGACCATCTGGAACTGAGCCTAAAATAAAATTCTACACAATGGTTCAAGTTCAAACTGGCGACTTGAAAGAAAAGCAAAAGACGGCTCAAAAACAAATAAAGGATATAGAAGATTTTATCCTTAACACTATTGAGAGTATTTAATCCATGCAAAAAACAAAACTAGGAATCGTACTTGTAAGTGGAGGAATGGACTCTGTCACTTGTGCCGCCATTGCCGCTAATAAATGTGAAAATTTGGCATTTTTACACCTTCAATATGGCCAAAAAACGGCCAAAAAAGAACGAGAATGCTTTGAAAGAATTGCTGATTATTACAAAATCCCTGAGAAAAACAGACTTATTGTAGATATCAGCTTTCTGCAAAAAATTGGAGGCAGCTCCCTTACAGATCAACAAATTAAAATCTCAAAATTTCAAGAAAGTAACGATGAGATTCCAACCAGCTATGTTCCTTTTCGAAATGCTCATATTATTTCCACGGCCGTCTCATGGGCTGAAGTTATTCAGGCTACAGAAATCTATATTGGCGCCAACTACGAAGATTCTCCTGGATATCCTGACTGTAGACCAGAATACTATGAAACTTTTAATAAGTTGTTAAAAATTGGCACTAAAGAAGGCTTAATTTCAATAAAAACTCCTATTATAAATTTACAAAAAACTGATATAATACTTAAAGCTCAAGAGCTAAAGGCACCACTTGAATTAAGTTGGTCATGCTATGCAAGTGAAGATATTGCTTGTGGCCAATGTGATTCATGTGCTTTAAGGCTCAGAGCCTTTAAAAAGCTAAATTTAACTGACCCGATAAGGTATTCTAGGGAGTCATAAATAATGAGATTGTTTTTACTTATTTTACTATTCAGTTTTTTATCTAAAAGTTATGCTATAGAACTTAGTAAAGAGCGACAGTTTAAAATATTTAAAAATGACGCTTTATTAGAAGTTGATAGGCGTATACTCATTCATGATAAATTTAAAAAGTGTGTTAATAAAGCGAAAGTACAACAAGATGGTCTTAAATGTATTGATAGATTTGTTAAAGAAGCCACTCAAGTTGATCCTGAAATTTTTTACACTAAGTTATTACAAAGACTGTATTATTTTGAAGGAGAAGTAAAAGATGATAAATAAATTAATGACCATCTTTATTCTAACTTTTAGTATACATTCTTTTGCCCAAAAGGAAGATCTTACAAAACCTATTCCTAAAGAAGATAAAGAAAGGCTAAGAAAGGATGTTAATAAAAGAATTAAAATTTTGGCTGAACTAAAGTCCTGCATAAAGTCAGGGCAGAGTTTTAATGCATTAAAAGATTGTACTGATATCTATTTAGCAAAAATAAAAAAACACAATGAAACATCTAAAATAGATAAAATCAACGAGCTAAAGTATTTTTAGTATTCCTTTAGCTCAAATTAGATAAATTATTCAACTATAACTTCAATTTTACTCTCATTTCTAGCATTCAGGTTTCTTGATTGTTTTCCATCAAGGGTTTGAAAACTTTCAAAAGAGCCATCACTCACAATAAGGTCAAAAATAAATTTATTTGTATTTCCCTCTTCTTTATTAATTTTAAGCGTACTCATATTTCTGCCATACACTGGTGATAAGCTTACAGCTAAATCTATTTTTTTATCAGTCGAATAGGCCACTCTTACCTGAATTTCTTCGGTAAACTTGTCTTCGGCTTCAAAATCATAATTAACCATCGTTTTATAACCAAAATAAAGTTTTTCAGAACTTGCACTTGGAGTCGGCAGGAGGAATCCGTTTCCTAAAGGTTTATACGGACCTGTATATATCTCATACTCATCACCATTTTTAATGAATAAGCTTGTAATTAATTGGCCATAATAGGGCTTTTTATCGGCTTCAGTTGTCGTAATTTCAACCTTTCCTTGATACCCCTTCGGTATTGTTAAAGGATGCATCGAAACAAACCCAGCTTTTACTGGAAGTGTGTGCTCATTATACTCCCTAATATTTGAATAAATAGCTGTTATTTTATCTTCTTTGTCGTGAACAACAGACAAAGATAGATTCGTCTCATCTGTAACAATAACCTGATCAGTACCAAAGCCAAACCTTTTGGCGTAAACATTTAAGTCATACTCTGCTTCACTAAACCATGTACTCGACACACTAGAAACTGTAATTTCCCACGTTCCAGTTAAGACCTCACCTTCCGTGATTGTACTAATTCCAACTCCTGTATCTTTAGAATCTAAAATAGGAGCTTTTTGACTATAATCAAAAAGTCTTTCTTTTCCAGTTGGATCATAGAGCTGAACAAAAACTCTTCCATCATGACTTATTATATCTGAAAGGATAACTAGCTCATTCATATTTTTACTGACCTTAATAGGGTAACGATGGAAGGACCCTAACTTAATCTTTTGATTTTTCATTTCAATTTTTGCATCTTCGCCAAATTCTAAAGGCCTATGTACAACATCCAAAATATCCGTCTGCTTAATACCACCAGATGAAACAGTATAATGAGCAAGATAAGTTTTCCCTGTTTCCATCTTTTTAAGGTTTCGATATGTAAAAAAGCCAGTTTTTCGGCCATTATTCAAAGGCACATGAGATTGGGTCGCTTTTAATCCTGCATTTCCCTGCTCTACAATAGAAAAATATTGAGTTATCTCTTCTTTAGCAACAACTTCAACATCTCCTGTTGTAGATAAAATCTCAACTCTAGTTAAGGTGACATCAAGCCCTTGGGCAATAAACCGGGCCAGAGACTCTTTACTTCTTTCTCCATCTAAGCCCAATGAGAGGTTAAATTTTTTAATCTCTTCTTGCTCTAATTCTCTTTCATAAGATTTTTTATAATCGTTAATCACAACTTCCACATAATCACGTTCCCTCTGATTAAGCTCTGTCAGATATTTTTCAAGTAAGCTTTTCGCTTTATCAACTTGAATAAGACCATATCCTTGTTGTGCCCGACTTAAATTTTTAAGCTCTTTTGCACTATTTTGTAAAGAATCTCTCATCGCGTACACGTAAGGAAGTAATGTCCCTTGACTGCGAACTTGGCCTTCCATATTTAATGCGCGAATTTTTTCAATCTCGCTAAATACCTCAGGTGTTTCTTTTTTTAGCTCACTTAAAACAGCTGCAAAAGCACCAGCTGCGAGAGGAGATGACATACTAGTTCCATTCATTTGTGCCATATAACTACTCGCAGCCTCAACACTTGCAATGGCCCCACCAGGAGCAACTATATTTGGCTTCATCTCTCCTGTATAACTTGGTCCTAGTGAGCTAAAAAAAAGTAAATTTTCATCCTCAACCTCAGCTCCACTTGGAAGATTATATTGAGCTTGCCATGTTTTTTTAGAAACATTAGCTCCTACCATTATCATTGGTCCACTATTTCCAAAATGATTTAAAGATCTAAATCCAGGACCACTATTTGAAGCTGAAATAAAAAAAACAGTCCCAAACTTTGCTGCTAAATCATTAAAGACATAAGAAAAAACATCTTTATTATACTTTTCATGAGAGCCTAAAGACATATTCACAACATCTGGAACAACTTTACCATTATAAAAAGCCTTATATAATCCTCTTACAATCGAAGTGTACGAGCAACCACTATCACAAACTCTTAAGCTCATAATATCTGCTTTTGGAGCCGCACCTAAAAGATTAGTCTTAGGATCATTAGCCGCTGCAATCCCAGCAACATGACTCCCATGTGATCCAGCTGTTTCTCCTAAGCTCAAATAGATTTCATTATCCTCCTGCTCTAGCATCACGGGATATCGAATAATGTTATTGCGGTTTGGAAAATTAATCATTCCTTCTAATCGATTCATCTTTGTCGTTTTATTATAATCAATTTTCCCTTGAATCTCTTGCTTGGAGTCGATCTTATAGTCTTGATTTAAATCAACAAAAATTCGTTGCTCATTTCCCTTAACTCTAACAACAGCTAGAAGATTTTTTCTTTTAATTTCTGTTCGATCTAAATCAAAAAAACCATAATAGATCTCATCAGCATCTTGGATAATTGATTCGTGTAAACTGATACTTTGACTTTTTTCTTTGTTAAAACCTTCTTGATTTAATACGGCTTCAAACTCGCTAGTAATTGTTTCAAGCTTTTGAACATTGATTCGAGAACTTAAAGTTGCATCATACATATAAACAACTCTATTATCAAAAGCAGGATGGGAAGCATCAACCCCTGTGTCCAACACAGCAATCGTAACTCCCTCTCCTAAGTTTTCTCTTTGAGTGAGTTTATCAATACCAACAGAATCAGTAGGAATAAATCTTGTAGGGTCCAGCTTTAATCCTTCCTCTTTCTGCTCAACCAGAGAAATATTTTCAAACTCCTTATCAAAACTTGCAGCTTTCAAATCAAGTGACTCTATAAGTTCTTTATCTAAAATAAGTTCAGGAGTCAGTTCTCCTATATAAAAAGGAATTGTGGAGCCTACTCCTTGGTTGGGATCATAGAGTAGTTTTCCACCAGCCTCGACAAGGTTTTTTATAGAGGCTTGGACATCTTCTTTCACTAGAAAAATAAGAGTTATTGTTGAGTATTTATCTGGCGCCGAATCTTTTTTCAACTTTATCAGATCTGTTTGAAGCTGCTGAGCAATCGTGAGTTTTTGATCTGGTATTTTTTGCTCAAAATTTTGTGCTATTAGTTCACCTTCAGAATTATTTAAACGTTGAGCACAGGAAGTCACCAAACATATTGCGATAAAAAAGAAGATTGATTTTTGAAAGCTTTGCATACACATCCTTAACCTGAATTTTTTTTAGGATTATACTTACTCCCAAAAAGTATCCAGAAATTAATCGCGCAATGAATTATTTACATAGTTTAACTTACTGAAATGTCTAGATGTCTAAAGAGAAAAGTTTATTTAGTGATAGAAATTAAGCTTTGAAAATAACTGTCAATCCAAGACTAGTAAAGTTGAACAAAATCACCCTCAGTCACCGATCCACCGGAGTGCAAGATTGTAACAGCTCCATCAGGGCCAAAATAATCAATAACTTCTAATGTTCCTTTAACTTCGCCTTTACTAACACCTAAAAGAGCTCCAGACTCGGGATCATATATTTCTTGGCCTTCTGTCATAACTTTTAGAATATCTCCAACGTTTAAGCCTGATTTTCGTCCTGCATTTACATAAACTTTAGAGCCAATAATTCTAGCGACTCTTCCCGTCCAATCTAGTTTTTCTCCCAACTTAACAAGTTTTGGTATAAATCGTCTCACCGCTACTTTTACAGAGTATCTCAAAAGACCTCGTCGATAACTAACATGAGCATCTCTTTGACTCATAAAAAAGCGAAAAGATGAGTCATTAATATTACCGTTCATCTTCTCTGAAAATATTTCTTTATTGGCCACCACATCAAAAACTCTTATTTCCACAATAGACTCAGCATATGATTTCGTTTTTCTTACAAAACCAATTTCATCCGCTTTTTGTCTGACTCTTGCCTGAGAAATTCTTCCAAAAACAACAAGATTAACTCCAGAGAGCTTGGCCTTACGCGAGAGTTGGGCCAATTTAAGTCCCCCACCAGAATAGATTTCCTTAGAACTTCCAAAAAGATTACTAGCTTCTGGATCAATAATATAATCTTTAGTGCGTGAAATTTCTCTGCGCAGCTCTTCCGTCGCAGTGATGGCCAAGTCTTCTTTACCAAAAGGTGATTCATTAAATAATTTAAGTAAGGCTATTTTCTTTTTTACTGGACTAAAAAATTGATCTGTACCATTCGAAGAAGGTTTTGCCGACCTTTGAACATATCCTGTTCCTCTTCTACGAACAGGTTGGTTGGTACAAGCGGCTAAAAAAAATATAAAACTTAATAAAAAGCTAAATTGTTTTACTGACAAAATTTCTATCCTTATGCATTAAAGACTTTCAGTAACTTGCTTAAATTTTATACCAAGCACCGGACCTCTTTCAATTAAATCATAAGATAGGTCTTTTTTTGCCGCTTCTAGTGAAAGTAAAAATGTTTTTGCATCACTTGATTCACCATCATAATACATTAAAACCTGAGCATTTTTCTCATTAATTGATTCTAACTCCGCGCGAATAGAAAACTTCAGACCTCTAGACTCAACTAATTCAATAAAACGATTAAGCTCTCCTGTATTTTTAAAATTGGTGATCACAAGTTTTTGTATTTGGGAAACAGGTGTTGTTTCTTTAATGGTATTATTAATTCGAGGAAATGAACCAATGGCCATCTGATAGACATGATTCGCAACTAAATTGGCAATATTAACCCCTGCAGTGATTCTATATTGTTTATGTGAAGGTCTAAACTTATATGTCCCCAAAACAATATTTGTCTCTAAATCTTTAATATAGGCATATCCCATGTACTCAAAGCTAAAAGAATTTAGCTTTTTATTAAACTTCTTCTTTTCAATTGTAACTTCAATTTCTAATAATAAAGAATTTAAAAATTCTTGAGGAACTTGACTCAACATTTCTTCTGTCGGTTGTTTCAAAAACTCGGCTAATCTGTCTTCTTTAGCCTCATTTAGAATTTCAATATTAGTTATGTTTATGGGCTTGTTTCGACTAAACCAGTCAATCCAATTTTTAGTGATTTCACCTTCAAAGTCATTTTCATTTTCAATACCAAGTTCAACATAGTTTAAACCGACAAAATCATAATTTGTCTTTACATATAGACTTCCATAATCCGAACGCTTTTTTCCTTGAACTAATCGATAATAAGTCTTGGTTAACAACTGAGTATCAATAGTTCCTTCCAGTCTTATATATCTATAATTCGGATTTTTAGACGAACGAGAAAGTTTTTTTATAGCAAATTTAGGCAACATTTTATGCATATTCATAAAAGACTTTCTAAAAACAAGCTTTTTACGTCTTAATTGCTCTGAAAAGTTTCTTTTTTGTCTAGCCGAAGCATCGTCAGTTATCTTAAGACTTGATTTAAGAGAATTTTCTAATCCATCAAAACGCTCATTAAGGGCTTCCTCATATTTTTGCCAAAATAACTCTTTATTCAAACCTAAGTTTTCTAACTCTTTTGAGACAATACTTAAAATAGCTTCATGAATTAACTGCTCTTTAACAAATTCGTGATGATCACCAGCGGCTGAAATAAAAGATCCATTACCTTTAATAAACTTTGCTGCAAAACTTGGAGAAGACACTAAAAAACATAATAATAAAATCCATTTCATCTTAATAGTCCTTTTAATTAATTGTTGGACGTTCTAATTTACCATCAACAATAAAGCTAACAGAGTTATCACTCAATAGCTCATTTACTCGTGCTGCCATTTGAGGTGTTGGATTTATGAGATAGTTTTCACTTAAATTCAACTTCGCTCTGCCTTCACTGGCTTCAAATATTATATGAGCAGGAACACTTCCCCTAAAGCTTAAAAGCACTTGCTTTAATTTTGGCAAGGTAAAATCATTAAGTCCATTAGTATTCACAGTAATTCTTACCGCTGATACCCGCTCATCAGATTCATCTGTTAATAATCTTATCTTATTCACATAAAAGCTTCTTCTATCATCCGATAGACGTACATAGCCACTTAACACAATAGGTTCATCCGATTCTAAGATCTCGAAACTTTCCATATACGCTTTAGGAAAGAAAATACACTCTATTTTCCCACTCAAATCCTCAATCGTTACAAAAGCCATTTTATCACCTTTTTTGGTCATAATAACTTTCTTTTCACTTATCATTCCTGCAATAGTCATATTTCTCTTAGAGGGGTCATTCTTTTGAGCACCTCTATTTCTAAAATCAAACTCGGGTTTGGCCATTTTAGGTAATTGATGTATTTCCGAAATCGGCATAGAAACTAACTCATTTAATATATCTCCAAACTTATCTAATGGATGTCCTGAAACATAAATTCCTAATAACTGTTGCTCATAACCTAATTTTTCTTTATCCTCAAAGTCCGAAACTTCTCCAAGGTTAAGCATTTCTTCTTTACTCTCTTCGCTCTCTCCCATATCAAACAAATTTGCTTGGCCTAAGGATTTTTCTTCTTGTTTTTTAGATGCATAAGCAACAATCGTTTCCATATTCTCTAGTAAAGAAGCTCTATTCATCTGTTCAAAGTCATCAAAAGCACCAACTTTTATTAATGACTCCAATACTCTTTTATTTACTGAACGCATACTCACACGCTCGCAAAAATCTATAAACCCAGTAAAAGGTCCATTGCTTTCTCTTTCTGTAATGATGGCTTCAACAGGTCCACTTCCTACGTTTTTAATGGCCCCCATACCAAAACGGATTTTATTCTCAATAACATTAAATAAAAATAAAGACTCATTAACATCAGGCGGTAAGATTTCAATTCCAATTTCACGAGCATCATTAATATACATCGTGACCTTGTCTGTGTTATTCATTTCAGTGCCAAGTAAAGCTGCGAAAAAACAAGCTGGATAATAGCGTTTTAAAAAGGCTGTTTGATAAGCAATAACAGCATACGCAACAGCATGGGACTTGTTAAAGCCATATTTAGCAAATTCGGCCATTAGGTCATAGATTTCCTCTGCTTTTTTTACATCATAGCCACGCTCTTTTGCTCCTTCTAAGAAGATTCCACGATGCCGAACCATTTCTTTTTCTTTCTTCTTCCCCATGGCACGTCTGAGCATATCCGCTTCACCTAACGAATAGCCACCAACTGTTCTTGCGATGTTCATAACCTGCTCTTGGTAAACAATAATCCCATAGGTGTCTTGCAAGATTGGCTCTAAACTTTTTTCCCCTTCAAAAAAATAATCAACTTCTTTACGGCCAAATTTTCTTTCAATAAACTCATCGTGCATTCCAAGCCCCATTGGACCTGGACGATACAATGCATTGATCGCGGTAATATCATCTATCGTTCCTGGCTGTAGCCTCGAACACAAATCTTTCATTCCAGAAGATTCTAGTTGAAAAACTCCTGTGGTTTTTCCTTCGGAAATATAGTCATAAACCTCTTGGTCTTCATCATCAATAGACTCAATATCAAAGTTTTCATCAAAATCTCTTCTGATAAAATTTACTGCATTTTGAATTACGGTCAGAGTTTTTAAACCAAGAAAATCAAACTTAACCAGTCCGATTTGTTCTGAAAAATCTTTATCAAATTGGACAACCTGCTCGCCTTCTCTTCCCTTATACAAAGGACAATATTTTACTAATGGTTCATTAGTAATGATAACACCTGCTGCATGAATAGAAGCATGTCTTAATAAACCTTCTAATCTTCGCGATATATGAATGATTCTTCTTATTTTTGGATCTTTTTCGGTAAGCTCAACTAATTTAGGCTCCATCTCCAAAGCTTTTTCTAAAGTAATGCCAAGCTCATCAGGAATAAGTTTGGCTAAAGCATCCGTCTCTGCATAAGGAAGCCCATGAACCCTAGAAACATCTCTAATAACGGCTTTGGCCTGAAGCTTTCCAAAGGTAATAATTTGTCCTACATTTTCTTCGCCATATTTTTGAGTAACATAATCAATCACCTCAGGTCTACGATCTTGACAGAAGTCAACATCAAAGTCAGGCATTGAAATACGCTCAAGATTAATAAATCTTTCAAAGAGCAAATTATAAGGTAGAGGATTTATATTTGTTATATCTAAAGCATAGGCAACCAAAGACCCTGCTCCTGAGCCCCGTCCTGGACCAACAGGGATACCGTTTTCTTTTGACCATTGAATAAAATCCGAGACGATACAAAAATATCCAGGAAACCCCATTTGTAAAATAGTATCAATTTCCGTCTGAAGTCTTGCATAGTATTGGGGCTTTAATTCTTGCTCCCAATTATCTAAACAAACAAGTTTACGAAAATGTGGTCCCTTAAATCGTCTTTCCAGACCTTCTTTGGCCATCCTTTTAAAGTATTCTTCGGTGTTCTCCCCTGTATCAATATGCTTGTCAAAATCAGGTAAATGATACACTTGCTTACCTTCTTCATCATGCCAGGTTATTTCCACATTACACTTATCTGCAATTTCTAAAGTATGATCACAAGCTTCAGGTAGATCCTTAAAAGCTGTTCGCATTTCTTCAGATGACTTAAAATAAAACTCATCTGTTGTAAGCTTCATCCTTTTCTCATCCATAAAAGTTTTACCCGTCTGAACACAAAGTAAAACTTCTTGGGCTGCAGCATCATCTCGGGTTAAATAATGACAATCATTGGTCGCAACAAGCTTAATGTTGTGCTCTTTAGCATAGTCAATAATCTTGTCATAAACTTTTTCTTCCTCAAGACCATGACGCTGAATTTCTAAGTAAAAATCATCCTTAAAGACTTCATTTAATTTTTGAATGGCGGTATGAGCTTTATCATCTTGATTTGTAAAAAAGTTAAAAGCAACCTCTCCCTTTAAACAAGCAGTTGTTGCAATCAACCCTTCAGAATATTCTCTTAAAAGCTCAATATCGATTCTAGGCTTATAATAGAAGCCTTCAAGATAAGCTACAGATAATAACTTACATAAGTTCTCATAACCTTTTTTATTTTTACATAACAAGACAAGATGATGTATTTGATGCTTTCCCTCTACCTCATCTTGAGAAGAAAGAGTTTTACTATTCTTTGGAGCTCTTCGATCAAATCTTGAACCTGGAGTAAAATAAACTTCTGAACCCAAGATAGGCTTAATTCCATTTTCAATTGCCTTTGTATAAAAATCTATCGCTCCAAACATATTTCCATGATCTGTCATTGCGATGGCAGGCATCTTATATTCTTTGGCCTTTTCAAACAAATCATCTAAGCGTAAAGCACCATCAAGTAATGAATACTGGGTGTGCAAATGCAGATGAACAAAACTGTCTTTATGATTTTGGGCAAGATTCATTTCAGGGTATAAATAAGGATTTTTCATAAGCCTCTTCTCAAAAGTGTGTATGTCCTTTATTTATGCCATTTTTAACACGTTTTTTCCAGTTAAACCCTCTAGGCTTGCAGCCTAAGTTGTTGAAATAACTCTATATTTTTTTTGAAAAATAAATGAACAACATATGTAATTGCTTCTTCTCCTATAATGCGGCTCACAACTTCCTCTTATAATGTAAATAGCTACACTATTAAACCTATAAATCGAGGAGAAGAAATGAGACCAAAGTATCTATCCATATGTTTGATAACCCTTAGTTGCCTAAACTTTAGTGCCTCAGCCGCACAAGAAACAACAACGAAAAAAAACCTTAAGGCAGAAATATCAACAAAAATAAAAAAGCCGTACGAACAAGTGGTTACCTATGAGTCCATGAAAAATAGAGAAGGAAAAAAAACAACTCTTAATGTCGGGCTTGTTGGGAATACTTTTGAAGCAAATTCAACCTCACTCGAATTAGGCTATTTTTTGGATATTAATACAGTTTTATCACTTCAATTCCACGCTCTTGCTTCATACAATAACGAAACTACTGGCGACGAAGTCGACAAAGTCTGGAATAAAGACGGTGAAGGATATGCTCTTTCAGCAGGTTTAAAAAAGTACGTCTCGAACTCTTTTTATTACAAACCAGAGATTTATTACAGAAAACAAACTCGCATAAATTCTGTTTCTTATCATTATAGTTTTGGCAGTTCTACTCGAGACTTAATTGGTACAGAAAGTACTGATTTTTCTGATATTGGTATATCTTTTAAAATTGGAAATCAATGGCAATGGGATAATTTTACTCTAGGCACAGACTGGGTTGGACTAGCTAGTACCGTAGCAATGCTGGAACAAAGTGGTGACGTGGAGTCACATGATAAAACGAATCTAACACTTTTAAATTTTTATCTCGGATACACATTCTAAAAAATTAGGCACAAGAACCTTCTTGTGCCTAATAAGACCCCTTAAAACTTAAGGCCCTCATTCGAGATCGTTAAGCCGATAATTTACCGTAGGATAACTCATCGTATATGTCTGGTGCTAACTCATAGACAAGTTCATACCAATCATCTTCAGTTAATCTTTCATTAAAAGTTAAAATTCTTAGAGCACGCAGTCGAGCATTTAGCCCATCTACGTCTAAATAATTTTTTCCCATAAACTGACAATTATAAATAACTTCAGTCACTTCTTCAGGGTATTCATCTCGAAGAGTATCGAGCAGGATTTCATTTTCAAGCATCTTAGTCCTCCTACTTACGTACAACTTAAGAGCTCGTTTGGCGTTGGTCATATTATATACCCAAAGCAAATAGGCCAAAGATCATTTTTTGTTTTTATACTTATTTGAAGAGAATTCAGATAGTTATCTGAGTTGGTCAACAAAAATTTTTATCAACAAAAATCATTTTTTTTAAAGAAAATAAAGTTTTTTGCCAAGTTTTAGAGGAATCTTACTCCCACTCAATCGTCCCAGGAGGCTTTGAAGTAATATCGTAAACAACTCTTGTTATACCTGCGACCTCATTCGTAATTCGAGCAGAAGCTTTGGCCAAAAACTCATGAGGTAAGTCAGTCCAAGTTGCAGTCATCCCATCCGTAGAGTTTACGATTCTAATACAGATAACTTCTTCATAGGCCCTAGCATCTCCTTTGACTCCGACCGTTTTAACTGGCAATAAAACAGTAAAGGCCTGCCAACAGGCTTCATATAAACTTTGACCATGTAATTCTTCGAAAAGAATTTGATCTGAATCTTGTACTTTTTTAACTGCTTGGGGGGAAACTTCTCCAAGAATACGTACTCCAATCCCCGGTCCGGGAAAGGGATGTCTATGCACCCAATGATGTTTTAGCTGTACAGCTTCACCTAATTGTCTTACCTCATCTTTAAATAAAAGTTTTAATGGCTCTAAGAGTTTTAATTTCATCCTCTCAGGTAATCCTCCAACATTATGATGGGACTTTATCGTTACAGACTTTCCTCCTTTTTTATGAGGAGAAATTGACTCAATGACATCTGGATATAAAGTTCCTTGCAAAAGATAGTCAAACTTAATACCTTGCTCTTTTTCAAACTCATGAACTTTTTTTTCAAAAACCTCAATAAAAGTTACACCAATGGCCTTTCTCTTTTTCTCAGGATCACTAACTCCAGCAAGTTTAGAATAAAATAATTCTTTAGCATCAATCACTTCAATATTGAGATCAGTTTCTTTTTGAAGAGTTTCAATATGAGTATAGTCTTGCGGCCTTAAAAGACCATTATCCACAAAAAAACAATAAACATCTTGACCTAAAACTCGATGGGCTATTGTCGCAGCAACAAGAGAGTCTACTCCTCCCGAAAAAGCACAAAGAACTTTACTTCCTTTCACTGCTTCAACTTCTTTGGTGCAAACTTCCAACATAATTTCGTTAGACCAGTTTTCTTCAAGATTGGCCACATCATGAAAAAAATGTCTTAAAATATCTTTTCCATGTTCTGTATGTTCAACTTCTGGATGAAATTGAAGTCCCATAATTTTCTTTTCTTTATTCTCAATCCCAGCAATAAGCCCATTGTCGCTTTTTAAAGTTGTAACAAAACCTTGTGGGACCTCTTTAACATGATCAAAATGGCTCATCCAAGTATTTATTGAACTTTTAATTCCAGGAATTTCATGTCCGTTGACAGCCTGAACTCTTGCATGCCCATACTCTCCCTGAAGGCCCCTTTCAACAACACCATCAAAATAATTAGCAATTAACTGCATCCCATAACAAATCCCTAAAGTTGGAATATTAGAATCAAAAATTTGACTGTAATTTGTCTCATCTTCGAAAATAGAATTAGGCCCACCTGATAAAATTAAAGCGCGAGGTTTAGCTCCAGCCTCCAATTTTTCAAAACATTCATCAATTGTCATAATAAAAGATGAATAACCAAGTTCTCGAGATTTTCGTGTAATCAATTGAGTATACTGAGAACCAAAATCGACAATCCAAATATTATTCATGAAAATCCTTTTTCCTCTTAACTTAATCTGTAGTTGGGAGCTTCTTTTGTGATATTAACATCATGAGGGTGTGACTCTTTTAAGCCAGCTGGAGAAATTCGAACAAACTGAGCTTTTTCACGTAATTGTTTAAGCGTCTTAGCTCCAGTATATCCCATTCCGGCCCTAATGCCGCCAAGTAATTGATAAATATTTTCGGCCAAAGATCCACGATAAGGAACCTGTCCTTCAATTCCTTCAGGAACTAACTTTTCATCATCAATAACACTTCCCTGCCCATATCTATCCTTAGAACCTTTAACCATTGCACCCAATGATCCCATTCCTCGATACATTTTATAAGCACGTCCTTGATAGATAATTCTATCTCCAGGCGTCTCATCAGCACCTGCAAATAAAGATCCAATCATAACAGTCTCCGCGCCAGCAGCTAAGGCTTTGACAATATCACCTGAATATTTAATTCCCCCATCTGCAATAAAAGGAATTCCTGCTTTTATACAACTATTTTTACAATCTAATAAAGCTTGTAATTGTGGAACACCAATACCGGCGACAACTCGAGTCGTACAAATTGATCCAGGACCAATACCAACTTTGATTCCATCAACTCCTGCCTTAATCAAATCCTGGCAGGCAGCTTCGGTAGCAACATTTCCCCCAACGACATCTATATCATCAGAAAGAGCTTTCACTTGCTTAACCATATCAATGACACCTTTTGAGTGTCCATGAGCAGTATCGACCACAATAGCATCAACCGAGGCTTTCACTAAAAGTTTTGCACGCTCAAGCTCTTTTTCTCCAACACCGATAGCTGCGGCACATCTGAGTCGCCCCATCTTATCTTTATTTGCATAAGGATGGGCAATTGCTTTTTCAATATCTTTAACTGTAATAAGACCTACAATCTTTTCATCATCATCAATAATAGGGAGTTTTTCAATTCGATGAGCATGAAGAATTTTTTTAGCATCTGCCAAATCAATTCCTTTTGTAGCAAGAACTAAGTTTTCTTTTGTTGTCATCATATCTTTGACAAGTTTTTCATCACTATCTTCATAGCGCATATCTCTGTTGGTAAGTATTCCTAAAATTTTTCCTGATGCATCAGCAACAGGAAAAGCTGAAAAGCCAAACTTCTTAATTCTTTGCTTAATATAAGCCAATGAATCATCAGGTGATACTGTAATAGGATCTGTTATCATTCCAGATTCATAACGCTTAACCTTAACAACCTCTTTGGCTTGCTGTTCAGGAGTTAAGTTTTTATGAATAACACCAATCCCCCCTTCTTGCGCCATTGTGATGGCCGTTAAAGACTCAGTAACCGTATCCATAGCACTTGAAGCGATAGGAATATTAAGCCAAATGTTTTTTGTAAATCTGGTTTTAAGATCTACTTGATGGGGAAGAATATCTGAATACAATGGCATTAACAGAACATCATCATAAGTAAGACCCGGCTCTTCTGAATAAAACATAAATGGAACCTCATAGAATTTAATTATTTCTTAAGATGTACCATATTTTCCGATATTTACATAGTGAATCGGTATTAATTTCAGACTGGATCACTTTTTAATAAGATTTCTGAAAGTCTTGTTTATAAGTCTTTAATTCGTCTATCAAATGATTGACTTCGTCACTATGTCTTTGAATTTTCTTAGACTCTCGGTTAAGACTAGACTCGAAGCCAGAGCGTTGCAAATCTTGAATAAGCTTTGTTTTTGACCCGATGGAGGCAGGGGCCCTTTTTTGATCCTGACTTTGTGTTTGTTCTTGCTTAGACTTATTTTTAAAAGTAATTTTCCTAGGCATACTTAAATCAACCGCAGCTGACTGCTTTTGTGGTTTAAACTTTTCACCATAATAATTTATGGGCGCAACTTTATTTGATTTAATTGGCTGAAACTTTCGAGACTCTTTTTTACGCATATTCTTATAATACTCTACAGGACTAACTGATGCAGGACTTCTTTGAGTTCCAGCTTTTACAGTTTTTAAGCGAATCACTTTTCCTTTTTTTCTCAGATTTTTTGTCTTTTTTTCTGAGGACGGATTTATATTTACAGAGGCGATGCCTCTTTGTACCTTGCTAGAACCTTCTGCCACCATATAATCAAATTTATTACTCTCTAAGTTTTCAAAATTCGCAAAAACTTGCTTCATTTTTTTATACGAATCTAGCCCCACTTTTGTTCCTGGACGTGGAAGGCCATTTTCATATTTTTGATCTACCAAAGAGAACTCTCCAGATTTAATTTTTGTATATAAACTTGGTTCTAAAGCATTAGAAAACTTCACCTCTCCCGTCAATACAAGTAACTGGGTTTTAGCTGAAATATTATCAAAAGAGTAAATAAATTCTCCTTCTGAGTACTCTCCAACTGAGTTTGGTGTATTAAAAAGACCTCGTTTTTTACTCTTAGATTTAACCCAAATATGTCCATTTTTAAGCTCTACAATTCCTTCATAAAATTTCACTAGACTTCCTCCATTGATATGGAAGACGTCTCCATTAGGATTAACTACTGATAAAGCAGCACCATCCTCAACCATAACCTCCGAAAGGTCTTTAATTTTACTTCCATATTTGAGCCCATCTGCTTTTTTTTCATAAAAAGAAAAGGCACTACCAGAGACATGAATCACACGTGCTACAATTTTTGAATATGAACTCATAGAAAATAATAAACAATTAAGTAAAATCAAATATTTCATAAAGCCTACTTTTTATATTTATAATTCAAATCTTCATAATAACGACTTAAGACTTTCCATTCTTGTGTATTTCGATATTTTCGACGAAACTCATCTACCGTTTCAACAAACTTCTTTTGCTCACCCTGATAAAAATGAGAAAGGGCCAACCACAATTTAGCCCCACGATAATATTTTGATCTTGGATAACGTTTTACGATCTTCGAAAAATGATTTTCGGCCCAATCATAATGTTTTTTGGATTCGTAAGCTGCAATACCTGCTTCAAACAGAACCTTATCATTTACAAGTTCATGTGAAGGATAATGTTTTAATAAGGCATTATAGTACTGTGCTGATTTATCAAATTTTTCAAAATGAAGAGCTTGAGCTCCCACTCCTAAAAGTTTTTCAGCACTCCATCGATAAAGATCAAAGTTAACTAAGTCATTAACATTTTTCTTAGGTATGCTAGCAATTGTTCTTTGAGACCCTTTTTCTTGCATTTGAAGATGTTCTTTTTCAGCTTTTAACTGGGCAATCTTTGACTTTAATTGCTGATTTTCTTTTTTCAAATACCGTAATTGTTTTGAAAACTCTAAAGCTTTATACTCATATTGATGAACCGTTTCAGCCCTTTTTTGAAAGTCTTCCCATAAGCCGTAATGTCCGACAGTATAGGTAAAGACAAAAGTTAAAACGCAAAAAAATGTAAATTCTTTCATATAAATCACCACTGCAAGGTTTTACTCTTACAAGCTATCGGCTAGTTATATAAAAAGCTTTAGTGATTTAATTTCTCGCTACATTTGAGCTGGAATATATGTTAGAATTAATTGAGAGTGATGCTAACGAAGCTAAGTGTAAGAAAGCTCATAGCTAAAGTCTCATAATCAAATATTTAGTGTAAAGGTTTATCCTGCTTGAACCGATACCTCTGTTAGGGAATTCCATAGAGGAGTCTTATTAAGATGAAGCAAAAACTTTTACTCATTTCTAGTATTTTCTTTTTTTTCTGTATCTTTAATGCTCAGGCCAGAAAACCTGCAGTTGAAGATTTTGTCGGTGTCATTCCAGACTCATATCAAGAAACACCAAAAGGGACAGAAGTCCTTTATGACTTCTCTAAAAAAATTGACGATATCAATAAAAAAAAAACAAATGGAATCCTTGAAAACTCGACTGGACTTATCGGTTTAAGTGCTTTCTTGGTTCTCCCTTTTTTAATGTGGTTTTTTATTACTAGACAAGAACAAAATTCTACGACATCCCATTCAAACAAAGCTCATGGCAAAATTGCTGACCTCGAAACTTATCGGTCTAAAAAGCAATCAAGTCATGATGATGATAAAAAAGCCAGCTAGATTTCTGTCCAATTCCCACTAGGTAAATAGAAAAAAACACGTGATGTTTTATTATAGCTTACTGATATTTCAAATTTGCCATCACCGTTATAGTCTAACGTATTGACGGATAATCTTCTTCTCCAATATTTTCCAGCTGCTTTTTCAAACTCTCCCCAAAAATAGGGACCTTTTGTCAGTGTTATTTTATCTAATTTTCTATCTGGAATAGTCAGAAAATAAAGCCTGGCCGACGCACCAAAGTTTGATGAATAATTATAACCTTCATAAAAATACAAAATTAAAACATCAACTGTTTTTGAAATTGTTTTAAGATGGGCCTTAAATATTTTACTTTTTTGTCCCAAATTTAATAATGAAGACTCAAATACTTTTTCGCCGAAAGCATTATTAATCCTTATAAAATCAACTCCATCTTTTTTTAGCGTTTGAAAAGAGTCTTTAACTCCATCACGATCTAAGTCCAAGCTATAGCGAGGGCTTTCAACTAAGACTTTGTACTCAAATGGCTTTTTCTTTTTAATAAAAGCACCACTGAAGATATCCCTATAAAAACTCTCATCTTGAGACCATCCTGCGAGAGAAATAACGCATAAAATTAAACTTAAAAGAGTTTTCATATGCTTATTGTATCTTATAATCTCCTTTGTTAGAATACAGAAAAACCTGACTAAGACGATAAAGGAAGTAAGATGAAATTTTTAACCATAGGGATGGTTGTTTCTGAAAACCAAATAAACTTAAAAGAAATTGATTTCACAAATAAAACACTTGAGGACAAAATGATCGATATTGTCAGTCTCTCAGACTTGGCCATTGACCTCCTTTTATACCCTCAAGATCTTGAAGATCCCGGATTAATTCATTTGATGGAAAAAGAACAAAAGTTCTATCCTATATACACCTTTGAATCACTAAACCTATCAAAAGAGTCCGCTAAAAATTTTGCGGCTAATGAGCTCAAGGCCATCTACACCAAAGCCGCCACGCGATGGGTTCTTACCCATAATATTCAAACGATAGAACAAATTTTTCCAACAATTTCTTATTTAAAAGACCTTTGGATTAAAGATAGAAATACTTTTTTTGAAGAACTCTGGTTTCTGCTTAAAACAAATTTAGCAACTCAAGAACTTAGTCTTATTTTTCATGACTTAAAAGAGCCAAGCCAAAAGCAAACGGACAAAGGAGAAAAACCTAAGCTTTGTCATTCTTATGTTCAAGGCAAAAAACTACCTCATCTTTTTCCTGGAAAAGAAAAAGAAGAAGTCTTAATGAAAGAATATGAAAATGAATTTGGTCAATTTTTTAATATAACAGAATATGTTCCTGAAAAAGGCCAACTGATTGCTTGTGCTCAAATTGGCTTAAGCCCAATTTTAATTATGGCCAAGTTAAATCAATTCAATCAACTCCAGCAATCAATTTTAATTGGGATTTTCACTGGCCTACAAGATCAAGAATAAACTCAATCTAGACAGCTAGGCTAAGCACCAAAACCCTTTAATGCTTCACCACCAAGCACATGGAAATGAGTATGAAAAACAGTTTGACCACCATTGGAGTTCACATTAGTCACAACTCTAAATCCATCTTCTTCTAAGTTATTTGTGCGAGTAAAATCACTTATCGCTGTAAAGACATCCGTTAACTGGTGAGGAGCTTGAGTTGCTAAATCATTAATGTTTTTTGTATGAGACTTATGAATAAAAAGATAATGTTCTTTAGCAAGGGGTTGAATATCCTTGAAACCATAAACAACATCATTCTCATAAACCTTTTCAGAAGGAATTTCAGCTTTAAGAATTTTACAAAATAGACAATCACTCATGCTTTTACCCTTTTTACTTTCGCTCCTAATTGATGAAGCTTTTGTTCTAAGTTTTCATAACCTCTATCTAAATGGTAGATTCTATTAATATGGGACTCTCCCTCAGCTACTAACGCCGCCAAAACTAAGGCTGCACTGGCCCTTAGATCGGTACACATAACAGGGGCACAACTCAAATGCTCTACTCCCTTTATATAAGCTTTTTTTCCCTCTAAACGTATATCCATGCCCATGCGAACTAACTCAGGGACGTGCATAAAACGATTTTCAAATATATGTTCAGAGACAAGAGAGTTTCCTTGCGATATTCCCATTAAAGTCATCACTTGTGCCTGGACATCAGTTGGAAAACCAGGATAAGGAGCTGTCTCGACCTCAACACCCTTTAAGTTATGCGAAAACCTCTCTGTTTCAATATAATCTTCACCTTCTGAAAACTTGGCACCCATTTCTCTTAACAAGTCCAATACAGAACGTAAATGTTTTGGATTCACCCCGCTAACTCTGACCTTGGACTTTGTCATTAAAGCAGCAATGAGATATGTCGAAGCTTCAATTCGATCCCCAATAATCTGATAGTCACTTTTATCGCTCTTTTGATAATCTTCTATCTCTCTTCCCTCAATAACTATTGTTTCACTTCCTGCTCCTTCAATAGTTGTTCCAAATTGATTAAGAAAGTTTGCCAAATCTTCAATTTCAGGCTCTCTAGCAGCATTCTTTATTACAGTTTTTCCCTTTGCCCAAACTGCGGCCATCATAAGGTTCTCAGTCGCTCCGACTGAAGGAAAAGCTAATGATATTTCAGCTCCCTTTAATCCTTGCGTTGTGGCTACAACGTACCCCTTCTCTATAGAAATTTCTGCTCCCATTTGCTCCAATCCCGTCAAGTGAATATCCACAGGTCTAGAGCCTATAGCACATCCCCCAGGTAAGGAAACCTTTGCTTTTTTAAAACGAGATAAAAGTGGCCCAAGAACAAGAATAGAAGCTCTCATTTTTCGAACTAAGTCGTAATCTGCAACCGTATGAGTAATCGTTTGGGATTCAATAACTTGTCGCTCTAAATCCCCCTGAAGCTCAGCTCCTAAGCTTTTTAATATTTCAAGAAAAAACTTAATATCACTTAACTTTGGCAGGTGATTAAAAACTATTTTTTGTGGAAAAAGAATTGATGCCGCCAAAATAGGTAGTGTTGCATTCTTAGAGGCAGATACTCTTACTTCCCCTGATAATGTATTAGGCCCTGTTATAACAAGTTTATCCATTTTTTACTCTCCGCTACTTGTAAGCATATAAAAATCTTGGACGATTTGTATAATCTTTTTTAATAATGACTTTTTTAAAATATTTCAGCCCTAAAGTTTTTAGCTCTCCCAAAGAGTCTTCATGCCCTTCCATAAAAAAAGCTCCCCCCGACAAAAGTTTTTCAAATGCTTGCTTAAAAAAATGATCAAACCAAGTATAAAACTCATCATCTTCAATAAACAAAGCCACATCTGGTTCATACTCTAAAGTTTTAGAATGAACACCCAAAGCATTCTCGGTCCTTTTAATATAAGGAGGATTTGAAACGATAAAATGATACTTACCACTTATTCTTTCCAGACGATCAGATTGAATCAAAGCAACTTCTGCCTGAGAAGGAATACTATTTTTATGCCTGAATAAATTCACTTTAGCTACATTCAAAGCATCTTCACTAATATCGCCACCCACAAAGCTAAAGACTTTATCATCAAGCTCACACATTAAACTCAAACCTATAACAAATGAACCAACCCCAACCTCTGCTATTTTATAATTGTCACAAAAGGTCTCTTTAACAAATTTTATACTGTCTTCTACTAAAATTTCTGTTTCCGACCTAGGAATAAGAACACGTTCATCAACATAAAAAGAAGAACGATAAAAATAAGCATTTTTATTAATATATTCTAACGGTACACCTTCTAAGATCTTATAAAAAAACTCTGAATATCTATGTAGATAAACTTCTTCATCAGAAACTCGATAATACTCACAAAAGTCATCGACGAGTCTCTTGAGTTTTATTCCAGGATAATTTTGATGTAATAACTTTTTATGTTTCTCATAAAACTGAGAAATATGCTCATAACACGTTAACATCGAAGTCCTAATCTTCATCACCTTTTAAAAGTTGGGCTTGGTTATGGGCAATCAGGGCGTCTGTGACAGGAGCGAGATCTCCTTCAATAATTTTATCTAAAGAGTATAAAGTTAGACCAATTCTATGATCAGTCAGTCTTCCTTGCGGGAAATTATAAGTACGAATTCTTTCCGAACGGTCTCCAGTTCCGACTAAGCCTTTTCTCTTAGCGGCTTCTTCATCGTGAGCTTCCTGTACCATCTTATCAAAGATTCTATTTTTTAAAATTTTCAACGCCTTTTCTTTATTTTTATGCTGAGATTTTTCATCTTGAATGGCCACGACAGTACTTGTCGGCAAGTGAGTTACACGTACGGCCGAGTCAGTTGTATTTACTGACTGTCCACCTTTCCCACCAGAGCGATAAACATCAACTCTTACGTCATTCATATCTAATTCAAACTCGACATCATCAGCTTCTGGCATAACCGCAACAGTTATGGTCGAAGTATGAACTCTTCCTTGTGACTCTGTCTCAGGTACTCTTTGTACTCTATGCACACCTGACTCATACTTCATCACGGAATAAACTTTATCCCCCGTCACATTTAAGATCACTTCTTTATAGCCAGAATCCGATTCACTTGCTGAAACCAATTCAGCTTTAAAACCTAAAGTGGCCCAGTAGTTTTTATACATACGCCAAACATCGGCAACAAAAATTGAAGACTCATCTCCTCCTGCACCTGCTCTTAGTTCCACCATACAGTTTTTATTATCTAAAGGATCTTTAGGTAAAAGAAGGATTTTAAGTTCTTCTTCAAGTGTGGGAATCTGAGATTCATACTCCTGAACTTCTTCTTTGGCCATTTCTCGCATATCTGCATCTTTTTCAGTTTCAAGAATTTCTTTGGCCCCATCAAGATCGTTTTTAATTTTTTTATACTTTTGATAACACTGAACAAGTTCCTCAATATTGCCACGCTCTTCCGAAACTTGCTTAAATTCTTTTTGTCTGTCATAGATTGTAGGATCAGCTAGCTTTTCAGTTAATTCTTCATACCGTTTTACAACTTCATCTAATTTATCAAACATCGACACAATTCTACTCCATAAAATCTTTCAAAGAAGAGTTCGACTTCTCAATTTCATTCAATGAACTAAGATCAACTTCTTCTAAAGTTAAGACTTTTTGTTTACATTCTTTTAATTCATACTTTTCTTCTAACAGCAAGACTGCCTTAATAGAAGATAAAGCAACTTCCAATTGCTTTGTATCAGGCTCTTTTGTGGTTAACCTCTGCAGCATCATACCAGGAAAACTCAAGGCTCGACAAACTGAATTTTTCGGATACTTACCAGCAAACTTAATGATCTCATAAGAAATACTAGCAATCGGTATCATAAAAACTATTTTTGCAAGTATGGCAACCAAATGCTTTGGAAACTTTGAAAGTCCTTGCCCAATAGGTATCACACTAAAAATAGCAGAAAATAAAATAATAGATATAAATAGCAAAAAGAAAATAAACGAAGTTCCACAACGTGGATGCAAAGTTGAATGCAACGAAGCATTCTCAACCGTAAGCTCTTCACCCGCTTCAAAAGTGGCAATCGACTTATGCTCAGCACCATGGTACTGAAACACTCGCGATATTTCAGGAATAAACCCTATAAGCCATATATATATCACAAAAATACAAGCCTTGACTCCACCGTCAACAAGATGAAATAAAAATCCATCTAAGGCCCAATTGAAAACAAAAAATTGGTTAATTCCTTCTGTTGTAGCATGAGGTACCAAAACAAATAAGACCATTCCAAAAACAAAACTAACAATGATGGTAAGAAAAGTAGTCCAATCTATTTTGTCCTTTCTGGCTGGCTTACTTTTATGAGATGTTTTATCGCGACTCTTTAATTCTTCCTCTAAAGAAAGCTGAGCTGAATAATTCAAAGCAACGATTCCATTTGCCATGGCTTCGATGAGCATAATCACACCACGAAAAAATGGTTTTTTAAATAACCTAAATTTTTGTGACAAACCAAACCATTGATCTTTTCTTAAACGAATTTCACCATTAGTTTTTCGAATTGCAACGACAAACGCATTAGGAGATCTCATCATGACCCCCTCAATAACTGCTTGCCCGCCAATACTTGCATATTGCTTGGATACAAGAGAGATCAAGCTTTTTAGCAGTTTAGGCATGCAAAGACTTAACCATTCATAGACTCTAAAAAAGCATCATTCGTTTTAGAGTTTTTAATTTTATCTAAAACAAACTCCATAGAGTCAATCGTATTCATCGGATGTAAAACACGTCTCAGAACAAAAACTTTAGAAAGGTCTGCTGTTTCCATAAGAAGGTCTTCTTTTCTGGTAGCAGACTTATTAATATCTAAACATGGGAAAATTCTTTTTTCCATCAACTTACGGTCAAGTTGAATCTCAGAATTACCAGTTCCTTTAAATTCTTCAAATATAACTTCATCCATTCTCGAACCAGTATCGATAAGAGCAGTGGCGATAATAGTTAAAGACCCACCCTTTTCAATATTTCTGGCCGCACCAAAAAATCTTTTTGGCTTATGAAGAGCATTAGAATCAACCCCACCAGAAAGAATTTTTCCACTTGGTGGAATAACTGTATTGTAAGCTCTTGCAAGCCTTGTGATGGAGTCCAAGAGAATGATAACATCATGACCAGCCTCAACTAAACGTTTCGACTTTTCAATAACCATTTCTGCCACCTGAACGTGCCTTGATGCAGGCTCATCAAAAGTCGAAGAGACAACTTCTGCATCAACACTTCTTTTCATATCTGTAACTTCTTCCGGTCTCTCATCAATAAGGAGGACGATAAGTTTAGCCTTTTTATGATTCATCGAAATGGCATTAGCGATATCTTGTAAAAGTACTGTTTTACCTGCCTTAGGAGGTGCAACAATCAAACATCTTTGTCCAAATCCCTGAGGCACAAAAAGATCAATAATTCGAGTTGAGTAACCACTTGGCTCTCCTTCTAAATTGATCTTCTTATTAGGATATAAAGGAGTGAGGTTATCAAAAAGCACTGTTTGTTTATGTTTTTCTGGAGCCTGAGTATTAATTGTCTCTAATTTTAATAAGGCAAAGTATCTTTCCCCCTCTTTTGGAGGTCTAATCTCTCCTGTAATTGTATCACCAGTTCTGAGGCTAAAACGTCTAATTTGAGATGGGCTTACATAAATATCATCGGCACCTGGAAGATAATTATATCCTGGAGACCTTAAAAACCCGAATCCATCAGGTAAAATATCAAGAACACCATCACCAAAAATAGACTCATCTTCTTCTGAAGTTCTTTTTAAAAGCGCAAATATAATTTCGTGCTTTTTCATACCAGCAGCATTTTCAATTCCTGCTTTATTGGCCATTTTAGTTAGTTCTTTGATGTCTTTTTCTCTAAGTTTAGTTAAATGCATGAAAATAACTCCGAAATGTATAGTAAGGGGTATTCACCTGAAATGAATGATTTCTAATAGGTTTATAACTTTAGTGATTAGCTACATAATAACCTTTAAATCAACGATGTCAAGCTTTACAGAGCCCTTTTTAAACTGATAGTAAAATATGCATGGATTCTATTTCAAAAGATAAATTAGAGAATAAGCATATTCTGGGAATTGACTATGGACAAAAATTTACTGGCATTGCAAGCTTTTATATAGGAAAAGACCCTTATCCTCTTCCCTGGGGGAGATTAAAATATGTTTCAGACTCAGAGCTTATACATTCACTCAAAAAAATTATTGAAGATGAATTCATTGATATAGTCGTTATTGGAATTCCTTATTTTACAGATGGAAAAGAGTCCACAATGACTAAAACGATCAAATCTTTTTTTTATATGCTTCAAGATCAATTAGATATCCCTGCCTATTCAGTAGATGAAACTTTAACTACTTTTGAGGCTAAAGAGCGTATGAGTAATGACCCTAGATATAATTTTAAAGTAGACTTAACTAAAATTGATGAGTTGTGCGCAGCAATAATAATTGAAGAATTCTTAAAAAACTCGTCAGATTAGTTAAGATTTTCTAAAATAAAACAAATATTTAAAGGATTAAGTATATGTCTTCAAAAAATAAGCTTTTAATTTTTATTATTGTCACACCTCTCTTACTTATCATGGCAGGTGGTCTTTATTTAAAACAAAATCTCTTTTCTGCCTACAGTGGTAAAGATACACACTTTCACATAAGCCCAGGTGAAGGGTTTGCCTCTATTAACTACAGATTAAAAAATAAAAAAATTATCCCAAGTGCTCGTTTATTTCATTACTATACTAAATTTACTGACCGTATTAATGCTATGAAAGCAGGGACTTACTTAATTAAAACTGGCTCTACCCCTGTAGAGGTTCTAGATACCCTCACTAATGGGGTCCCCATTCTTACTAAAGTGACTATCCCTGAGGGAAAAAATATGTATGAGATTGGTAAACTACTCGAAGATGCACAAATTACGAGTTATGACGAATTTATTAAACTTTGTCGCTCAGATGAGTTTATTCAATCCTTAGATATTAATGCTCCTTCGATTGAAGGTTATCTGTTTCCTGAAACCTATCTTTTCGCTCCTGAAACTCCCGCAAAAGAAGTGATTCAGCTCATGTTAAAAGAATTCAAAAAGCAAACAAGTAAATTAAGTTTTTACCATGATTTACTTAGCCCTCACCAAGTGATTATTTTAGCCTCTATCGTAGAAAAAGAAACGGGGGCCAAATGGGAAAGACCTACAATTGCTGGTGTCTATCTTAACAGACTGAGAAAAAAGATGAGACTCCAAGCAGATCCCACAACAATTTACGGAATATGGGAAAATTATGATGGCAATCTTAAAAAGAAACATCTCTTAGAAAAAACTCCTTATAATACTTATCGTATTAATGGCTTACCTTTAGGTCCTATTGCCAATCCTTCACTTGCTGCCATTAAAGCTGTTCTCAATCCTAAAGAGCACAACTATATTTATTTTGTAAGTAAAAATGACGGAACTCATATTTTTACCTCTACTTATAAAGAGCATCTTAAGGCAGTAGATTTTTGGCAAAGAAATGCTAAAAACCGCAAAGGCAAAAGCTGGCGAGATCTCAAACAAAAATAAATAATGTAATTATTTCATTTTTTTCTCTTTTTTTCTTTTTCCGAGAGTTTCTTGCTTAAACTAGTTAAAACTCAACATGGAGAATGAATTATGAAAAAAATCACTTTGGTCTTATTTTTTAATATCGCCTTAATCTCGGCCCTAAGCGCAGCCACATTTCAAGATGGTAATTATATTGGCACATTAGAAGGATCATCAAATAAATGTGAACTTAAACTTAATGATATTGGCTACAGTGGTGGATATGCTACATATAACGGTGTTGAGTATGGATTAATAAAGGCCAGTAGCTCAAGCGCTGCCAACTGTCCTCTTTTGGGAGAAGATCATACAAGATATGTTGGATTTCAATTCGATGAACAGGGAAAAGAAATTGAGATTTGCGTAAGTAATAGCGACCAACAGATAAGCCAAGTTCTCTATGAGCAAATTGTGAACTCAAGGCTAATTGAACAAGAATCGTGTCTTAATCTTCAATAAAAACCTGAATACTATCAACTTTATAAAGGCATTTTCATTAATGCCTTTATAAATAAATTCTTTCCTAAAGATTTTTTAACTCCCCTTCTATGGTCGGGATAGAAGAGAAAACTCAATTTGATAGGTCAGTATATTAAGACTTTCATTATTACACACTGCACACAAAAACCTTTTCTACGATCTACGAGCATGCTAAACCCTACCTGCATAATTTAGGGGAACAAAATATGTTAAAACTTACTGTGCTGGTGGGGCTAAACTTCATCATCTCAACTGTCTGCTTTGCTACAAACTATCAATGTACATCTTTTAGTTTGAATTCATCCGACCCAATAAAACAACAAAAGACTCTCAATATTCACCTTAATTCACAGCTAAATCAGGCCATACTTATTAAGGACGAAAAAACTCTCTATAAAAATATGACTACCAACTCTCATTCTTTGCATATCCTGTCAGATAATTCAAGCGCCTTACCAATCCATTACAGGCTATATAATAATCAAGCTGCTATGCAGGTTATTAATGAATATATTCAAGCTCTTGCTTTGGAATATTCTCTCAATCTAGCTGATCAAAATATTCTCAAAAATGAAATTGTCCAAGTATTTGGTGAAATTAAACTGAATGGAATCAAGTATACAGGAAAAAAAATATCAGCTTTTTTGAGTTGTGATCAAATTAATTCTCAATCGCCCTACTACGGTGAGGATAATAGAAAAAACTCAAACTCACAGTCAGAAGCAAGAGTTCTTTAAATATTGAAAATTTATAGATGTCTGAACAGTTAAACTTGTTCAGAGAGTGAAGTCGTTTATTGAAAAAAAACTGCCCACTAGCGTCTCGACAGAATTGCTTTTCATAAATTTGTTAGAGACTCGTTGCTTAGTTTGAGTTTTTTCATCCTCAATTTGGTAGATCAGTTTAAATTAATTCTCCAGCGAACAACTAGCTGAGATCTCTTCATAGTTTTCTTCTAACTCTTCTTGCCCAAAAATAAAAGAGGAAATAGTTACATAAGTTAACTTATTAACATAAGCTTCAAATGGATTAAATTCTACCTCAAAAGTTTTTTCTCCAGTCTCTTTTAAAACAGAAACTGGCTTTAAGTTCTTATCCAGTTTTACAAAAAGTTTAAAGCTTGGCACCACGACATCTACACGAGCATAAGTTCGAATATATCTTCCCCATCTTCTAAACTCATAAATCCAGTCTTCCGCCTTGTAAATACATTTTGGCTTTCCAAAGTGCATCTCATACACAGTTTCAGATTTATTAGGTAAAAACTTTAAGTTCCATAAAAAATATCTTCTAGGTAGATCAAGCTCATTTTGAATTTGAGTTATTTGATCCTTAAGAATATCCTTACCCTTCAACATATTTGCCCTAAGAGCATCCAATTGTGGAGTTGAAGTTTCAACATGGCATTCTTTTGGTATTGAATAAGGATAAATACTTTCAAAAAACTTAGAGCAAGAAAGATTCGTGAAATGATAATAGCGATCAAGCTCTTCCTTTAAAAGATCTGAAGCTTTAAGATACTTATAAAGCTTTTGGCTCATCTCTTTTGAATAAACACCAACAAGTTTATTCTTTCGAAACAAAGCACTTCCAACACTTCCTTCATCCAGTCCACATTCACTTCCCACAAAAAATGGAGAATAAGGGTGTTGGACAAAAGGGTTTAGATAAGAATTAAATTGAGTTTGACATTTATCTTGCTTGATAACGCCAAGATACTCTGATTCTAAAGCAACCTTCCAAGTTAAAAGTGACTCTGAATCATTTATCCCGTTGTTAGAAAATTCAGAAATTGTTCGAGGAACATCTTCAACTAAAGACAAAACTGCAATATCACTTTTCCATAGTGATGGCTCAGAATAAAAATTTTCATCAACATACTCTATGTTTTTACAACGTACCTTTATTTCTTTTTCATAAGGAGTTCGAGGAAAGATGGCGACAATATTTTCCTCACAGCTTAGGTAGGGAATCTGTAAAGAACGTGGTAAACAACTTGCGCTTGTTAAAATTTTATTAGCAGCAATAAGAGTTCCGGTACAAAATCGCTTTTCATCATTTACCCTTACAACTAATTTTGCAATATTATCTGGGCAAAATTTTGCATCTTCACAAATCAATTCCTGCTTGCTGATAAAGGGATCTTTATTTAAGCTCGGCAGATCATCTCTTTGTTCTGCTCTTTGCCCCTTTTTCACATCAGAATTTGATATATCTTTACCACAGCTATAGAAGACTAAAACTGTCAGAAAAACTACTAATGATTTAGATATAAAATTCATATAAATTTAGCTTACTACAATAGTTTTCAAATGGCATTTCTTATATGTTAAACCTGCATAATTAACATAAGCTTAATAAATTGCTAAAAAATCCAACAAAAACTTACACATTTCTGCCTAGTCTAAACTTTTATTGCATATAACCGATAATAGACGGTAAAATATTGTGTGCTGCTAAAAGATACTGCGGTCCATAATTCTTCGCTTTCAAGGAGGAGATAGCAATGAATGAGAAAAAAATTCAATACTTTAAGAAGAAGTTACTAGAAGCAAGAAATCAAATCGTTAATAGTGGGATTTTAAATAATCTAGAAGATTTAAAAATTCGCCCTGATGATATAGCAGATGAAGCGGATATGGCTTCAAGCTCAATAAATCAACAAGTTTCATTTAGTATACGTGAAAAAGAAATGAACAAACTCAGAAGAATTGATGCTGCTCTAGCGAGAATCGAAGAAGGAAATTATGGCTATTGCATTGAATCTGGTGAAGAAATTGAAGAAAAGCGTCTAGAAACACAGCCTTGGGCCGAATTTTGTATTGAGGTTGCTGAGGAACATGAAAGAGACTTCAATCAAAGGTTTCATCGTCGCGCCTAAGCATAGGACATTTATTAAATAGTTCAAGTATCATATTTGGCCCAGTTAATCTTACTAAACTGGGCCTTTTTTTGTTTAAATTTTTTACAGTGACACTCTCCTGATCAAACTTTAGACACCCAGCTCTATTAACTCCTTAATTTCACTAAAGCATTTTTGGCAAAGTACTTGCTTTATATATCCCTAGGAAACATTAAAAATAGGGATAAACTAATGATCAAACACAAAAACTCTCTTTTAAAACTAGGTTTAAGTTTAACGTTGCTTGTTTCAACTCATGCACTTTTAGCAAAGTCGACGCAAACAATATACTCAGACGACCAACTCTCAGGAAAGTTTACAAGCTGGGGAATTGACCCTAAATACAAAAAAAGCTCAATTAATTTAAAAGACTCTTGGAAGAAGTTTAAAAAGAACAAAGATATAACTGTGGCGATTGTTGATACAGGAATTCAATACAATCATCCTTTTTTAAGAAAGAATATAACAACACTAGAGGGACAACTTTCGGCCCAAAATTACGGAAAAGATTTTTCCCATAAAAAAGCAATGAATACTCCAAGTGATAATCATGGACATGGGACTCATGTTGCAGGAATAGTGAAAAGTATTTTTCCAGAAGTAAAGTTATTACCACTTAAATACTATAATCCTCAAGCCTCAGGAAAAGCTAATCTTGATTCAACAATTAAAGCTTTAAAATATGCTGTTGAGCAAAATGTTGATATTATAAATTACTCAGGTGGCGGAGCTTCATCGTCTGAAGAAGAAAAAGCTATTCTCTTAGAGGCTGAAAGAAAAGGGATTCTTGTTATCGCTGCAGCAGGAAACGAAAAGTCTAATATTGATATCGAAAAGAATCATTACTATCCTGCAAGTTATGGACTCTCAAACATTATTTCTGTGGCTGCACACGATGAGTTTAATCAAGTTATCTCTTCTTCAAATTATGGCAGCAAAACCGTAGATATTGCAGCTCCAGGGTATAAAATTAAGTCTTCAATTCCTGGAAATGCAGCTGGTATTATGACAGGAACAAGTCAAGCAACAGCTTTTGTAACAGGTGTTGCAGCACTTATCAAGTCAAACTACCCAAAGCTTAACTTTCAACAAATCAAAAATATCATTTTAAGCTCTGCAAGGAAAATATCTAAACTTAAAGGAAAAGTTCTTGGTGGGGGAAAACTAGATGCGGCAAGAGCATTAGAAGTTGCGACTTATGTTGATGAAAGACTCAATCCTAAAAGAGGAAGAACAGTTGCAAGAAAAGCGAAATAAATCAATAGCATTTTAAATAAGATTTCTCTAAAATAGGCATATGAATAACAAAATCAAGTCGTATGCCTATTTATTATTAGCTGGTTTTCTCTATACTCTTGGGTTTCCCAACATATTAAATATCTATATTCCCATTTTTCCTATCATAGCTACGGCGATTCTTCTTCACTTCTTTTTTACAACGAAAACAACAAAAGAAAGAATATTTGGCTATTTCATTTATAATTCGGTTATTAATGGAGTCAGCTTTTATTGGATTACTAATACCCTCCAAGAATTTGGTAAGCTTCCATTTTCTCTCGCAGCAATAATGAATGCTCTTTACGCTTTTATTTTCACACCACATTACTGGCTTTTAATTATCCTACTCTTTATTAACGATCGCTATTTCAAAAAAGATATTACCCTTTTTAAATATGGACTGACTTCAAGTGCTCTAGCTGGTTTTATTACAACAATAGAATATATAGTGCCTCAACAATTTCCGGTTATGCTAGGACACCCCTGGATTATTTTCTCTGAATATTTAGGTGCGGCACGTTTTTTTGGACTTCCTCTTTTCTCATTTTTCTCCTATCTTTTAGCATTAGAAATTATTCGTATCGTAAAACTTAAGAGAACATCTTATATTAACTTAATTTCTTTATGTATTTTCATTTTTATAAACCCTTTTCTCATCGATAATTCCCAAGAAGACACTTTAAAAAAATTTAATGTAAGGCTCGTTCAAGCTAATATAAGCAATTTTTTAAAAACTGACTCAGAGACAGGAACATACGCCTCTACCTCGGAAGTTTTAAATCGTTATGAAAAGCTTAGCTCAAAGCCTTTTAATAAAGCTAAAAGTCTCGATCTTATTGTTTGGCCAGAAACGGCTTATCCTTTTAGCATTAAAACATCAAAACCAAACATAAAAGAATCTCAAGTTCCAAAGATATTTCAGCGAATAGCCAGCGAAACAAATGCAGAGGTTTTTTTTGGAGGATATGAGTTTAACCGAATAAACCCAGATGGCTCCTTTTATAAAACAGATTATAATGCCGGAATTCTTCTAGATAAAAATGCTCAAGTGGTAGAAACCTATCATAAACATGTACTCATCCCCTTTGGAGAAACACTTCCTTTGGGACCTTTTAATCAATGGGCCAGTAAACTCATTCCAGAGATGGCATTTTTTGAAGAAGGAGAGAAATTTCCTTTATTTTCTACCCAATCAGAAGTTCAATTCATAAGCTCAATTTGTTACGAAATCCTTAGACCTGAGTTTGTAAGAGATTATTTAAACTCAGTCTCTTCTCGGCCACATGTCATGATTAATTTGACCAATGATGGCTGGTACGGAAACACTGTTGAACCTGAACAACATTTATTCTTAACAAAATGGAGGGCCATTGAATTTGACCTTCCCATATTACGCTCCACCAACACGGGTATTTCAACCTTTATTGATCATAGAGCAAAAGAGATTAAAAGACTTGATTACGGAATTGCTGATAATCTCGATCTAAGTCTTAATTTAAAAAATCGTTCAAAAGGTTATCAAACCTTTTATCAACAATTTGGCTTTTGGGGAGTTTTACCTATCTGGTTGATTATCTTTCTTTTTCACATTTTACTGATAAAATTAAAATATGTTCAAAAAAGTTAGTCTTCTTATTTTATTGGTCCTGATCAACTCATGTGCTTCATATGAGAAATATCGCCAAATTACCGAAGACTTCGAACTTCCTTCCCAACTCTATAAAGCAGACTTTAATCAAACATGGCAAGCTGTCATTCAAGTTATGAAAAGGTTTGATGTAGTTTTTTATAACCAAGAGGCAGGAAAAGTAAAAACGAGATGGATGGACAATACTTTACAGGTCAACTTTACAGACTCTTTTGGAAGTAACGATAAAGTTAAAGCTGCTGAATTTAAACTTATGGTTAATGTCGCCGAAGGATTTAGCTATGGACGGAAAGTAACTAAAGTAACTATTTATAAAAGGCAGAGAGTTGAAAAAGACTTTCTTCAAGGTTGGAAAGAAATACCAACTGATGGTATTCAAGAAAAAACTCTTCTCTATCGAATTGGTGTCCTCATCAAAAATGATAATAAACTAAAAGCAATTGACAAGGCCCGAGAGCAAGAACAATTAGAAAATTTTTAGATTGTCACTTCATCTAATGCTTTACGACTCCAATAATGTTTTTTCATTGTCATCGAACCTTTTGGTGAAGGTTTATCAGAGATTCTTGATAAAGCATAATCAAGTTCCTCATAAACATCTTTATATTTCTTATCTTTAAACATTTGTAACATTGGCTTTTTTGCTTGCTTAAAGTTAAGATCTCCTACAACTTTTATGGCATCTTTAATAATATTAGAGCGCTTGCGATTTCCCTTTGCTCCAGAGTAGTTCTCCTTATTATACAACATCTTCCAAACATACGGAGCAAGTTCCTCTAATTTTAAAATTTTAATGTTTTGTAAAGCCTGGTGACGCACAATCATAGAGCTATCTTCTAGCAGTCTCGCATAAATTCCTTTATACTGTCTCTGATCCAAATGCAAAAGAACTTTCAAAGAAGCAAGTCTTAACATCCAATTAGGGTGCTTGGTAAATTTTGAAATAAATGGGGCTGATTTTTTTCCCATTATTCTTCCTAACATATAAGTAGCAACCCACCTATTCTCATTTGGATAAGCTGAGTTTTTCATCACTTTAATTAAAGTAGGGACTGCTTTTTGTTTTAATTTTAAAGACTCTTTTTTTAGTAAGGATAAATGAGTTTTATTCTTTGGCTTTTTTAAATACAAAGCCTCTAGGGGAGTATCTGGAATTATTTTTTTAGCTCCTTTCTGCGCGACAACATGATCTTTCTTTTGCAAAAGCTTTTTATCAGTTGATTTTAAATTTGCTTTTTTATACTTAGGAACCCATTCTTTTTGTGAGTTTGCACTATAACTAAAAGAACTCCATATAAGAGCTAAAGATATAAGGTATTTCATCATCTCATCCATCGAAAAAAGCTTTTCAAGAAAAGCTTAGTTATCATTATTAACCTAACATTTTTTCAAATTCACTCAGTAAATCTTCTGGAGATTTATCTTCTTCCTTAGAATCATCCTTAGGTGCCTCTGCTTCCGCCGCAGGTGCCTCTGCTTCTGCCGCAGGTGCTTCTGGCTCTGCTGCAGGTGCTTCTGCTTCCGCTGCAGGTGCCTCTGCTTCTGGCGCAGGTGCTGAAGCTTCATCCTCCACAGCTGGTGCTTGCGCTTCTGTCTCTGGTGCTGGAGCTGAGTCAGGAATACTTCCTCCACTTGACTCTAAGGCAGCTTTAAGTTGCTCATTTTCTTGTTTTAATCGTTTCAGATCGGCCAGATCATCTTCAATAATATCGTATTGAGCAAGATCATCTTTAAGCTGATCTCTTTCTTTCGTGATCTCATCTAGTTGCGCCTTAAGTGCCTCATCGCCTCCCGCAGAAGCTTCATCTGAGCTTGCTGCTTGAGCCTCAGCAAGAAGTTTTTCTAATTCCTCAATGCGCTCTTGCTTTGCTTTAACTGTTCCAGACAGATCAACATTTTTTTCCTCTAGATCTTTAATCGTAGCTTGTTTTTCATTCAGTTGAGACTGAAGCCGCGCAACTTCGGCCTTTAGTGCTTCATCAGTAGAGCCTTCACCAAGAGTTCCCACATCAACAGGAGTTGATGTTTCAAGCTGATTTAAAGGCATAACCGAAGGCACACTTGACGGATCAACATCTAATCCTCCACCTCGAAACAAAGAAGACTTTAAAGCCGTTGAATTTTGAATAATTGAATCAAGATAATTTTTAACAACTGAAGCCGGTATTTGATGCTTAAGATTGTGATACTTTTTCCTGTTATAAAAATAAACCCAAATGATGATTCCCACTAAAATAACCAGCATTCCTAACTGTAAAACAAAAATTTGAGTTGTATATTTATCTAAATAATTTATGACGGCATCCAAAATTCATCCCTCCGTGGACATAAAACCTTCTTTTAAATTATAAGTATTTAGCATGATTTATGCAAACTCATTTATAGGTAGAAATATGTACCCAAACTATTTTATTATTTTTCCAAGAATCTTGGTATGTAAGGGCTCTCGAGCAGCTATAACCGAGTCATTAAGAACACTAAATGACTGACCATCAAAGTCAGTTACCTTTACACCAGCTTCTTCGCAAATTAAAACAGCTGCTGCTACATCCCAAGGTTTGAGATTCTTTTCCCAATAGCCATCAAAATTTCCACTTGCAACATAACACAGCTCCAAAGCGGCACTTCCAAGTCTTCGCACAGCTCTTGCACCAATTATATTCTTTTTAAAAGTTGAAAGTTGATTTTCAAATTTATTTTTTTTCTCATAAGTTGGTGCTGGTGAAAAAATACACTCGTTCATACTTTTTGAATTTATCTCATTTTGAAGTTCATATTTCTTCATTGGATTTATTCTAAAGTCAATGAGGTATGCTCCTTGCTTTTTACCAGCAAAAAAACATTCCCCAGAAAAAGGATTATAAACAAGACCGGCAATTGACTTTCCCTCATGCATTAAGGCCATCGATATAGCATAAATAGGAATTCCATTCACAAAATTATTTGTCCCATCCAAAGGATCTAGAACCCAAATATATTTAGACTCTTGGATAACCTTAAAATTTTTCTTTTTTTGTTTAGAATAATCTTCCTCGGATAAAATCTTATGTTTAGGGTACTTCTCTTTAATTGCCTTAATTAAAAAGTCCTCAGAAGCATCATCGGCTTCAGAAGCAATACCTTCTGCCCCTTTACTGGTTACACTTAAAAACTGTCTTTCTTTTTGAAACTTTAAAATAATTTCACCAGCTTCATAGCCAATATCTTGCATAAAACTAAAAATTTCTTGAAAGTTTTTTTTAGTAAATTTCATCATTCCCATCTTGATCAATTATGTTTTGAAGAAAATCTTTATCTTCAATATATACAGATTGCTCTTGACCCTTTATAGCATAAGATTCTTCAAACCAGCGACCTAAATCAATCATTTTACATTTTTTACTGCAAAATGGTCTCTTCTCCGAAGTATAATAGTCGAATATTTTTTTACACTGAGGACACGAAACCTTAAGACTTTTTTTCATCTTTCCCCCAAATAAAACTTTAGAAAATTATCCCTTAAAGGACTCAAATGTTTTGTCTGATATTTAATTTTTTCTATTGCACTTACTGCTGTTAATCCTTCTACTGCATTTAATAAATAAACTGCCTCATATGTATCTAGAGTCGACAAAGAGATTGTTTCATAACTCAAAGGGCAATCTAATTGATAACAATATTTTTCAAACAATTTTAACGTCGTCCCATAAAGAATGGAATTAGCTTTTGGTGTATAGAACTGATGATTTTTAAAAAAAAGAATATTAGAAGTTGAAGCTTCCAAGATATTATCATCCTGAGTAAACAAGACATCACTAAAGCCTAATCGTATCGCTTTTCTACGAAAAAAAAGTTGCTGAAAATAACTTCCAGCTTTAATGGGCTCGTAATATTGTGAAAAAGGTGAGGGAGTTAATTTTAATGTTTTTTCCGTCTCAGTATCAAAACTTCTTTTTTCTATATTTTTAACAAGTTTTAAATCCTCTAAATCAAAAGATGTCTTTTGAAGAGAAGAATCACCCTGGGCCATAATCGTAAGACGAAAATAATGGTTAGGGTACTGTGAGGCTAATCCGATTAACTCCTCACCCGCTATCAAGTGACTTTCAAATTGCTCTAAAGTTAAGTCCTCTAATCCATAAGTCTTCTGCACTGCACCCAATAACCGTTGTAAGTGAAGCTCTAAGCCTATTATCTTTCCAGCGTAACTTCGAAAAGAAGTAAAAACAGACTCACCGTATAATTCATGACGCATATTTATCATATGCTCTATATACATTGCTAAGAATAAATTGTCATGGTAGTAACTTTTCACAAAAAATAAAAAAAATTTAATATAGGAAGAAAATGAACTTTGAAGAATATAATATTAATCTCACAGACAAAGCAACTCTTGTAAGTATTGTCTGCTCAAATTTCGAATTTCATAACTCATTAGAACAAACCCAAAACTCACTTCAAGAACTAAGAGAGCTTTTAACGACTCTAGGTGTTGAAGGAGGAAGTGAACATTTTCAAAATAAAAATAAAGTAGACCCTGCAACGATGCTAGGAGAAGGAAAACTCCAAGAAATTGCCAATATTGCTAAACAGGAAGGCTCAAATCTTCTCGTCTTTGACTTCGAACTTACGGCCAGTCAGATGCGAAATATAAAAAAAATTACGAATCTCGAAGTCATTGATAGATGTATGGTGATTTTAGAAATTTTTGCCAGGCATGCAAGAACAAAAGAGGCAAAAATTCAAATTGAAATTTCTCGACTCAATTATATGCTTCCTCGTTTGCAGTCACTATGGACTCACTTTACTAGACAAAAAGGAGGGATTGGACTCAAGGGGGAAGGTGAACAACAACTTGAACTTGACCGAAGAATCATTCGCGAAAAAATTGCTTTTTACAAAAAGCAATTAATTGAAATTGAAAAAACACGCAAAGAGCAACGTAAACGAAGAGAAAATCATGTCGTAACAGCTGCACTCGTCGGCTACACCAATGCTGGAAAATCAACTCTAATGAATAAACTCTGTAAGGTTAATGTGCTTGCTGAAAACAAACTTTTTGCAACACTGGACTCAACCTTTAGAACTCTTAACCCAGACTCTAAACCTCCAATGGTTATGATTGATACTGTAGGTTTTATCCAAAACCTTCCAAACACTCTGGTTGAAGGATTTAAAACAACACTTGAGTCAGCACTTGAAGCCGATTTGTTAGTTATTGTCTGTGATCTTTCTGATCCAAACTACAAAAAACACTTACGTGTTACTCAAGAGGTATTAGGGGAACTCCATATAGAAGACAAAGATCAAATTGTTGTCTTTACTAAAAAAGATCAAATAAAAGATCCCTTTCTGCCTAAAATCGTCATGCGAAATTTGCAGGCTAGCTTTCTCGTATCCTCACATAATGAACAGGACATAAAAGATCTTAGGGAATATATTATTAATTATTTTCTATCTAAACAAAGCCATTTTGACCTATTCATTCCCTATGAAGATGGACAGGCCCAAAGTAATTTACTTGCAAATGCCAATATTATGAATACGCATCATCATGAAAAAGGTACATATTTTAGAGTTCGAATACCTGGGTTTATCTTTAACAAATTGGGTTTAAATAAATATGTTTTAGCGCCTAATGACCCAGGTCAGTCTTTTTTAAATTAAAAATCAACTTAATTCTATTTTAGCTCTAAGCTTGATTTTTTTACCTTGTCTAACCTTGTCTTAATTAGTAACATTCCCACCCTATGGATTGGAGCGACGATGAATCATTTTGTTGAAGATGAGCTGAAACTTAACATTCAAAAGAAATTAAAAAGTACTTTTAAGAAAACTATTGATAACCCTGTTATTAAGGCTCAATTAACTTGGGATATTCTTAGTGATCAACTTCAAGCAATACTTGGCCCAGAAGTTCATAACCAATGGTTTAAAAATATAACTCCTGTCGTCTTAAAAAATAATATTTTATTATTACAAACTGAAACGCAATTTGCCTCAAGATGGATTAATACTCATTATCAACAATTAGTAGATGCGCTTATTACGATTCAAGATAGAAAGTACACATGTTTTTTTATCGCGCCCAAAAAAAGAAAAAACTCTTAATTAAAAGCCCCTGACTTTAAATAAACAGTCACTAGAAAAAATATTATTGTCACAAGTAGCCCCACAACAATATAAAGTTTATCTCTATCCATTTAACAAGTGTAATCAATTCATATTATTTAGCAAGTAATGATCTAAGATAACGCAAAAGTTCATTTGGATGAAAAGGCTCATCAAAACTGGCCATATGCTCAGGAACATGACAAGAAGAGCCATTTGCCTTCACGATAACAAAATAAAGATCAGTATAAGTATTTGCCAACTTTGCTATTTGTTCCCTATGAACTTGATACAGCTTTTCATGTACAACTATCATTTGGGGTGAAAGATCATTTATTAAATACTCAAAGTCATTTAAATCATCAATAATATAAACTTCAACAGCATCGACTGCTGCAAAATCCTTTATCGCTGAGCTCACAAAATTAACAGGGTGCGCCACGAAAAAATTTGTTAGATTTTTATTCATTAACTTGAAACATCCTTTCCAATAAATAAATCTTTAGGCATTATGCTAGTAACATAGGATAAAGCAATATGTCGACTGAATCAAAAATTAAAATTATAAATGCAGAGACCAAAGAAGTCCTTTTTGAGTTTCCCCTGGAAGACTCAGATCAAGCTTATGCCCAAGCTTCTCAAATGGAGAAAATGGGTTTAGATATTGCTGTTCACAATCCAAGTGTAACTGAAACCTTATGTGATACTTTAGGTATTGAGCACGAAAAAAGGCTAGAGTATGAGGACTCAGTTGTAGCTGAAATTGACGATCATGAAGGTTCTTGCTGCATCCAAACTCCAGAATCAAAAACGAATAAATACCAATGAGCAAAAATATTTACTGGATAAACTTATTTATTGTCTGGATACTTGCCTCAATCGCGACGACAGGAAGCCTTTTTTTTAGTGAAGTCATGGGCTTTATTCCTTGCTCCTTATGTTGGTATCAACGCATTTTTATGTACTCATTATCTTTTATTTTTTTGGTGGCCGTCATCAGTCCTGATAAAAATATTATAAAATATGGTTTAACATTGGCCATACCAGGATGGGCTTTTGCGCTTTACCATAATCTTTTGCACTATAAAATCATTCCAGAAAGTGCTTCACCTTGTCAGCAAGGAGTCCCCTGCTCACAAGTATGGATCAAATGGTGGGGCTTTCTTACTATTCCCATGCTCTCTTTTATTGCTTTTAGTCTTATTATTTTCATATTGCTTTATCTTTGGAGAAATTTTCATGAAGAATAAATTGATTTATATAAGTATTGCCATTGCAATTATGATTGGTTCCTTCTTTTTAGGAAACTATATCTACGAACAACAAATAAAAGCTAAAAATGCTTTCTTGGCCCAGGAAAATGCAGAGCTCTTTATTCGCGACTACTCCCCCAGGACTGGAGCTGAAAATCCAAAAGTCTACCTTGTTGAGTTCCTAGACCCAGAGTGTGAAAGCTGTCGCGCTTTTCACCCATATACCAAACAAATACTTGAACATTACAAAGAGCAACTACAACTCGTTATCCGTTATGCTCCCTTTCATCATAATTCTAAATTTGCTATAAAGATTTTAGAAGCTGCCAGAAAACAAAACAAATACTGGGAGGTTCTCGACACCCTTTTTCGTTTTCAACCTCAATGGGGAAACCACCACAATCCTCAACCTGAACTTATCTGGGAGTTCCTCACCTATGCAAAAGTTGATGTTGAACAAATAAGAAAAGATTATCAAAATCCTAAATTTGACGAAATCATCAAACAAGATAGCGAAGATGGACGTAGCTTAAATATTAGAGGAACCCCAACCTTCTTCGTCAATGGTGAGCTTTTACAGGAGTTTAGTCCTGAAGGTCTTAAAAATCTTATTGAAAAGCACCTTAATAAATAAAACGAATCTTTGCTTCTAAGGCCCGTCTTAAAACGGCATAACCTTTAGAGTACTCGTAATCTCTATCAAAGATATTTTTGACTCCTGCACTAAAAGCAACGTCTTCTTTTTTAAATTGATAACTTATATCAAAGACATCATAAGGTTCTAACCTTTTAGTCACTCCATTGATTCTCTCAAAACGCCTTCCCTGCCATTTCCAATCCCCCCTCAAGGAGTGAAAATCTTTCAATGAATATAAAAGAAAAGAGTTTACTGTAAAGTTAGGTCTCTTAGTTGCTTCCTTTCCCGAAGATAATTGTGAATGAATCATACTCGTTCCAATACCGTACTTTATATCATTCACACTTTGTTCTATCCCAAACTCAGTTCCCTGAAAAATAGCTTGAGAGATATTTTTATAGCCCTGATCATATTCAATCAAATCTTCATACTCATTATAAAAAAGGTTTATATAAAATTTAAACTTTTGTAGCTTATAATTATAGTTTAAATCAATCGCCTGTAATTTTTCTGGGGCCAAATATTCATTCCCAACTGCTCCAAAATTATTCTCTGGCGCACGTAACTGATAAAGACTTGGTGGTTTATAACCTGTAGCATAGGATAGTTTTAATCCATGATGTTGAAAAAAGCTTTTATTCCATCCCATATGTGTAACTAAATGATCACCATAATCAATGCTATGACTTACTCTCACCCCATATTCAAATACTGAGTCCAAACTATCACTTTCAAAGGTTCGATGAAAATAAGCTTCCATAATTGACATATTTTTTTCTGTAATATCATCTGTCTGAAAACTTTCTGTCAAAAGGCTTGTTCCTACAATCAATTTTCCATCAACCTGTCTTAATTCATTATAAAAGTCAGCTTCTTTTATTTCTCCCAAATAATGATTCGTCTTATAGCTATTATCAGAAAAATACTTATTTTCTCGATTAAATTTTTGCAAGTTCAACTGGTAATTCATCGTGGATTCATAGCTCCAATTTTGCTTAAGATGTAATTTGGTCAACACATGATTCATTCTTCCATAAGCAAACTTATCATCCACCACCTCATTGAGATCAAAATCATAGCCATCAGCTTGTGAATAAGAATCATTTAATTTAAAAAGAAAATCAAACTCAAACAACTCACCAATAGGTTGTGAATAATTAAGGGTTAAGTTTTTCGCTTCCAAGCTATCCTTTTCTTCTTCAGCTTCAGCAATACTTGCATATTCAGACTTTTGAAAAGATGTCGCCAAAGATAAAATACCTGAATGAATAAAAAATGTATTCTGAGTTTTTAATTCATCGTAATATCCCGTTCCTAAACTCACAGAGTCTTTAGTTGAAGCCTTATTCGTTATAATATTAATAACTCCTGCCATTGCATCTGCACCATACAAAACACTTTGAGGTCCCTTTAAAACTTCAATACGTTCTATGTCATTTAAATTTAATTGAGAAAGATTAAAACTTCGGTCAATACTACTTGGATCGTAAACTTTTACCCCATCAATGAGAATAAGAGTATGCCTCCCTTCCCCTCCTCTTATAAAAACACTTCCCACACCTCCGACAAGGCCATTCTGAGCGATATCTACTCCAACAATATTATCCAAAGCTTCTATTATCCTGGCCTGATTAAGCTGTTGAAGGTTTTCTGATTCAATCACTTCTGTTGTCGTTGTTATTTTTTCAAGAGATATCTTTTTTTTACTAGAAAAAACAATGGGTTCAAGAGTTGCTTTATTGGTTTTTGGAGAATCGCTATTGGCAATTAAAGGAAATACACTGCCTAATAATAGACTAAAAAAAATCAGTCTCATTTTACCTCCTCGAGTATCAACAAACATACTTGTATCTGGCTTTAATTCACAGTTGCGGGACAGCGTCAGATTTTCACTGAACTTCCAAGTATTAACTCAATGTATTCTTTTTACTTTCAGATGTATAGATATTTAAAGACATTTATAAAAAGCTGCAAAGGCTTTATATTCATTTCGAGTGTAGCTAAACTTAATTTTATCAATGGAATATGTTTTATAATAATTAGCAATAGCATAATACTGAACTCGCCTGCGCATTATTTGTTCAGCAATTTTTATAGGAAATTCCTGCTCAAAACGAACCGTAAAAATTCTTTCTTCAGAAGCCTTACACATACCAACTTCCATCACTTCATGTGCACTATTCATTTTTTTACATGTATAATATGTCGCTTGAAAAATATTAAACTCACCTTCTTTTTGATATTTAAGACTCATCATATTTGCTTTTTTCTTTATAGCTTCTTTTCTTAAGTCAATATCACCAAAGACTTTCCAAAAATCAATATTAACTTTTTGCTCACTCCGTTTAACTTCTTTTCCCTTTTCTTCGCACTCCATAAATTGAAATTCATCTGAAGCCAAAATTGGACGCACACTCTCCAAGGCAACAAGAGTTTCTTTTTCTCGCTCCTTTTGTGACTTTACTTGTTTCGTTGTGTCAGTAGAACATGAAGTTATAAAAACAAGATAAATACAAAAGATAAGTTTAAACATAAATACTCCTACATAGCAGGAGTATTGTCTTAAAATTTTCAAATAAAGGCAACTTAGCAATATTCTCCAAAATCAACTGACTCAACAAGTCCAATATAAGTTAAAAAGCCTTTCATTTGGGAATAAGAAAGAAAGTTTTCAAAAAAAAGTGATAATAAAAAAAGAGTATTTACAATGGGAATAATAAGAAAAAGACCTAAAACAATATAAAGCTTTAGGGAGAGAAACTTCACTTTAAAAACAACTGGAAATCGTCTTAAACTAATCATAAAAAAACCCAAAAATGAAATAAGATACAAGCTAAGCTGTAAATAAGGCTCTTTTGAAAAATGCCCAACTAAGGCCATCATCATATAAAAGCCAAGAAAAATGACCAATGAAATAAAATAGTCTTTTCGAGAAAAAAAGTTTTTGTAAAATAATGAATTCAAGTAATTACCTTGCATATTTGCCTCCTCTTGCTATGAAAGCCTTAAAATAAAGGAAATCACTTCATCATTCACTTTTATCCATCAAAATACTTTGATTTTTTCAAAAATGCACCAGAACGTTTTTCCAATGACTTAGACTGCTCAATTAAAGTCCTTTACTCCTTAAACCGATACTTTACCAAGGAAAAAATTTAATCTGGGATAGTTTATGAAAAAACTCATTTTAATCTGTTTTATCGGACTCAGCTATAGTGTCACAGCGCGACCCACTTCTGCCGATGGCTGCGATCATTGTACTCCTGGTCTCACAGGACTCCCCTCATCCGCTTTGCCTAGTGATATTGCAGCTTTTGCCAATTTTGCGACTCAGGAAAAACGCAACTCACTACGAGGTTTGGCCAATAATATATGTACTGAATATGGAAGATCTGGTGGAAACCTAAAAGAAACAATTCCTAATGAATTTAAGAAATATTTTCAACGTCATAATTTAGGTGAAGCCAATAAAGAAAATATCATTCGTTTTATAAATGCCAATAAAGACTATCTTAATTGTGCGGGAGAAAGTCGAGGTAATTTTATTAAAGTTGCAATTGCAAAAATTCATTATTCAGAAGTTATAAAGGGCTATCTTTTTCCTATTTCCAAGCGCAATAATGCCAATGTGGAAGTCGATTTCAATGCGGTAGAAATGGTCAATGGAAAACCAGAAACAATAGTCGACTTTATTGATGCTCTTATCGCAGATGAAGTAGAAGGCTATAGCTTTTCTAATCAAACAAAAGATGAATTAAAACGTCTCAGACGGGTTTTAGTTGATGAACAAAGAGGATTTGCAGCAAAAAGATTTGCTGAACTTCCCAAAGAAATACAAGATCAATATTTATCCGGGACTATATTAGCGACACGTAAATGAAAAAAATTATAAGTGTATTCTTATTTATTTATTCTTCGCAATTATTGGCCTGTAATTACTCAGACCTTTACGCCCATCTTGCGCCTTTAGAAGATATTCTTGCTACTGGAGTGGAAGATTGCACTGATGATTTTATTTTTGATAAATCAGATGCCTGTGAATGTGCAAAAAACAATATGCAAAAATTTCAAACACCGCAAGTCTTAGATAATAAAAGAAAATTACCACTGCTTGAAACCCTACTTGAAAAGACCCAGATAGGTCTTTACGATCTCTCTAATGATATAACCGCCCTGGGAAATCTAGATCAAACCAAACAACTCAAACTCAATCAAAATTGTGATCTGGAAAACCGCCTGGTCAATGCCCCTGCTTCGAGTCCACTCTATCAATGTCAAAATTCAATTTTAGATCAAGCTCAACGCTTAAAACTTGCTCGAAAAATTGGTAAACAATTTCAGGCCGAACTTAAACAAAGAATGGGAGAAATAAAACCTGATAACTCTGGGCTTATTGATCGCAATCTAGCTAAAAATAAAAATAGCTGTGGTCTTTCAGAGAGTTTTATTCAAAAACTTAATAAACACGCTATCATTCCTCAATTTCAATATCTAGCGGAACTCATTTCAGAACATCAAAACAATCTAGGTGATGCAAATAATTTAGATGAGGCCATTATAAAAATAAGTAACGAAAATAATAATGATAATTTAAGTCTAATTCACAGAAAAATTTTAGAAAATCCAGCTCTAAAACAACTAGCTGATAGCCCCCAGTTTTTTCAAAAAATATTATTACAGGCCAAACCAACCCATGAATTAGTCAATGAGACCCTCAACTCTCAAAGTTTTTCTAGTGAACTTCTCAAACAAGTTCATAATAAATGTGATCAGGTGTTTCAAAATATCGAACAAACTCTTTGTACGCCAACAACTGCTAATTTGCTTCCTACCGACTTTGAAGCTATGCGCTCAAATTTAAAAAAAATGGAACAAAGCCAAGAATCTGATTATTTGGCTTCCAGTGCTATTTTAGCAAATCATTATTGTGAAAATACGCAAAACTCGGACTTTGACTTAAAAGTTGAAAACATAAATAAAGTTTTAAATCCCAATCTTCAGAGTACTGATCAAAGCTTAAAAAAGATATCAAATACCATTTATAATAAAAATGTTGCAGAACCAGGCAATCAAATCTGTAAGTTTATGCCCCCTCCTCTGGAAAAATTGGAATCAGAAATTCAAAAAAATTGTCCTCAAGATGATACCTCCTTATTAAATCAAAAATGTCTTTTGCTTAAGGCTATCAAAACTGAATTTGCTGCGACTAAGGAAGCTCAACTTTCTCAAATCGACGAGCTCGCTCTCAAGCAAGCAAAAGCAGAGGCTAAAAAGTCTGGAAGTGAAAATGATGAAGAAGGTATATTAGAAAAAGCAACTCAAATTGCCAAAGAGCTGAAAGAAAAAGTGGATGTTGAAGCTATTATGGACGCACTCAAAAATGGTGATCAAAATGAGAGGTCTCCTATTGTTGCAGACTTTATTGGTGGAACACCTTCTTCTAACTCTAACGATACGGCTTCATCAGAGGAAACATCATTTCGTGAGTTCGATCAAAGCCAGTCTAACTCAGAAAGCTTTGCAACAGCGATGAATCAAAATAATCAGATTGATGCAAATGGAAATACTGTTTCTGCCAATTTGTCTCATTCATCAGCACAAACTCCACGTCAAAAACAAGTTCAAAGAGAGATGAATCAAGTCTATCAAGAAATTGCTCGAAGGATTTCCAAAAGACCAAATAAAGCTTCTGCAAATTCTTCACGTTCAAACTCGACTCCAGGTCGTATATCACAAGACTTGGCCCACGCCATCGAGCCTCCTTATCCCCAACAAGAATATTCAGATAATTTCGAAGCACAAGCGTCTGAGCAAACTAATATTTTAGTCGATAATTATTATGGGCGCCCACAAAGTCAGTCTACCGAAAGTACTGAAAACAATTTTATTGCTCCAACTCAAACACAAACAAGTGAAGAAGAACAAAGAGAACAATACAATAATGCTTTGGCCCAAACTGAAGCAGCAAAAAGAGTTATGAGTTCTAACTCTCCCATTCCCTCAGGACCACCACCTGTTAAAGTGAGCGGAACAACCAGCACTGGAGCTTTGAAAACTCAAATTCCAGAGTTAACAATTCCTGCTGGAAACTTTGACCAAGCGGTAAACCAATTATTAAAAAACTCACAATTAGAACAACAAAATAACAGTCCTGGTGTCAATTCCGAACAAACCAGACTTTTGTTAGATCTTCTTGATCCTAAAGAAGGAAAATCATTTATTTTAAAAGATGATAATAACCCCGAATTTCAAGTTCGTATCGTCAAAGAAAATGGAAAACTTATTATTAAAGAATTTATTGGAAATGAAGCCGACCAGGACTTTATTAAATTTAAACAAAATATTAAACGATCAGTGACTCTAAACGGTGGACTTCAGGGCCTTATTCGCAAATTAAAAGCGGCCCTGAAAGGTCAACCCATCATAGAACGAGCTGAACCCTCAGCTAATTTTCGAGAGTTCAGCCGAAGTTTTAATTAAAGATTATTTGATAAAATAAAAATTAAAGCAAGCATCGCTGCCGAAACTAACTTAATTGAAATACTTAAGCTCATCGCTACCTCCATCCTAGAAAGTATTTTTGTCAATTTATTAGACTTTTAAAATCATGTGGTTATATGAGTGGAAAATATAACCTAAGAATTATCTTAACAAAGTCCTAACAAAAGTCAATCATTTGCGTGGCCTACCGATAAGTGTTTAACTAAAATATAGCTAAATATGAAAGTTAGATTTCTGATCTATCTACTATGTTACAAAAAAGGAGTTTTAAATGAAGGTATTAAAAGTTTTATTCTTAAGTTTAACCTTAGTTGGATTTGTTTCATGTGCACATCACGGAAAAAAGTGTTGTAAAGCCAAAGCTGAAAAGTCTTGCTGTAAAGAAGGAAAAAAGAAAGATTGTAAAGATGGCCAATGCGATATGAAGAAAAAAAAGAAAATGAAAAAAGATAAAGAAGCAGCATAAACAAAAAGGCCAGCTATAAGCTGGCCTTTTTTTACAAGAAAATAATTATAAATTAAGCTACGTTTTCCTCTTCTTTTTTAGTTTCCCAATACTCTTCATCCCACTCGACTTGAGCGATTTGCTGATCTTTTACAGATGGTTGATGTTTGTGTGAGATTCTTTTTTTCCATTTGTCTTTTTTCTTAGAAACTTGTTTTTCTATTTTATTAATGGCCAAATCGAGTGACTTGTACAGTTTATCTGAATGAGCAGCAGCATGATACTCAAAGCTCGGCCCCAATAATTTTATTTCTGCGCAGTGAGCTCCGTCATCCCTTACATGACAAGTCCAGTGAACTTCAAAATTACCATCAAAAAATTTTTTTAGTTTTTGTGACTTAGATTTAATTTTTTCATCAAGGGCCTCAGTGTGCTCAAGTTGTTTAAAAGAACTAACAATTTTCATAAATAATGCCTCTTTTTTTCTTTCAAGTTTACATTTTGCGCTTTAATACGCCTCATTTAGTATAACGGAAAAAGTCTCTACCTCCTTTAAATAATTCCTCATTTTTTCTAAAATTCATTATTACCTATATAAAGTTTAAAACCAATGAACAGATCCTTAACTAGCATGTTTTCGTTTAGACGAAGGTAAGATATTCATCATTTCTCGATACTTAGCAACTGTTCTTCTTGCAACTTTTATATCCGACTTACTCAAGATATCTGCAATCTTTTGATCAGATAATGGTTTTTTAGAATCTTCGTTATCTATCAATTCTTTAATCTTAAGCTTTAAACTCTCACTGGCGATATCAATACCACCGTTTTTACCTCCGATACCTGCGTTAAAGAAAAACTTTAATTCATAAGTTCCAATGGGAGTATGAACAAACTTATTAGTGGTTACTCTAGAAACTGTTGACTCATGAACTCCAATTTCATTGGCAATATCTTTAAGAATCATTGGCTTTAATGCAACCGCCCCTTTCTTAAAAAACTCCGGCTGATATTTCACAATAGCATGTGCCACTTTTTCAATTGTTTTTTGTCTATTTTCAATAGACTTTATTAACCACAAAGCGGCCCTTAATTTATCTTGAACATATTCTGCTGTCTCATCCCCTTCTTTGCCTTTTTGAATAAGTCCTTTATAAAGGTTTGAAACTCTTAATCTTGGAACCCCTTCATTATTCAAACGAACAACGAGCTCTCCGCCAATATCTTTTATATAAATATCAGGAACAACATATTGTGTATCCTCAGGGCTGATTAAGCGCCCTGGCTTGGGGTTAAAAGAATGTAAAACAATCTCTGCATCCTTAATTTTTTCAGCACTTACCCCGACTTCTTTTTCAATTTTCTTAAAGTCTCTTTTAATTAAATCATCTAAATAGTTTTTAACTAATACCTCAACTAAAGGAACTGGCTCTTCTAAAGCTCTGGCCTGAACTAAAAGACACTCTTTGAGTCCACTTGTCGCACAACCGACAGGATCAAGATTTTGAATCATACTCAACAGCTCTAAAGCATCTTCTCTTTCCAAATCACTTACAGCTAAAATTTCCTCTAGATTCTCATCGAGATAACCTTCATCATTTAAATTGTGAATAATAGCATTAGCAAACTTCCATTCTTCATCTGTTAAATTTTCCATTCGAAGTTGCCATTCTAAATGCTCCTGTAAGTTTGCTCCTCGAGAGACCATATTTTCGTAATTTGGAGCTTCATCTTTTGACCTCACTTCTTTGGTATAAGGTGTTGATGAAGTGGAATTATAACTTTCAATATACTTATCCCATTCAAAATTATCTTTCGATTTATCAATTAAGTCAGGTCCAGAAAAATCATCTGATACTTTTTCTTTGGTATCTTGGCTTCTCGCTTCTAACTCTTGCTTTGTTGATTCTCCACCTGCTTCTTCCAGCATTGGATTTTCTACCATTTCCTTAGCTATAACACTGGTCATTTCTAAATGAGTAAGTGTCAAAAGTTTAATGGCCTGCTGCAGTTGCGGGGTCATCATTAAATTTTGCGACTGCTTCAAATTCATTGACATCTTTTGTGCCATAGTAGACTCCAATCTAAAGTTTAAATTTAACCTTCCGTGTTTTGATTTATTCAGCCTAGACCTTCAGGCCAATCCATGATTATACATTTAGCTAAAGCTTAAATTCTTCACCTAAATAAAATTTTCGTGCTGTTTCTGATGCAACAATTTCATCTGGCGTTCCGCTCATTAAAAGTTCACCAGCACTCATAATAAAAGCTCTATCTACAATACCTAACGTTTCTCTTACATTATGGTCAGTAATAAGAACTCCAATATTTCTTTTTTTCAAATCTAAAATAATCTTTTGAATATCACTAACTGCTAAAGGGTCTACTCCGGCGAAAGGCTCATCTAAAAGCACAAAGCTTGGATCTAAAGCTAAACATCTCGCAATCTCAACTCTTCGTCTTTCTCCACCTGAAAGCTCACGTCCTTTAGACTTTCTAATATGACTTAGTCCAAAATCTTTTATTAAACCTTGCAATAAGTTCTTTTTTTCATTTTTAAAAATCTTTCTTATCTCTAAAACTGAATAAATATTTTCCTCAACACTTAACTCTCTAAAAACAGAAGCTTCTTGAGGTAAATATCCTACCCCTTTTTTTGCACGTTCATGCAAGGGCAACTTTGTCACATTTTCACCATTTAAATAAATCACGCCATGATCAACTTTAACTAAACCAACCATCATATAAAAAGAAGTGGTTTTTCCCGCTCCATTAGGTCCTAATAAACCGACAACCTCTCCCTGATTTACTTCAAGGCTTACATCTTTAACAACAGCTCTACTGCCATATACTTTTTTAAGTTCTTCTGCTTTAAAGCTTAATGCTTCCATTAATCATTCCTTTTTAACTTAAAACTCGATTGAGAGTCATCAACCTCAACTAGCTCAACATTTTCTCTTAATGTTATCTGGTAACCTTTTATAATGTCTCCACCTTGCTCAACTCGTGGAGCCCCAGTTAAAACAATCTTACCACTTCTTCTGTGGCCTTCTAGTTTTTCTGCATAAGCTCTTCTCGTCTCAAAGTTACCATTTTTGAGTTTAAGCTTTTCCTCTAACTTCACATCGTCATAAAGAACATAATACTTGAGTTTTTTATTATAATTTTCCAAGAATATTTCCGCGCTTTCAGCACTTAAACGATAATTACTTCTGTATATTTTCACAGACTTAGATAACTCCATAAGTGATTCTAACGACTTAACAACGACTTTTTGTGCTGAAAAGTCTAATCCAGATTCATAACGCCTTTTGCGAATAATTTTGCCTGAAACATCTCCTAAAAGAATTAACTTTTCCTGCTTTAAAAAAGACGTAAGTCGTTCTGATTTCACCTTTACAACATCTAAAGTTTTTTTATTTACGAACTGGGATGAAACTGAACCTGAAGCCCTAATAATATCACTATTGCCATTATAAACTAAATGCTCACTTACGTAGTCCGCTGTATCATCGAATGCCTGTACGGCGCCATCCAAACGCAATATACGATGAGATTGATTCATAAAACCTTTAGTCGCACTATAATGTACTTTTTTTCCTTCAGACAGAAAGCTCCCCTCTGGATCCTGAAAGTGTAACAATGTATTATTAGTTATATTCAGTTCTGTGGCCAATAACTCAAACTCTGGCCTTAAATTAGTAGATCTAAAATAATGAACATTTTTGAAATAAGATTTTTCTAAAGTTTTCTTATTACTCGTCACTTTATCATCTGTTCTACTAATAGAAGGCTTAAGCCCTGTAGTGATGACAAAACCCACAATAAAACCGAATAAAATAATTATAAATAAATTTCTTTTATTATACATGCTCTTCCTAATCATATATTAATTTCAATAATTTAGCTCATATAATCTAAATTATTTAGCTGCAATTCTTTGACTATATTTCTCGGAATATGATAGTCATTTCTACTTAATTATAACAAATTCTATATGAACAAGGGAAGTAAATGACCAATAATTCTGAAACTCTTAGCTTAGAAGAAATTATTGCCAAAGGAGTTAAATTAACTCCAATGATGGAACAATATTACGAAGTCCAAAAACAATATCCCAATATCATCATTATGTTTCGTATGGGAGATTTTTATGAACTTTTCTTTGAAGATGCGAGAGTCGCTTCCAAAATATTAAATATATCTTTAACTCACAGAGGAAAACTAGGAGGCCACCCTATTCCCATGGCCGGAATACCTCATCATGCTGCCAGCGCTTATATTGATAGAATTACCAATGCAGGACACAAGGTGGCCATTTGTGAACAAGTAGAAGACCCAAAGGCGGCTAAAGGAATCGTTAAAAGAGCTGTGACTCAAGTAGTTAGTCCTGGAATCCCATACGACCTAGATAAAAGTGAGTCTCAAAATCATAAGTACATTGCCTCAGCTTTTATCAATCAAGATATGTATTATTTAATTCTTCTTGATTACACTACAGGTGACTTTCTTGGTCTCAACTTAAAATCACAACAATCTCTCATTGAAAAACTTCAACTCTTCCGACCAGCTGAAATGATTTCCTATTTAGGACAATGGGACAATACAAAAATCATACAAGATTATCTTAACTCTTCTCCTATTCATAATACTCATTTATCAGAAGAATATTTTAGTCCTAAATACACAGATATTTATATTGAAAAGCTCATCCCTACTTTTAAAAGAGATGAAGTCATTAAATTACATGATAATATTTTAGCTCCCATTGGGGCCCTAAGCTATTATATCTGCTCGACTCAATCTTTAGAAAATATTTCTCATATCAGACCATTTCAAATGCTTAATTTTGAAAAAGATATGAAAATTACATACCCAACACTTATAGGCTTAGAAATTTTTCCAAAGTCAAAAGAAGCCTATAAAGATTCCATCTTGGGTCATATCGATGTTACTCGAACGGCGATGGGCGCGAGAAAACTAAAAACAGTATTTCAATCTCCCCTCAGAGATAAAAAGAAAATACAGGATCGACTTAATACTGTTCAAGAACTTATGAATGATCATCAACGCCTAAGTGAGATCCGTTCAGTTCTTTTTGACATTAGAGATATAGAAAGAATTATGGCAAAGGTTTCAACTGGAAAAGTAAACGGTGCCGACCTCATTAATCTTGGTCATGCCTATGAAGCCTATCAAATTCTTATGCAAAAGCTCGCATCTATTGTGACTGAAGTTCTTGAGCCTCTTGACCAAACGAAACTTAAATCTTTAAAGGCTTTGGCCAAGGAAATAACCAAAACAATTAATGATCAAGTTGGAGCCACACTAGAAAAGGGCAATCTTATTAAAGATGGATGTTGTGAAAAAAGAGATCGTTTGGCAAAAATGAGTGAAAGTGCTGTTGATGCTCTTATTGAGCTTGAAACAAAGTATCGTCAAGAAACGGGAATTAATAATTTAAAAATTAAATCAAACAATGTTGCGGGATATTTTATTGAAGTCAGTAAATCTCATACAAAAAAAGTTCCAGACTATTTTATAAGAAGACAAACCCTCGTCAACAGTGAAAGATATCAATCTCCAGAATTAGCTGATTTTGAAAAAGAAATGATATCTGCAAAAGATAAACTTTATAAACTCGAAAAACAAATTTTTGATCAACTCGTAGAGAAAGTAAAGAATAATGCAACAAGCATCCTTCAGCTTTCACAAAATATTTCCCTTATCGATGTCTTCCAAAGTTTTGCTTGGGTAAGTTTTCAAGATAACTTTTCTCGTCCAAAAATCTCAGACGAAAAGGTTTTAAATGTCCAGCAAGCTTGGCACCCCTTAATCAAATCGGCAATCAAAGATCAATTTGTCTGTCACGACCTTATTTTAAATGACAAAAAGTTTTTCGGACTTATAACAGGGCCAAATATGGCCGGTAAAACAACTGTTATGCGAGAAATGGCCATTATACAATTTCTCACTCAAATTGGATGCTTTGTTCCCGCTCAAGAAGTAACTATAGGTCTTACAGATTATATTTTTTCTAGACTTGGGGCCAGCGATGATATTATTAAAGGCCAATCAACCTTTATGGTAGAGATGAGTGAGACTGCTGAAATTATTAGGCATGCAACTGAAAATTCACTTATCATCCTAGATGAAATAGGAAGAGGAACATCCACTTATGATGGACTGAGCATTGCTTGGTCACTAGTTGAGTACTTTGTTGAGAAAACCAAAGCTCTTACATTATTCTCAACTCACTATCATGAACTGATTGAACTTGTTGATGGACTTAAAGAGGCCAAAAACTTAACGGTTAAAACAGTGAATGAAAATGGTAATGTTCAATTTCTTTATCAATTAATCGAACAAGGTGCTGCTCAAAGTTTTGGGATTCATGTCGCTAAACTTGCAGGCTTGCCTCACGAAATCTTGCAACGCTCATCTGAGATTCTTTCAGAGTTAGAAGCTCATAAAGACCAGACAAACTTACCTTTAAACAAAGTAAATCACAACCAACTTGATATGTTTGCAGCGCCCCCCCAAGTTGTAACTCAAGAAAAGCCGTCAGCGATAATGGCCCAATTACAAGAACTGGATATATTAAATATGACTCCTATCCAGGCCTTACAAAAACTACATGAATTAAAATCTGATTATATAAATTAAAAAGAGCAAAGATTAAATCTTTGCTCTTTTATGTTTTTATTCCATCATACTTCTTAACATCCACAACTCTTTTTCAAGCCATGCAATTTTATCGTCAGCATAAGCAGCTGTCGTTGAATCATTATCAGAAGCTTCTGATAATTGTTTAAAAGCAGTATAAAAATGATCTAAATCTGTGATTAAAGTTTGAACAACTTCACTAGCATTAAATGAACTCTTTTCAATTTCTTTAATTTGACTAACTTTTAGTGCTTCTTGCATAGTTACAATGGGTTCACTTCTCAATTGCAATTGTCTTTCAGCAATATCATCAAAGATAACAGCAAACTCATTATAAAGAGCTTCTGTTTTAAGATGAATAGGCTCAAACATCATTCCCTTAACATTCCAATGTAGGTTATGCAGTTTAAAATAAAAAACTTGAGAATCAGCTTGTAATTGTTTTAATTTTTCTATAACGCTCATAAATATCTCCTTTTTAAATTAACTTAAGTATAGGAGAAATCGTGATAGAAACAAAATAAATATTTTCTATATATTCATAGAAATTAATGATCTTCTAGATTGACTAAAAACTAATAGTTTGTGGCTGACGCAGCTTCCCAATCGTCCTTCCAAATACCTGAATAATCGCCAGATACAAGAGCATTATACTCCATTTTAGGAAAGATTTGAGAATAATTTAAAACTTGTCCATTTTCATCTCTACGACGAATTCTTTTTTTCTCAATTTCAGCTATTTTATGAACACCTATCGCCTGCAAAATATGAGTTAATTCCTCTAAAGTCTTATCATGAAAACGTGCAACTCTTTCGGCCTTATCTTTAACATCTAAAAGGCTATATAACTGGCTATCTTGCGTTGCAATTCCAGCCGGACAATGATTTGTATTACAACGCAAAGCTTGAATACAACCTAAAGCAAACATCATCCCTCTTGCACTCATGCAAACATCTGCCCCTAAAGCAAACCTTCTCATCATATCAAAAGGATCCACAATCTTTCCTGAGGCAAAAATCTTAATTTTATTACGTACACCACACCCAATAAGAGCTGAATGAACAAAGTTTAATCCTTCACTTAAAGGTGTTCCCAAAGAATTTGAAAACTCTCTTGGGGCAGCTCCCGTACCTCCTTCAGCTCCATCCACAGTTATAAAGTCAGGAAAAATTTTTAGCTCCAACATTGCTTTACAGATAGAAAAGAACTCTTTTTCGCTTCCAATGCAAAGCTTAAAACCAACAGGTTTGCCCTCACTTAGCTCTCTAAGCCTAGCAACAAATTTTAAAAGTCCATCTGGCCCAACAAAGGCAGAATGAACAGGAGGTGAAATAACATCCTTACCAACCTCTACCGTTCTAATATCCGCTATTTCTCGATTCACTTTTTTACCAGGTAACATTCCTCCATGCCCAGGTTTTGCTCCTTGAGAAAGTTTTATCTCAATCAGTTTTACTTGTTCACTTTTAACTTTTTGTGCAAATAAGTCCTCATCAAAAAGACCATCCTTTGTTCTGCATCCAAAATAGCCCGTTCCAATTTGCCAGCATAGATCTCCACCATGTTTTTTATGATAAGGGGAGATTCCCCCTTCTCCTGTATTATGAAAAAACCCCCCAAGTTTTGCTCCCCAATTTAAAGCTTCAATTGCTGTTTTGCTTAAAGACCCATAACTCATGGCCGAAATATTTAAACGAGAAGCCCGATAGGGTTTACGACACTGTTCATTTCCGACCACCACAGAAAACTCCTCCTCAGAAATTTTCTGAGTTTGCTTAAGTGTATGTTCAACCCACTCACTTCCCTGCGAGTAAACATTCCACTGAGTTCCAAACGCCGAGGTATCTAAATCTCCCTTGGCCCTTTGATAGACAATTGATCTTTGCTCTCTTGAAAACGGTCTTCCATCATCAAATCGCTCAACAAAGTATTGCTGAATTTCAGGCCTAATTGATTCTAGCAAATAGCGAAAATGTCCTATAATTGGATAATTTCTTAAAATAGTATGTTTTCTTTGAAAAACATCTCTAATACCTAATAAGCTTAATGGAATTGAGAGAACAAAAAGATTATTAAAGCCAGGATTTACATATCTTCCCAAAATAAAAATCATAAGATTCACAGGTAAAACGGACCATAAAAATTGTTTTCTCATATAAACTCTCTTTATTTAAGTTGATAATTTATCTTACAATTTTTTATGGAAAAAAAATAGATTATGGTGATAATAGTAATATAACTAAAATAACTAAGGAGTTTTTGGCATGAAAATGCTATTTGTTTTACTTTTTTTTACATTTAATTTTACAAGTTGTTCATTTTTTCAAGTTTCAAAAGAAGATAAAGAGCTTCATCAAGAGGCTAAAAAATTCTTTAATCCTCTTCCCGAGTCCCTTATTGATATCAAAAAAAATGAAAAGATTGTTAGTCTTGGAAAGAAATTATACTTTGAGACAAAACTTTCAAAAAGTGGCACCATCTCGTGCAACTCGTGTCATCGAATTGATCAATTTGGCGTCGACAACGAAATCACTTCACCAGGACACGATGGAACCAGAGGTGGAAGAAATTCACCAACGACCTTTAACTCTGCTTTGAATTTTCGCCAATTTTGGGATGGTCGAGCAAAAGACCTTGAAGAACAAGCTCTAGGACCTATACTAAACCCGATTGAGCATGGACTTAAAGATGAGAAAGAAGCTGTCAAGGCCATTACAAATGATGAATACTTAACTTTATTTAAAGAGGCTTTTCCAAAAACCAAAAATCCTATTAGTTTTAAACGTATTGGCTTAGCGATTGCCGCTTTTGAAAAAACACTCCTAACTCCTTCTCGTTTTGATGATTATTTAAAAGGAGATATCTCAGCTTTAACCCATCAAGAAAAAGCAGGACTTTCTAAGTTTATTAAAGTCGGTTGTACGACTTGTCATTCAGGTACAGGCCTTGGTGGAAGCATGTACCAAAAATTAGGTTTGGTAAAACCCTACAAAACAAAAGATACAGGAAGACATGAAGTCACAAAAAAAAGAAGAGATAAATTCAAATTTAAAGTTCCGCTTTTAAGAAATATTGAAAAAACAGCTCCTTATTTTCATGATGGCTCAGTCAAAACTTTAGATGAGGCGATTGCCATTATGGCAGAGTATCAAATCGGCAAAAAGCTTGATCAAAAAGATATTGATGATATTAAAGCCTTTCTCAGTAGTTTAACTGCTAAAAAGCCCATAAAGCTCTAATTTTTTTAAAGACTGGGGAGCATATCTTAAATAGACTCCCCAGTTTTATATGGTAAAACTTTCCTTTCGCTAACATCATCCTCAACCTTTCCTAGGTCGCTCCGAGAAGACAGGTGATGGAAAACACAAACAAAATAATTTATCTAGCTGATTATATTCAAAATCAAACTTCAATTCAGACATTAAAGAATAGAAGTGCTTTAAGTTTAAAAAAACCACAATCACATCTGCTAAGAAAGTTCACAGCACTTGCCCTAGACTTTGCTGCTATTCTCTTAATAAAGATGTCTGTTGATATAGCCTATGCTGTGTTTGTAAATAATTTTTTCTTACCGGTAAACTTCTCCCATAGAGCTGGAATAATTAACGGGCATCAACTCATTCACTTATCCGTATTCACATTGATTTATTTTACTTATTTTTTTTATACCGCTTATATTTTTGATGGAAAAACTTTAGGGAAAATGACCATGAGACTTACAGTTATTGACCAAAGCTTTCTCATGAATCGACATAATAAAAACTATAAAATTAGTCTAGCTCAGGCTTTTAAAAGAGCAATGGGTTATCTTTTTTGTTATTTTTCTTTCGGTACATTCTTTATCTTTAACTTTGCTAGCGAAGACCATAGAGGCTTAGCTGATTATCTCTCTAGCTCTCGCACCGTTAGTGATGAATGGCTAAATTACGCCATCGAAAGCAAAGAATATGACCACCAACAACTCTCTATAGATATTTCCAGTCTTAAAAAACTTGCTGCTGCTTAATCTTTTTTGCTGACCGATCAAATTAATTATAGAGAAAACTCAAACTCACAGACAGAAGCTATTATGATGTAACTATTCTAAATTTCTAGATGTCTTAACAGAAAAGCTTATTTCAAATTTGAAATTATATACTTCTAAAATAACTGCTGCCTAGCGCCTCGATGGAATCGCTTTTTTTTATACAACAGAGGCTCGTTGCTTAGTTTGAGTTTTCTCTATCATCAATTTAATAAGGCGGTTATTAATCTTTTTTGCTAAGACTCACACCTAACTCTTTAAGTTGATCTAAGTCTGGCAGACTTGGAGCACTACACATTAAATCTGTTGCAGCATTAGTCTTTGGAAAAGAAATCACATCTCGGATATTATCCGTTTGCGCCATGAGCATAACTGTTCGGTCAAAACCAAAAGCAATACCTGCATGAGGAGGAGTTCCATACTTTAAAGCTTCCACAAAAAAGCCAAATTTCAGGTTAACTTCATCTTCTCCCATTCCTAAAACTTGAAACATTTTCTCTTGAACATCAGCCTGATAGATTCTTAAAGAGCCTCCACCCATCTCATATCCATTACAAACTAAATCATAAGCTTCAGCTGGAAGATTTTTTAACTTCTCTTTATCTCCACTCATAAAGTCATCAAGACGCTCTATTTTTGGCATAGTAAAAGGGTGATGACACGCATAGAAGCGTCCCTCTTCATCGTCATATTCTAAAAGAGGAAAATCATTTACCCACAAAAACTTATAATCATCTTTTTTAATCAGCTCAAGCGAGTGGCCAAAGTGTCTTCTCAATGCATCTGCACAAGCATGGGCCACTGATTCTTTTTGACTTGCACAGAAGAAAAAAGTTCCATCTTCTGTGACTTGAGCCTTTTGTTTTAACTCATTAAGAATTTCAGCTGATATAAACTTAGAAATTCCTCCTGAGACTTCATCTCCTTTTAGTTTAAACCAAGCAACTCCTTGACCTCCGTGCGGCTTTACAACATTCACCAAAGCATCGACTTCCTTTCGTGAAAACTCTTTGATTCTCGCTGGAACAAAAATGGCTTTATTCATTCCCGTTCCAATAATAGATTCAAAAACACCGAAGCCACTGCCTTTAAAAAGCTCTGTCACAACATGATGCTCCAAACCAAAACGAACGTCTGGTTTATCTGAACCATATCTCGTCATAGCTTCTTGATAACTCATGACAGGGATTTCAAAGTTTTTATCTAGTTTAAACAAATCCTTTACTATTTTTGTAGATAGGTTTTTTAAATATTGCTGATTAGCAAAACTCACCTCAATATCTATTTGAGTGAATTCAGGCTGTCTGTCGGCCCGTAAGTCTTCATCTCGAAAACACTTACAAATCTGAAAGTACTTATCAGTATTTCCAATCATCAGAAGCTGCTTTAATGTTTGAGGGGATTGTGGAAGAGCATAAACTTTCCCCGGATGAACTCTAGAAGGTACAATATAATCCCTTGCCCCCTCAGGCGTTGTTTTATACAAAATTGGTGTTTCCACCTCAGTAAAACCTTCAGAATAAAGTGCTTCTCTTGCGATTCGCATCGCATTAGATCTAATCGAAAGAATATTTTGTAATTTTTCGCCTCTTAAATCCAAGTAACGATACTTAAGCCGTAAATCTTCTGTTGCAGAGATTTTTCCATGTGGCAAAAAAGGAACTTCTTGAGCTTGAGAGAGCACAGAAAACTCACTAACACTCACTTCAACTTCCCCAGTACTCATATTTTTATTTATAGCGGAGTCAGGTCTAGCTCTAACCTCCCCTTTGGCCATGATGACTGACTCTAATGACAAACCTTTTAAAACGGCAAAATCACCTTTAAACTCATCGAAAGCTAGCTGGGTAAGACCGTGTTTATCTCTAATATCCACAAAATGTAATCCACCCAAATCTCTGTATTTATTATTCCAGCCACAAAGAATAACTTCTGTCCCAATATCACTCGAACGAAGTTGGCCGCAATGATGAGTCTTCATTAAACCTGATAAATTTGTACTTTCGCTATTGTGGATTCCCATTTCACTCTCCGTATATTAACATTTTGTGTATGATTACGTTTATACAACAAACAAACCTAAAGCTCATCAGTTTTCTTGGATTTTTATCTATTTTAAGTGCATGTGATGCAGCTTCAACTCATAAACTACAAAATTTAAAAGTGATAAAGCTTCAAACTCCTCAAGGAAAAATCATTAAAACCTATGTGGCAAAAACAGAACAACAACAAAGAGGTGGATTGAGTGGAATTAAAAAAAATGATTTTCCCAAAAATTATGGAATGCTTTTTCCTTCAAATAGGATGAAATTACGACAGTTTTGGATGCCAAATACTTACTTTGATATTGATATATTTTTTATGAACGCTGATTATTATATTATTGATGTTCATCGCTCTCTGGCAAAGTCACCTGGTTTAAGAGCTAAAGAGGATGTTCCTTTATCCAAAAAAGTCTTTTCTCAACATGTTCTAGAAATGCGATCAGATTCTGAAATTGCCAAAAAACTCCATCCTGGCATGAAGCTTATAAAGAACTAGCAACTGAGTCTCTTGAAAAAAGCACAAGATATTCATCCTTCGCAATAACACCAAGATGATCTCTGGCCAATTTCTTTTGATAAACAGGCGATGTTTTAATTCTATGAATCTCTCTAATCAGCTCAGCATTTTCGAGTCTTAAGAGTTCTAAGTTATTTTGCTTTTTAATAAGTGTTTGATTCATTTTATGATAGTCCAAAACCCCACTTTCCATAAAAAATAGACGAAGAACTAAAAATCCACACCCAACCCAGCCTAGCTTTGTCCAAGTCCACTTAAATGATTTAGCCGTTTTACGCTTTTTCTTCTTAACAGACTTTACATAGTTAACTTTTGGCCCAGTTGTTTTTCTTCTTGACCGCTTAGGTGGTTCATTAAACTCAATATCTGAAAAACTTTTTGGCAAAGTTCTTCTTGCTTTCTTAGCTTGACGTGAAGACGCCATTGTTGCGCCTTGAGAGCGAGATTGAGATGAAGGTGAGACTATATCAAAGGTATTTTGAACTATATCCGCATTTTTATCGTTTTCAAAAACAAATTCCAACTTTAACTTCCCTGTATTAAGTGGCTGATTTTACTATACTTTCTATACTATTTTAATCTTTTTACTTTTTCAACACAACTTGCCAAAAAAATCCGAAAAAAATGCCTAGTCAAAAATTATCTTCTAAAAGAACGTCTTCTTTGAGAACCTGTCTGGGAACGAGAACGTCCTGAAGACCTTCTCGAAGATCCTCCAGAAGATTTTCCCTTTGCAACTTGTATTTTAAAAGACTCTCCATTCCAAGTTTCACCATTATTAACTAAAACTTTATCTTGATACTTAGTAGGTAATTCAAAAAATGAGAAATCATTCATAACAGTAATCTTTCCCAACTCTGCACCCTTGATAGAGAATTTTTTTGAAACGAGTCGAATTAAATCAGGGACACCTAAGCCACTTTGACGTCCTAATGTAATATGAAATCTTTCATATCCGCTTTGAGCTCCACCTGAGCTTCTACGCCCATCACGAGTCGCTTTCGTATTTCTTGGTTCAAGATCAATAGAACGAGCTTTCTTGTAACGTTTTAAAGACTGTTCAAAAATAAAAGAATAAAGTCCTTTTAAAATCTCCTCTGCTGACTTATCTGAAAATTTTGCTTTAAATTCTTCAAAATTACCGTCCTCTTCAGAAAAATTTTCAATGGCATCTTCAACTTGAGTTAGGGCTTTCTCAGTTAAAACATTAACAATTTTTTCAACACTTGGAAGTTTAACTCTTTCAATTTTAGCCTGAGTAATTCTTTCAATCTGCGAAATTCTTCGAACTTCACTCGCTTCGATTATAGAAAGGGCAATTCCTTTACTTCCTCCCCGACCAGTTCGTCCAATGCGGTGAACATAACTTTCATTATCTTGTGGTAATGAAAAATTCACAACATGAGTCAAATCATTAACATCTATCCCACGAGCCGCAACATCGGTACAAACAAGCAAAGAAATTTTCTTTTCCTTAAACTTTTTCATAGTTAAATCACGTTGCTCTTGAGACATATCGCCGTGAAGAGCATCTGATGGAAAACCTCTCGCATTAAGCTCATCAGTCAATTCCTTGGCCCCAACCTTAGTTCGAGTAAAAACAATTGCATAAATCTCTTGATTATAATCCAAATAACGACATAAAGCTTCTGCTTGATCTCGTCGACTAACGACGCAATATTTTTGCTCAACGGCATCCGAAGTCAAAATCTTTTTAGTCACTTTAACTAGTTCTGGATCACAGAAATGTTTATTAATTAAATTTAAAATTGGTTTTGGCATGGTTGCAGAAAACATCCAAATCTTCTTTTGCGGAACTTCTGCTAAAATATCTTGAACGTCATCAAAAAAGCCCATATCTAACATTTCATCTGCTTCATCCAAAATAACATAGCGACATTTTTCTAAATCAAAAGCTCCTCTATTCATTACATCTAAGAGCCTACCAGGTGTACCAACAATAACCTGTGGTTTACCACGTTTTAATTCCCGTAATTGACCAGAGATGGGAACTCCACCATAAACAGCAAGGGTTCTCACTGGTTCAAACTTAGAAAGTTTATCTATTTCTTGGCAAATTTGATTGGCCAACTCTCTAGTAGGTGCGATGATCATCGCTTGAATATGTTTAGCTGAAAAATCAATCTTTTCCAAAAGAGGTAAAGTAAAAGCAGCTGTTTTTCCTGTCCCTGTTTGAGCCTGACCAATAAAATCAATATCTGCTTCCAAAAGTTTTGGAATAGACTTCTCTTGAATTTCTGAGGGGGCTTCAAAACCAAGCGCTTCGATTGCCTTCATAGATGAAGACTTAAGATTTAAATCTGAAAATAACATTAAATGTCCTTGTCTCTTACTGAGATCACGAGTTTCTCAGTGGTTTTTCCAAATAATTATTTAATTGGAATTTATACCACTGGAGTTCTTATGGAAGGTTGTCCAAATTATGAACCTGAGTGGTAGTATCGTTGACCCTTTGTATCACATCTTCACACAAACTCAAGGAAACTTAAAGATATTGTAAAGAAAACACAAAGACTTTAAATATATTAATAGCTAAAGAACTTCAAAACTAAATAATTCAAATTACAAACTTAGCTTTTCTATCAAACTCACCCATGCTATCTTTGGCAAAAAAAGAGAATTATATATGACCGACTCAGAAAAAGAACAACTTGTAGCCTATTTTGAAAAACTAAAAGACCTAAGTGCTGAAGATTTAATGAAAAATGTTGAAAACCACCTCGATGATGAAGCGATTGAAATATTTGTAGAACATTTAGAAGATTTTTATGGAATCGAAGACGATGAAGAGCTAGGAATGCTAGCACAAATTATGATTTCAGGATTTATTGCTGGAAAAGAGATTCGCTCTTAAAGCTTCTCTTGAATAGTTCGCCAAAAATGTCTTATAAAACCTAATTCCATAAGAAAATAATTAGCCTTTTGCAACGACTCTATAAAAGGCTTGTCCTGGTTTTGATACTCTAGTTGACGTAAATATTCCCAGAAATCATGATTTGTCTCGCCCTGAATCAACAATTGTCTTAAATTTTCAAAATGAACATTTCCTGAGCCTGCACAGCTCATACTCATCTTGCCATAGCCACTTGAATAATCCTCCAATGGAAAAATTAATTTGAAATACCCATAAAGCTGCTTAAAAAGCTCCATACTCTTTTGAGCATCTCCTAAAGGACCTAATTTAATAAGACGATCTGTGTCCTCAGTGTGTGAAAGCTTAAAAAGAATGGTCATTCTATTCTCACTAGATTTTAACCACCAACTATCTCCTGGATCGGATACATTAAGCACTCGCTCCTCATAAATGGGGAAACGTTTATTGCCTAAATGTTCTTTAATATTTTTAGCAATCTGAAAACGATCGCACTCAAAATAAGATAGCTTTTCTTCATTGGATCCCTCTCCTTCGTTTAAGCGAAGAGTTGGATACATATCAGGATGCTTTAAAATATTTCTATAGTCTTGTTTTAGATTTTCTGAAGGGTAAATCCTTACGACAAAGGTATTTACTTTTTTTTGAAGATGATAAAAAAAGCCCGGAACCTCATCTAAAGAATAATCTGTTTCATGAGAAAAGAACTGTGACAAAAAATTCTTGTTTTTTGCTTTTTGGGCGTCTTTAAAAGTCTCTTGAACTAAAAAACTAATGTCATCAAACATTGATTTAACATCCTTGTTACCACAAAGCAGGTATCAACTGCAAAATGATCAATACAACAACTGGGCTAAAATCAAAAGGGAGATCGGGTGGTAAAATTTTTCTCACAGGATTTAAAGAATAACCTGCAAGCTTATTAACCATCCTGGCCCATTGATAATGTTGGTATTGAGGCATATAGCTTAAGATGACATCTGCCAATACAATCCATGTATATATGTTTATAAGAAATCTTATCATACCCTAATATGATAAAAATATTTCTCTAGCTTGGCAAATTATAGCTTATAATTTGCCAAATAACTGGCCAGCGTCAATAAACCAATGCTGATCCAAAATGATTTTACAGCATATTCTGGAAATCTTTTTACAATAACATGACCAAATACACCTACAATAAGCCAAATAACCATTTTAATGTTAAGCCATAATGGCCACTCACCAGGTGCTGCGAATTTTTTCAATCCCATACCACCAACAAGAATTACTAACAGCATAATCCCCGTGATAATTTTATTTTTCTTATTATTTCCTGCACCATAAGCGGCTACAGCGTATAATGAGAAAAAAACAACAATCGAAATAACATGTAACATTTTGTAAAATTGATAACTCATAACAAATCCTTATTTTAAATTTCCTCTAAAACCCTTTTAAATAAGTCCCAAAACTTCTCTACACTGGGAATATAAACCCTTTCATCTGGTGAATGTGCTCCTGTAATAGTTGGACCAAAAGACACAACATCGATTTCACCAATTTTATCTCGTAATATCCCACATTCTAGTCCAGCATGGATCGCAGTCACCTCAGGTTCATTATTATATATTTTCTTGTAAACGTCCTTAACCAAATCTAAGACAGAGTTTTCTCTCACAGGCTTCCAACTAGGATACTCTGAATGTTTTTCAACTTTCATCTCAAAAACTTCTCCTAAACTTCTTACTTTTTGCTCTAATGACTCAACTTCATTGCGATCAAAAAATCTTAAGGAAGATTGAGTGTAGACTTGACCTCTTATACATAAAAACTTAGCAAAATTATTGCTCATACTTACTAATGAATTATCATTTAAATCATAAGCATGTGCGCCATGGGGGAATAAGATCAGATAAGAAATCAAGCGAGCTTGATCTTCCTTCTTCAGAACTTTTTCGTTTGGGGGAGGATCTAACTGGGTCAAATCAATTTCTAAACTTTTATCTGTCTGTGGCAAATAACTTAACCACTTTTGCTTAAGTTCATTTGAAAGATTTATGACTTTATTCTCATCTGATTGCCTTAACTTTAAATTTACAAAAGCCTCTCTAGGAATAATATTATGAGCTCGTCCACCTCGAATTTCTATAATCTCAAAATCCAAAGCCTCTTGCATTGAAGCCAGAAGTTCAGCTAAAAACTTTAAGGCATTTCCACGCTGCTGATGAATATCGACACCAGAATGTCCACCCAAGAACCCTTTTACATCCAATCGATAGGTTAGAAAGCCTTCTGTTGCCTCAACAAGGCCATATTCACGAGTTAATTCGTAGTCAATACCTCCAGCACAACCTATATATAAACTTCCCCACTCCTCAGTATCCAAATTCAACATTTTTTTACCAGTTAAATATTTACTTTCTAAGCCTAAGGCACCATTTAATCCAGTCTCCTCATCTACAGTAAATAATAGTTCCAAAGGTGGATGCTTCATTTTCTGCTCAAATAATACGGCAAGAGCTGCAGCACAACCAATACCGTTATCTGCTCCAAGCGTTGTCCCCACCGCCTTTAACCACTCTCCATCAACTTCTAAAGATAAAGGATCATTTAAGAAGTCAATTTCATGGCCCTTGGTAGCATCCGTAACCATATCAATATGATTTTGTATAATAACTGGAGGATCATTCTCACGCCCATTTTTTCCAGGAACATAAAGAATTACATTATTAGCTTGATCAACAACATAGTTTAAATTGAAATCATTAGCTAATTTTTTTAAATATTCAATGGCCTTAGTCTCATGTTTACTAGGTCTTGGTATTTGCGTTAACTGAAAAAAGATTTCCCATAAATTCTTTGGGCTCTGAGGATAATTTTGTGGTCTCATACAAGCTCCCTATTCATTCTTTTACCCAAGATAATAGAATTCTTTAAGCCATACCACAAGTGCTTTCAAAATGATCATTTCTTAGATATTATAATGCTTATGTATAAAATGATCTTCCTCTTTTTTACTCTTTCTATGCTTAATAGTTGCTCTTTATTTTCTAAAAGATCTCAAGAAAGGAAGCTCCAAACTAAAATCTTACAAGAGTTATCTGCAAAATCCCATACATTTGCGGCTTGTGTACGCAAGCACCAACTTTTTAAACATTTTAACCAAAAAAGATTGAAAATCTCATTGTACTTAACTTTGACTCAAGAAGGTAAGGTTGAAAGTTTTAATTTAGATAATAAAAACTATCCTCAGCATTTCAATGAATGTCTTTTTAACATTATAAGTCTAATCGAATTCCCTCATTTTGATTATCATCAGAACATCGAACTCGAGCAACCATTTATTTTTTCTCAAAAATAAAAATATCTTTAGCCTCAAAAATTAAGTCTAAGCTAAAACGTTCACCCATCCACCGAATTGTTTTAGGAGACACAAAGTTAATATGTGTTTCATCAAATGTATAAGACCATTGTTGAAGCTTTCTCTCTGAATAAAGTATACCTGTACTAAAAGCAAGAGCACCACCAGGATTCAAAATTTTTAACAGCAAATCAAATTCATCTCTTGGTCGATTCATATGTTCAAAGACTTCACTTAATATAATAAAGTCATATTTATTATCAAAAACAGACTGATGATTTGCAAAATGTGGGTCAAAGCCAAAAACATTCTCGTAACCATCATCATTCATTATCTCTTGCAACATTGGATATGGACCTTGTCCATAATCTAAACCCCTTGCGGATTTTGGAAAAATTTTCTCAATCGGATTAATAATACGTCTTAGGAATTTTTCATATCCCTTTGTGCGTAAATGATTTTGATGCTCTTGATAGCGTTCTTTTTCACTAGTAAAACTCAAAAGATCACTTCTATTAACAAAGGTTAAGCCACACTCGCAGCAGCTCAAAAACTCTCTGTTTCTATGCAATGCTTGATAAAAAATATGTTCAGTGTTTTTTTGAAGACATAACGGACATTTAGAGGGCATTTTTATCTGCTCGAATCCATCCCGTTATAGCTAGCTTTATTGCCCTTTCAACTGGGATATCAACCTCAACAACAGCACTTCTGGGCATAATTGCTGTAAAACCTCCCAGCATATAGCTCATAGGAATATAAACTGCAATAGTATCATTCGCAACTGTATTAGATGGAAGATCATCAAACTCTTCCCTCGTCACCAAACCAATAGTTCTAAACCCTAATTTTTCAAAATCCACCATAACGACTTTTTTCATTTGGTTCTGAGCATTTCCTCCAAAAAGGGACATCAAATCTCGCAAAGGACTATAAATGGCCTTAAAAAATGGAACTTTTTCAAATTGAAAAATAAAGAATCGTATCACACTACCGGTGATAAAATTGCTAACTAAAATACCCACAACAATCATCAAGACGACAGTCACCAAAATACCAAGACCAGGAATATAATAATGAGCGCCTATCAAACCTTTAATAAAATTACCAAAAAGACTTTCAGCTTTATTTAATATCACTAAAACCAAATAAATCGTTAGAGTTACTGGCAAAACGACAATTATTCCTTTCCAAAATAATCTGTTAATTAACCCCATACTTTCTCCTGACATAATGGTTTAACTCAAATAGCTTAGTCAAAAACTAGGGAAAAAAAAAGGGCCTTTTTCAGGCCCCTTAAATTATAAGCTAGAATTTAATCTTACTTACTTCTTTTTAGCAACTTTTTTTGTTGTCTTCTTCTTTGTAGCTTTCTTTTTAGTAGCTTTCTTCTTTGTTGCTTTTTTAGCTACTTTTTTCTTAGTGGCTTTTTTCTTTGTAGCCTTCTTTTTAGTTGCTTTTTTCTTAGCAGCTTTCTTCTTTGTGGCTTTTTTCTTTGTAGCCTTCTTCTTAGTTGCTTTTTTCTTAGCTACTTTTTTCTTTGTAGCCTTCTTCTTAGCAGCTTTTTTCTTAGTTGCTTTTTTCTTAGCTACTTTTTTCTTTGTAGCTTTTTTTGCTACTTTTTTCTTCGTAGCTTTTTTTGCTACTTTTTTCTTTGTTGCTTTTTTCGCAGCCATAAATTTCCTCCCAGAAATAAATGTTTTTTTATACAATCCATTTTAGGATAATCAGTTTTTTATTTTAACGCAAATAAAAAATATAAATTTTGTTTTTATTTCGGATTATTTAAAAAAAGACTTAAGTCTTTTTTTAAACTGTCGACTGGGAGGAAACTATAAAAAAAGCCAAGGTTACTACTAGGAGGTCATCTTGGCTTTTTTTACATCAGTTTTTTTTTATTTTCATTTAAAGGCTGAAAGGCATTTTTTACTTTAAACTTACTAAGAAATTTCTTCCACTTTTTCCTTAACAAATTCAAACTTAACCTTATTATCGACAAGTTTTGCGATAACTTTGCCACCATTTTCCAATTTTCCAAAAAGAACTTCATTGGCCAGTGGTTTACGAAGCTGATCATCAATAAGCCTTCCTATAGGGCGTGCACCCATTTTTGGATCATAACCATTTTTAATAAACCAGCTCACTAAATCATCACTCACTTCAATATAGACAGATTTTTCTGCCAATTGGCTCTCAAGTTCAATAATAAATTTTTCAACAATACTTTTGATATTTTCTTCACTTAAATGATTAAAATTAATAATTGCATCTAAACGGTTACGAAATTCAGGTGAAAAGTAATTTTTCAAGGCTTGATCTCTTTTGGCCGTATTTAGCTTTTTACCGCCTCCTAAGCCAATACTACCTGATTCTAACTCTGTTGCACCTGCATTTGATGTCATTATGAGGATAACATTTCTAAAATCGGTCGTTTTGCCATTAGAGTCAGTTAATTTCCCATGGTCCATAACCTGAAGAAGAATATTAAAAACATCTGGATGTGCTTTTTCAATTTCATCTAATAATAATACTGAATAAGGATTTTTGTTAATTTTATCTGTAAGAATCCCACCTTCATCAAAGCCAACATATCCAGGAGGAGCTCCAATAAGCTTACTTACAGCATGTTTCTCCATATATTCTGACATATCAATTCTTTCAAAATTAATTCCCATTGTAAGGGCCAATTGTTTTGCCAACTCAGTTTTCCCGACCCCTGTTGGACCCGCAAAAAGAAAGTTTGATATAGGCTTTTGATCATTTCCAAGCCCTGAACGAGATAAAATGATTGCGTTTGAAACTTTTTGGACGGCTTCATCCTGACCAAAAATAAGAAGTTTTAAATCTCGAGCCAAGTTTTTAAGGCGGTCTTTTTCGTTAACAGAAATACTTTTTTGAGGAATTCTCGCAATTTTAGCAACAATATACTCTATATCACTCAGTTTAACATCAACCCTATCCTGCTCATCTTGATCATTTTCAGCATTTTTAATTCTTAAATACGCACCAACTTCATCAATGACATCAATCGCTTTATCCGGAAGCTTTCTATCTGTAATATGCTTATTGGCCAATTTCACGGCATTTTCCAAAACTTCCTTTGAATAAGTTACATTGTGATGCTCTTCAAATTTAGTTTTTAATCCATCTAATATCTTAATTGTATCTGATGTCGAAGGTTCAATAATATCAATTTTTTGAAAACGTCTTGTTAAAGCCTGATCTTTTTCAAAAAACTTTCGAAACTCATCATATGTCGTTGAACCCATACAACGAATTAAACCTCTACTTAAAGCTGGTTTAAGTAAGTTTGATGCATCCATGCTTCCAGCATTCGTCGATCCAGCACCAATAATATTGTGAATTTCATCTATAAATAAAATACACCCATGCTTTTCATTTTTCTCTTCCACTGCCTTTAAAACTGACTTTAATCTTTCTTCAAAGTCACCTCTAAATTTAGTTCCCGCTAGCAAAGAGGCCATATCAAGACTAAAAATCTCCAAAGACTCAATAATCTTTGGAACTTTCTTTTGTACTATCATTTGTGCTAATCCCTCAGCGATTGCTGTTTTTCCAACACCGGCATCTCCAACTAAAATAGGATTATTCTTACGTCTTCTACATAAAACCTGAATGACTCGCTGTAATTCTTCATCTCTACCAATAATAGGATCAAGTTTATTATTTCGCGCTAATTCATTTAAATTCGTTGTAAATTCATCTAAAACCCTTACTTCTTGGGCTTCGCCATTTAAAGGGTCAGCTCCAGCTGCTGGTTTTTCACCTTTATAAGTTGAACCACTGTTTGGACTATCAACTGTATGGGCTATTTTATCTACGAGTTTAAATCTCTCTAAGCCATTTTTTTGCAGAAAAAACACTGTATGACTATTTTTTGCTGAGAACATAGCGACCAACAAATGAACAGGAAGAATAGAGTTTTTGCCCGAGCTTTGTACATGTAAAGCAGCTCTTTGTATAACCCTTTGTAATGAAAGACTTATTTCTGGCTGATAATAGATACCACTCTGATTGGCCATCTTTTTCATTTCTTCATTATCAAATTGTTCTTTGGATAATTCTTCAATCTCTTCGTCAGTTAAAATACTATAATTATCAGAATTACTTACAAAATCTTTCAAATCTGACTCTAAAGACTCTAAATTCCCACCACAATTACGTATCAGCTCCGTAATTTTCGGGTCCGTTAATAAGGCCAGCAAAACGTTTTCAAGGGTTAAAAACTCATGTTTTAACTCATTTGCCCTTCTGATTGCCTTATTTAATAAAATTTCTAGTTGTGCACTAATCATATTATCACCTCACATAAATAATATGGTGCTTTTTTTATCAATCGCAAGGTTCAACCGAACTTTTAAGTGGATGACCTTTTCCGCGGGAATATCTATTAACTTTAGCTGACTTAGACTCTGCTACCTCAAAAGTATATATACCGCACAGTCCAACTCCATCATGATGGACTTTTAGCATTATACCATGGGCTTCATCATAGTTTTTACTAAAAAACTTCATTAAAACGTGAATAACGAACTCCATCGTCGTATAATCATCATTATGTAAAAGCACCTTATACATTTTAGGCTGTTTTAACTCTGTTTTATCAGCAACCGCAATTCCCGGATCTTCTGAGCCATTATCTGTATCTGACATAAACTTTATATTTAACATTTGTTACCTTTCATTTTCTCTTTACTGCAATTATAATTTTTTATATGAAAACATCCTCACCCATTGTAAACCGACTTAAAAAAAACCTCAAAGCCCGTAAATCTATCATAAATAAAAATAAGCTTACTGCCTACAGGCTTTATGAAAAAGATATTCCTGAGTACCCTTATATCATAGATATTTATAACGAATTCGCTCTCATTTATGAAAAAGGCAAAAAGATAAATTATCAAAATGAACACGAAAGTCAAATTCGAATGCAACACCAAGAAGATATCATCTTGGCCTTACAAGAAGTTATGCATATTGAAAAAAAGAATATCATCTTTAAAGAAAGAAAAAGGCAAAAAGGTAAAGAGCAATACAAGAAACTTCAAAAGAAAAGCGATAATATTGTTATCTCTGAAAATTCAATAAAATATTATATTAATCTTTATGACTATCTTGATACTGGTTTGTTCCTAGATCACAGACCCCTTCGACAAATAATCAAAGAAAAAGCAAAGAATAAAAACATTCTAAATCTCTTTGCATACACCGGAAGTCTTTCAGTTGCCGCCGCTATTGGAGGTGCGAAGTCAGTAACAACAATTGATATGTCTAAGACTTACCTTGATTGGGCCCAAGATAATTTTCAATTAAACAGTTTATCTTCCTCCAATTATCATTTTATCCAAGCTGATATCCTTAACTATATTAATCAATTATCACATAAATTTGATATTATTATTTTAGATCCCCCTAGCTTTTCTAACTCTAAAAGAATGGAAAAAAGTTTTAATGTCCAAGATGATCACCCTATTTTAATCCAAAAACTTATGAATCACCTCGGCCCTAATGGAATTTTATATTTTTCTAATAATTTTCGAAAATTTAAACTAGACCCTAAGATAATTGAAGACTACCAAGTTCAAGATATGAGTTTAGCAACAATTCCCAAAGACTTTAGAGATCTTAAAATTCATTATTGCTATAAAATTACTCATAAATAAAAAAAGCCTTTAACTGACCTATTACGGTGGGGATATAAGAGAAAACTCAAACTCACAGACAGAAGCTGTTATGATGTAACTATTCTAAATTTCTAGATGTCTGAACATAAAAGCTTATTTCAAATTTTAAATTATTGACTTCGAACATATCTGCTTACTAGCGCCTCAAGGAAAACCCTTTTCAAAAGCGCTCTAGAGGCTCGTTGCTTAGTTTGAGTTTTCTCTATCATCAACTTGGTAGGTAAATAAAAAAAAGCCTTGAGTGGGGAACATCTCAAGGCCTTTTTATTCACTTATCTCAATTGGGGGAACAACAAAAGATAAGGATACTTTTTTTATTCATTAGTAGCTGAGCTTGTGTTTCCATCTATAATCATATCTTCGGAAAATCCCTGAAAACCTTCTTCTTTTGATATATTTCTAGCAGAATCATCTTCAATAAGATTCCCACCTAAATCAAATGTACATTCGACATCAACATCCGCAGTCATATCCTCTAAAGGAGCCTTTCTCAAAGTTTCCTGATTTACCTCTTCACTTAAGAAACCTAAAATACCATCTCCAGGTAACAAACGATATTGATAAGGAACTTCTAACGATTTAGAAAAACGAACTCTTTCGTCACCACTAAAGCTTATAATCGATGGTCCTTTATCCAATACGACTCCATCAGACCCTTTGATTCTCACCACAAGCTCATAAGAATTCATTGAAAGCGGGCTTCCATATGAAAAGCGTCTAAAAGGCTGCTTACCATGATAAGAAATCTGAATATTGATTTCTCCATTAACTGGAAGCTCTGCTCTTGCGACTCCTTCATCCTGAATAAGGTCTAAGGAAATGGTATCGTCTTTAAAGACGACAGCTTGATAATGTTTATATTTTCTTGGATCACGAGCATAAGGAACAATTTGTTTAACTTTTTGTTGAAACCTTTTTGTTTGTCCCTTAGAAATAATGAAATTCCTATAAGAAACCTCACTTGTCTCTAAAGAAGCTATTTTTGTATCTTGCTCATTAGTAAAAAGACTTGATTTCACATCATTGCCACTTAAAAGTAAATGACATGAGCCTACAATATAATCCTCAGCGCTAACATAAGTTGAGCTCATGAGAACAAATGCTGAAAACAAAATTTTAAAAACCTTCATCTCTCCTCCCAAATCAAATTGATAATTGGTAGACATTAACTAAAGCAATAAAAAGGCCAAAAGTTTATATATATTTTCGTATAGTTAGCGCATGAAAGATGAACATACAATGATGAGGTGTTTAAAAGATAGACATTCTCACTTATAATTTACCAATGAATAAGATCAAGCGAATCACTAAGGCTTCTGACTGCTACGACCTCCATATTATGTGGTCTATCCATAATAAATGCAATTATCATTGTTCATATTGTCCCGAAGACCTAAACAGTGGCGATTGGCAGTGGCTAAATCTTGCCAAACTCAAAACCTTTATTGATAGAATTGAAGAACATTATGTACAAAAGTTGGGTTTCAAGAATATTATTTTCTCTTTTACAGGAGGTGAGCCCACTCTGTGGAGAGACTTTAAACCTTTTATCAAATATATTGAACAAAAAAACTTTCGCTGTGGATTGACCACTAATGGAAGTGTGTCTACTCATTTTTGGAAAAATACGGCAGAGGCATTCGATTATATATGCCTTTCATTTCATCCAGAAAGTGCTGATATTGACCGGTTTCTTGCAACTTATAAATTTTTGCATGACACACCCAATATTATCTTACCAACAGTTAGAGTGATGATGCATCCGAAAAAAGAACTTTGGGACAAAAGTCTAAAACTCATCAACCAACTCAAAAAATTTGAGAATTGGTCTTATGAATGCGTACATATACTTGATGACTATGGAAATAATTCTCATAAAATAAAATATGCTGATCCAGAACAGGATACTTTTATCAACAATAATTCATTAGTCAAACAAACTCAAAATGAGCAATTATTTAAAATACCTAAAAATGATTTTTACTACAATGTTCAAGACTCTCAAGGAGAAAAATATCCTCTTAATGCAAATCAACTTATTAACACAGAACAAGCAAAGTTTAAGGGATGGAAATGTGCTATCGGACTAGAGCAGTTATTCGTCCATTATACAGGTGTCGTACGAAACTCAGGCTGTGACTCCTCAAAAAAGCTAGGATCGATTCTCTATCCTGAACAAATACGCTTCCCTAGCTCAGCTGTGACTTGTCAGGCAAAGTCTTGTCTATGTCCTACAGATATTCGAATTACCAAGGTCGCTCC
>LULL01000020.1_pt1 | contig 87959 bp, 81 predicted proteins | sample 728161 | NCBI WGS metagenome assembly LULL01 (sample SAMN03860290, study PRJNA289734) | marine metagenome | biome: seawater column; feature: ocean; material: water; isolation source: Red Sea water column Station 149 - depth 500m | place: Saudi Arabia: Red Sea | collected 2011-10-15 | depth 500 m
TAATACTATAGAGTGCTTAAGCACTCTATAGTATTATTTATGTTATTATGAGAGAAAACTTTTTTAAGGATTGCTAATGGATGAAAAAAAGATTGTTTCGGTTGAAGGCCATGTACTCTCTTCAAAAAATCAACCCGAAACAAAGAGGGCAAAAGAACGAAATAAAGAAGACAGAAGTTATGTACCCGTAATTGTTAAAAGAATTGATGAGGCTGTGCGCCACCCAGATGATACGCTTGAAAGAGCAATTAAGGAAGGGCTGGAACAGCACAGAAGATCAAAATTATCTTTGTTTTTATCTGCAATTGCCGCTGGACTGATTCTTGGTTTTGCAGGAATGTGTGTAGCCTTGGTTTCACAAATTTTTGTTGGTGAAGAAAACTTTATACTTAATCGCCTTGCTGTGGCGTTGGTTTATCCTTTAGGTTTTGTCGTTTGTATAATGAGTGGAACGCAATTATTTACAGAACACACCGCCACAGCTGTTTATCCCGTTTTAGATGATAAAACACATTTTAAATCGTTAATTCTCCTTTGGTGTATTGTCCTTTTAGGAAACTTATTTGGTACATTAATTAGCTCTTATCTTTTATTTATGGCCGATAATGTTATTAACGCCAAAGAAGGTTATATTTATGTCATGAATCACTTGATTCATTTTAGTTCTTTAGAAGTTTTTATTAGTGCCATACTAGCAGGATGGTTAATGGCCCAAGGGGGGTGGTTGGTGTTAGCGACGCCACCGGCAAGTAGCCAGTTACTGTGTATTTATATTGTGACTTTTATTATAGGTTTAGGTGGATTACACCATTCTATTGCAGGATCGGCTGAAGTTTTTAGTGGATTATTCCATGTTGAAAATCCAGAATGGTTAAAATCATTTAAATTTCTAGCTTCTGCAGTTATTGGAAATTTAGTTGGAGGGAGCTTATTTGTTGCCGTTTTAAATTATGGCCATATTAAGAAAACACAATCTTATGATGAGGGAGAAAGTACTTATGAATCAAAATAATGAAGAAGTTAAGCCCAACAAACCAAAACATCCAACAGTTCCTGAGCCTCAAAAACCAGAGATTCCGCGAAAAATACCTGAACGTCCAGAAAAAAAGCCGGATGAAATTACGCCTGATCGGCCCAGGGAAGTTCCCTCTCCTGAGCCAGATGAAGTTGAAATAGAGCCTCATAAATAAATAAAATCAACGCAACCAGTGGCCGTTTAGTAAATTTGAATTTTCTCTACTTTCAATTTGACAGGTCAGTTAAAAAAACTAAGCGAATGTTTCAGCACTTTTTTCTTTAACAAGATCAACCTTAGCTAACTCATCTACAGCTTTTTTGGCAAAGGAGTCTAAGTCTTCTGTTGTTTGGCTTACCTTTTTGATTTGTTCATCAATTTCTTTTAAACTCGTTCTTCCATCAAGTTTTTCCCAAATAAAATAGACAATATAAGAAACTTCAAAAACTTTACCATCTGTATTTTTTAAAAGAGGCTTTTCTTGATCCTCAACTTTTACTAGCGTTCCTTGTTTAAGATACATACATAACTCCTTTTTTATTTATCATGCCATTGAGAAGCTAAGGGGAGTATTTATTTCTCATGTGAATTAGGTTTTTCCAAAGGTAAGTGAAAAATTCTATATCTTCATAAAATATAATGTTTGAATACTTTTTATGAGTACAGAAAACATAAGAATAGAAACAAGTCAGTCATTCTCGGCTGAGAAGGCCATTAGAAAGTTTAAACGTTTATGTGACATGTATGGTGTCACTAAAGAGTATCGAAAGCGCAAGGAGCACAAAAAACCTTCTATGCGTTTGCGTGAGAAAAAAGAGGCGGCTCAAAAAAGAAGATTAAAGCAAATGCGCAAAGATTATAAACGTTTTAAGGCTAAAATTTAATTTAGAGGTGTTTATGACTTTTGATCTTGATAATATCGATAAAGCTTCTTTATCAAAGGAGTTTTTGCAGGAAAGAATTGAGCAAATTCAAGACTTAATAACAGCACAAGAAGTAGCAGGGAAGTCTGTGCCCAGTATCATGAGATCTAATTTAGAGTTGAATTATCAACTTATGGGGCAGATTGAAAAGGCTGATTTAGCGCCTACCTCAACTGAGAATCCGCTGACATAAATTCAAAAAAGAAGAAAATTTACTGTTCGCTATTTGCGAACTTGATCCATAATATGTTTCCGTTTTTGGAAATTAAGTTAATATAGTTCACATAAGTTAAACCCAATCGAGAGAATTTAAGCATGAAGTTTAGAAAAGAATTAACAGGACTTAAGCGTATAGTCGTGAAGGTCGGTAGTAATGTTATTACTAAGAAAAATGGTAAATTAGAAAGTAGAAAGATTAGAAGAATTGTAGAAGATATTACTGATCTCATTGATCATGGTGTTGAGGTGATTCTTGTCAGTTCTGGAGCAGTTAGTTTGGGTAAGTATTATTTGAAGGTTCATATGCCTAGAAAGGGGCGGATTGATCTACAGCATTCGGCCAGCGCTATTGGACAGCCAAAATTAATTAATACTTATTCGCGAATTTTTGAAGAAAACCAAAAGCTTTGTTCGCAAATATTGCTCACTCACGATGATTTTAGAGACCGTAAGCGTTTTCTGCATGCAAAACAAAATATTAATGTTCTTTTAAAGAATAATATTACACCCATCTTAAATGAAAATGATTCTATATCATTTACTGAAATTACAGTTGGGGATAATGATCATTTAGCCGCGCAAACAGCACAGATGGTAGAAGCAGACTTACTTTTAGTTATTACTTCGACGGATGGATTATACAATCGAAACCCAGAGCATCCTGATGCATGTAAAATTGATTATGTTCCTTTTGGGAGTGACTTAGAGCAAATCAATTTTGAAGGAAGTACTAGTGACGGTCGTGGAGGGATGGAGTCTAAAGTTCATGCCATCAATAAAATTACACCATTAGGAATTAAGGCCATTGTAAGTTCTAAGGATAATGAGCGCATGCTTATTGGTCCTCTTGTCAGTCAAATGGGGACTTATTTTGCTCCTAAAAGTACTTATAATCCTGAAGAGAGAAAAGCTTGGTTATTATCAATGAAAAAACCTAATTGTCATATTGAGGTAGACAAGGGCGCTTATAGTGCTCTTATAGAAAGTAAATCATTGCTTCCAAAAGGAATTGTGAATGTTGAGGGAGAATTCTATAAAGGAGATTGCGTTGATATTATTTGTAATGGCGAAGTTTTTGCTTCAGGAATTTGTGAATATGGGCATGGAGAAGTAGAGCAAATAATGGGAAATCATAGTGATGAGATTGAAGACATCTTAGGCTTTAGAACTTCGTGTGAAGTCGTGCATACAATTAATTTAGTTTTAGAAAAGGATAGAGAAAATGAAAAAGTTAGCTAAAAATGCTAAAAAAGCGTCAAAAGAATTATTACGTTTAGATAGTAAAATGAAAAATCAAATATTTGATGAGTTGATTCATCATTTGGAAAAGAGAAAAAAGGATGTCTTAGAAGAAAACAAAAAAGACTTAGAAAATGCATTTAATAATGATCTTAACTCTGCCATGGTTGATCGCTTAAAGTTAACGGATGAAAGGTTTGATCAAATGGTTGCTGGAGTTGAGGCCATAAAAAATCAACCCGATATGGTAGGTGAGTTTTATGGAGAGTTTACTAACGACCTTGGTCTTAAAATTAAAAGACAAAGAGTGCCTTTAGGAGTCATTTTAATGATTTTTGAAAGTAGACCAAATGTCGTCATTGATTGTGCGGCGCTGGCCCTAAAATCTTCTAATTCCATTATTTTAAAGGGAGGAAAAGAGGCTAAGCATTCCAATGAAATTCTAGGCGAGATTATTCAAGATTCATTACAAAAGTTTATTTCCCCTGAAGCTGTTCAGGTTTTAGCTTCTGATAGCAGAGAGCAGGTTGAGGAATTATTAAGCCTTAAAGATGATATTGATGTTGTTATTCCTAGGGGAGGACATGGGTTGATAAACTATGTTTATGAAACGGCAAAAATGCCAGTTATTGCTCATTATCAAGGACTTTGTCATATGTATCTTGATAAAGAAGCAGATGTTGATCAGGCGATAAATCTTGCTATTAATGCGAAAACTCAAAGAACGGGAGTTTGTAATGCTATTGAGACATTAATTATTCATGAAGATATTTTACCAAAGATAGCGCAAAAATTGGTTGCGAAGTTTGACTCTAAAGGAACACAATTAAAAGTTGATAAAGGTTTTCAAGGTGCTATAACACAAGAATTAGAGAATGCTACAGATGAAGACTGGCAGACGGAATATTTAGATAATGTTCTTTCTGTAAAAACAGTAAAAAATTTAGATGAAGCAATTGAGCATATTGATCAGTATGGAAGTCATCACTCGGAGTGTATTGTTTCAACCAATGAAAAGACTTGTGCTGAGTTTTTAAAGCGGGTCGATGCAAGCTGTGTCATGATAAATGCTTCAACTCGATTTAATGATGGTGGTCAATTAGGCTTAGGTGCCGAACTTGGTATTTCTACTACGAAATTGCATGCGTATGGTCCAATGGGGGTTGAACAAATGACGACCTCACGCTATGTTGTTTTAGGAGATGGGCAAATTAGAGAGTAAAAAATGATGTTAAAAAAAATAGGTGTTATAGGCTGTGGCAATATGGCTTCAGCTGTTGTTGAAGGGATTTATAGTAAAAATCAAAACATAGAGTTTTTGACGTATACTCCTAGCTATACAAGAGCAGAAGCTTTGGCTTCTAAAGTCAAGGGAACAGCTGTAAAAGAAATAAAAGCCTTAGCAGAGGCTGATACCTTACTGATAGGTTGTAAACCACAACAGTTTTTGGAAGTGGCTAAGCTATTGAGAGAAAGTTTTGAACTGAAAGATAAATATATTTTATCCATTTTAGCCGCAACTTCAGTTGAAATTCATCAACAGGAACTAGGCTGTACAAAAGTGACTCGAATTATGCCATCACTGCCTATTGAATTTAATGAAGGGATTAGTCTTATTTATCATTCTCCTGAAGTTGAGGTGTCATTAAAAGAAAAAGTAAATAGTCTTTTAACTTCGGCTTCTAAGGTTTATGAAATGAAGACTCAAGAGGAGTTTAATAAAGTGACAGTTGTTTCAGCATCAGGACCAGCTTATATCTATTATATCACTTCTCTTTTTGCCAAGGCATTAGAGAAATGGAATATAGATGGCCAAACGGCCAGGGAAATGAGTGTTCAACTTTTACGTGGTTCGACTACTGTGATGGAGCAAAAAACAAAAGATAGTCTTGATGAATTGGTGGATAAAGTGACTTCAAAAAAAGGAGTGACGATAGAAGCTGTTAATACATTAAAAGATCAACAAATAGATAAGATTCTCTTTCAAGCTTTAGATAATGCTTATTTAAGATCACAAGAAATAGAGGCGGACTTCTCAAAACTCGCTTGGGTTGAAAACTTAGTTGAGGAGTAATTTAGAATTAACCAAGGACTTCGTAGATTAAGCTTTCAGAGTTGATTTGATTTGAAGTTATGGCCCATAAGGAAAAATAATGATCTTGAATGACTCCAAGTTTTTTAATCTTTTTTTCCTTTAAGGCTTCTTGGGCCACACTCTCTGGTAAGAAACCAATAATATTGCTGCGATAAATTGTTTCTAAGACCATCTGTGGATTTGAAAATTCACCAACAAGAGAATATTCAATCTTGGAGCTCTGTAAAAAATGTGTAATTATTTCTGAAAGTTCACTTTTTTCATGATAATTCACAATCCTTTGATCATTAAGACCAACTGGAAATTTATGGTGCAATTTGGTTTTTAGAGATGAAACACAAATAAGATTTTCTTTTGATAAAGGATGTGCTTGAAGTTTTTTTGAACGACCTAGGTATGGGGAGTCGCAGATAATAATGTCTAGTTGATTTCTTTGTAAGGACTTAAGTAGAACTTCTTGGTCATTGTGAATAATTTGAACTTGAATGTATTTATTATAAATGAGTGGTTTGACAATTTCATAGACTTTTTGAACCGGAATCCAAGAAATAACTCCAACTTTGATAATTTTAACTTGTTGCCCATGCCCTGAATGTATCATAGACATCATTTCTTCTGAGTTTCTAAATATTTTTGTTGCATAGTCTTGAACTAATTGGCCGTCCTTGTTTAAGACGAGCCTTTTGCCAATTCGATCGAAAAGTTTATGGCCTAAGTCGGTTTCAAGATTTTTGAGTTGATGGCTAAGGGAGGGTTGGGTCATATTTAATTTTTTAGCAGCTTTAACAATCGAACCTTCTCTAGCAATGGTTAAAAAATAATATAAGTGGTTGAAATTTAGTTTATACATGGGATTCCTATATAGAAATTACATTATGTATACATAATAGCATATGTATTTTTAATTATATATCAATATGAGATAATTATAAAGCTATATAAATATAGTGCCTTGATCAGGCTTTCTTGATTTTAAGTAATAAGTATTAACCCTAAACAAAGGATGTTTTATGTCTATGAGTAAGATTAATATTCAACATAGAGACTTGTCAAAGAAAACGAAAGTTATGCGCAAAGAAGGTATGATTCCTGGTGTTATTTTTGGACCTACAATTGAAAATGAGCCTATTGAGTTGAGCTCTTATGCATTAGAGAAAATAATGGAGCAAGGTGGAGAAATTTATAAAGTACCATCTAAAAAAGGTGATATTTTTGTTAAATTTGATGAAATTCAAAGACATCCCTTAACTAGAGATTTTATTCATTTCTCTTTGGTACAGCTACCTAAGGGTGTTGAGAATGAGATTACAATTCCCATAAATTTAAGTGGAGAGCCAATAGGGGTTAAAAATGGTGGTGTCTTGGTTGTTATGAAAGACGAGGTTACTGTTAGAGGGATGCCAAGGGATATTCCTAAGGAGATTAAAGGTAGTATAGAAGCTTTAGATATAGGGGATAAAATCACTTTGGCGGACTTGAAAATTTCAAAAGATATTGAGTTTGTCGCAGAAGATCACGAGGTTGTGGCCACTTGTACTCCACCAACTAAGGCTGAAGAGGAAGAAGAGTCAGTTGGCGATGAAGCTCAAGAAGATACTCCTGCTATGGAAGCCAGTTCAGAAGCAGAATCAGATACGACTAAAACTGATGAGTCTGAGCAATAAGCTCCCTAAAACTTAAATTTGAGCTTAATGATAATTAATACATACTAAAATTCTCCTAAAATGAACGTGTTAATATTCGGTTTTACCGAATATTAACACAAGTTAAGTGTTCATTCTAAGAGAAGTACTGATAGGATAAAGATATGAAAAAAACGAATTTAATAGATTTAGAAGTAAAATTGACATTAATTAAAAACGAAGTTGAAAATGATTACGATTATCTTGTTGATGAACAAAAAACTGACGAAAAGTCTCGTAATTATAGACGCTTAGGTTTTGTACGTAGAAGTTTAGACGAGGAACATGATTGCTTATCAGTTATGTAGGTATAATTCGTCTAAAACGAAATTATAAATAAAAAACTCGAATTTAGACTCTAGTTGTCCGAATATGTAGCCTCCAGTCGAAGAAAATTAGTCTTCATGTTATTAGCTCCAACAACTAGAGGTTGAAAATGGTCGTTTATAGTTTTTTGTTTTTCTTACTTATTTTTGTTTTAATTGGTGTTTCTTCATCATTTAAAAGTAAAAAAAGTAATTCTGATTACTTATTAGCAGGTCATGATATCCCACCTTGGTTAGCGGCACTTTCAGCTATTGCAACTAATAATAGTGGCTATATGTTTATAGGGATGATCGGATTCACATATAGCGCAGGACTTCAATCTATCTGGTTGATGATTGGTTGGATCTTAGGTGATTTTACTATCAGTTTTTTTGTCCATAAAAAACTTAGAGTTGCCACAGAAAATAAACAATTATTGAGCTTTGGCGGTGTTCTTTCACGTTGGCAAGGAACAGAGTTTAAGCGACTAAGGCTTCTGGTCGGAATAATTACAGTTGTCTTCTTAGGTGTTTATGCTGCTGCTCAGTTTAAGGCCGGAAGTAAGGCTTTACATGTCTTATTTGGTTGGGATTATAGTACTGGTGCAATTATTGGTAGTATTATTGTTTTTGCCTATTGTTTATCTGGGGGATTGCGAGCATCAATATGGACCGATGCAGCTCAATCAATCGTAATGATCTTTGCAATGACAATGCTCTTTTTTGTTGGAATTGATAATGTTGGTGGTTTTAATGAGTATGTTAATAAGCTTGATCAAGTTTCACCTACATATTTAAATCTAATGCCGACAGGCCTGGCCATTGATAATGGATTTGGTCTTTTCTTGTTTATATTGGGATGGGTATTTGCCGGTTTTGGTGTTATTGGACAACCCCATATTATGATTCGTTTTATGACGATTAATGATGCTGAAAGTATGAATAAAACAAAAGCCTATTATTATATTTGGTTTATTGCTTTTTATGCTGTGACGATTGGAGTTGGCTTAACGGCAAGACTGATTTTACCGGATGCAAGTAATTTTGATGCTGAATTGGCCTTACCGATGATTAGTCAGCAATTACTACCTGAAATTTTAATTGGTGTTGTCTTGGCCGGGATTTTTGCTGCCACTATGTCTACTGCAGACTCTCAAATCTTAAGTTGTAGTGCTGCTTTTACCAGAGATATTATTCCAAAAGAAAAAGATACTCTATTAGTGACAAAATTGACGACAGCTTTAGTGACAATTGCGGCATTAATGATAGCTTTATTTGGAAGTAAAAATGTTTTTGAACTTGTTCTGATTTCATGGTCGGTTTTATCTTCTGGCTTTGGCCCATTACTTTTAATGTATGCGCTTGGAAAGAAAGTTTCAGAAGTCACTGGAATTTTAATGATTATTAATGCTGTTGGTGTTACTATTCTTTGGCGTGAATTTGGTCTTAGTAGTACAATCTACGAAGTGGCCCCTGGAGCGTTAGTAGGATTTTTGACTTATTTTATCTTAAGTAAAACGAGTTGGAATGAAATAAAACAAGAAAAATTAATTGATACAGCAGAGTAGAGCGGATGGAAAATTTGGTATGGGATCTTATAATAGGAAACCTGTATAGCATTGTACTAACAACATTATTTATTTGTGTTTATTTTTATTTTAGGTATAAAATTCGCTTGGCAGAAAAGCGAAAGCTAAAAAGTTTAAAACGCAGAGATCTCTCTGATGCTGTTGAGACTGATTCGCCTGTTGATGATCAGGAATACATCCTAAGGCAAAAGGGAATCCATGGGATTGAGGATCGGTTTTCTTTTATTCAAAAAGCTTTACCGGTACTCTTAGCCTTTATATGGGCGATTCTTATTTTTATTCCATATTTGGGACAAATTCCTAGTGTTTATGTTTCCATTATAACTGCTGTTTTTTCTGTTATTGCAGGTCTTTCTTTACGCCCTTTTTTAGAAAATCTTTTTTCAGGAATTGTGATTTCTTTTTTTAAGTCAATTAAAATTGGAGATACAGTAATGATTGATGATCATTACGGTATTATTGAAGAAATTGGATTGACTTATTCTATTGTAAAACGATGGGATTGGAACAGAGTTGTTTATCCAAACTCAAAACTTTTACAAAAAGAGATTCAAAACTTTACAATGAATGATCAGTATTTATGGACACATATAAAGTTTTTTGTAAGTCCAGAGTCTGATATAGCTAAAGTTGAAAATATTGCCAAAAAAGTAGCTACAGAGGCCAATTATTTTAATCGGAGTGAGGAGCCTTCTTTTTGGGTTATGGATATGCAAAAGGACGCTATTGAATGTTGGCTGGCAGCTTGGGCCGATAATCCCAGTGATGCTTGGGAGTTGAGAAATATTCTAAGAACAGACTTAATCAAAGCATTACAGAAAGAAGGAATTAAGTTTCATAAAATGAATTTTAATCAGATTTTATAGGAATATTAAACTGTGCAAAAGCTGAAAGATATTAATTGGAATCATTTGTATTGTTTTTATGAGGTTGCAAAAGCTCAATCTTTAAAAAAAGGTGCTCAAGCGGTGGGTATTGCTTCTTCTACGTTGAGTGAGCAATTAAAGCGTTTAGAAGAAAAGTTTGAAAAGAAACTTTTTATCAGAAGCTCCAAAGGCTTAACATTAACGACAGAAGGCGCTCAATTATTTGAAAGAAGCAAGGTTATTTTTGAAGAGGGAAGTAGACTTTTAGAGCATTTTTCTGAAAACACCGTTGGTGGTTATCCCGTTACAATTGGAATTGAAGAAACGATAACATATGATCTTGCAACGGAGTTTGCCTCTCAATATTGGGACCTTTATACAGAATATGGAACTGTTAATACGGTTCGACAAACAGAACACGAGTCCCTTATTGATAATCTTTTACGTGGAAATATTGACTGGGGAATTTCTTTGAAACCACCTAAAAGAAAAACGCTAGCCTATGCAGAAATTGGTTCATTTGAAGTTGTTTTTTGTTGTTCAAAGGAATTATACGATAAGTTTATTGACGCTAAAGACATATTAGTTAATATTCCTTTTGCTGAAAGTAGTTGGGATAAAAATCTTAATCGTGCCATTTATCAATATTTGCGAAGAAATGGTATTGTACCAAAAGAAAAAATTTGTAGTGATCACATAGGTTTTGTTAAAAAATTATGCGAACGAGGCCGATGCGTAACTTTTATTGCAAATAATCCTTTAGATAATTATCCGGGACTAAAAACATTTCAGTTAGATGGACCGCTAAAAATTTCACTCTATGCGATATGGAAAAAAAGTGACGAAGGCTTAGTTTCAGTAAGAAAGCTTAGAGAGCTAATTGAATCGAAGCTTTCCCATCTTCCTTCACGTTATACGGATGTCGATTTACAGATTGAAGTCTCTGATGTTTCAGATGATCTTTTAAAGAGATGAAATCATCTCGTAGAGGTCTGAAACCATAAATGGCTTTTTTAAAAAATAGCAGCCTTCTTCAAGCTGCCCATTTTCACTAATTTCTGATTGAGAATAGCCAGATATAAATAAGCATTTTAAATTATGATGGGTTTGTAGAGATTGATTAAAAAGCTCTTTCCCAGTCATCTTAGGCATTTGAAAATCTGTAATAAGTAAGTCTGGCTTTTCCTCACGAATGGCCTCTAGAGCTTCTAGGGGACTACCAAAAATTTTGCATTGATAACCTTGAATTTGTAAGAATTCTTGTAGGAGCTCCCTAATGTCATCTTCATCATCAACAATATAGATAGTTTTTATTTGAGTTGATGATGTTGGCTTGGGCTGAGCTTTATGATGTTTTTGAATAGGTATGTAGAGTGTAATTAATTTGTTGTGAAATAAGTCATGATCAATATAACCTTTATGTTGTTCAATAACTCCTTTGAAAAGCAAGCGGTTAAAGTTGACAAGCTTTTGGTCTTTTGATTGCTCTAAAGGCTGTAATAAATTTAAGCTTATTTTTAAAAAATTTTCTGCATGATTATTACTTTGAAGTAATTGATTGGGAGCTTCAGTGAATTGAATCTTTTGTATAGTTAATTGTGGGGACGTTTCAGGCCCATTAATATGATGACATGAAATCAAAGCTTCAAAGGCACTTGTCATTAAACTTTCATCAGCGTAGGCCATATAGTTATCACTATGGTTCAAAACGGGATAATTGTATTTATACAAAACCTTATTGAGAATTTTTGTTATTGATATTTCTTTTAGCCTCAACTCTTGTTGTTTTGATATGGACAAGAGCTGATCAGATATGGAGCCCATTTCTGTAATTGTATTAAAAAGTTTTGCTTCAATCTCATCACTTAATTTTGTTTTTGACTGTGAAAGATGCTTTGTAATGAGATGGTAAATAATTTGCAAATAATTATTAAATCTGTGTGAAGCCTCACTTGATATATCTTTTAAAAGAGTTATTTCATCTTCATAGCGTTTTATGGAATCTGACTTATGTCTTGTTAGGGAGAAAAAAACTTTTTTCCCCAATTGGTCGTAATCAATTTGGTCTTTATATAAAAAATCACTAAAGCCATAGGAGCTTGCCTTCTCATAAAGGGTGAAATCTTCCATTCCAGAAATAACAATAATGGGGTAAGTTTGAGTGAATGGCGCTAAACGACTCAGAGTTGTTGTAGCGCTTGTATCATTGAGGTTGAGGTCACATAGTATTAAATCATAGTTTTCTTTATCTAACTTATTCTGCAATAATGACAACTCAGAAATATGATCAATTTGGAAGTCAAAATTTTGATCTTTTTTTAGCTTTTCATTAATGAGGATTATATCAGCTTCATCGTCTTCAATAAGCAGGAGGTTAATCTTACTTGTTAATTCGTTCATAGGTTTCCATTCGTATAATTTATCACTCTCTTATATTAAATAGAAAAATTGCACAGAGATCAATAAAAAAGACTAAAGAGTTCATGATGTTGAAATAAAAAATTTAGATTTAAAAGATATTAAGACTGCTTTAATTTCTTGCTTAAGTTTTATTTAGTTTTTTGCCTTTTAAATTCAATTTGAAAACAAGTCCCTTTTTGATTTTTATTTTGCTGTAATAAAATATTTGCTTCAAGTTTTTGTAGTGATTTTTTGACTATATTTAACCCGAGTCCTAGGCCTGAGGAATTCTCTGATTTAATAAAAGCATTAAATATTTTCTTTTCAATACTTTTAGAAACACCTCTTCCATTATCACAAAAATTGATTACAAGATTTTCACCATTGGAAATTGCTTCAATTAATATTGTTAATTTTTCTTGTCCCTTAAATTTAAGACTATTTTCAAGCAAGTTTTGAAAAATAAGATCTAATAAGTCTTTATCAGTATAAAGATAAAGGTCTTCTTGCATTTCTAAGCTGTATTGAAAGTCATTGTTGACTATATCTTTACTCAATAAATCTTCAAAATATTGGTGTAAATTAATATTTTCGAGATTAAGCTTCATTTGAGAGACAGAGGCTATTTTTAACATTCCACTAATCATATGTTGAATTTTGTTTGTATTATCACTAATAATCTGCATGTATTTTTCTTCTTTTTCATTGAGCTTATTTTGGGTGAGTTCTGCTTTGAGAAGTTCGATGAAATTTGTAATATGCCTGATTGGTGCTCTTAAATCGTGTGAGACTAAGAAAACATATTCTTCGAGTTGTTGGTTCGTTAAGATGAGTTGTTGTTGGGTCTTCGCAAAATCAGTTATATCGTGTGCGGCAACAATAATTCCTAAAATATGATGAGGATTATTTTTGTCATAGTGTTGAGTATAATAAACATCTAGTTTTTTATGTCCTTTAAGTGGAAAATTTATATCAACCTGAAAATGAACTTCATGCCCTGAGAGGGCGTTCGCGACATGCTGTTTAATCCCTTCTAAGGATTCAGAAGGGATTAATTCGGAGAAATGTTTTCCTATAATTTCTTCAGTTTCAATTCCCCAGTAGGTTTGGTAGGCCTGGTTTACATACTGATAAAATCCCCTATAGTCTATGTAGGATAATAATGAGGGAAGGGAAGAGGTCGCTGTTTTAATGATTTGATTTTGGATTTCTATTTGCTCTTTGATGTGTTCTTTTTGTTTGCTTTCTTTTAAAAAATTTGAGGACTGCGCTTTGGCCATGTCTAATGAATCTTTATTAAGGTTATCTTTAAAAAGAGAAGAGAAGCGTTTAGTAAGTAGAATAAAACTTAAGAGGATTATGCCTGCAGATAACAGCTTAATAACTCCTGCAAAGGAAGAAAAAAAGAGTGAGGGCATGTAAATAAGTACACCATAATTGATAGTTTGTAATAAACAAAATGAACAGATGAGAAGGCTTAACTTAGAAAATGATGATTTTTTTTTATAAAAATAAAAACATAGAAAACTGGCACAAAGATAGCCGATAAAAATGATTATATCCGGTATCAGATGAAAATAGAAAAAGCTCATCTCTGATTGTCCCGCAGCATGGGGAAGAGATTCTTTTATATTGAAAACTTTCATAAGCTGTCCTATGATGAGAGGAATAAATATTCTTGTTATAATAAAATTTAACCAGTGAGAATACAAATGAATTTTCTTTTAATTGAAGATGATAGTTCAGATTCACTTTATATAAAGGAGATTTTACATGAACATCAGGTTGATATTCAAAATAAAATTCCAAGTTTAGATTTAAATTTACAGGCTTATGATTTTATTATTTCTGATTATTTTATTCATGGAGAACCTGTTACTGATTTTCTTATTTCGATTCAAAAACATAATAAAATTGTCCCTCCAGTTATTATCGCTTCAGGAAAGTTAGATGATGTTGATTTAACAAAAATACCTATTGAGATGAATGCTCTTGTGCTTTCAAAAAATGACAACTTTAAAGAGTTTTTATTTTATTATATAGAGCTTATCCGTAGCGATCGCTATATTGCTGATAAGAAAGTTGATTATAAAACAATTTTTTATCAACTTGTTCACGATCTAAGAAATGATTTGAATTTAGCTTATCAGTATCAGTTTCTTGAAAGCTCCTTTGAGTCAATGGAATCTGAACTTGAGTATTTAAGGATGGTTAAGGACTCAGGTGTCCAAGCTTATCAAAAGATTCTGCATTTAGGTAAATTTATTTCTCAGGAAAAAATTGAATTTGACTCTCTTGCTGAAGTTGTAGAGAAAATCTTTGAACTTCCAACGTTTAAAAAGAGAAAAGATCAGATAAAACTAAGAGGTCAAACCGATAAAAAAATTGAATTTATACCGGCTTACTTTTTGAATGTGTTATTAAAAAACTTTATTGAAAATTCTTTTAAATATGCAAACTTTTCTGACGCCGTTGAGGTAGAGTTAAAAGTGAATTTTTCGACAACGGGTATGCGCTTGGAAGTTATTGATAATGGCTCAGGTATGACTGATGAAGAAAAAATGCAACTTTTTTATAAAAAATCTTCTTCAAAAACTGATGGATTAGGTATGGGACTCGTTATTATTAATAGAATTGTTTCAATGTTTGATGGGAATATTAAAGTTGTAACTAAGCCTAATGTAGGAACTTCTATTATTTTAGAGTTTTAGTTTTTTCTTACACAACTATTATTCTAATCTAAATCTACTAGTAAGTATTTTGTAAAGTTGTTATAATTGACTTAATAGATATATTTTCTTGAGGAGTCAAAAGTATGAGTTTAAAGGTTGTTTTTTTTATATTGTTTTTTGGACAAATATCTTTTAGTGCTTATGCAAACAGTTTTGAACAATGGAAAAAAGACTACGCTAAAAGAGCGGCCAAAAGAGGCTTACCCCAAAAGTTCGTTTTAGACACATTAAAAGAAATTACTTATGATAAAAAAGCTGTTGAAAAGGATAATAATCAAGTTCTTTTAAGTAAGAAAAAAGACTATCAAGACTTTATTAAAAGATGGTTAAGAGATGACAATAAACGAATTAAATTAGGTCGAGAAAAACTAAAAAAACATCATGCTCTTTTGTCTAAAATTGAACAAGACTTTGGCGTAGATAAAGAAGTTATAGTTTCATTATGGGGAGTGGAAACTTTGTATGGGGAAATAACTGGAGACTATAATGTTGTAAGGTCATTGGCGAGTTTATCTTTTGACGGGCGGCGAAGGAAGTTTTACGAAACTCAGTTAAATGCAGCTCTTAGACTTGTACGTGCTGGGCATGTATCAGTTAAGGATCTAAAGGGAAGTTGGGCAGGCGCCACAGGTCAATGCCAGTTTATGCCCTCTAATATAAATGCTTATGCCGTTGACTATGATAAAGATGGGAAAAAAGATATTTGGCATACTCATGCAGATATTTTTGCTTCCATTGCAAATCTTTTAAAAAAAGCTGGCTGGAAAAAAGATAAAAGTGTGGGCTCCTTAGTTAAGAATACAAAAGGGATTGATCTTGATGCAAAAAAATATCTTACTCAAGACCAATACCGACGGTTGGGTTTTAAAAATTTAGATGGAACTCAAATAAAAAATGAAAACTGGGTAAGAAGACGACCAGCAGAAATACCTTTAAAGAATTCCCCTTTAATATTGAGAGGGAGTAATTATAAACCTTTACTGCGTTGGAATAATTCTAGTTTATTTGCCGCTTTTAATATTTTGATGATTGATGGGATTTCAAAAAAGCAATAGCGATTATGTTCCACAAAAAGTTCTCGTGATTTCTTGCCCCTTTTTGGGGGGAGTCAGATATTTTGAATCGATATTTTTTTCTTCAAATGGGTTTTGAATCAGCTCATACAGTTTTTCATATTCTTCTAAGTTATTTTGATAAGCTTGTGCTAGAGCATTTTCAACGATATGGTTTCGCGGTATAATTTGGGGATTTATTTTTTTTAATTTTGATTGGGTCTTTGCCATTGAAAGGTTTTGTTCTTGCAGAATATGACTCCAGTTATCCATTAAGGCGCCTAATTGAGCTGGTCGCTTTTCGGGAAAACTTAGAGATCTAAAAGTATTTGTAAAGTCTAAATGTTCATGTTCCATAACTTGCATAAAATTTTTTATAAATTGCTTTGATTCTGAATTACTTTTTTCAAAACCAAACTTTTGATGCAATATCATTTCCCATTCTTTGTCATAAATTTTAAATAATTCTTCAAGCAACTTTTCTAGGATTTGAATACTTTTATTTTCATTTGGATGAAGAACTTTAATAAAGCAACTTGCAAAACGAGTTAAATTCCATTTGGCAATTTCAATTTGTTGATTGTAAGCATAACGGCCATACCTATCAATTGAACTATAAGTTTGGGACGCTTTATATTGATCCATAAAGGCACATGGTCCATAATCGAGGGTTTCTCCAGTAAGTAAAAAATTATCAGTATTCATTACCCCATGAATGAAGCCAACTCCCATCCACTTTGCGACCATAAAGGCTTGCTTTTTTGCAACCTCTTGAATTAAACTTATGATGACATCAGTTTCATTTTTTATATAAGGAAAATGTCTTTTTACTGTATAGCGAGTTAATTCTTCTAAGAGATGAGGCTTAGCTAATGCTGCTGCATATTCAAATGTACCAATTCTTATGTGACTTTTTGCCACTCGAATAACGAAGCCACCTGGTTCTTGCTGATTTCGATGGACGGTTTCACCTGTTTCATAAACCGCAAGGCCATGAGTTGTGGGAATTTTTAATTGAGAGATAGCTTTGGAAATTAAATATTCTCTAAGCGCAGGTGCCAAGGGGGACTTCCCATCTGTTCCATATCTTGAATAATTTGTAGGACCTATTCCTTTTATTTGTAAGTCATAAAGATTGTTTTCTTTATCAAGAATCTCTCCAATGAGTATCGCTCTACCATCACCTAACAGAGGAACAAAGTTTCCAAATTGATGACCTGCATAGGCAAGAGAGAGGTATGTGGCTTGAGGGTGTTTTTTTCTCCCCGATAAGAGGTCATCAAGATTAAAATTTTGGGTTGGGCCATTATTTTGGGTGAGTTTTTCGTAGAGGTCTTGATTTAAAAAAAGTCTTTTAGCCTTTAAAAAAGCAGGAGTTTCTTCTCTAGAGTAAAACTGTGAAGGAAGATTTTCGTAAGTCGATTTAAAGACAAAATTTGTTTGTTGCATTTACACTCCAAGAAAGGGCATGAGCTTTTTAGACTATTCCAATTGACCTTTTTTTTAGCATTTTTTTTGATCATGGGCCATGGTATTTGATAATTTTCTTTGCCACATTATTAAATGATAAATATGCTTAAAGTCTAGATTTTGTGTAGTTTCTCTGCTTCTTTTAATCAAAAATTCATTTATAATAAGAAGTATGAAATACTTGGTCTTGTTTATATTTCTTGTGACGGGATGCTCTATGAAAAGAGATTTTAAAACTGTTGAATATGTAGATTTGCAGCAGTTTATTGCTAAGTGGTATGTGATTGGTGGAAGATTTACGTTCTTTGAAAAAAATGCTCATAATCCAGTAGAGGAGTATACGTGGGCGGAAAATAAAGAATATATTAAAGTTAATTTTTATTTTAATGAAGGAAGCTTTAATGGGAAGTTAAAAACTTTGGGGCAAAAGGCGTGGATAGAGAATACAAAAACAAATGCCCATTGGAAAATTCAACCTTTTTGGCCGTTAAAATTTAACTATATTGTAATCGATTTGGCCGAAGATTATTCTTGGTGTGTTGTTGGTGTTCCTGGAGAGACCTACGTTTGGATAATGAGCAAGAGTTGGGATATGTCAGATGAGCAATTTGAAAAAATATTACAACGCTTAGATAAAATTGGTTTTTCCACAAAAAATATTAAAAGAGCGCCTCAACGATGGGAGTAAAATATTATTCATCTGCCGAAATTGAACAATTAGAAGAGTTTTATCGCAGACGGCTGATTAATTCTTTAACTGGTTATAAAAACCCTTTTCTTGTCGGTACAATTAGTAAAACAAAGAATGAAAATCTGGCAATTTTTTCTTCAGTTTTTCATCTTGGAGCGAATCCTGCTTTATTGGGAATGGTGTGTAGGCCTCATACTGTGCGAAGAGATACTTTGGAAAATATTTTGGAAACCAAAAAATATACTCTAAATCTGGTCGAAGAAACATTTTATAAAGAAGCCCATCAGACGAGTGCAAGATACAAAGCTGATGAGTCAGAGTTTGCGGCAACGGGTTTAAATCCGGAATATAAAGAAAACTTTCTTGCTCCATATGTCGCTGAAAGTTCTGTTCAAATTGGAATGACATTCTTAGAGTCTCTTCAAATAAACTATAACCAAACTCAGATTATTATTGGAAAAGTCGAGAGTCTTTTTATCAATGAGAGCCTTCTTGCTGCTGATGGACATATTGCTTTTGAAAACTCTAATGCTGTTTGTGTTTCTGACCTAGATACTTATTATTCTCCTAAAAGAATTTCTCGGCTATCTTATGCAAAGCCGAACAAGAAGCTTTAAAACTGACTTAATAGCAGCTTCTGTCTGTGAGTTTGAGTTTTCTCTTTTATCCCCAGTGTCGTGGGGCGTTTTTATTTTTTCCAAATAACTGAATATAAATCATGTCTTCTATCGAGCAAGTTTCTAACGGCACCTTGGGCCCTTGCAGTGAGAAGACTATCTACTCTGAGATCAGCAATGGCCACCATTTCGACATTAGGCGTGGTATCTGCAGCAACACCATCATTGGCAAAAGAAAAATCACATGGTGTTAATATACAACTTTGGGCATATTGGATATCTAAATTACTCACTCGCGGTAAGTTTCCAACATTACCGGCCATTGTAACATAAATTTGATTTTCTATTGCTCTGGCCTGACAACAGTATTTTACACGGCAAAAGGCTTGTCTGTTGTCAGTTAGAAAAGGAACGAAAAGAAATTGCATTCCTTGATTGACTAAATGTCTTGTGAGTTCAGGAAACTCAGAATCATAACAAACTAAAACACCAATAGGACCACAATCAGTATTGATAACTTTGGCCTCATTTCCTCCTTCTATTTTCCACCAATATTTTTCGTCAGGAGTAGGATGAATTTTTGCTTGTTCATGTATTGTGCCATCTCTGAGACAAATATAAGAAATATTATAAACTTTATGATCAATTTTAGTTGGATGTGAGCCAGCAATAATATTGACATTATACTTTATGGCCAAGTCACGAAAAAGATCTTTAATAGCTTCTGTATAAGTTGTCATTTGGTCAATTGCTTGAGATGGAGGAATTTCTTCATTATGAATTGACAGCAATTGCATGGTAAATAGTTCAGGAAAGAGGAGGAAATCAGCTCTGTAATCTCCAGCGACATCCACGTAATATTCAACAATTTGACAGAACTCATCAAAGCTTTTGATGGGGCGAAGTTGGTATTGAACACTTACAACTCTAACGGAGTTAGGTTTTAGTGGTTTATTTCCCTCTGTAGATACAGCTTTGTATTGAGGATTGTCCCACTTTAGGTGGACGGCGTATTTGAGACTGGCCTTGTCTTCTGGTAAATAATCTTTAAGAATGCCTATAACTTCAAAACCATTTCGGATATGAAAGCCAAGAATAGCATCTTTTATTTTTTTATTTCTTACCTGTTCAATATAGTTTTCAATAGTCCCAACTTGCTTCTTTTTTTTGGAAAAATTGGGGACTCTACCACCAAAAACGATACCTTTTAAATGTTTAAACTCAACCAATCTTTTTCTGGCGGTATAAATTCTATGTCCAATTCTTTTTCCTCTTATATCAGGGTCAACGCAAGTTTCGTAACCGTAAAGATATTCACCATTAGGGTTATGGGTAGAGGCATACCCATTGGCGGTAATTTGAGACCATGTATGAGGAGCTAGAGCTTTGTCTTCAGAAATAATCAAACTTGCAGAGTAGGCAATTATTTTCTCATTAAGAGTTACGACAAAACACCCTTCTTGAAAATTTGTGATTTGACCTAGAATAGCATCTTTTTTGTATGTACCCATTTCTTGATACACCTTTAACACAAGGTCAATAATACCATCAATATCAGCTACAGTTGCATTTCTAATATTGAGAACTTCATTTTTATTTCTTGATTTTTTCATATCGTTACCTTTTTAATAGTTTAAACGATTCTAAATTGTTTTAAAGACTTTTCTCTTCAAAAGTTAAATGTTTTGTGCAGCAAATGATAATTGTTCTATAAAAAAAAATTCGTTATAATTTAAAAGTGAGAAGTTTGTTTGCTTATCTATTTATTTCCCTATTGACTTATAGCTGTTCTTTTAAGTCGGTTATTGTCCCTAATTTAGATTATATCTTAGCTGATAGGATTGGAGATGAACTTGACTTATATTATTCACAAGAAAAACAAGTCAAAAAAGAAATAAAACAATTGTTTATATCCCATAAGGATAAAATAAAACAATTGAGACTAATTGTGGAAAAAGTGTCAGTTGAGAAAACTCGTTTGAGTGAGGTCTATAAATCTTTTGAAAAAGTTTATATTGAGCTAGGTACCCCCATAAATAAGCTATTGGCCCGGTACGTTGTAAAGTTGGATCGGGACCAACGGAAAAACTTTTATGAGAATCTTCGTAAAAAAAATGAAAAAATTAGGGAGCGCTTAAAAAAAAATAATCCGCAACGGTATTTTGAACGTTTTGAATTTTTTTTTGGAGATTTAAATAAAGATCAAAAACAAATATTAATTTCAAATGAAGCTTCTTATAAGACTTTAAGTAAAGAAAGATTGTTAAAGAGAGGAAAAATTCAATCAAATATGAAAAAAGTTTTAAGGGATAAGACCAAAAACAATAAACTTAAAATTAAAGAAATTGAAAAGCTTTTTAATTTAAGTCTCCATTTTAAAATGACTGAAGCTCGTAAAAAAACACTGAGTTCAATTGAAAAATTATTACAAAGTTTAACTCAAAAACAGAAAGATCATTTTAGACTTAAAAAGGATGAAATTCTAAGTTGGTTTGATGAATTTTTTGAGTATTATAAGAATTGATGAAACATGACTTATATAAACGACCCATTTTATTTTTTGATGGCCCCTGTGGTCTTTGTCAAAATTCGGTTAAGTTCCTTTTAAAGCATATGAAGAAAAACACTCTTTATTTTTCTCCTCTAACAGGGCAAACGGCTAAAGATTTAAATTTAGCTGGACAGATGCCTTTAGGTTATTCCTATGGAGAAACGGTTGTCTTTTACGCTAAAACTCAGATCTATATAAAATCAGAGGCCCTTATTGAAGCCTTAAAATACATGAAAGCTCCTTATTGTTATTTAGGCTTTTTATTAAAAATCTTTCCTCAAAAAATACGCGACTTTTTTTATTTTCAGATTGCCCGCAGAAGGAATATGTTTTTTTCAAATAATATGTGTTTTATTCCTAGACAGAGCGAAAAGAAACATTTTTTACCCTAATTGAGCTAAATCTTGCAGTGATGTGATACACTAAGTTCATGAGTGGAAAATTTATTCAGATTTTGTCAGATGGGACATCTCGTTCAATAGAAATTGATTTTTCTTTTAATGGGTATAATGAAAAAAAAGCACGAAAAAAAGTTGCTCTATGTATCAGGAACAAACTTGACTTTATAGACTCCTATTTTTCAGTTTTAAGGCAAGGAAATATCCCCATTGTTTTAAATGCAAATCTTACACAAAAAAAATGTATTGAAGTTGCGACCAAACTTGAAGCTCATTTTCTATGGATAGGTCAGGATAAAATTTCTTTAAAGTACGATGATGATTTTATTTCAACTCTGGGGCATATTCTTTGTACCAGTGGAACGACTTCTCTTGAGAATAGACCAAAATCCTATTTTTTTTCTCTTAGAAAGCCTGTAGAAAACTCTATAGCTCATCAGGAATCTTTGAGTGATTTGACCGCTAAAAGAGTTCTTTTTCCTCTTTCTTTATATCATAGTTTTGGTGTTGTCGTAGGTCTGTGGTCGACAGTTGTTAAAAACTTAGAAACTTTTTTTTATGAAAATGAGTTTACACCAAAACAGATTTTTGACACACTTAGAAAGGAGCAAATTGAAATTCTTTATCTCACTCCAAGTTTAGCAAGGCAATTGATAAAATTTTCTAAAAGATATAAAAAGAAGATTGTCGCTCCTCGTATTGTTAGTGTTGGCTCTTCACTATTTAAGTCTCACGAAATGGCAAGCTTACAAAAAATTTTTACGAACTCTAGGTTGTTTTATACCTATGGACTGACTGAGATGGGGCCAAGAGTTTCAACATATTTGTATCAAGACTCACATCAAGAAGAATTACTTCCTTTAGGAATTTTTTTAGCAAAAACAGAGTATAAAATAAACAAAACACTATATATAAAATCTGAATATTGCGCTGATGAATTTGAAAATACTTTTTTTAACACTCATGACTTTGTTTTAAATTATAATAATGATCTCTATATTCAAGGGCGTGACGATGATGTTATTATCTCTCAGGGAATTAACATATTTGCTCATGAGGTTGAAGCCTTAGTTCGAGGCTATGATGATGTTGAGGACTGCGCTTTAGTCGCAGAAAATTCGACTTTGTTTGGCCAGATTCCAGTCCTCTTTATTCAGGGAAAGATCCAGAAAGAGCTTTTAATTCGCTTTTTAGAAGAGGACCTTCCTTTAACCCATCTTCCTAAAAAAGTTCTATACATAGCCTCCCTTCCAAAAACTGAGCTTGGAAAAATTAAAAAAAAGGTATTGATTCAATTAGCGTCAGAAAATATAGGTGGCTAAGTACTTAAAAATAAAGCTCTTTTTAGGTATATAAAACCTACAGGGTGGGCAATGAATAATTACGAAATGTTTTAAGTCGTTTAAAATAGGTTTATGGCCATAGTCAAAAATTTATCGCAACAGCAGTTAAGATTATATTTGCTTGAAAAAAACAGCAAGTTTCAATCTTCTTTAACGATACCGATGATTTATAAAATTCATGGCGATGTCGACACAGGCATTTTAATCTCGGTTATTCAGAAAATACTTGAAAAACATGAAGTTTTTAAGACCACATTAATTTATGATAAAGGCATTCCTAAGTTTAAAATAAATAAAAATTTAAAATTTGATCTTCCTATTTTGAGTGAAAGAGAAGAAAACTTAACTAAAAAGTTTAATGAATTAGCTAAACAAAAAATTTCGATTGACTCTGAGTGTTTATGGAAAATTATCCTTGGTGTTGATAAAGAAAAACAACAGACATGGATTTTTATGCATGTTCATCATGCCATTTGGGATGGTCGCTCAGGTTATCTTTTTATGCAAAATTTAATCAAGGCTTATACTTTGGTTAAAAAAGAAGGAAAGATATTAGATGATTTTTTTACAGAAAGTTATTTGATGAATCATGATGATTTGGTAAAACCTTTGACTGATGAAAATACATCTTATTTGAGTCAAGTCGCTCAGGCAATTAATGAAATAGAGTTACCGCAAGAAGGAGGAGATAAAACATTGTCTCCAAATCTTAGTGGAATGACAGAGTTTTCGATAGAAAAAAAACTGCATGAACAAATTGAGCAGTTTTGTGAAGAATACCAGTTAAGTCCTTTTCATTTTTTTGTTATGAGTTATGCTATTTTTCTTGCTGGGCTTGGACAAAAATCTCAGGTTAATATTTTTTATCCTAATCATGGCAGACGCTCTAAGAGTGCCCTTAGAAGCCTTGGTTTTTTTGTAAATACCTCATGTTTGAATTTAAATATTAAGATGAAGGAGAATTTGGTATCACATATAGCTTTTTTTAAGGAAAGCTTTGAAAAATCAAAGCAGCTGAGTAAAATATCTTTTACCCAGGTTTATAAAGAGTTATGTCGATTAAAAAAAACTAACAACTTAGATTTGAATCCCCATTATTGTCTCTATCAGGACTATTCTCAGACTCAATTAGGCAATGAAAGTTTAAGCTATGAAAGAGTTCATATGAATCCTGGGTATGTCGAAGGAGAGTTAGACTTATGGATTACCAAGTATAAAGAAAAAATATTGGGAGGCTTTCATTATTCGTTAAAAAAGTTCTCACCTGATGTTTTACTGAGATTTCAGAATCAATATTTAGACTTAATTCAGTCAATTATTGCTAACCCCTATGAAGCACTAGAGAGTTTTTTTTATAAGACAGATGTTTTAAATGGTCCAAGTTTTGAAAGAACAAATAATCATGAGTTCTTGTCTTGTTTGTATGAACATGCACGCTCTCGGCCAGGTTCTATGGCCATAGATAGTTTAGATCAAAATATGACATTTGAACAATTAAACAAGTCTTCCAATCAAATTGCAAATTATTTTTTAAGTTTGAATCTGCCTCGAAATTCCTTAGTTTCTTTATGCTTAAATCGTACCGTCGATATGATTTGTCTGATGCTCGGTCTTTATAAGGCCGGTTATGCTTTTTTACCTATCGATCCATTTTTACCTTTAAAAAGACGAGAGTATATTTTAAATCATGCTAAAGTTGCTTTAAATATTGAAGAAGAAAAATTGGATGAGGTTAAAGCTAAAGCTTCTCTTTTTTCTTCTAAGAATATAAATCAGAAAAATTCTGAGAACTCATTGGCGTATGTACTCTATACATCAGGCTCTACTGGACGACCAAAAGGAGTTATGATTTCAAGAGATTCATTTGAAAATTTTTTACGATCAATGCAATTACTATTAAAAACCTCTTCAGATCATCATTTTATAGCGTTAACAACTTTTTCTTTTGATATTTCTTTGTTAGAAATTTTTCTTCCCTTGATGTCGGGGAGCAAGTTTTATTTGTGCACACATAATCAAGCAAAAAATCCGTATGAAATTAAAAAAATTTTAGAAAAGAAGAATATTAATATTATGCAAGCGACACCAGCGACATGGAGTATGCTAATACGTTCTGGTTGGCAAGGAAATAGCAAACTTGTTTCTTTGTCAGGTGGAGAGAGCCTTTCATTGGAACTGGCCCATAAGCTTCTCGATCTTACTCAACAAGTATGGAATATGTATGGCCCAACAGAGACAACAATTTGGTCTAGCGCAAAAAGAATTGTTGCTCCGCTAACAGAAGTTTCCATTGGAAAGCCCATACATAATACAAAAATATATATATTAGATAATGATTTGAATCAAGTTGTCAGAGGTGGTGTCGGGGAAATTGCTATCGCAGGAAAGGGAGTTTCTTTAGGATATTTAAATGACTCAGCTCAGACCAAAAATCGGTTTATTAAATATCAAAAGACTGAGGAACAATTGTATCTTACAGGTGATCTTGGAAGAATTAATTTAGCGGGTGATATTATCTGTCTTGGTCGAAAAGATCGTCAGGTAAAAATCAGAGGTCACAGAGTTGAACTCAGTGAAATTGAGTTTCAGGCTAAACAAATACTTCATCAAACTCAGACAGTTGCAACGATTAAAAAGCATCAGCACAAAGATATTTTATGTCTTTATTATGTGATCTCAGAAGAGACAAAAAAAATAAGTGTTGAAAAGATAAGAAAACGCTTAAGTGAGAGTTTAGCCTATTATATGATTCCACAAGTTATTATTGCGCTTGAAAAAATCCCCCTTAATCCTAGTGGTAAAGTCGATTATGAAAATCTACCTGAATTCAATGTGGCCCACAAAAAAGGGACTTCTCCTGTAAGTTATATAGAAAAAATGATTGCTTCTATTTGGAAGGAAAAATTAAACTTGAGTGAAGTTTATTGTGAAGATAATTTTTTTTCTCTAGGAGGAAATAGTCTTATCGCAGTTGATGTTTTTCAAAGTCTATCAGACAAACTTAAGATAAATATTGAATTATCTTTATTATTAACAGCAGAAAGTCTTTCTGAACTAGCAATAAAAATTGAATCTAAGCAGCAAAATAATCAAAAAAAAATCTCAAATATTGTTACGATTAATGAGAAAGACCATAAAAAAGTATTTATTTTTTTTCATGCTGTTGGTGGAAATATTTTAAATTATAGACCTTTTTTTGATACTTTAAGACAATTTACAGTTTATGGACTGGAAGCGTCAGTACAGGAGGATAAGTTAAGGTCTCCTACAAGCCTTTCTGAACTCGCCGCTGACTATACTCATCAAATTAGACAATTAAAACTAGAAAATAAGGAACTTTATTTGGTGGGAGGAAGTTTTGGTGGGTTATTGGCTTACGAATGTGCACATAGATTGAAGGAAGTCGATTTTAATGTAAAACAAATAATCATGTTTGATACTGCAGTTCCTGGTCTTGTAAAATCGAAGTTCTTATCACATTTTCCCTTACTTAAAAATCTTAGATTTAGATTTTATTCAAGTTTAATGTTTTTTCATAGGGTGTTGAAAGCAAAAGTTTCTTATGACTTACGTTATACTTACTTAATGTATTTTTTTTATAAAATAGGGCAGGCTTATCGTCCTTGCCCATCTTCTGTTCCTCTTTATCTTTTGAGAGGAAAGTTAGGAAAGTCAGGTAAGTACTCTTTTGAATATTTAGGATGGAATCAGTATTTATCAGAAAGCTTTATTTCTGTTGATTATATTGATGCTAGTCATGATGAATTTATTGAGCATGATTTAGTAGTTAAGAAGTTTTCTGATTGGGTAGGTCAGATAGAATAAGTGACAAGATAATTTGGCATTTATAAGCTAAGAGGTTTGTTTGTTCTTAATGATCTTTGAAAATTGTTAAGATAAAAAAATAGTTAGTTTTTTTATCTTGTAATTTTAGGAAGATAGCAGCTTTAAAGACACCTAAATATTTTCTTAATTTTTTTTCCCATAGGTTTGTCTTATGGTCTATAATAGCATGAGATTAGAAATTTTTTGGTCTTTAAGACTAAAAGTTGTACGTTGGAGGATATTTCTATGACTGAGCATAAATTTGTTCTAATTATTGATGATGATTCAAATTTTTACTCTCGTGTAAATGAAATTTTTTTACAAGAAGACGATTCTAAATATCGAATTATTCATGCTAAGACTAGATCTGAGGCAGTATTTAAAATTTCTAATCAGCGTTTTGATTGCATTATAAGTGAAGCGAGTATTAAGCGCTCAAGTCCAGACATTATTTTTAATGAACTTAAAAAAATGGGCTCGACTAATTATAATACCCCAGTCATTTTGTATTCAGCAGCTATTTCACCCAATTTAATCACTAATTATAAGAAATTGATAAAAGGAGCATTTGTTAAACCAAGCTCAGAGGAAAAGGTTATTGCCAAAGTAAGAAAATTTTTACTTAGGTAATTAATTTATTTATTCTTTGGCCAAAAATTCCGAAAAACTTGTACAGGGAGAACTATGCCAAAGAAACAAGAAAGACAAAGGCTTTCAGTCCTACATTCTTTACATCTATTGGATACATTGCCTGAAGTTGAGGTTGACTATTTCACTCAGTTAGCTTCTTTAATATGTAAAACTCCAATCGCTTTGGTGTCCTTAGTTGATGAAGACCGTCAATGGTTTAAATCAAAAATTGGCCTTGAGGCAACAGAAACTCCCAGAGAGTATGCATTTTGTGACCATGCTATAAAAAATGATGGTCTGTTTATTGTTAAGGATGCATTAAATGATACACGTTTTAAAGATAACCCCTTGGCGACAGATTCGCCCCATGTGATTTTTTATGCAGGGGTTCCGCTTAAATTTGATGGCCATAATGTAGGAACGCTGTGTGTTGTTGATAATAAACCAAGAGACCTAACTGAGGATCAAAAACAGCAACTTCTTTTACTTTCTAAGCAATTAATTTCTTTTATAAACCTTAGACGTAAAGCGTTTGTTCAGAAAAAAATATCAAAAATGCTTTCTTCATTAAATGAATTTAAAATGTCGCCCTCACATGACTTGAGTGAAGATATAAAAAAGATGCTTAAGGCGGGAGTAGAATTGTATAATCTTGAATATGCGATTCAAAGTAAAATTGTTGGAAATGAGTATATTGTTGAAGCGGCTTTATCTCCTCAAGATGAATTAGCGATTGGATCAGTATTTGAACTTGAACAAACCTATTGTGCTGCTGTTGTCCAAAAACAAGAGACCGTTACTTATAAAGAGGTTCGGCTTGAGGAGTCTTTACAGGGACATCCTGTTTATATCAATATGCAATTAGAGTCTTATATAAGTACTCCCATTTGGTTAGATGGCCAACTTTATGGAACTTTAAATTTTTCTTCAAAAAATGTGAAAAAAACAGGTTTTACTGAAGATGAGGTTATGTTTATTGAAATTATGGCAGACCTCATAAGTAAAAAAATTAAGTATAATGAAAAACAAATGCTTTTGTCGTATGTTTATGAAGTTATCAATGAGTCACCAGACCTTATTGCTATTGGTGATATAAAGTCCAAGCAAACATTATATTCAAACAAAGCCTTTGAGAAAATGTTAGGTAAAAAACCAAGTTATTTTCAAATGGATGAATTCTTTACAGCTGAATCAAGAAGAAAAATACAAGAAGAAGGAATTCCTTTTGTAGGAGAGGGAAAAATTTGGAAAGAAGAGGTAGAGTTTATTGATTATAAGCAAAGGATTATTCCTATGCAGCAAACTTTGGTTGGGCATAAGGATGAAAGGGGTCAACTTGTTTATTTGTCAGTCATTCTTCAAGATTTAACGAAACAAAAAGAAATAGAGAAAAATCATAAAAGAGCAAAGGAAGCAGCTTTGATGGCTTCTAAAATGAAAACAGAGTTTCTTGCAAATATGTCCCATGAAATTAGGACCCCTATGAATGGAGTGCTAGGTTTACTTACATTACTTAAGGATACATCTTTAGATAGTGACCAACTAAAGCTTATTAAAACTATAGAATCCTGTGGCGAAAGTCTTTTATCCTTACTCAATGATGTTTTAGATTTAAGCAAAATTGAATCCCAAAAATTAAAACTAGATATTACAGAGTTTGACTTAAAGCAGATTATATCAGATGTGACTGAATTGTTTTCTTTTAGGGCCATTGAAAAAAATATAACTTTAAAAGTGGAGCTCGATAAGGATTTAAGTCGTCGCTATAGAGGTGATCCAACCAGAATTAAACAAATTCTTACTAATTTTATTTCTAATGCTTTAAAATTTACTTACTCTGGTGAAATTGTGGTCAAAGTTTTAAAACATAAATCTAAGTTAAAGAAGTCTATTATTGATATCTCAGTTCAAGATAGTGGAGTCGGCATTAGCAAGGAAAATCAAAAAAAGATTTTTCAAGCCTTTACTCAGGCAGATACTAGTGTGACGCGAAACTTTGGAGGTACTGGACTTGGATTATCTATTAGTAAAAAATTAGCTACTTTAATGCATGGAGAGATTCTTTTGGAAAGTACCGAAGGAATGGGTTCAACTTTTACCTTTCGAGTTCCCTTAAAAGAGTCTCATACACAATCTTTAGAAAATAATAATTTAGACTTAGTTATTGATAAAGAGTTTGCTAAGAATAATCCTCAAAAAATATTGATTGTAGAAGATAATCTGTTGAATCAGAAATTAGCAAAAAAGTTTTTAGCGAAGTTAGGCTATGAAGCTGATTTAGCCAATAGTGGAGTCGAGGCGTTAGAGATGACTCGTAAAACTGATTACACAGTTATTTTTATGGATATGCAAATGCCCCATATGGATGGTCTTGAGACGACAAAAAGAATTAAAGAAGAAATACAGTCTGAGGCAAAAATTATTGCAATGACTGCAAATGTTTACGAGGAGAATAAGCAGAAATGCTTTAAGGCAGGTATGGTTGGATTTGTGACCAAACCATTTAAACCCAAAGACTTTGCTGAGGCCCTTTTATCTGTCGAAGAGCTAGGTCCTAAGAAAGATATAGCTTAATTTTCACTGTCATCTTCAAGATTATGATACACTTGTACAACATCTTCATCATCTTCTAATAAATCAATAAGCTTTTCAACCTGAGTAAGGACTTCAGGATCTAGTTCATTTAAAGATTTAAAAGTGGTCGGGATACGTTGTAAGCTTGCTTCTTCAGGAGTGATATTCATTTCTTGCAATTTATTTTGAATGGAGCCAAAGACTTCCATGGGCCCAATAACTTCAAACATATTGTCTTCTAATTCAATATCTTCGGCTCCAGCGTCTATCATTTCAAGAGTAAAATCATCTTCGTCTAAATCATTTTGGGCAATCGTAAAGACAGCCTTTCTATCAAAGATAAATTGGAGAGCACCATCTTTGCCAAGTGAGCCTCCACATTTATTAAAATAGCTTCTAACATTGGCAACTGTTCTGGTGACGTTGTTGGTCGATGTTTCTACAAAAATAGCCACACCGTTTGGCCCATATCCTTCATAAGTTACATCTTGGTAACCTTCTGAGTCGCCACCTAGTCCTCTTTTTATAGCACGGTCAATATTGTCCTTAGGTACATTAAATTTCTTACACCTTTCTAGAGCAATTTTGAGTAAGAAGTTTGTTTCTGGGTCTCCACCACCACTTTTAACAGCACCGGCTACATCGTGTAATGCTTTGGTAAAAATTTGGCTTTTTGCCTTATCCGCAGCACCCTTTTTTGCTGCAATTTTTGCAGATTTTCGTCCCATTTTTTATTCCTTATTTTGTATGTCAAAAATTTATCAAAAAAATATCAAAAAAGCTTTTTGCTTTGTGTAAGAGAAAAACTAACTTAAATCAGCTTTTTCTCTAGGTTATCTTATAGGCAAGACGGTATAAATGAGAGACTTTACTTGCCTAATAAGCAAGGAGAGAGTTTGAAGCCATTATATCTATTTATTTGTTTTATCATTTCTTTCTCAGCAGCAGCGCTTAATCAAGAGCATAAAGAACAGATGTTACAAGACTTTTTTAGCAATCCTAATACCTTTTATCATCAAGGAGTTGAAAAAGAAAAACCACTAAGACGTGGACATTTTAGTATTGAAAAAATGCTTTTGAAGCATCATTTCTCTACGAAATCGCGTCCCAGTTATAATGATCAGGTAGAAGATTTATTGCCAAGGGCAATTATAGAAAAGAATCTTCTTAAAATTGATCAATTAGGATTGACACAAGGAGAAGTGGAAAGAAAACCTTGGTCAGATGATTATTGGCCTATTTATAGGGGGATTTTAGGGGCAAGATATTCAGATGATGATTTTTATTATTTAGAAGGTTGGAAGGAGAGTTTTGATTATATTAAAGCAAATCCGGCCAAAGACATTTTTAAACAGGAAACATCCCATCACCTTTTATCTCCTTCTGAAAAATATGATTTACTTTTAGGGAAAAAAAACTTCTCACTTACAAAAAATATGTGGGAACAGGGAAGCAGGTATTATTATAGCTCCCCAGATGGAATTGTTGCCGCTTGGATGGGGATTTGCCATGGCTGGGCAGCAGCAAGTTATATGGTCAAAAGGCCTCTGCATGCCATAAAAGTCTTAAGCTTTGATCAAAAAACGGAAATCCTGTTTTATCCTTCAGATATTAAGGCCCTTGCTTCATTATTATGGGCTTCTACTTCTTATCCTAGTCATTTTATTAGTTCTCGCTGTCGACAGACTGAGCCTGCTGAAAATAGAGAGGGAAGGACTATTCAAAAGGAGTGTTTAGATACGAATGCAGCAACATTTCATTTAAGTTTGGTAAATGGGATTGGATTAATGAAAAAAAGTTTTGTGATGGACTCTAGTTATGATTATGAGGTATGGAATCAGCCGATTGTTTCTTATAAGTATGAGTATTTTAACCCACGTACTAAAAAAGTTTCCATGAATTTGGAAGACTCTCTTATTTTAAGTCAAAATTTTGAATCAGACCCTTTTTCCCAATATAGAGCGTTTGAGACCAGATATATCGTGGGTGTTTCGGTTGAAGTGAGTTATACCGTTGAAACCTCCCCAACCCAAAACCTGTATGATTCAGAACTTATGGATGAAATGAATACTGTGCATTATTTGTATGATTTAGAGCTCGATCAAGAAAAAAATATTATTGGTGGAGAGTGGTACCATAAAATGCATCCTGATTTCTTGTGGACACCTGCTTATAATACACGGGCCATGACTGAGATGGATTATTACCTCTTATCCCGAGATAAGTGGGATGGGAAAAAAGCTTTGCCTACAGATATAAAAAAAATGGCGCAGAAGATGGCAAAACAAGGGAAACCTCTAGCGTATATAATTGAAAGCTTAATTGAGATATCTCAAAAGGAAATGAATTAATGAAACTTCGAATTCTTTTTATACTTGTTTTAATGTTATTATTTATTGGTGGAGCAAAGGCAGAAAAAACGGTATTTGACTATCCCATTGATAATGTTTTTGTCGTTCCCCAAGGATATGATACAAATGATAATGTTGAGGTTACAATCCATACTCAATTACCAAATGCTTGCTTTAAACCACTGCCTTTCGCACTTGAGAAAAAAGAACAAAATAAATTTTACTTAAATTTTAAAGTTAAGCGCAAAGAGCTAAGTGTATGTAAAAACTTTCTTCCAAATTCTTTTTCAAGTCCTATCTATTACACAAAAACTCTAAGCTTAGGGCAGCTTTCACAAGGAAAGTATCAACTTTTTTATGATAATGACTCTCAGAAAGTTCAAAAAAGTTTTTTTATTAAAAATGCCAACCGTGATGAAATAGATGATATTTTGTATGCACCTGTAACTCATGTTTTTATCCAAGATCTTATCTATACTACTGCAGATGCAAATGTCATTTTAACTGGTATTCTGGCAAGTAATTGTGTTCGCTTTGTTAGCGACGAGTTTGAAGTTAATAGGCAGGGAGATATTTTTGTTATCACCACCAAACTTGAAAAAAAACCTGGAGAGGTTTGTAGAGAAAATTTGAGACCTTTGCAGGGCTTTGTTTCTTTAGGGCCGATTAAGAACGCTGGAACTTATCTCGTCCATGTGAGAAGCCAAAGTGGCTTGTCTGTAAATAAAGTTTTTAAAGTGATAGAAAAAAAACTAGACCAACGGGGTTTTTAAAAGGTATTTTTTAAATTTATTCATGATCAATTTGTGAATAACCGCTTGAGTATATTTATAGATGAACCAGGGAAGTGATGGCTTAAAGTCTATTAGAGAGATTAAAAAGACTTGATTTTGTTCGATATAACGAAACTCGATTCTTCCATTAAATGTTTTTTTAGCTGCTAAAAATCCTCCGGTAATATAATAAACAGATCTGTCTATTGTTGTTCTTTCTTGATTCTTTTTAAGTTGTAGAATTTTTATACCACAAAAAACTAATGAGAAATTTTCTTTGTCTTTTTTGTGAATATTTAGAAAGAAAAGGGTGCGTTCTAGCCAGCTAAAATAATGATCACCTAAGCTTTGAGCCGTAATCATATTCTTTGTTCGAAAACGAGCAATAAAAGGTAGCAGTTTCCATCCAGTGAAGATTAATAACAGAGTTATAGTTAATGAGAATACGCATCCAGCTACCTGATTCTTTGGTTATTCCACTTCTGAGAGAATTTTCAAAAACTTTATATGTGTAGTTGGGAAGAATTAATTGAGTTTGAGGGCAAGCAATCATATTATGCTTTAATGAGTCTATGAGGGGAGAGACCAGTTTGTAAGAAGTTCCTGAAACCTTGGCCACCCATAGCTTAGAAAAACGTGGTGAAAATAAGGGAACATTTAAAAAGTATCTTTTTTGTTGGAGAACTTTTGCTGTTAATTTAAGCATCTGTTGGTAAGTAATAATATTGGGGCCAGCTATATCATAGGAGGAACGTTTGAGTTGCTGATAATTTTTTATGACATAGTTTAAACTGTTTAAGACATCTTCAATATCTATGGGTTGAGACTTTTTGAGTGTCCATTTTGGACAGATTAAAAGAGGAAGCCTTTTGATGAGCCTTTCTAGAATCTTAAAGCTACTTCCATTTTTCCCAATAATAAGACCCGCTCGTAAAGTTGTTACTGAATTTGAATATTGAGCCAATGTTTTTTCGACCTCTAATCTGCTTCGAAGGTGCTCAGATAAGTTTTTTTCATTAGGAATAAGTCCACTTAAGTAGATGATTTTTTTTATTTTATTTGTTTTGGCTGCACGAGAAAAATTATCTGCAAGCAGCAAATCAAAATCGGCAAAACTTCCTTCCGATAATGTACTTGTCGGTGCCATAGAATGGATGAGATAAATGAGAATATCCACATCTTTAGTTGCTTGTTCTACGTCAAGTAATGAAAAACCATTACACCTTTTCCAAATAATATTTTTCTTTTTGGCACCATCCATTTGAGGAGAAATTTTACGACTTAGGGCAATCACTTCAATTTCTGGATCATCTTCTAGTTTCTTTAAAAGATTTTCTCCAATAAAGCCGGTTGCACCTGTTAAGCAAACTTTAAGCATGATACCTCTTAATTGATTTTAAGATATTCTAACATGAAATCTTACTGAAAGAGTTGTTGTCTAGATTCTGTATAGATTTTATTGCAAAAGAATTGACAGAAGTAGGCTATACTCAATTTATGACTCAAATTTATCCTATTATTAAATTTATTTTACTACAGTCATTATGGTTTATTTTAGTGCTATATGGTAATAATTTGGGCAGCTTGAGCTTCGTTGTAGGCCTTTTATGTTATATTTTGAACTTTTATTGGATAAGAAAAGTCATCAGTCTAGGTCATTATCTTTTTTGTGCTTTTAGTTTTTTACTTTATGGATTTGTTCAAGACTTTGGAGCTTCAAAGTTAGAACTTATTGATTATAGTACGAGTTATCCTCCATCTTGGTTAGGAGCACTTTTTTTAGTTTTTCTTTGTTATTATGGCGATATTTTTGATTATTTATCTAGACTCTCATTACCAGTTCAGGCGCTATTGGGTTTTTGGGGGGGAGGTTTCGCTTATTATTCTGGTGCTCAACTTGCTGAGCTAACTATTCTTTCGCCGTTATACTATCTCTATATTGCTTTGGGGTGGTCGGTTTTTTTTCCTTTAAGTCTACGTATATTCTATAAGGGTTTGGGCTTTCATTTTTTATTAGATGCAAGTATTTATTATAGTTTTGATCGACGTGGTTTTTTGCGTCATAAAAAAAAGTTTCCCCCAGAATTGCTGGAATTTAATTCAAATTCTTATTGTTTAATTACAGGAGGTAGCTCTGGTATTGGTAAGGCCCTAGGAGAGAGTTTGAAAGGGAAACTTGGAGTTATTATTACTGGCCGAAATGAAACGAAAGGCTTTAGGGCAGCAAAAGAAATCAACGCTCAATTTAAAAAACTAGATATGGAAAATTGGCAAGAAATTGAGAGTTTTGTACAAAGACTCCCAGTTCTAGACTATTTAGTTCTTAACGCAGGCGCAATGCCTGATAAATTATTAAAGCATGATTCAGGAATTGAGTCTCAAATGGCCTCACAGCTATTTGGGCATTATTATCTTTTAAAATCTATAGTGTTACGTAATAAATTAGCAGCAAAGGCCCGTGTCATTTGGGTTACTTCAGGAGGGATGTATTTGGCCCCTTTAGACTTGAAGAAAGTTATGGCAGATAAGATTAAAAAATACGACAAAATGGCCACTTATGCTAATGTTAAACGGGCACAGGTTGATTTATTAGAATTTTTTGCCCAAGAGTTTTCAGACTATTCTGTTGTGGCCATGCACCCAGGTTGGGTTGACACTCCTGCTTTATCGGGAGCAATGGAAGATTTTTATAAATCTTTAGGCCAAAACTTAAGAACTCCCCAAGAAGGAGCAGATACAATTTATTGGTTAATGGGAAGCAAAAACTTACCTCAATCCGGAAAGCTTTATTTTGATCGCGCAAGAGTAAGAAAACATTATTTCCCTCATACTTTCCTATTTAATGACAAAGCTGAAAGTTTATATAAACTTTTACAAACTTATAAACCTAATCTTTAGTCTTTTTTGCTAAGAGATTTTGTTTAATTTCATCATCGATAGGCTTTTCACCTAACCAAGGAGAGAAGACGATTTTGGCCAGTTTGGCATCTTCTTTTTTAGCTAAGAGCTTATTATTTTTATAAAAACTTACTACCTTATTATTTATTTTTTCTATTTTAAAGACGTCATTTTCTTTAAAGTCAGGGGTATTATTGTTAATCCAGTCTAATTGTTTTTTAAACTTTTTTGGGGAGGAAATATTGGGGGCGATACCCGCCTGCCAGCCTTTAAGAGAATAGCTTTTAGCAACATCTGTTTGATAGGTTAAAATTAAAGCTTCTTTTTGAGCGTCTTCTTCTTTGGAGTATATATGATAATCAATTTTATAAATTGTAATTTTGAATATTGAAAATTTTAAAAGAGCAGATCCTTGTAAACTTTTTGAATTTTCGGCAGCACTTACTGATAGATTTGCACTTAATAAAGCTATGGCCAAAACCTTTAACATCTTTTGCTCCTTTATTTTACCTCTTATTTTACTATAAACTAAAATAGAGTTGATTAAAACCTTTTGTTGACCATTTGTTTATGATGTAGTATCACAAATACTAAACAAGGTTGTCTGAATTAATATGAAATATAATATTACAACAATTTCAAATATTTGCGGTGTTAAGGCACAAACAATACGTATGTGGGAGAAGCGGTATAATGTACTCAAACCGCTGAGAGATGAATCAGGACGTCGAATTTATTCTATAGAAGACCTTGAAAAAGTAAAACTGATTACAAGACTGATTGACTCTGGAGAGACAATTTCAGCAGTGGCCAATCTTAGTCTTACACAGTTGCAGTCAAGGTGTGAAAAGCTTTTTATGAATAAGGTCAAGGAAAACAAAGACTGTCGTTTAAGTGTAGAGCGTTTGCTTACCTCTCTTAAAAACTATGCTTTGGAAGATTTTGTAAGCGAATTACAACATCAACGGTTAACTTTAGGGGTGCGGGACTTTTTGTTTAGTCTCTGCCTTCCTTTTATGCAACAAATTGGAGTTTTAGTTGAGGAAAATAAATACTCTGTATCCCAAGAGCATATTGCATCAACTCTGTTAAGAGAGCAGTTGACTCAGTATAAATTGCCTAACTCAGGCGCCAAAGAGCTAGAGTTCGCTTTGGCCACCCCTGAAGGAAATCTGCATGAATTGTCGCTGGTTATGGCCGATATTTTATGTCGTAGTTTTAGGGCCAGTACCCGTTATATGGGGGCTTCACACCCAGCAAAATGTTTGGGAGACGCTTTAAACGGCATTAAGCCTCCGCATCTCATTTTGGGTGTCTTAAGTTCTGATAAGTGGTGCTATGAGAAAGAAATTGCTCATTATTTAAAACAAATTGATGAAAGGTTAGATTTTCAGCTTATGGTATTTTTGGGAGGAGGGTTCCCCGTAAAATTACCTCAATTTAGAAAAATAAGAGACGTCGTTTTTTTAGAGAGCTTTGAAAAACTAGAAAAGCAATTGAGTTTAATATGTTCTTAGTTGTTTTAGGCGTTATAAGTTTATTTATAAGTACCTTTTTTATCGCATATAAAAAATCTGATATTTCAGTTATTGATTTGATTTGGGCCCCTGCCTGTTTTTTAGTGTATTTACTTTGCTTTGGACAAAATCTAGAAAAAATAGCAATGAGGGAAATCATACTTGGACTTTGTTTATTTGTTTGGAGCATTCGTCTGAGTAGTTATTTAACGATAAGACATAATCAGCAAAACTTTAATGATTTTCGTTATGCCCAAATAAGACAAAAATGGTTGAGCCATTTTTGGGCCAAAAGCTTTTTTTATATTTATATGTTTCAGGCCCTTGCTTGTTTGGTGATTAGTTCTCCATTTTATTTTTTGATGATAAACCAAAATAATCCTTTGTGGGGAACATGGTCTGATTATATGGGTCTGACATTATTTTTCATAGGTTTTATTTTTGAGTCTATTGCTGATTATCAAAAACATATGTTTAAGAAAACGTCTTTAAAAGGAGAAGTTTTCACAGAGGGAGTTTGGAGGTATTCAAGGCATCCAAATTATTTTGGAGAAGTCACTTTGTGGTGGGGACTTGGTTTCATATGCTATTCCGAGCTTAGTTTTATTCAGTCTTTTATCTCACCTGCCATTCTAACCATTTTAATTCTTTATTTTACTGGGATAAATCTTTTAGAAAATAAGTATCGTGATAATACTGAGTTTAAAAAATATAAGAAAAAGACGAGTCTCTTTTTCCCTTGGTTTCCTAAAAAGGAGGAACATTATGAACGGACATAATATTCAAGTTGTTTCAAAGTTAACTGGAATTAGTATTCATACATTAAGAGCGTGGGAGCGCAGATATTCTGTTGTAACACCAAAGAGACTTGCCAATGGGCGAAGAAGTTTTTCTAAAGCTGAGGTTGATAAGCTTAAACTTGTCTCGGAGTTAACTAAGTTAGGTTTTCCAATTAGTGAAGTAGCTTATCTTAAAGAGAGTGAATTAAAAAACAAAGTGGATGAGCTAAATTTTGATACAAAGAAGATCAACGCAGGGACAAAATATACTCAAGAGCAAATGCAACAAACAGTTGGCCACCTTATTTTAGCTTTAGAGGGTTATAAGCTAGATATCATTTCTCATGAGCTCTCTAAGCTTTCAAGGCAGACGAATGCGAGAAGCCTTGTCTTTGATGTTTTGATACCACTTTTGAAAAAAATTAGTGAAAAAGTGCACCTCGGAGAGTTAAGTATTGCACAAGAGCATGCTATTACCAGTCTTCTTCGTTTTCATTTAGGTCGTTTTATTTATCAGGATACAAAAGTTAATTTGAATCCTTCTAAAAAAATTGTTTTTGCAACCGTTGAGGGAGATCTTCATGAATTTGGTATTATTTTAGCAAGCATACTTGCAGCTTATTATAATATTAGTTTTTATATGTTAGGTCCTAATTTACCTGTGTTAAGTTTAGTTGAAGCCACTATGGCCTTAAATGCTGATACCGTTATTATTGGTACAACTGATTTTAAAGGGGGACCAACTGTGCAAGCTTTAAATGAATATTTTTCGACGCTAATTGAATCTTTACCACAAGAGAAACAAATTATAATCGGAGGAAGTGGAAAATTTGATTATAACCTTTTTCAAAGCACTGCGCGTATGAGCTATATTTCAAAACTTGAAGAATTAGATGTTTTCTTTAGAAAAGCAAGCTCTCTGTCTAGTTAATATTAATTGTTCAGATTGAGCTGACAAAGAGTTTATGTTATTAAAGTTGAAAAGGAGTTGTATGAAGAAATTATTAATTTTGATAATAGCTACTAGTTTTTCTTTGACTGTAAAGGCCAAAAAACCTTTGGAAACAGTTGATTATGTTGATCTTAATCGTTATATGGGAAAATGGTACGCTCTTAAGTCTTTACCCCAAATTTTTACCATCGGCTGTAAATATCAAACTGCAGAGTATAAATTGCTTAGCAATCAAGAGGTATCGGTACTTAATACCTGCATAAGAAGTTTTGGGTCTTCTCAGGTTAAAGGTGTTGCGACAGTTGATAATGCACAGACCAATGCAGATCTTTCTGTTCAATTTAAACTTTTTGGGGGAATTTTTCGTCCCAAAGGAGATTATAAGATATTGGCTTTAGATGAAGACTACCAATATGTTTTAGTGGGGAGTGAAAATTTAAAGTCATTATGGTTGATGTCACGAGATAAAACCATGCCAGATGAAATTGTTAAAGAGTATATTCTCATCGCTAAAGAATTTGGTTTTAAAACAAATGAGTTAGTTGATTCTCATTTTTAATTATTCTATTATTTGAAAACTTTTTTTAGGGTATTTTGGCGAAAGGTGAAAATTTTTTGTACGTCTTTTGCGACAAAATGCCCTGCAAATAAATGGCCTATTTTACCTAAAGGAAGTTTGTAAGTTATATCATCAATAATTAAGGTTCCTTTACGATAGGGAACAAAAGAATGTTTATGCAGCCATTTTTTATAAGGTCCTTTTATTTGATTATCTATAAAAAATTTGTCTTGTTGAAAATCTAAAATTTCAGTTTTCCATTTTAGTGGGATGCCATGAAGTTTGAGCTTATAGTTAATAATTGTTCCCGTTTTGATTGAAGCTGTACTTTTGTTTAAAATTTTAAAGCCCAAAAAATCAGGAGTAATTGTTTCTAAATTAGAAGCCTCACTAAAAAAAGGAAAAACTTCTTGAGGAGGCTTATCTATCCATTGATAATAAGTTAAGTTTTTTTCACCTTTTTTATCTTTCTTAAGTAATTCACTTAGCGCCTGTTCTAGACTTGGATAGCTAAATTCATATCCATTGGCCATAAACTCCTTTGGTAAAACTTTTTGACTTGCAAGTAGCAGCTGAGACATTTCCCCTAGTGCTGTTTTTAAAAGAAGTTTAGGAGCAGGAAAAAACGTAGGACGTTTGAGTTGAGCACCTAAAGACTTAGTAAACTCATTATTTGTCATAGGAGAAGGGGAGACACAGTTAAAAAGATTTCCTTTGGGTTTATTTTGCATGAGGAAAAGAATTTGAGAGGTTAAGTCTTCTAAATGGATCCAAGACATATATTGGGTTCCAGCGCCTAATTTTCCAGCAATTCCAGCTTTAAAAGCCGGTAACATTTTTGCTAGAGCTCCACCTTTTTCTGAGAGAACTAAGCCTAAACGAAGAATATATTTTTGAGTTTGATTAAGTTTTGCAGTTAAGAGAGTGTTCTCCCAGTCTTGACAAACTGTGGCCAAGAAATCATCTCCTCCAGGGTCCTTTTCGGTAAGCTCTTTATCATTTTGTGATCCATAGAAGCCGATTGCCGAAGCATTGATAAATATTTTTGGAAAAATTTGATTTTTTTGAAGCTGTTTAACGAGAAGTTTTGTTCCTTGAATTCTTGAGTTATAAATCCTTTCTTTTTGCTCCTCACTCCAGCGGCGATTAGCAATGCCCTCTCCTGCAAGATTAATAATAACGTCGACATTTTCTAACGCCCTTGGGTCAATAAAGTTTTGATCAATATCCCATTTATAAACATTGAGAATATTTGTGAATTTAGCATTTTCTTTGTTGGGTGATCGAGTCAATATTGAGACTTGATAATCAGTTTGAGTAATGATTTTTTCTATCAGAGCACTTCCAACTAATCCTGTTGCACCAGTAATAAGAACTTTCATATGACTCCTGTCTAGGCTTATAATAGGTTTAATTATAGCATCATTCATGAAAGAATGTTATAGCTTAGGCCATACAAAAGATATACTTTAGGTTGAGATGAAAAAATTCGGTTTACATTGGTTTCGAAGGGATTTAAGGGTCGCTGGAAATCCTGCTTTACAGCGTCAGTTTTCTCTTTATGAGGGTAGAGTTGTATGTTTATTTTGCTTTGATAAGGAGTTTTTAAATCGCCCTGACTTTTCAATTAATAGATTTCAATTTTTTCTTGAGACCTTAGATGCACTTAAGCAAGAACTTAGACAAATTGGTTCTGATTTGTTGGTTTTGGATACAGGTCCCAAAGAAGCTTTTAAGCAATTATTTGATGGTCTCAAAAACTCTTCAACTCTTGAATGTTTAGATTTAATAAGTTTTTGTCGAGATTATGAACCTTTTGCTTGTCAACGTGATGATCAAATGACTACTTTTTTTGAAGATCATTCTTTGAGCGTTGAAACTTTTAGAGATCATCTCATTATAGAACCTGATGAGCTTACTAAAGATGATGGAGAAGGTTATAAAGTATATACTCCCTTTTCTAGAAAGTGGATGGAGTTAATAGAAAACGATCAGTTTCAATCTCGTATAAATTCTCAAGTGACATCCATTGAATACTATAAAAAGAAGAAATTTAATCGTAAGTTATTTCAACTTAGCTGGAATGATGTTCTGAAAAATAAATATTTTTTGGAAGATGTTTTAAAGCAGTACATTGAAGATAATTCTAAGTTTGTTGATATCCCCATACCTCCCGCCGGGAGTCTTCATGCATGGAAAAGTTTGGAGGAGTTTTGTTCAAAAATCCAAGCCTATGGCCAAAAGCGCGACTTTCCCGCTCAAGAGGCCACATCAAAGTTTTCACTATATTTAAAAAACGGCTCTCTTACTACAGCACAAATTTATTATTATTTAAAACTTAAAACTTATAAGAAAAAACAGTTATCACAAGATGTTTTTTTAAGTGAGATCATATGGAGAGAGTTTTATTATCATCTTTTGTGGCGTCATCCCAGAGTTGAACAAGAAGCTTTTTTAACTCAATATAAAGATTTAAAATGGGCTAATGATAAAGAAAAATTTCAAATTTGGTGTGAAGGTAAAACTGGTTTTCCTATTGTTGATGCTGGAATGAGGCAACTCAATCAAACGGGATGGATGCATAATCGTGTGAGAATGATTGTGGCATCGTTTCTAACTAAAGATCTTCTTATTGATTGGAAATGGGGAGAACAATATTTTATGGAAAAACTTCTCGATGGTGATGTTGCCGCGAATAACGGAGGATGGCAGTGGGCGGCAAGTACTGGCTGTGATGCTCAACCTTATTTTCGAATTTTTAATCCTTGGACACAAAGCAAACGTTTTGATCCAGAAGGCGTTTATATTAAGAAGTACCTTCCTCAATTGAAAGAATATCCTGCTAAAAGCTTACATAAACCTATATTAGATTGCGAGGCTTATCCTGCTCCGATTGTAGATCATAGCGCTCAACGAAATAAAGCCTTGGCCATGTATAAAATAAACAAAAAATAATTAGCTATAACTCTACTTGAAATTTTATCTAAGTTTAGGTAGATTTTCGCCGCTGGAGATATGTGAAATGAGTGAAAAAATTGATCCAAATGAAGTTCAAAAAGAGCTAGAGGATATAGTTAAGTCTAAATTTGGCGATAATGTCAAAATTGTAACTCAAAAGATGGACTTTGATCCTTTGAATCTAACTCAAGATAAACAAGAGTTTAAGTCAAAAGACAAAAAAATAGATCTTAGTTTTAATTTAAAGCCTAAAGATGTTTTCAATTATTTAGAAGAATATGTCATCGGGCAAGACGAGGCCAAAAAGACCCTCTCAATTGCTATTTGCGATCATTATAATCATATCAAAAAAATTGAAGAAAAAAGTTCTCATATTTCTCATTATTCAAAGCAAAATGTTTTAATGTTAGGCCCAACTGGTGTAGGAAAAACCTATTTGGTCAAAAAACTTGCAGAATTAGTAGGAGTTCCTTTTGTTAAAGCTGATGCAACAAAGTTTACAGAGGCAGGTTATGTAGGAGCAAATGTCGAAGATACGATTAGAGACCTCGTCACTCAAGCAGATGGACATATTGAACTTGCTCAGTACGGGATTGTTTATATTGATGAAGCTGATAAGTTAGCAGGGTCTCGCAAAGTAGCCGGTAAAGACGTAAGTGGTCGTGGTGTGCAAAATGGGATGTTAAAATTATTAGAAGAATCAGAAGTGGATGCTAAAAACCCTTTTGATATGATGGCACAAGTTAACTCTTTGATGATGGGTGGAGACGATAAGAAGAAACCAAAAACAATAAATACAAAAAATATTCTTTTTATTTTTAGTGGAGCTTTTTGGGGTCTAGAGGATATTGTCAAAAAACGACTCAATGTCTCTCGGATTGGACTGGGAACTTCTGAAAAGGCAATAAAGGCCGATAGAAATTTGTTTGCTGAGGTGACAACTAAAGATTTGATGGATTTTGGATTAGAAGCGGAACTTATAGGAAGACTTCCTGTACGGGTTCATCTTAATGACTTAAGCGAAGAGCACTTATATCATATATTAAAGGATTCTAAAGAAAGTATTATTCATCAATACCATGATGCCTTTGATTCATATGGAATTAAAATAAAATTTACTGATGAAGCTTTAAAAGAAATTGCTAAAAAAGCTTATTTGGAAAAGACAGGGGCAAGGTCTTTGATGACTATTATTGAAAAGTTTATCAGAGAGTTTAAATTTGAACTTCCTAGTATGGAATTAGCTTATTTAGTCATTGATAAAGAACTGGTTCAAAATCCAAAGCAAGTGCTTGCAAAATTAAAAAAACAATTTTCTCATTAAGTAAAAGGGCCTTTTGGCCCTTTTTATACTTTTAAAGCATTGCTTCTGCTGATGAAGTAACACCTGTGCTTGAATTAGATCTAAACTCTCTGTGAGAGGGAAGTTTACCAAGTTCACCATCATATTGAGCTGCTTCGTATCTTCCAACATGTGTCGGATAAAAGTAAGTTTCTGCTTGTCTGTCTTTTTCATATCCTTTCATTCCACCTACGACTGCTCCAAGTAAAGCTCCACCTACTGTATAATGTGTTCTGTTGCCGTCTACTAAGTAGCCTAGACCATTTCCAACTAAGCCTCCAATAATACCACCACCTAAAGTGCCGATTAATGTATTGTTTTGATCGTCACCCATTGTAGGTCTAGAGTAATAGACTTGGTTATTATAGCGGATATTGGGGCTGACGTGTGAGTAGTAGGGTCTATAAGGACGTCTTTGAGGAAAGCATCCTCCAATTGTTGTTCCTGTTGAAAAATTTCCATTAAACTTTGGACCCCATTGAACCTGAGCTTGTGTCGTTCTAGGAAAAGTTGTAGGTGTTTTATAAATCGGCGTACCATAAGATTGAGATGGTAGTCCGTTATTATTTCCACAAACCCCTACTGCCTGGCAATTGATTTGGCTTGCAGATACTGAAAGACTGGCAAACCCAAGACTCAGTGTAAACACTCCATAAATAATCTGTTTTAAAGTACTCATATTATTCTCCTCATTAGTTATCTTTCTCATCTTAAATTTTATCTAAATTTCAGAAGGAAATTGAGTTATTGAGTATTCTTTACAGAGGGGTGTATAGAATTTAGACAATTCTGTCCTATTCTTATTTCCAAGCGAAAATGTCCTACTTAACGCATTAATATTATTATTTAAAAGTATTAAAATAATGGCTGAGTTTTAGGTATTTATGCCATAATTGTCTAATCTGTTTGTCTTTAGTAATCTATGGTGAAATAGACAAAAGGTTAATATATGCAAATTTTAGAGGACTTATTAGCAAGATCTCAACATCAATGTGAATTATGTGCAAGTGATCAGGGATTGAAAAGTTTTAATGTTCCCCCTCATGACGAAGAGAGCTTAGAACATTCTCTTGTCCTGTGTGAACTGTGTATGGAGGGAGTTACGGCGGATACGGTAGAGAATGTTAATCATTGGCGTTGTTTAAACGAAGCGATATGGAGTGAACATGCACCGGTGCAAGTGATGGCCTGGCTGCAATTAAAAAAACTGGATAAAGAGAGTTGGGCCCAAGACTTACTTAGTCAAATGTATCTAAATGATGTGGCCCAATCATGGATAGAAAATTTAGAAAATAGTGAAAGTAAATCACAACCTAAGGATAGTAATGGGACAGTATTAAATGAGGGCGATTCTGTTACTTTGATTAAAGATCTTGATGTCAAAGGTGCGAATTTTACTGCTAAACGAGGAACTGTTGTTAGAAATATTCGTCTTACAGATGACCCTAAGTTTATTGAAGGGAAAGTCAATGGAACTCAAATTGTTTTAGTCGCGGCTTATTTAAAAAGAGCTTAGAAAAAGTGCAGCTATTTTATCCTCAAGAATATAGGTTTATTTTAAAATGGTTGGTTTATTGGCTGAGTGTAATGGGGGGATATGCTTTTATCTTAAAACCCCTTGGCTTTACTTATTATAATAAATGGTTCGGAGTTTTTTCGTATTTTATTTTTTTTTCATATATAGGAATAGTTTTTTTTTGGCGACCACAAGAAAAATTTAACTTTAAAAAAAATCTTATAAATTACTTTGTGATTATTTTATTTTATATGTTGAGTTCATTGAGTCTTAACTTTTTTTTTCCTCTAAGCTCAAATGTCATATTTCATATTAAAAAACTAGGTATTCTTTTTCCTTATCTAACTTTTGGGACTTTATTGTCGAAATTGGCAGATGTTTTTTTTCAGCAAGTTCTTATTATTGGAATGGTTTATCGTTTATCCTTTTTAAGGAAACAAGTAAAAGTCGTCATGTTAGCGTTTTGTTTGATTTTTTTTATCCTTCATTTGCCTTTGTTCTTCCTGTTTGGAATTGAAGCTTTTATTTTTATTTTACCCTCTCTTTTTGCTGGCGGTTTTTTTGCTTGGGTTCTTTTAAAATTTAAATACGGTATAAGCTATAGCTTGGCAGTGCATTTGAGCTTTTATTGTATCGCTGCTTATGGTTTTAGATTGTATTATAATGGTTAAACTGACCTCCAAGGCTTAGTATAGAGAAAGCTTAAACAGGATGATGATTCTGTTCGTTATGTTGTCAGTTTTTATTCTTTTTTGTGCCTAGTGTTGTTATGTTTTCGTGAAAGATTTCTATTTATCATTTTGGCCAGATAAGCTATGCTAGGGGCACATAAAATTTAACATTATTATTAACCGATTATAACATTAGGAAAAACTATGTCTAAGTCCAAAATTATTTATACTAAAACTGATGAAGCTCCTGCTCTGGCAACTTATTCTTTTTTGCCTATTGTCAAAGCTTTTACGAAAACAGCCGATATTGATGTTGAGTTGAGAGATATCTCATTGGCTGGAAGAATTTTAGCAAACTTTCCGGATAAGCTTAAACCTGAACAAAAGGTGGCAGATGCTTTATCTGAGTTGGGGGAATTGGCCAAAACACCTGAAGCCAATATTATAAAACTTCCTAATATTTCAGCTTCTGTGCCTCAGCTTAAGGCTGCTATCGCTGAACTACAGTCTCAAGGTTATGACATACCTGATTATCCTGAAGTACCTAGTAATACTCAAGAGGAAGAAGTTAAGAAGAAATACGCTAAAGTTTTAGGTTCGGCTGTAAACCCTGTATTACGTGAAGGAAATTCTGATCGAAGAGTTGCAGCGCCAGTTAAGCAATATGCGAAAGACAACCCTCATTCGATGGGAGATTGGAGTTCAGACTCTAAAACTCATGTCGCTTCGATGGATAAAAATGATTTTTATGGCTCTGAAAAGTCATATATTGTCCCTAAGGCCACTGATGTTAAAATTGAGTTTGTGGGACAAGACGGTGCAAGCTTGACTTTAAAAGAATCAACTCCCTTGGAAGCAGCAGAAGTGATCGATACTGCTGTTATGAATATTAAAAATTTGAGAGAATTTTTTGCCAAAGAGATTGATGCAGCTCAATCAGAAGGGCTTCTTTTTTCACTGCATATGAAAGCGACTATGATGAAGGTCTCTGATCCTTATATTTTCGGTCAATGTGTTGAAGTTTTCTTTAAAGATGTTTTTGATAAGTATGCGCAAGAGTTTAAAGAATTAGGTATTAATACAAATAATGGTCTTGGTGATGTTTATGCTAAAATTCAAGGACATCCTAAGGAGACCGAAATTATAGCAGCTCTAAATGATGTGTATAAGAAGAGACCAAGCCTGGCCATGGTAGATTCTGATAATGGAATTACAAATCTTCATGTCCCAAGTGATGTCATAATTGATGCATCAATGCCTGCTATGATTAGAAATTCGGGAAAAATGTGGAATAGTGCAGGAAAAACTCAAGACACAAAAGCGGTTATTCCTGACAGATCTTACGCTGGTGTTTATCAAGCGACAATTGATTTTTGTAAAAAGAACGGCGCTTTTGATGTGAAGACTATGGGAAATGTTTCTAATGTTGGTCTCATGGCAAAAAAAGCAGAAGAATATGGTTCTCATGATAAAACCTTTAAGGCCCCTGGAGTAGGTGTGATTAAGGTTGTTGATAAAAACTCTGGTGAGTCTTTGCTGGAGCAATCAGTTGAAACTGGTGATATTTTTAGAATGTGTCAAACAAAAGATGAACCAATTCGTGATTGGGTAAAACTTGGTGTTAAGAGAGCAAGAATGACTGGTAATGCTGCAGTCTTTTGGCTAGATAAAAATAGAGCGCATGATGCAAGTTTAATCACAAAACTTGAAACTTATTTAAAAGATCTCGATACAAATGGTTTAGAAATAAAAGTTTTAGCACCTGTTGAGGCATGCCAGTATACTCTTGAAAGAGTTAAGGCAGGTAAAGATACCATTTCTGTAACCGGAAATGTTCTTAGAGATTATTTAACAGACCTATTTCCTATTTTAGAATTGGGAACTTCAGCTAAAATGCTTTCTATTGTTCCTTTGTTAAAAGGAGGTGGACTATTTGAAACAGGAGCCGGTGGATCTGCACCTAAACATGTTCAACAATTTACCGCTGAAAACCATTTAAGATGGGATTCTCTCGGGGAATTTTTGGCCTTAGCTGTTTCTTTGGAAGATCTTGCGGAAAAGCATAATAACTCTAAGGCCAAGGTTTTAGCCGACGCCTTAGATAAAGCAAATGGCAAATTTTTAAAACAGGATAAGTCTCCTTCACGTAAAGTAGGAGAGTTAGATAATAGAGGTAGCCATTTTTATCTGGCCATGTATTGGGCCGAAGCTCTGGCCACTCAAGAGGAAGATTTAAAACTCAAAGAGGTTTTTACAAAAGTTGCATCAGAGCTGGAAGCGAATGAATCAACTATTGTAGATCAGCTTAATAAAGTCCAAGGAAAGCCAGTTGAGATGAAGGGATACTATCATCCTGATGAAACTGTTGTTGCTGCGGCTATGCGACCTAGTCAAGTATTTAATCAAGCAATTGATAGTCTTTAGGAAAAGAACTAACTTGTTGTAAATATTAAATATATTTTGTAAATAATATATTCAAAATGACCGATAAAGAACGTATGAAACTTTCTTTATTGGTCATTTTTTTATTTTTTAGCTTTAATAGTTTTTCAGAATGTGAATGTATCGCAATATCAGATAATCGAGAGCTTCTTCGTCAACAAGCTCAAACAGCTAGTGAGTGTAAAAATATTTTAATTGCTGATTATTTAAAAATGTTTGAAAGCAATAAAATATGTCAAAACAAAGAAAAAGAATATTCTTATAAATGGAGTTGTCATTCTGCTCCTGCTATAAAAAATTTTCAAGACCAAAAAGTGACCTGTGAAGACTTGAAAAAAGAGATTGAAAATTTTTCAGCGGTTGAAAGGACTCTTGGAGTTATTATGGCAGTTGACGAATTACATGAGCAGATAAATGTGCTTGCAGGATCTAAAAGTGCATATGATTCTCCATGCCAAAGACAAAATGAAAATAATATATTAAGTGAGTTTATTGAGGAAGATTCTGTAGTAAGTCTTGAGATAAAACTTCAAGACCAAAACAGCTTAGAGGAAGCTTTAAAAAAGTTGATGCCCGAAACAGGAAAAATTCCAGGAGATGTTTTAGATCAAATCGAGCATGGAAGTTTTAGCTTCTCCTTGTTAAATGATAATAATTGGCTTGATTATGAGAATGGAGGTAGTGGTGATGATATTGGAAAAACTCATGGGCTGAAGTTTACTTTTGTCAAAGCTATAGATGGAATAGGTTATAACTTAAGAATTGAATACCAATCAGAACTAAATACAAACTTCTTAGATCCTATCAATAAGAATTTCTGGCTTGATAATGATGGAAATTATCATGTCGATCAATATTTTATTGAAGAAAATATTTTTAAATTTTTACTAGAAAAAGAAAAGAGTGGGGATGCTTTTTATTGGAATTTCGGAGGAGGAGTTCAACAACTCAATAAAGAGGATGGCGAGGGAACGTTAGGGATCTTATCTGCCTTAGGCTCCCAAGCAAGATTTCATGAACAAATGGTACGGTTAAAGCCTGGGTCTGCTAGACTTTATAATAATTTAGGACAACTGGGCTCGCAGCAGGGCGTATTTTTAGAAGCGGGAGTAGGTAAAAGGTCTTCATTATATCAAGATCAAAAAAATCGAGTGTATGTTGAAAACTATGTTGAAGCTCGTTATTCTCCTGAGGTCACAGGAGCTAGTTATTTAGGGACTGAGGCAGGAGTTTATTATGCAAGAGCTCTCACTCAAAACTCAGCTGTTAGGTTAGGCTTAGGATATCAAGGAAGTGCTTATGAGGATGGTTCATCTCAAAAAGGAAGATTTATTCTTGTTGAAATTGGAGGTAAGTCTTATAAAGTTTCTTTTAGATATGAACAAACATATGAGTCAGCAGACTATCTTAATGCCTTACCAGAAGATTTTGCTGACAAGTTGGGACAAAAAAGTGTAAGTACATCAACAGGAACGCTTGATAGAGATAAGTATAAAGCACTCGATGAAGGAATTTGGAGACTTCAAATAACAAAGAATTTTTGATGGAAGATCTAAAAATAAAAATTTTTAATGATATTGGTGAAAGTAAAGCTGTTGAGTCTCTTTTGGCCAAAAGCTTTGTTGAACATCGGCGATTAAACTCAACTGATCTGGCCCAAGCGCAGGTTGAATTTCGTCATATTTTTTTTCTTAATGGGTTAAAAGAAGTTGTTAATCATATCCCTAAAAAAGAAAAAATACCCAAAATAATAAATCTTATTCTATTGACCTTTGCTAGTGTGGATTTCGTTCTAGATGAAAAAGAAGCTTTTGTTCTTTATCATCTAAGAGATTTAGGAAAATTTAGACTTAAAGATGAAAAACTATTTCACAAACTAGAAGAAAGTATGCATTTACATCCAGAGTATAAGCTTGAGCTTACAGAGCTTAGAAATATCCTTAAGGAGCTTAAGAATATCAAGCTTCTTAATTATCGTAGAGGTACGACAACCATAAATACTAGTGTCATGGTTTCATAAAAAGTTGTTTGACATATCAAACAAGCTTTCTTAGACTCACGCAAGAACTAAGTTAAGGAGTTTGTGTGAAGTTTCTAGTCGTGAGTTTGATCTTAATGGGCCAACAAGTTTTTGCTTTTGTTGAACATCTACAACCTCGTATTGTCGCGAGAGCATCCTTAGCAGACGGATACCAATTACCAAGTTCTACTTTATTTACAAATGCAACCCCTAGTCTTAATGATCAAGGACATATGGCCATGGGGCTTAGTCTTATCGATGGAGTGGAAATATCAGGGGTTTGGACTTATGGCCATGGTGGTAAAACAATTCCTTATTTTCGTAAGAATGATGCATATAAGATAGGCCAAATCTATCTTGATCAACAAGGTGGCTTTTGTTTTAGTGTTAAAAATGAAACTCAGTTAGTAAGTTTTGTGCAGGCTAAGCTAACTAAAACAGGCTATCAGTTTAAAGAATTATTGGATGATGAAAACTTATGGAATTATGCTGGTTTTAAAAATATAATCTGTAAGAATGATAAAGTTTTCTTTAAGGCCAAAGATTTTAGAAATCAATATGGGTTATTTGTATACGACTTTAAAACTGTCAAAAATATTGACTTAGAAAACAACCGTAGACAAAATAAACCAAAATCATATCTGTTTAGTATGGCAGTATCTGATCAGGGATATTTGGCGTATAAGGCAAGATTGGGAGAGCGAGGGGAGGTTGGGGAAAGCCGCCCTGATGTCATTATTCTTGCGAATGAAGTCTCAAAAAACATCGTTGCTTATGACAAAAACTATCAACAGAACTCACCATGGATAACGTTAAGAAACTCTGTCTCAGTGAATGATTTACAAGAAGTTGCATTTGTGGCTCAACATGAAAATGGGAAACATTCATTAGTTGTGTCAGATGGAAAGAAAACTAGAGTTTATGCAACAGAGGGGAAAGAAGTACAGGAAATATCTTACTTTTCTCCAAGCATTAATAATAAGTCTCATGTTGCTTTTAGGGGAATTAATAAGTTTGGAAAACACGCAGTTTTTATGGCCGATGGAAAAAGTGTTAAAGAAGTTATTACTCAAAACCAAGTGATTCACTCTGACAAGGAGGAGGCTTTCAAAATTTTTTATGGGCCTCATGTTCCTTTTGGGGGAAGTATAAGCTTAAATAACAAAGATGAAATTCTTTTAAACTCTGGGCTTAGTGATCTTAGTGGAAAAAAAGACCGAGGTAAGGCGGTTATTTTTATCCCATCAAAATAATTTTCGAATTAAATCACATTTTAAGTTAAAATTAGGATGTAAAGTCATTTTTGTTGGATTGTATAAGGAGAAGGAATGGACTCTACTCTTATTCAGACGTTGTTTAACTTTATTATGAATAATATCTTCCCCATTATTTATGGGTTTGCTGTTGTTGAAATTTATTTGGTTGTAAATATATTTCTGATGATGCGTAAACATGAAATGGTTCTTTTAGATGTTTCTGATAATTTAGTAAAAGGTTTTCAAGATGCTCCTGATAGAGACTCGACGCAAAGTGCACATGAAAAAATAGAAGCATCACTTGAGTTTATAAGTAATAAGATTGCAGCAGATAATTCCTTTAAAGATGATTTTATAAAAAATGCAAAGAAAATTTCTCAAAGACCAATTTATAGCCGTCATTATAAGATAGAAATGTTTGCTAGTATTATGTCTACTCTTGTGCAAGTCTTTCCTTTATTAGGTATTTTGGGAACAATATTGGCCATTGCTCAGACAGCATTTCAAAGTGGTGGTTCTGTTGATGTTTCATCCTTATCTAATGCTTTTGTTTTGGCCATGGATACAACTATCTTAGGAATAAGTTTTTCAATCCTTTTTATGGTGATTGAAAGTACATTTCAACCTAGAATTGAGCGAGTCATTAATGAAAGTTCTGACTATAGACATATTATTTCTAAAATTAATTTATCTGGTGAATAAGTTATGCGTCCAGTGAGAGTTTATAAGAAATCAAAAAAAACAACAGTACAACTAACTTCATTGTTAGATTTACTTTTTGTTATGATTTTTGTCTCTCTCATTCAGCAAAAGGATATACCTACTGAGAGCAAACAAAAGACGGAACCTAAAAAAGCACCTGAAGTTGTAGAAGAAATAAAAACACCAAAACCTAAAACACAAGTTGTAGAACAAATAAAAGAGAAGCCAAAAATAGAAAAACGTAAGTATTCTATATCTGCTATTTTTCATTTTCATCCTACGGCAGCAAACCCAAAACTTCCTTCTGGGACTTATATGATGCAAGGAAGCTTTGATGAAAAGACAAGAGAGCTGCACTTAGGTGGTGTGAGTTGGATTAAAAGGCCTCAGGGCTATGATATGGTGCCTTTATCAGGAAAAATCGAGAACAGTGAAACCTTATTTAAGGGAAGAATTGATTTTCCTGGATGTAAAATCTTTAACTTGAAACGAACAGAAGTTCTAGATAATTCTCCTATTAGTGGAAAGTGGAAAGGTGTTTATGATTGCTCTCAGGGGCTTACAGGCTTAACTCTTACTATTCAGTAAGCAGCTAATTGACCATGTCTGTTTCCTATTGTATGTTCCTTTTAGGGAGAGTCATATGAAAAAAACTATATTTTTTGTATTATTTTGTTTTTCAACTCAAATTTTTGCTTTTTCAAATCCTCAGATTCGGCTTTGTCGTGTAACTGGCGGGCAATTCTGGTCACTTGATATTGATTATCCAAGCCCGGACAATATGGGTTTTTGTCGCTATGGACAAGCGATGATAGATACAATTTCTTTAATAGAGCATCGTGAGTACGCCCTAGGAACTAAGGCGATGGTAGCTTATTATATTACTAAAATTTCTCCTTTTGCTAGTTGTGATGAAGCTGGTGGTATTCTCACCGCTGGATATGATAGTGAAGGTCAGAGAACGCAATTATGCTCGTTTTCAGATAATTCCCATATTAAAAGCTCAACTTTATTGAAAGGATGGTCACATCCTAGTAATAAAGCATTAAATAAGGCCCTTTAGATACGTATATTCCATATATCCATTTCTTAAGCTTGGAGCTCATTTCTCCGATAAAGTGATCAGCATTAGAATGAACTTTATTGGAAGATTTTGATGAGTAAGAAAATTTTTTTTCACATAGTTGAACAAGACAAATGCTTTGAAGCTAAGCATGGACATATTATTGGACGTGCTGACACTTGTGATATAAAAATTCCCGATGATAAAGTAAGTAGTAAGCATTTAAGAATTCATGTTGAAGATGATTGTGTTTATATAGAAGATTTAGAAACTTCAAATGGAACAGATGTGAATGGTATCGAGCTGGTTTCTTTACAAAAAAAAGAAATTTATGAAGGCGATGTCGTAACTATTGGTGAAGTGGATCTTCATTTTTCTTACTCAGACAAAAGACCCAAGCCTACAAAGGAAGTCGATTATAGCTATATTGATCCATTTAAGTCATCGACTCATTCTCAAAACTCTGAACTTTCTGGAATTGAAATTGAAGGCTTTGATCAAACAAATAGCTATTTTGAAAGTGATTTGGTCAAAGAGTTTGAAAAAGAAGCGCAAATTATTAGTGAAAAGAAGAATTTAATTAAAGAAAAAAAGAGAAAAATTCAAAATCTTGAAAAAAAACTGAATCAAATTGAACTGAAAAAACAACGGCGTGATGATTTAAAACAAGAATGTCAAAATATCGAAAAAGAAAATGCAGAAGTCTTTTTGGAAGGGCCTAAACTTAAAAAGGTATATGAAGAAAATGCTGATGATTGGCAAAACTGGGGACTTAAAATTAAACAACTTGAAAGAGAGCTGAATAAATATAAGGCAAAAAAAGAAAAAATTGCTCCAAAGATGGAAGTTTATGAAAGGTATATAGACTTAAAAAACTACAAGTCTGAACTAGAAGTGCAAATTGAGGAGATTTCAAATATTAATATAGTTAAGCAAGAAGAAAAATATTTTGAAAAAATTCAGAGCTATAATGAGCAAATTAAAGAGTCAGAGCAGAAAATTTTAGAGTCTCAAAAAAAGCAAGAAGAGTTAAAAGAGCAGGAAAAAGAAAACATTCGACGTGAAATCGCGAGATTACAGAATAAACTCAATAAAGCCAGCTAATGTATTCATAAAAAAATTTCATACCACTCAACAATAAGAATCGACTGGGTTATGACTTTGTCATTGAGGAGTTTTTGTGCGCTTTAGGTATGTCATATTTTTATTAGGTTTATTATTTATTTATAAAAGCTTTGGAGCTGATCCTTATAGGAAAGCTTATGGAAAATATGCTTATTCCTTAAAGAGCACTTTGAAAAAAATTACTAAGAAGAATCATCATTCGCGTGATTATTATGACTTGTCATTAGCTTTTTTCCAAATTGACAAAGATGAGGAGTATGAAACTGACCATTCTTTGATTGATATTTATTCTGAAAATCCTTTTGGTGCAGATGATTATAATTACACGCATTTTAATCAACGCTGTGGTGAATACTCCCAAGAAGGGCAATGTTTCAATCGAGAACATATTTTTCCACAAAGCAGCTTTAATAAGGACTATCCAATGAAATCCGATATTTTTCATGTTTATCCTACAGATGGATTTGTTAATGGAAGACGAGGAGAACTTCCCTTTGGTGAGGTTCAAAAAATTCATTGGCAATCAAAAAATGGCTCAAAGATAGGTACGGGAGTCAACGGAGATTTTCGTGGACGTGTTTTTGAACCAATTGATGAATTTAAAGGTGATATTGCTCGTTCACTCTTTTATTTTGCCACAAGATACGAAGATCAAATTAAAAATTTTGAACATAAAATGTTAGATGGAAGCCGAAAGCGTGTTTATAAAAAATGGGTTATTGATGTTTTGTTGAGGTGGCATAAAAATGATCCTGTAAGCTCCTATGAAAGAAGAAGAAATAATGCAGGTGAGAAGTTTCAAGGTAATCGCAATCCTTTTATTGATCATCCAGAATGGGTGGAACTCATTTGGGACTAGGACTTTTCGCTTCTGACTGTACCGTATAGTATGTCGATTTAAAAAGTTTATTGTTGTTTTATATAAATAGGATTAGTTGCCCCTAAGAGATCAATGCTTTTTGATCTTCTGTTAACTTGCCAAAGTTCTGCTCGAATCAAATCATTACTTTTTGAGGGAAATTCGAACTCTGCTTTGAAGTGTTTTTTTGAATTGTAGCGATGAGGTCTTAAACTCCTTTTAGCGATAAGGTCACCACTTTTATTATAGAAACGAATTTCCCAATAATCTCTTTTCCAGAAGGTAAAAAGTCTCCAAAAAGTTCTAATGGTATTATAACAATAACCACCAATGCGTTTATTGGTGTCAGAAAAATCACCAAAAAGCCTAACGTTTAAAGACCCTGAGCCTGAAACTTGGCTTCCCATGGGGGACCATTGATTTGTAGATTTATACTTTGCTTGAAGAGTCAGTTTAGGAGCATCAGGTCTTGTGATAAAAGAGACTCTTCCCTCATGTAAAAATTGTTCTGTTTTATGTTTATCAGGGCTGGGAATAAAGTTAACAGGGTAGACGAGGGATCTTTCTTTGAGGCAGGGAACAATAAAGTGAAAATCACTTCCAGCAACTGCTGTATATCTTTTTCCTAAGCTTAATGCTTCAGTCCATTGTTTTAAAGCTTTTTTGTTATTTGAACGCTTGATTTTAAGCTTTAAAAAAGGAGAGTTTTCTAAGAGAGTATTCCAAACTTCAACACCATCAGCATCTAGCCATGATGAATAGTGAAATGGTCCTTTTCTATTTGGATGATTAACAATTCTAAAACCTTGACTTGAACGACTTTTTCTTATGGACTCTTCTTCTCTGTAATTCCTTCCATTAGGTAATTCTTCCCAGTTCTTTTTGATGCCTACAAGACCCATATGAGTTCTTCCTCCCCATTCAACACCTCTTAGGGCAGCTAGTTCAGGCTTTAAGTGTGGTAAAATCTGATCATAAGCTTTATCAGTATCATGGTCAGTGAAGGCAACTGTACCTGTTGAGTTTCTATTTTTTAAAAAATAGCGTAGTGTTGTATAAGTTTTTCGTGGACTAATTTTTAAGAATTCTAATTTTTCATTATCTTGTGATATATCGGTATGAATATGATTGAAGTAATAATGGCCTTTGACCTTTTGATTTGTTCTCCATAATGTTACAGGGATTGAGGAAAGACCTTCGTTCTTCCATTTTATATACGTTTCATCTTGTTTTTTAAGTGCTTTATTTTGATTTTTTTTAAGGTATTCAATGAGGTCTGCTTTTAATTGATGCGTTTTTTTATTTGAAGTTAAGATAATTTCATCAAGGTGTGGGTTATAGTTAATCGTATCAAAAATTGAATTTACCAAGGGGTCTGATTTATGTAAGTGCCCGTCAAAGTCTGTTTTTTCTTTAAGAGTATTTGCAATTAGCCACTCAAGAGGTGCATCATCAATTGTGACTTTTTTTCCTAAGGCCAGGCTTGAGTAACTTAGAATAAGTAAAACCATCCATAGATTTTTCATAATAAATCCTTTTTTAGAATATAATCATAGGCTAACATGAGAAGTTTGAATTTTTTATGGGGACAATCTTGCTGGAGCAAGAAGATTAGTTAAGAGAGATGAATTTTTTTCTTAGAAGTTCACTTTCTAAATACGGTGAAATATTCCAGTATTTTTTAAAACTCAAATAGTCAGACTTAAGTTCATCTTGTTTTTCTTGAGATTTATGGGTTTTTTGACAACGAAGTAATATATTTTTGGCCGTGTGTTCAAGCTCAATAAACTCCATACACTGAACTTTGTATCCGCATATTTGAAGAAGTTGTGAGCGCATACTGTCAGTAATAAGTGAGGTCATTTTATCTCTAAAAATTCCATGCTTTAATAAGTCTTTTGAATCTTTATTATAGAGTTGTTTGTTGAGCTCATGCTGACAACAGGGAACAAACATCATTTTTTCGACTTTATGTTGTAAAGAAAAAAGAATGGCATCATCAGTTGCGGTATCGCATGCATGTAAGGTGACTACAAAGTCTATAGGCAAGTCACTCTTAAAGCTATGAATAAATCCATGGACAAATTTTAAGCTGTTGTAATTAAGTTTTTGGGCAATATGGTTACAATGATCAATTACATCTTGCTTTAAATCTATTCCTGTAATGATGACTTCATGTTTTTTAATACAAGTAAAATAATAATATAAAGCAAAAGTAAGGTAAGATTTTCCACAGCCAAAATCGACTATATGTAAACTTTGTTTTTCTTCTTTTGCATAGAGGTCATCAACGAGTTCTAGAAAACGATTAATTTGTTTGAATTTTTTGTAATATTGAGGTTTGACTTTACCTTGAGTTGTCATAACACCTATTTCAACTAAAAAGGAACAAGGAACTCCTTCAGGAATGAGATATTTTTTTTGTTTTGACTTTTTAGGTGAAGAGATTGTTTTTTGATAAATGATTTTGGTTTCTAATTTTTTATTTATAAGAATTTGTATTTCTTGCTGTGAGTTTTTTACAAGACATTGTTTAAAGTCTTTTAAGTGATCTTTTAAGATGACATTGAGTTGGTCATGGTCAACTGAAATAATATTGTTATGTTTTATATATTGAATTTCACATTTAATTTGATTTTTGTTTTTGATGGGCCATAAAGTTATTTTCTTTATTTCTTGAGACTTTTTTCTGGGCGAAGAAAAAATACACGCTGTAACATCACTTTTTGAAAATGAATCTTTTATTAATTGAATCGCTTCTTTCATAAATATGATAAGTATCAGTTTTTTGTTTTTTTAGGAAGTCTTTTAATTATAAGTTTTTCTAATGGTTATTTTCGAGCAAAACTAATTTATTTTTTTTGAACATGGGCATATTAAGTTTAAATTAAGCCGCTAACTGCTTAAAAATACGTTACTGAGGCTATGTAAAAACTACTTAGGCCGTTTTGGATTATCCTTGTGCACGTTAAGATAGGAATACTTAATATTTGGAAGGGGATAAATTTGAACTTCAAGATTAAAACATTAAGTTATTTGATATTAGCTTGTCTTTTTACTTCACAAACTTATGCTATTAATCAAATAACAAAGTCTTTGGACAAAAACCCAATAAATTTAATGGACTCAGCAGTTGCACAAATAAGTTTTGGTTCAGAGTATCTTAGTCAAGACTCACAACTTAATAAGGCCTCTCGGCTACAGCTTGTCTTAGGGGCGATTTATCAGAAACAAATTATCGAAGAAAAATTAAGTTTTCATCTGGAAACATCATTGGCCTTAGAAGAAGGAACAAGCGATTCTCTCTATGATAATAATGAGCTAGAAGCTTCTAATGATATCAGACTAAGAGAGGCGAAACTGAATTGGCTGGCAGCTGACTTTATTGAATTTCAAGCTGGTGCATTATCTTTTAAAGAAATGGAACATGATCTTTTATTTTCAAAAGGAGCAATGTTAGCATTTAAAGAGAGTCTATTTTTTGGAGAAGATAACTTTCAGATCAAGTTATCGGCTTTGCAAGCAAGACCTTCAACCCAAAATTATTCTAATAGAATAGATAATGTTGATGAAGGAACTCCAAACTTTTTTATGGAGTCAGTTTATATAAAATTACAAGCATCTGAAAACTTTCTTTTGGAGTCGATGAGCTCTCACTTCGCCTTTGATAATCTTTCAAACTCTGTTGCCGCAGAAAGTTTGTACAACGGGAATACCGTCTTTTTACAAGATAAAAATAGCGGGGAATTTGCTTATTCGTATATTGGTTGGGCCCAGTCACTTAAGGCAACAGTAAGTATAGAAGATGTTCAGCTTGTTCCTTATTTTCAATATGTCATAAATAATGCAGCACCAGTAAGTAATACGGCCAATCTTTATGGTGTTGAGCTCAACTGGCTTAATCAGACTCAAAAGTATTCATTGATCATAGAACAATATAAGAGTGAAGCAGATGCATCTGTAGCCTATTATAATAGTTTGGTCTATGGACATAATAATATGCAAGGAAATAATATTTGTTTTAAATATGAAGATCTTGCAAAAGGTTATGAAGCTCAACTGTTTTATGCCAGTCAAAAAGAAATTGAAATTAATCAGCTGTCCGTGCGTGATGATAACACTTTAGTTGGAATTGAATTTAGGAAAACGTATGACATTTTTTAAGACAAACTTTTTAACTTTTGCTCTTCTTATTATTTTGGTTGGATGCTCGGCATCTGTTGATGACAAAAATGCGGGATTAAGCTCAAATGAGAAAACTCAACTCAGGTCCGACTCCAATGCCCTTGAAGTCGAAGAATTGAGTTTTGAATCTCAAAATGTAATCAGAGAAAATGAATCAGCGACTTCAAGTATTGTGGCAAAATACTATACTTTAAAAGTTTGTGTGAAAAATCCAAATATTGCTAAAGGTTTAGGGCAGAGAACAGTGAAGGTTGATGGTGAGAACTATCGTACAGACTCTTCGGGTTGTATTCGTTGGGATCATGAAATTAAGCTCGATCACAGTTTGGAAAATAAATGTCGTGTCTTTGAAAAAACAATATCTTTCTCAGGAAAAACCAGTAAAAAGATTAGATATTCAATAGATTATTATCAAAATATTGTTTCTGACTTAGATAAAACCCGTGGTTGTTTAGGTAAAGATGGAGTCGAAAAAAAATCAAATCATATTGACCCTGTAACGATAGAAGAAGTAAGTTTAGCTTATGTAAAAGAGTTAAGTGATAAAAGAAGTGATATTCGTTATATCAAGCATGAAACGAAGCTAAGTACTTGTTTGACGATGACTATGACAGGAGAAAAACTGCGAAATACTTGGATAAGTCTAAGTGCGCAAAATCAAGAAACTGGGGAAACAAGTCCTTCTGTAGATGGCAAGGTTTTGACTAAACCTAATGGTTGTTTTCAAACTTCGTTTGTTTCAAGCTATGAGCAATTTAAATATTCTCATTGGATGCCAGTTGATTTAAATCTTAATGTTTTATCAGGACCTCTTAAGGGGACCCAAGTTGAAAAAAGAATTTATATTAATCCTTGGGAGCCTTCTCGATTGATTTATGGTTATGGAGATTCAACTAAAAAACCTTTAGAAAGAGAGTTTAAAAATAAATATGCTAAACTTCATATGGATGGAGTGATGTATGTTCAAATTGGTAATGACACTAAAAAAATGCGTGTTAATGATTATTTAGGTTTAACGATTAATAAAACGTATCAAGTTATACTTAACCCTTATTTAGATAGAGAACATCGTTATTCCCCCAATACAAATGCCATTCAAAGAATAACCAGAGAGGGGAAATTTAAACTTTCTATGGTTGTTTTAGCTCCCAAAGAAGGGGATATGGAAATTGATAAAAATAATTTTCAAAACTTTGAGTATATTACTGGAGCAGAAGAAATTGTTGAATTGAAAAATGGTATTATTAACAAAGTTATTAATATTCCTTTTAAGTTTGTTGACCTTCCGCGGTTAGCAGTAAGGGCCATGTCGGTTTTTAAATTAGAACCTATTTCTGATACAGGTTTAAGATCATCAGTTGTGACTGGCTTTTTTAAAGCAAGAATTCCTTGGATTAAAACTAATGTCTTGCAAGCTGATGGTTTAAATATACCAAATTATGTTGATAAAACTTGGCAGCATGTGGCCAAGGTGAATAAGCCTCAAGCAATGACTCAAGAAAAAATGACACAGATCTGTTCGAAAGAAATGAATGTTTCTGGCGATGATTGTTTGGCCGGGCTTGATGAGATAAATCGACTTGATATTGATGAAAAAACGATGGCCTATAGAGATTATATAAAGACCATGTTTGGTAAGCTTTCTGATCAAACAAAAAGAATGAGAACTCCAATTAAAGCAAGTATTTCGGCTAAAGACATCTATACTAATCATTTAGAAAAAAAGGTTGATGGTATTGAGATATTGAATAAGTCTCAGCTTGCTGAGAATTACGATGTGAAGCTAAAAGCAGAAGACTTTGAGTATATGTTCCCAGAAAATAAACGAATTCCTGGTTTTACTGAAAATATGGCTGAAAATTTTTGTCGCTATGCTTTTCATAAAAATGGAAAATATAAGGAAACATTTTTTGGACGCAAAAAAGAAATTCCTTATGATAAATGTGTTGAAAATCCTTACAAATATTTTGCAATAAAGCCAGTGAGACATGTTGAAAAAGTGTGGTCGATAGATATTGAAAAAAGTTATACTAATAGTTATGCCATTTATGCGGGAGAAAGCTATGGTGTAAGTAATGGAGAACAAGATACCGAAGCTACAACACATGCGACTTTTATGGCCGCGGATGTTGGGGGGAAAATTAATATTCCTTTTACAAAAGAATTTTTATCAATTGGCTTTAAGGCCGGTAAAAGTATAAATTGGACGGAAAGCCATTCTAAGGGCAAAGGCTATAATTACGCTGAAAATCTTGGAACAAGTAAAAACTTAGGTGTGGAAAAGTTTGTTGTTAATTTTCATGGAAGCTTTGAAAGATGTTTTTTAATTCAATCGAAAGATATTGTTGACTATGAGGCTTCCCGCAGAAGAAGTTTTTATCCCTATGGTACTCCGACAAGTGAGTTAAACTTAGGAAGAACCTTTCCTAACTTAGTGAAGAAAAACTTTGGCGTTAATCTATATATTTGTGATGATAGACCTAAGGATGAGTATTTCAAAGAAGCTTGGTATTTTGTCAGAGGAAGAATTGAGTCATCAATTGGTCTTGACTTTGATGGTGTGACGGAAAGAAAACTTATGAAAGTTTTTAGAGGAACGGATAGTTATTTTGAATTAAGAAAAGGCTTGAGGGATTTAAGAGAGAACTCTTTACTTACAGATAATATTGCTCATGGAACACCGGAAGATGTTCTTGTTTCAAGCTGGGGACATTTGCTTAGAGGAAGTGGACTTTCGCAAAAAGAGTCAGCTAAATTTTTACTTGATCATGTGGAAGGAGCTTTTCCTGGAACAATTGAAGGAAATGGAGCTGCTGGGCATTATTAACTTAAAATTAAAGTAGATTTTCACCACAATAACTAGGTCCTTTTTCTTTTTCAATATGAGTATAATTGTAAAAAAGGGCCCCTCCTTTGGTTTTATCGTAAACATCTTCGGCATATTCTGGAGCTACTGCGGTACAACCGTAAGTCATGCCCTGTTCAATTCCGCTTTCGATATAGGGATCATTTGATGAAGAGGCAAGACGTACAACTTCATCCGATGAGTGAGCTTTACCTGGATAAACAGACTTTACTTTTTTAGACATCATATAACCTGGGTGAAAAACAATAGCGCGCCTTCTAGAGTTATCATTAATGTCTTGTTGAATTCCATCAAAGCGCATTCCCCAACCCCAGTTTTGTGCAGATTCATATCTTTCTGCTGAAACCATAAAACCTCGAGGTGTTAAATTGGTATTAGGCTCATTTGAAAATTCTGTGGGGGCCGAAAAATAATCATTTGAAACCCCATCAGAGTATTTGCCCATTCCTTGAGCTGAGGACATAACTTCAACTTCCCCTGTTTTTCTATTGAGTAGATAAAACCTTTTTAGGCGAGAAGGTTTAGTAAAGTCTTGAATGACCATATAATCTTTATTATTGATTTTTACTTCATGACCTTCTTTTGCTTGAAAAGTTTTTTGTTCATTTGTTTTAAGAAAACATAGGGTTTGTTCAAGCGCTATAGGATCTCCACCTAAACGTAAAAAATTTGCTCTTAGTTTATCTTCAGTGCTTAACGTTGAATTTGCTGGTTGTGATGATGTTCTTGCTTGATTATCACTTAGAGGCTTTTTAAAAGGGATAGGCACTACTTGTTCTTGAGCTGTACTTTGTTCTCCCAGTTTTTTTTCATTTAAAATAATGCTTTGGTTTTGGAAACATAGATTAGACGTTTTGGGGGAGGTATAGTCATTAAGAGTTCTTGTAATTTGTTCTGAAGTTGGAATTTTGTCCCAACCTGTTTGGTATTGAATATCGGTGATACCTTGATGTAATTGTTGAGAAGCTTCTACTTGTTGATGAGTATTTGTGGGCAAATACTGTGGCATCAATAGATTCATTGATTGGCATGATAACATAAGGAATATGAGCGATAGACTTGTCCATTTCATTCCATTGCTTTATCGGATAAAGCATAATATTAATTAATTGGGTATTAAATATAAAGGGTGTTATGCAAAAGATGATATTGTTGAGTGTTTTAGTTTTTGGCGTTGCCGCTTTTGATAATGTTAAGGTACATGCTTCTGAAGAGACTAAGTCTGTTTTGATGAATACTGTCTATGAGGAAATTTATCAAAGAATTAAGGGAATTAAACCCCAGGATGTTATAGCAGACTCACAAACTTCTTTAAACAGAGGTGAACGTGGGAAAATGATTATTGAGAAGATGAAACAAAAAAACCGAGAGAAATTGGCCATTATGCGAGGACACGACCCTCAAAAAGTGAGTAAGGGAAGTGATTTAGTCAACTTAGAAACAAAAAGAAATAAAAAGCTATTAGATCAAATCAAGAATAAACAAGCTGAAATTACAGAAAAATTTGACTTAAAAAACTTATCTCAAGCAGAAAAAATTCAGTGGCAAAGAGAAGCAAAAAAAGAGATGGAATTTGTTAAGCAAAAAGTTTTAAATGAACATAAAAACTGGAAAAAAAAGCATATTGAAACTTTAAAAAAGTGGGCAAAAGAAAAAAATAAATATGAACAAGAAGTGGACTCTTATAAAAAAACTCTAATTGATATACCTCTTGTGTTACCTGTGAGTCAGAAAGAACAAACAAAAAGAGTTGAAGTTAAAATAATGAAAGAGAACAATATTATTCCCGCCGCTTTTTTTGACTCTGCGAGAGACCAAAAGTTTCGTCCAACCTGTAGCTCCTTCGCCGCTGTAAGAGCAATTGAAATTCTTTTGGCCCAGGATATGAAAAAAGTGAATCTTTCGGAACAGTATTTTTATTGGGCCAGTAAACCAAAATGTCGTTTGAAAAAATGTGGAAACAAAGGTTCATGGGCCGGTTATGGTTTTGAATATAGCCAAAAACAATCACGGCCTGATATTCCTTTAGAAAAAGATTGTCGCTATAAAGGGTTTTCCCAAAATGGAAATGAGACTCAAATTCCATTGAATTCAAAATGTAAAAAAGGTTTTGCCAAAGTTGAATCTTATAAATATCTTTCAACTTTGGATCAAGTTTTGCTAAGTCTAAAAAAGAAAAAGCCAGTCTTGGCCAGTATTAGCTTAACACCAAATTTTTACAAAAATACAGGGCTTATTACCTGGAAAGAGAGAAACTTAGGAGAGGGAATGGATAGTCATGCAGATGGGCATGCTGTTTTACTTGTTGGTTACATCAAACTTCCTAAAGTTTTAAATGAGGGAAATGTTTGTTTTATTACCGCCAACAGCTGGGGGCTTGGTTGGGGCAGTGGAGGACATGCTTGTGTCACCGAGAAATGGCTGCTTTCTCAAAGAAAATCTAATCCTTTTGTTGTTTTACAAAAAGTGAGCTCTCTTTAATTTCTCATTTTTATTTGAGCTAATTTAAGACCTGTCGCTGGCAACTTTTTTTGTAGTTTTAAATGTTTCTTTCCTTTGTAGGCCAGTTGCAAGTCTGAAGAGCTTACTTGATTAAAGTTTTTTAAAAAAAGTGCTCCTAAAAAATAGCGAATAGCATATTTTGTAAAACCTTCAGCTTCAATTTGAAAACGATAGTAGTCAGAATCTAATTTGTTGATTTTTTGGAGACGGCATAAAAATATTTTTCTGCAGTTTTCGTGAGTGTAGTTTGTAGATGAGGTTAAATAGCTAAAATGCACTTGCTCGGGAACGTGAGAGAGGTCATCATTTAGAATGTTGATATTGAGTTGTTTAAAATCAGGATGATAATAAATAAGATCATTTTCTAGGGCATTGACAGGTTTTTTTGAAAAGTCATAATAATAAAGTTTGGTTAAAATAGAACTTTGAAGATTAAAATCATTTTCAATAATATTAATTTTCTCAATCCTCACATCAAAGGGAAGTTTTGCATTTAGTCCGCGAAGGAGTTTTACTGGTGAGACTTTTTTTTGTGTGACAAGTTTGCACTTTTGATCTAATGCGTGGACTCCTGTATCAGTTCGGCTTGCACTTATTAATTGGAATGACGAATAATCAAGTATTGGGCTTAAGGTCCTTTCTAAAACTTCTTGAATTGTGTTTTTATTTTGTGTTTGTTTTTGCCATCCACTGTAGCGTGTTCCCCGATAAGATATTGTCATTAAGTAGCTATTCATACTTTTTTTATTGTATGCTTAATAATAAGGTTTATAAAGAGACTAAAGGATTTTGATGGGAAATTATTATCGAGCAAAACATATACTTTTACAAGAAAGTGATGATGTAGAGTATATTAAAAATTGTTTGGAGAGTGGAACTAGCTTTGAAGAATTGGCCCAAGATTTTTCAGAATGTGAAACGGCAGATTTAGGTGGAGACCTCGGTCGTTTTCGTTCAGGGAGTATGATTGCTGAGTTTGAAAAAGCATTGTATCAGATGGCCGTGGGTGAAGTGGCTTATGGTATTAAAACAAAGTATGGTTATCATATAATTTGGCGTTTAGAGTAATAATGCTTTGCATTCTTGTTGAAAAATAATGATATATGGTTAATATAGTAAGGAAACTTTGATCATAGCGAGGGGTTTATGTCTTTAAAGGATGCATTGTTAAAAGCTGGTTTTAAGTCTTCTAAGATAGAGAATGAGAGACAACGCAAGTTGTCTAAAGAGAAGACGAAAACAGAAAAACACCAAGAACGCAGAAATTTTTGTGAAGTCTGTGAATGCACTCAACCAGACGTAGAAAGATTTAAACATAAAAATCCTCGAATTGATGCTCAGTGGATTTGCTCTAATTGTGCTGATAAAAATGAAATCTTAGATGATTTTAGAGTTACGGCCCAAAGTGAGTTTTCCACTAGTGGACGTTATAGAAGATATTACGGACATACGAGAGATTTATCAAAAGAAAGTCCAGTGGTAAAAGATAATCGTAAAAAAACTAAATATAAACATGAAAGAAATGGGTATCGAAACCCAGGTAATCAAAAACGACACGCTGCTGGAAAAAAAAGAACTTCAAGACGCTATAAGATTGATGAAAATGGAGAGAAAAATTTTAATTGTTAGTTTTCTTTCCTTGATAAACAATTGTAGACTAGTCTTGTGGATACTTTAAAACAAGAACTTCTTTACTTACTTAAAAAAAATTTTAATTATGATGAATTTCGTTTTCAACAATTAGAGATTATAACATCTGTTATTAAAGGGCATGATACTCTCGTTTTAATGCCGACAGGTGGAGGGAAGTCACTTTGTTATCAAATTCCTGCGTTGTATTTTGAAGGATTAACCGTAGTCATATCGCCTCTTATCTCGTTAATGAAGGACCAAGTCGATCAGTTAAATGCTCAAGGTATCCCAGCTGCTTATTTAAACTCATCTTTGGATATAAAGACTCAGGAAAAGATTCAAGAGGATGTTTTTTTTGGAAAAATTAAACTTCTTTATATTTCACCAGAGCGTATGATGAGCAAATCTTTACAAGAATTATTTTTTGATTGTGAGTTAGCATTATTTGCCATAGATGAAGCCCATTGTGTTTCGAGCTGGGGGCATGATTTTAGGCCAGAGTATAGAGACCTTTCTTTATTGGGAGAATTGTATCCCAATATTCCTAAAATTGCTTTAACGGCTACTGCGGGAAGGGTTACCAGAGATGATATTGTTGAAAATTTACAAATGAATAATCCTGATGTTTATGTAAGCAGTTTTGATCGACCTAATCTTGAACTCAATATTCAAAAAAAGACCACCAAACAAAATGATTATAAAAAGTTATATGAATTTATAGCTGACCGTTTTTTTGGTGAAACGGGTGTTGTTTATTGTCTTTCGAGAAAGAAGACACAAGAAGTTGCACAGTATTTAACTCAAAAAGGGATAAAGGCTCAAGCTTATCATGCAGGTTTAAGTTCAAGGCAAAGATTAAAAATTCATGATGAATTTTTATCTACAGCTCCTTGTGTTGTTGTTGCAACTATCGCTTTTGGGATGGGTATTGATAAGTCTAATGTTCGTTTTGTTGCTCATATGGACATGCCAAAAAGTATTGAATCTTATTATCAAGAAATCGGGCGTGCAGGTCGAGATGGTTTGCCAGCAGTGGCTTGGCTTATTTATGGCAAAAGAGATGTGGTGACTTTAAAGATGATGATGAATAAAAAACAAGGAGTGAGAAGGCAAAGAGTTAATAATGAGAAACTTGAATCAATGCTTGGTCTTTGTGAATCAGTGTACTGCCGTAGAGAAGTCTTACTTAGATATTTTGATGATAATTATGTTGGACCTTGTGAGAATTGTGATAATTGTTTTGATAGAGATTTAGAGCAAAAAAATATGACTCCAGAATCTCTTATTGCTTTAAAAGCTGTTCATATAACTCAGCAGAAAAAAGATATTAAATACCTCGTAGATTTATTAGTGGGTAATAAAGGTGCAAGCGAAGCTGAAAAGAGTGAGATTTTTGAGGCTGGCAAGCATTTGGATGAAAACAACTGGTTTGCTTTATACCGTCAACTTATTGCCCAAGGAATTTTAAAAACTGCAGAGAATGGAAAAGTACAAACAATACTGACTCCGAGAGCCTTAGAGGTTTTAACCAAAAAACGTGAAGTTTATGTTAGAGTGGAAAAATCACAAAAACAGACCAGGAAGAAAACTGCTAAGAAAAGTCGTGTTAAAAATTCTAAACAGTTAAAATTACAAAAGGCTGCGTTGACAGAGCTTTCTGAATTTGAACAATTTGAGTATTTAAAAAACTTTAGAAAACTTCTGGCCAAGAAAAAACGAACTAAAGCCTATAAAATTTTTCCAGATAAAACATTAGAGCAGTTCATTTTTATCAAGCCCAAATCTTTGGAGCAAATGGAAAGTATATACGGCGTTGGACCTAAGAAAATAAAAAAATATGGAAAAGACTTTTTAGACGTTATTCGTCAAATGAGTTGATATATCTTGAGATTTTAGCTCGCTTAAGATAGATTTGACCATGAGTAATAACGCCGGGTAAAATCACATAAATGAGGTAAAAGATGAAAATATTTATTTGCTTGTTTTTAATAAGTTCTTACGCTTTTGCAGCAAAACATTATATTTCTGGCGTACAAAAAGTGACCTTTAGGACTGGGGCAGGAACAGATAATAAAATTATTAAAATGCTTGAAACAACTTCTGCTGTTGAGTTGCTTGAACAAGGAGAAACTTGGTCTAAAGTAAAAGACTCAAGTGGTGAGGAAGGTTATGTTTTAAATCGTTTTTTATCTAAAGATGTTCCATATGTTCTTAGGTATAAATGGATTAAGTCCCAATATGATAAATTAAAATCTTCCCACGGTAATTTAAAAGATGATTTTAAAGAGGATCAGACTCAAATAGATCAGCTCAAAATGACGGTAAAAACTCTTGAGGACCAACTCAAACAGACTAAAAATAATTATGAAGAGCTTAAGTTGGGATCTGCGGACTATTTAGGTCTAAAGAAAAAGTATGATTTAACTTTGGCTTCTTTAGAGGAGCAAACTACTCGGGTAGAAGAACTCGAGTCAAAAATTTCTATTTACTATATAAAATGGTTTTTGGCCGGAGCAGGTGTCTTATTTCTGGGCTGGTTAATTGGTTTATTTAGTCGTAAGAAGAAAAACCACTCTCAACTTAAATTCTAATTGTCTACTCATGTAATTTTCTATCCTTAGTCTTGGAGAGGTCAGTTAATATAACTTTTCAAATTCTTGTCTGTTTTAGACGTTAAGAACTAAATTTTTAGATATAAAATTTAGCTCTATCTTTTCGCTTATTTCTCAAAAAATAATGGCAATTATCCGATGCTATTAACTCAGATAGGTAGAAATGATGTGATGAGATTGACTATGTTTGAGATCTTACAATGAAAAAGCTTCATACAATCTTAAATCAAAGATTTCTTTTGATTGTTTTTTTAGTGACAATGACTTTATTTATTGCGGAGTATTTTCAGTTAAAGCTTTTTAGAGAGTCTTATAAGCAGCATTCCCTTGATATGACAAATCTTATTGCACAAAGAGTGAAGTATCAAATTTTAACTGACTCTGCTGGTGCCATAAAGCAAACACTTTTAGAGCTTAATGAACAACAAAAATATGATGGGCTAAGTGTCTATGATTTTAATGACAAGATTATTTCTTCTGTAGGTGAGCTTGTGCAAAACAATCTCGCTGATAATATTCATTTTACATCTGATCATTTTATTGTAAGAAAGGCCTTATTTGATGGAGATAATTTCTTAGGGACGCTATGTATCTCATTTAAGCTTTTGAGATATAAAGAACTTTATTTACAAAGCGTTTTTATTATACTTTTTTGCTTGAGTCTTCTTTTAATTATATTCTATATCTTTCTTAAGTCTATTAATAAGATAATTATTTTTCCTGTTAACAAGCTTATTGAGTCAATATATAATTATGAATCAGAAAGTGTTAAAAGCTTAAGTACTGTAAATTCTAAGATCTCTGAAATTCATGAACTTAAAGAAAATTTTTCAAATCTTATTCTTCAAATTAATTTTTCCAAAAAACAATTAGAGCAGTGGAATAAAAACCTTGAAATCAAGGTTGAAGATAAAACGAAAAAACTAACAGAAGCCCTGAATCAGACGAAAAAATTTCAAAATAAAATTATCGCTCAAGAAAAGTTAGCTTCTCTGGGAGGGCTATCAGCAGGTATCGCTCATGAACTTAAAAACCCATTAAACATAATTATTAACTCTTCGCAACTTATAACAATGAAAGTTACTGAGTTAGCAAATAAGTTAAAACAAGTTTCTGATGATATTAATTTGGAAGATGATATGAAAGAAGTTGATGAGATTTGCGAAATTATGAATTCTTCGAGTAAAAGGGCCGACAGAATTATTCGAAGTATGTTATCGCAAGCCAGATCCCAGTCTTCCAAAAAAGAAGTTCATCATTTAAGTGAAATTTGTAAGGAAGCACTAAATCTTTCTTATCACGCAATGAGGGCCAAGCCTGATTGTATATCAGTCGAAATCAAAGAGTCTATTGAAGAAGGGATTTATTATTTATGTTATTTTGAAGAAATTGAAAGAGTTATTATTAATTTGGTTGATAACTCGTTTGATGCTTTAAGAGAAAAGAAAGAAAAAGAGACGGACTTTCAACCTCAAGTTACGATTAGTTTAAAAGAAAAAGTCGATTCTATCATTTTGGAAATATCAGATAATGGAATTGGAATTCCTCCTGATCTTATTGAAAGGATTAAAGAGCCCTTTTTTACGACGAAGCCAACAGGAAAAGGAACAGGATTAGGTATTACAATGATTAATGATATTGTTCTTTCTCTTAGTGGGGAACTTTTTATTGAATCAGAAATAAATCAATATACAAAGTTTACGCTTATTTTACCTAAAGATGAAACTATAAATAATTAAACATAAACAAGGTCAGGAGAGTATATGGAACAAAATTTTTGGAGAAAATGTGTAGTTTGTAAAAGTGAGATAAACTTTTCCACAAAATATTATAAATGTTCTGTTCGTTCGTGTGATAAAAAAAGAGCGCCGACTCAGTTTTGTTCTGTTGATTGCTGGGATGTTCATCGTTCAGTTATGGGACATAAGTCAGCCGGAGCAGAAGAGTTTCATTCACCCACGAAAATAGAATATGAAAAGCAGAATGAGGCAGGTCCTAAAATCAGAGTTGTAAAGCCTCAAAAAAAGCACCTGGTTGAGAATAATGAGGTTTTAGTTGTCGCTTCTAAGTTAAAGGCTTATATCAAGAATAAAGCCGAGTTAAATACTTCCGCGGAGGTTTTAGAGACGCTTTCTAATTTTATTCGTGAGCATTGTGATCAGGCGATAGAATCGGCAAAACAAGACGGAAGAAAGACTGTGATGGCCAAAGATTTTAAGAAAATCTAAATATTTAGGATTGTTTTTTTATTAAGTTTTAGTAAAGTTGAGTCTAAAGCTGACGATACTATAAATAGAATTTAAAAAAGAGAGTTGATGTGAAAGCTATTAAATGGGACATTTTTTTTGTTGGTTTGAACTTCTTATTATTAAGTTTTTCTTCGTTTGTATCTACTAGTTTTTTAGATAAAACACATTTTATTTTTTTAAGTTTATTGGCCATTGTTTCTGTATTTTATTTACGCTTTAAGTATCTTGATAAAAAGCAGCAAGAAGATTTTTTATTTAAGTCTTCTCGTTTTATTAATAATGTTGCAGGCACTTCAGATCAGATTAATGGCTCTTGTGTTCAAATAAGTGAAACTTCAAATGAGCAATCTTCAGCTGTCATCCAAACAGGAACTGCAAGTGATGAGATAAGTGCTATGATATCTCGTAACTCGGATAGTATTGAAAAGGTCAATCGCAATATTTCTTCAATTAATGATATTGTAAAAGTTTCTTCAGGCTCTTTAAATGATTTGGAAAATAGTATGGAGAAGAATTCTCATGCTAATGAGGAAGTGATTCAACTCATTTCAGTTATTTCATCTCGTTTGGAAGAATTGCTAGATCAATTTAAAGAGGTTGTCGATAAGACAGCAGTGATAAACGATATTGTTTTTCAAACTAAGCTTCTTTCTTTTAATGCCTCTGTCGAGGCTGCAAGAGCTGGAGAGCATGGAAAAGGCTTCTCTGTTGTGGCCCAAGAAATTGGGAATTTAGCCTCTATGAGTGGCGAAAGTGCAACGGCCATTCAGTCGACTTTAGAGGTTACTGATACAAAAGTAAAAACGATATTGGAAGAAATTGAGGCTGGAAGTCAAAAAATGACTTCAATGCTTAAAGACCAAGATAAAACATTAAAACTTGTATTAGGAGAGTTTAATCAGAACTTTGAAAAAGTCATATCACAGATCAAAGAAACAGTAACACAGACTCAAGAGATTTCTGAAGCAAGCCGAGAGCAAAATAAAGGTGTCGATGAAATGAGAGATGGCATTTATACCGTTAGTGAGTCAATTCAACGCAATACTTTGGTTGTTGGGCAAACAACTAACTTAGCAGTGGTTTTAAATAAAGAAGTCTTAAATTATAAAGAACTTTTAAATGAATTTAAAGTCGCGAGTCATTCAAGCGCTAATGTTCAGCTAGAACTTATACCTTGGGATAATAAATACGCAATTGGTGTGTCCCAAATGGATCACGAACATCAGGTTCTTTTAGATAAAATTAATGAATTAATTTTTGATATGAATGAAAGGCAAGATCACATACCTCAAAGTTTTGAAGAACTCAAAAGATATACAATTGAGCATTTTACTCATGAGGAAGCCTATATGGAAGAAATTGGCTATAAGTCATTAGAATCCCATAAGAGAGTCCATAAAAACCTCTTGGAAGCCGTTACAAAGTTTGAGTCTCAACTTAAACAAGGGGCTTTAGATCGACCTAAGCTTGCAAGTTTTTTGAAAAATTGGTTATTTACCCATATAATGGGTGTAGATACTAAATATGCTGAACATGGGAAATTAGCTCAAGATTCTAATAAGAAAGCAGCATAAGACTAAATATCCTAATTTCAGCTCATTTAAAAATCAATAAAGATTGTCGGAGAAAATGCCGATATCACTTAAAAGTAATTGTAATGAGGAGTGAGTCGTGGGATTTCCTAAGAAAAAAAATAAGTTTGTTTTCCATAAAGGTAGTTATAAAAGCCAGTGTGCCTTTATGTTGATGTTGATTCGTCAAAAAAGTCCTAAAGCCTGGTTACAATTTAAAGAAGATTTTGCAAAAATAAGTGATGAAGAATCCTACGAGTTTTATGAGAAGTTGGTTGCCTTTTATAAGGGAGATACGACTCAGTTAAAAAAAGACTCATCTCCCAAAAAAGAGACAGTGGCAGATGTATTAACAATGAAAAAGAATAGACCGGTTAAAACTGAGCCTGAAAACAAAGAAAAATCTAAAGGGCCAAAAGAAGAGAAAAAGACGGCTAAGAAAAAAGTCGCAAAAAAGACAGCTAAGAAAAAAGTCGCAAAAAAGACAGCTAAGAAAAAAGTCGCAAAAAAGACAGCAATTGTCGTTACTGTAATAAAGAAATAACTTGGCTAAAAGATGGAAGAAAAAATATTCCTGTTGAGATTGACGGCTCCAAACATGAGTGTGAAAACCTTAAACAGGCCCGAGGCTCTTATCGTAAGATAGATCCAAGTGAGTTAGACCCTGAGATTTTAAAACAGTATGAAGAGAATATGCGTAATGCTACAAAAAAGAAAAAGTAGCTGTCTGTTCACATCGCATTAGATTTGTTTTTAACCGCCCGACTACCGTGGGGATAAAAGAGAAAACTCAAACTCACAGACAGAAGCTGTTATGATGTAATTATTCTAAATTTCTAGATGTCTGAATAGAAAAGCTTATTTCATATTTGAAATTATTTACTTCTAAATAACTGCTGACTAGCGCCTCAAGGAAATCCCCTTTAAAAAGCATTCCAGAGGTTCGTTACTAAGTTTGAGTTTTCTCTATCATCAATTTAGTAGGACGGTTTAGATTCATTTTAAACTTATTTTATTTACTTTTTGTGAGTTTTGTAAAAAATATCTGGTTCAGATTGGCGGCTCAGTTGGGTCATTATGCTCCAGACCCTTATTGCACCCTAAGTTTTAATATAATAACAATGGTTTAGAGTTTTTTATTTTTGGCACACTTTCTGCATCTATTATAGTCAGTTGGCCGGAAAGAACTCTTCTTTCCTATCATAAAGCCTATCCCCGGTTCGGTATGAATATATTGAGCCTCCCAATTCACTTCAAATTCATTTCATGTTCTGACGGCCAACTCATTTGTTTGAAAATAGCAATAATTTTTGGCAATGAATCTTACGCTTTAACTGACTATTAAGATGTTAGCGAGCTTTAATTATAAAATTTGATTTATGCATTAAAATGGTTTTATGGACAAAATAGTCAAGGAGTTTCCATGGGAAAGAAAAATCATGCTAAATCTCAAAAGAAAAAGCTGACAAAAAAGGAAAAGAAACAACTGAATCATCTTAAATTAGTTAAGGGAAAAAAAGATAATGGCTCACCAGATGATATTTCTCATCGGCCAGATCACAAAAAATCAGCATAAGACTTCTCTAAAAGGCTTCTTAAGGAAGCCTTTTTTGTTCGTAAAAATCCAATTTAATAAAATGAATATTTTCTTTTTTTCAAAAATCGAAAATAATTTATGTATGATTTTCTTTGTGCCGATGGAGTGTTAAAAGCAGTTATATATGAGAAAGTTTGAAAACTACTTGAATATTCATCCCCAAGAGCTTAAAAGTTATGACTTTGTTATTTTTCTTGGTGCTAAGGGAGCCGGAAAAACGAGTTATATTGAGTTTTGCCAAAAAGGTGATAAAAAATCTATGGCGATTGATGAAGTTAAACGAGTAGGTCAAATTTTTATGCCTTTTCGTGCAAGAATGAAGGGGCAAACGATTTATGTCGGTTCAAGTATGCCTAAAATATATTTTTTCATTTATAAGTTATTTTTTAAGACAAAGATTTTTGATCTTAATCAAGCTACGCATAAAATTCGTAGAGAACTTGAAAAAAGAAATATTGATTTTAATGAAGAAGCAATTCAGGTTTTTATTCGTGAGTATGGAGCTTCATTTACAAAACTTGAATTTATTCTCAATGAGTATCCTTGCCGCACTTTTACGTATTCAGTGAAACGGGCCCTGCATGATAAAAATAAAGGGCGTTTTTTTCTTTCGGCATAGAGTCTTGCTTGGTGTATTTTTGTTTGACATGTCAAACCCATTATCATAAACAATCTTTATGAAAAAAATAATAATGATATTTGTAGTTATGTCATATAACGTTATGGCGAATGATGCAGTTATTTCGATGGGAGAAAGACTTTTTAATGATCAAAGGTTTTCTCAATTTTTTTATAAGAAATCTGGCTCAAATGTAAACTTTAAATTAACACAGGGGAGTCCTGAGCTAGATCAGATTGATGTTTATGGAGAGAATTTTGAGTCTCCTTTTAAAGGCCAGGCCATGAGTTGTGCGAGCTGCCATATGGTCGATCAAGCTTTCGATTTAGATTATGCTGGAATGAGAGGTTATAGTGACTTTTCTGTTAGAACAAAAATTCCAGCGCGTACAGATGGGAAAACTCACACATTAAGAAATACTCCATCACTAGTGGGAATTGGCTCAAAATTTAATCAAAATAGATTATCTCATTATGATGGTGAATTCTTCGATCATTCCGAAACAGTTTTAGGAAATTTTACTGGCCGAAATATGGGTTGGAAAAAGAGTGAAAAAGACTTAGCTTTAAAAAATATCGTAAATATTATTAGAAATGATAATGGCTCAGGTGATTTAGCACAAGAGTTTGGTGGCCCTTATCGAAAAGTGTTATTAGGTATAGATCCTTCAATTCCTGATGAGTTTAAATTGCCAAAGGATAAAAGAGTCGATGTTTTAAGTATTAGTGATGATGCTCTTATTTCCATGGTGGTCGATTTTGTGACTGCTTATTTAGATTCGTTAAACTTTGAAACCAATGAAGCAGGAGAGTTTATAGGATCTCCCTACGATGAGTTTTTAAAAATAAATAATATTTCAGCTGCACCAAAAAATGGGCAAAGTATATTGGATTATACAAGAGAGTTATTGCGAGACTTTTCACAGTTAGAGAGTCCAAAATTTGTTAAAGCAAAGTACTACAACAATCACAAAAAAAGTTTTGAATTTGGTGCAAAAGAATGGGAAGGCTTACAGGTTTTTTTCAATCTCTATCCTCAAAAGTCTAACGTAAGAGGTATGTGTATGAATTGTCATATGCCACCTCTATTTACAGATCAAAAGTTTCACAATATTGGGGTGACACAAAAAGAATATGATCAAGTTCATGGTAAAGGAAGCTTTTATAGTTTAAAAATTCCTGATTATCAGCAAAGAAAAAAGGATCAGTTTTATTTAGCAAGGCCAGATATTAACGACCCTCAGAAAGTGGACTTAGGTGTTTGGAACTTTTTTGCCCGAAAAGATAAAGTCTCTTTAACTCAGCTAGTAAAAAAGATGGTGTGCTTTGACGAGGAACATTGTACAAATGAGTATCTTCTTCCCACTATGATTGCAAGGTTTAAAACTCCCAGTTTGAGAAATTTAGGACATTCAGCCCCTTACTTACATAATGGGTCTGCGCCAACTTTAGAAGCTGTTTTAGAGCAATATTTGGATGCCGCTAAGTTAACTAAGGCCGGTAGACTTCGTAATGGAGCTCCTCAGCTGCGAATGATGAATATTAAGTCACAACACATAGAACCTTTAAAAGCATTTTTAAAGGCCCTAAATGAGAATTACGAATAAGCTTATTTAGAAAAACGAAAGTTGGTCACCAAGTCTAAGAGCATCAAAACTTTTACCTTGAGCTTGTAGGATGTCTTCAGCAATTGGACGAATCTGTTTTTCAATATAGTGGGAGTAGTCATAGTCGGCAGTTATTTTTTGAACTGGCTCTGGCCCATTTTGAGTAATCGCATATTGTATTTGTTTTAGTCTATATGGACCTTTATGCTGAAGTTTTAAGGCTGCTTTAACATGGATTGGAATATTCTTAGTGTATTCTTCAGGAGACTTTGAGAGTCTTTTTGTATAGGTGAGTAAATTATCATACAGTCCGTTTTCAAGTTCTTTAATATAAGTTTTGATATAGGATTCTATATCTTCATTTGTAAAAAATTTTTCAAAAATTTCATATTGAAACTTTTTGGCAAGTTCTGTCCAGTCACTTCTTACAAACTCCATTCCTTTAAAGTCTAATTTATAGTCCTTGTATCCAACATATCTTTTTTTGGCGCCTGCCTCACTACTACGGGATTTACTAAAAAAGATTTTTTGATAGAGTGACTCAAATTCACATTCTAAAAAGGATTGAACGCCAAACTCTTCATACAAAAGCTTTCTTAGATATATATTGATTTCTTGGGCAATCGCATGACATCCTTTTTCTGAGGGATCCTGCATTTGAACAAAGAGGGAGTCAGTATCTCCATAGATGACTTTTTGGTTATGATTTTCAAAGTATTCTTTTGTTCGGATAAGAATCCAGTGGCCTGTTGTGGTAATGGCCTCAGGAAGTTCTGCATGGTAGAAACGACATCGACTAGAGCCCATAACACCGTAAAAACTATTCATAAGTATTTTAATAGCTTGAGAAAGGGGAGAATTATTTTCTAGTTTAGCTTGATGTCTATATTGCATAAGCTTTTTGATGACAGCTGGTAAAATTGTTTGACTCTTAGAAAACTGATGTCCTGCAGGAGTTTTTACGGGGTCAATATCACTTTGAAGACGAGAATAAGGATCAATTGAGAAACTTTTTATGATACTTGGATAGAGACTTTTAAAATCGAAAACAGCAATATCAGTATAGACGCCAGGGGTAGGCTCAATGACCATCCCTCCTCCAGAACTTTGATCTCGAATAATATCAATGCGATTGGGGGCGACAAAACCTTTACGATGTAACTGAGGCAGCATAATATGATCAAAAGCAGCTGTGGATATATTTAAGCGATTAAACAAGAGACCAGATATTTTTGTTCTGGCCATGACAAAGTCGATAAGGTTGATTTTGTCATAGATATCCATGACTAATTTACAGTCTAAGAGATTGTACTTGGCCAAGGATTGTTTATCCTCCTTAAATCGGCGCTCAATTTCAGCGACTTTATTTTCATCTGAAGAGATATCTTTTCCGATTCCTAATATTTCTGTCGCAACAGTTTCCAGTTTAAAGTTTTTAAAGCGATAGAAAGCCGACCTTAGAGTTGGTGGCCCATCAATAACGATTCTGCCTGGGATGTCAGCATAAAAACCACTACCTTTTCTTTCATAGAGACTTACTTCTTTATTATCTCGCCCTAGTGAAAAAGGTATAGAGTATTCTTTAAATTTTTTCTCTAAAAACATGAGATCAAAACCAATAACATGCCAACCTATAAGAATATCAGGGTCAAAATCTTTTAATATTTCAATAAAGCGCATTATGAGTTTTCTTTCTGACTCAAGATATTCTACGTAATCAATGATTTTTTCTTCTTGAGCGAGCATCAGAACTTTGTTGGTCGTTTTTTTGAGTGAGTCTTTGAAATAGAGTCCAATTGAATAGAGTCGCCCATCAACACCAGTTTCTATATCTAGTGAAAGTTGAGAAAAATTTTGACTTGTTAAACAGGGTCTGATTTGAGGAGAGGTGAAAGTTAATAAGTTATTTTCATTTGTGAATTTACCTGTGAACTCAACTTGAGCATAAATAAATCTTTCCATTAAGAATCTTTCTTCTAGAGGGATGTCTATCTCATAGGTTCTTAATGAGTTTTGTTCACAATAATCCTTAATCGTCTGAATATCTTTTAAAAATTTAAGGTAGATGATATCAACAGATTTTTTATCAAATGAGAGAAGCTTACTTTTTTTTCTTTCAAATGATATGTTTTGTGGAGAAAAATGAGCATCTGAAGGAATAAAAAAAACAAACTTTTGTTGGGGAAAAGAAAGTTTAAACGCATTAGCTTGAGAGACTCCATAATAAGTAATTTCTATTCCATTTGGAGTATCTTTGCAATGAGCAGTTAGAATATGGCCCTGATGAATATCCATGCCAAAGCTTAGCTAATTATTTTTAAATGTCTAGTTTATTTTCTTCGATTGTATTCAATTGAGCTTCGAATTTTTCTTCATATTTAAGCAGCTGCTCTTCCAGCTGTGCTATCATTTCAAAGTGTGAGTCAATTTTGCTTTCTAATTGTCCGATTTTTTGAGAAATGGTAAGAATCGCTTCATTATCTTTATTGTGGGTGGCTTCATTGAGCTTCTTGTGCTGTGAGTTGAGTAAGTGTTCTTCCTCTATTATGATATTTTCATGTTTGGTGATTTCTTTCTTTAGAGGCGAGCATAGCTTTGATCTTTCTTTAATAATTTCTGCCCGCAAAGAGTGTTTTTCTTTTTTGGTCAACTGATTAGGAGCACTTGTTTTTGTTTCTTGTTCTTCTTCTTCCCAGCCAATTTTATTGAGAAAGTCATCATAGGTTCCTTCAAAAAACTCTGCCCCGTTTTTGTGAAAGATAATAAGTCTGGTAGCAATCTTTCGCAATAGACTTTCATTATGGGTGACTAAAATAACAGCACCTTTATAGTTATTTAGCTCTTTTTGGAGAATTTCTATCGCTTCCATATCCAAATGGTTTGTGGGTTCATCAAGTAGCAGCAGATTTGTTTTGGTGGCCATAATTTTACCTAACAAAACGCGATTTCTTTCTCCCCCAGAAAGAACTTTTATTTTTTTTTCAGATTTTTCTTCAGAAAAAAGAAGTGAGCCACAAATATTTCTTGCTTGAGTTTGTGTGAGATCATTTGAAGAAGCCATGATTTCTTCTAATATGGTGGCTTCATCTGAAAGTTTTTTAGTATTTGTTTGAGCAAAATGACCAATTGTTGTACTTGGATGATATTGAATATTTCCTTCCACTGGCTGAAGTACGCCTGCTAAAACACTTAATAAGGTTGACTTTCCTTTTCCATTTTTACCAATGATGGCCACTCGATCATTGTTTTTAAGACTTAGATTAATATGACTAAAAAGTAGGGGAGATGATGGATAATTAAAAGTGAGATTTTTTGCATTTAAAATGAACTTACCAGGACAAGGTTTATGATGAAAGTTTAATGTGATAAGTTGCTTTTCTTGCAGTTTTTCTAGCTGATCTAGTTTTGCAATTTGTTTGGCCTTGCTTTGAGCTTGAGTTGCCTTTGATGCCTTCGCGCCATACTTTTCAATAAAGCTCTCTAATTGTTGTTTTTTCTTTTGTTGGTTAAGGCGTGTTTTTTCATGAATACTTTCTTCTTGGCGAATTTGAGCATAGTATTTTGCTGTATTTCCTTTGGTTTTTTTGAGCTTGTGTTGATAGATTCCAAGTATATGTGTGGCCACACCATCCATAAAGTCCCGATCGTGAGTGATAAGAATAACTTCCCCTGGATATTGTCTTAGGAAGTTTTTTAACCATCGTAATGAGAGGATATCGAGATAATTTGTCGGCTCATCTAAAAGTAAGAGGTTTGGCCGTTGGATCAGAGCTTTACAGAGATTTATTCTTAGTTGAAAGCCTCCAGAAAAGTCTTTAGGGTTTTTTTTCAGATCTTCTTGTTCGAAACCTAGTCCAAAAAGTAGTTTTTCCGCTAGATAGAGATCTTGTTTATGTTCAGCAGGTAGGGCCAAAGAACATTCTTCTAGCAGAGTTTTTTGAGAGAAGTTGATATGTTGCTCTAGGTGACCTATTTTATAATTTTTAGGAAAAGTAATTTCACCTTGATCTGGGCTTTGATTGCCAAGAATCATAGAAAAAAGAGTTGATTTGCCAGAGCCATTTCTTCCCACAAGTCCATACTTTTCCCCTTTGTGTAGAGTTAAGTTTAAGTCTTGGAAAAGGACTTCTCCTGAAAATTCTTTATGGAGTCCACTGATTTGTATCATCTGGGTATACTAAATGATGAAGATTAATAGTCAAGTTTGTAGAAGTATTTCGCCTTTTGATAAGCGTTTATGTTTAAAAATTAGAAAAATAATGACGTTTGTTAATTTTTATTGAACAATAAAAGAGTAAATAAAAAAGGTGGATATTATGCAAAACTCTTACCAACAGATTGCTTATAAAGCACTTAAGGATAGAAGAAGAAATAAGTATCTTGATGCTGTTTTTCATGATGAGCAAAAACAAGCTCGGTTTAATAATGAGAGTTTTTTAAAGATATTTACATTAATGCAAAAAAAATATCAAGTTGTTGCTCGATTAGTAGGAGAAGAGAATTTTCAAATTATTTGTTATCAGTATTTTAAATTTAATCCTATCCAATCTGCCAGTTCCAGTGAGTATGGAGCGACATTTCCTCATTTCTTAGCAAGTTTAGAGCAATTGCAAGATTTTAAATTTTTGCCATGGTTGGCCAAGGTTGATTGGTTTTGGTTTTGTAAAAAAGATTCTCATGAATCATTGATTGCTCCCAAGGGGACTCTGAGTTCTTGGGCCAATGTTTATAAAGATTTGCCGCAAATTGATGTATTGCTTTTGGAAAATGAGTTTGAAGAAATTAGAATCTCCTCTGAGGGCAATGAGTATAAAATTTATACTGTATAAGATTTTGATATGGGTGTTTATTCAGAAATTGATTTAGGCGAAATTAATGATATATTAAAATATTATGAGATGGGGCATGCTGTTGATTATCAAGCGACAATTGCTGGAATTTCAAACTCAAATTATAAAGTTGTTTTGGATGATGGTAAAAAAGTTTTATTAAAAGTTTCCAATGATAAAACAATCGAGCAATTAGTTAATGAACAAAATATCCTTTTAACACTTAAAAAATATGAATATCCCTATGCTTTAAAGGCGTTTAAAACAATTCAGGGAAAGCCAATCTATCATCATGGAAATTTTTATGGTGTGATTTTTCCTTTTATTGAGGGGTTCCCTCCAGAAATCAATCCTAAAACGATTAGACAAATTGGTGAGGCGCTTGGAGTTCTTCACTCTTTAGAGATTCGTAAGGAAGATTTGGCCACAATTCGTCCTCATGATTTAGTAGGCTATGGGGGGTTAAGTATCAATGAGTACACCCTAACTAAAAGGGCTGCTAGCGACTTTGTAGAAAGTTTTGTTCACGTTTTTCCTGACCGTTTGCAAGAAATTCCTTATGATATTTTTCCGGCAGGCATTATTCATGGTGATCTCTATTATGACAACTCTTTATTTAATGATGATAAATTAGTAACTTTAATTGATTTTGAGCAGTCTGGAAGGGGAAGGTTTATTCTGGATCTAGGTATTGCTCTTTCTGGCTCATGTTTAAACGAGGATAAGTCTACTATTGATCTTAATTTAGTAAAATGTTTTTTAGAAGGCTATGAACAAAAAAGACGACTAGTTACAATTGAGCGAGAGTATTTGAAAACAGCTATTTTAGTGGGGTTTTATTCAATTGCTCTTTGGAGAATTAAACGTTTTTATGAAGGTCATTTAGATGAGAGGAAAAAATTTAATTATCGAGAATTATTGTGGAGAGCAGAAAACTTTAATCAAATAGATTTTCACCTTTAGTTCTCTTTTTTTGAAATCGCCAATAAAACTAGGCAAAATCGAGAGACTCATTTTTATTTTTTCTTTGTAAGTCTTTGACTTTATAGGCTTTTAATCTCCTTAAGATATCTTAATAAGTTTGTTTGAAAATCTCTTCTTATAATAGCTGCATGAAAGAAAATATTGTAAAAAACTTTATCGCCTGCTTATTTTTGATGTTTCTACTTGCCTTTGGCATTAACACGAAATTAGCTTATGGTAGTGAGGCTTTTCAGTGTTTTGAATCATCAGAACAAGAGGCAGATGCTTTTTACAAGTTAAGGACACAGGTTTTATGCAGTAATCTTAATTTTGAAGAGTGTAGAAAAGCATTAGCTTTTGACGAACATATTGAAAGTCAGAAAAAAGCACTTCAGCAAGCCAGTTGTCAGAAAAAAAATATAGATCAAAAACAACTTAGAACTCTCAATCCTGAAATCTATCATTTAAGTTCAAGTATTGCTGCAACTACAATTTTGTTGAATCGATCTCAGCCTTTATTTGGTAGCTCGCCTAGTGGTGTTTTTTCTCGTAGAGCTTATGTTAACTCTGCTTTGGATTATATTCATCATATGAGAATCCATACTTCTAGAGTTACTGAATTAGCAGTTGCTGCTGTTAAAAAGTTTCCTGAAGAATTTCCTGGTATAACCGAAGAACATATTAGAGAAATATTTCCTAAGCATGATGATGCTAAGAAATTTGCACACTATAAGTTTTCCGACGGAAAACCTTTTTTTGAAAAACTCTATGAGTTTTACGGAAAAAGACCTCCAGGCGAACTTATTCAAGAACTCAATGCAACTGATGAAAAAATTATGGATGATGCTATAAAAAAAATGGGATTAGATTCTAAAAAAGAAGTGATTGAACGTTTAGAAAAACTTGCCGATTTTGTTGATCGGGCGATGAATGAAGTCACTCCTGAAGAATTTGGAAGGGCTTCTTATCCAGAAAGTGAAGCTGCAGCGAGAAAGGGAGATATAAAGCTAAGTCAGATGGCAAAATATCTTGAAGATAATTATTTAAAAATTACAGGTCATATTCAATTCGAAAAACCATCGCCAGCTGAATTTTTTCGTCTTTCTCAGCATGCTTTAGCTGAAAAACGTTTTAAAACACTGATTAGCTCAGGTAGAACCTTAAAAGAAATTGGCCTTAGGTCCTTTTCGGGGCTTTCTCGAGTTATTGCTGCCACCGCCAAAACTCGCTCTACACAATTAATTGCAGGTATTGCTCTGGGAAATAAATTTGCCAAGAGTTTAAACTTTGTAGGGCTCATGTCCTATACTCCAGATACAGGCTGTGCGGAGCTTGGGACTCATGATTGGACTAAGGTTGATGGCAAATGTGTTGCTGTGAGTGGATTAACTCCTGCTTATCTTAAATTTCTTGAAAAGACACCGAGTGATCGAGAGTGGGAGTTAAACCATGCCTTACTTAATACTTGTCCACTGACAAAAGATAATTTAGAAAAGAATGAAAATAATCTTTTTGAACAAGTTCAATGTCATTCAGATGGTGCACAATTACAGTTGAGTGAAGACAAGAAAATGTATGTAAAATTTAATGATCAGGGGAGAGTTTCGAGTATAGATTTTACTCATTTTGATTTGTTCTCAAGTATGCTAAATCATTCTCCAAGTAAACTTGTTTTCAATGATGATGGCTCAATTGCTAAGGAGTGTTATAAAACAGGTAGAGGTCGCGTGGAAACATGTAGTTCACAAAAAATTAATGAGCAGTTTCGAACAAAGCTTTCCTCTTTAAATTACAAAATTATGCAGGGCATTTCATGCTGTTTAGGTATTAAAGCAGACTTTAATCAAAAAATATCTTGTGTTCATTAGATGAATTTTTTAAAACATAGTTATGAATTTAATTTATCATCTTGTTAATAGATCAGCGTTGGATTTTCTGGGCAAAAAGGAGGATTATCTTCCCAAGTCTTTGAGTCAAGAAGGTTTTATTCATTTTTCAAATAAGGAGCAGCTTTTACAAACAGCTCATCGTTATTTTTTAGATAAAAAAGATCTTTGGGTTCTTGCTGTTGATGTCGATAAATTAAATGCAAAATTAGTATATGAAGATTTATTAGGAAGGGGAGAAGTGTTTCCTCATTTATACGGGCCGCTTAATTTAAGTGCGGTTTATGCTATAAATAAGCTTATAAAAGAAGATGATTGTTTTGTTCTTGATGAGACGAAATGGAAGTTCAATTGCCTTTAATTATTTTTATCATTTTTTTGTGTGTCCTTGTTGGATTTTTATTGGCTTTTTGGTTCTATCGAAAGTTTTTGTACCAAAAAACAAAATTATTATCTTCAGGGCAGTTTGAAAAAAAATCCCAAGATTGTTCATATGAGTTTATTGATTATGAAACTTTCTTAACTCTTGTAAAGAAAAGCGAAAGAAAAAACCAAGACAATTTATTCAAAGATTTTTCTCATATTTATCTTGTTCATGGAACTTTTGTCGGAGATGATCCCTTTCACATCCTGGGAATCTTAAGGAAAGCCTTTCCTAAATTAAGTGAAAATTATTTAAACTTTATTAGAAAACAAACCAAGTTTGGACAAAATCTTATTGCCAGGGATTTAGGAAACTTTATCAAACAGCATATCGATCTTTTGGAGGAGTTGACTCAAAATAAGTCTTTTATTCATAACTTTACTTGGTCATCAGGCAATCATCATTATGCACGTGCTAAAGCAATGTTTCGTCTTATGAGAGATATAGCGACAAGAGCGAAAAAAGGTCAAAAAATTTTACTTATAGGCCATAGTCATGCAGGACAAATTTTTGCATTATTTAGTTTATTTTTAAATAATAAAGAGTTTAGAGATGTTCTTGTCAGTTTGTTTGCTCAGGAAGAGAATATTGAGGAGCTGCTTTATTTTGTTAAAGATCTGAAGGACTATGATTATGTCTTTGTCACATTAGGAACCCCTTCGCGTTATCAATGGCAACTCACACCCAATATGCAGCTTCTTCATTTCATTAATCATCGTGGAGAAGGAGTTTTAGGTGGAAAGTCTTGGGGAGCTGCTTTTACCAAAAGCGGTGATTATATACAACAATGGGCCGTCGCAGGGTCTGATATGAAGTCTCCTATTGCGAGTGAGCATAGAATTAATTTACAATTAGATGAATACTTAGGTGTTGGTACAAGCTTAGAACAGTTGAGAAGAAATCTTGTGAAGCGGCAACGCTTACATAATGTTGGTCACCATTATTTAGTTGACTATGGAGATAATGGGAAAATACCTAACTTTTTGCAAACGATTTTTGGGCATGCTGTTTATACAAAGATGAGTTTTTTAAATTTTCACCTTATTTTAATTAAGAAGTTTTTAGGGAAACTGTGATTGTTGATATAAATGAATATTTAAAACTACCACTCAATGAGTTAAAACTTTATTTAGCTCGTCCAGAATTTTATAAGTTATATTTTGATGTTTGCGAGCAAAACCATGGGCACTTAATGGATAAACTTTTGGGCTTAGACAGTTTAGTGAATGAAAAATTATTAGTAAAAAATAGCGAGCATAAAAAAGGGCCAAAAAGATGGATCGGCTTATCTCCACAGACTTTACAGGCACCTTATCACGAAATGTATGATTTTTTTTCTTTATTAAAAGAAGAAAAAATTGCAAGAGTGATTGATTTTGGAGCGGGTTATGGAAGATTGGCGTTACTGACTCATGCTTTCTTTCCAGATGCTGAATTTATCGGCCTGGAAGCCATTGAAGCGAGAGTTCAATTGGGAAGAAAGATGTTGCAGCAGTTTGAGTTAGACGATAAAGCAAGCCTTGTTTTGCAAGATTTATTACAATGGAATTTTAAAGCTAAGAAATATGATTTATACTTTATTTACGACTTTAGCGATGTCGTTAGTATAAAAAATTTTTTAGAAATTATTAAAGAGAAATTTGTGTCGGAAGATTGTTTTATCGTGGCTCGTGGAAAAGCAGTTCGCTCTTTAATTCAAAATAAATACAGAGAGTTTTGGGCCTTACATGGGGTCTATCATTCAGATAATTGGAGTCTTTATTGTTCGTTTAAGGATATCTAACTTCTTGAAAAGACATGGCCCTTAGGGAAGTCTAAACTTAATATTCTCTAAATTCTTTTTTGTTATGCTATGATATAACCAGCGAGGTGCAAAGTGAAAACAAGAGTAATTTTTGTCGATGATGAAGAGTCAATTCACACAATTATTAATTTAATGTTTAGTGATGAAGTGGATAATGAAGAGCTTGAGTTAATGAACTTTATGGATGGGGATGAATGTCTTAGCTATCTTCAGCAAAATCTTAAAGATCAAGAGAGAACTATCATTTTTAGTGATATTAATATGCCCAAGATGGATGGTATAAGTTTGGCCTCTGAAGTTACTAAGTTTTTGCCGCAATTGGATTTTAATTTTATTAGCGCATATGTCGACTTTGATGAAAAGTTAAGGCAAGCCGGTTTGCAAAATTTAAAACTTTTTACCAAACCAGTAGAGTTTGATGAAATCAGAGAGCATATTTATCGTTTTGTAGGTTGTTCTGAGCAAAATGTTTAGAGTCATTATATTGGCTTTCGTTTAAAAAAGATTTTTAACCGACTGACTACGCTGATGATAAATCAAAGCCTAAACGTTTTAAATAAATCTGATTGTAAAAATAAATAAAGATCTCAAGATGCCCCTGCAATCTTGCAGGGT
>LULL01000069.1_pt1 | contig 87879 bp, 72 predicted proteins | sample 728161 | NCBI WGS metagenome assembly LULL01 (sample SAMN03860290, study PRJNA289734) | marine metagenome | biome: seawater column; feature: ocean; material: water; isolation source: Red Sea water column Station 149 - depth 500m | place: Saudi Arabia: Red Sea | collected 2011-10-15 | depth 500 m
CCTCAGAAGAATCAGCAGTGGGCTCTGCTTCAACAGCTTTTTCTTCTGATGCAGCCTTGTCTTCTTCTGCTTTTGCTTCAGCTTCAGGCGTTATTTCAGCCGCGTCATCAGCTTCTTTTTCCGGAGAAGCCTTCTTTTTAGCAGAGGCTTTCTTTTTTACTTTCGGAGCTGCTTCAGTCTCTGGTGCAGATTCCGGTTCCACATCAGCCTCAGTCTCAGCCGCTGGCTTCTTTTTGGCTGTTTTCTTTTTACCTTTAGCTGAAGTTTCTGCTGCAGTGTCATCTTTTGCAGCAGGGGCTTCAGTTTCTTCTGACGCTGCCTCTACTTTCTCAGATGCATCCGCGTCTTTTTTATCCTCAACTTCTTTTTTATCTTCGGCTGCAGCGTCAGCATCAGCTTCATCCTTTGATTCAGGGTCAGGCGTAGAAATCACTTTTGTGATACTCAGGCCTAAACGTCTCTCCTCCAAATCAATCTTGATGACTTTTGCCTTTACCTCAGAGCCTACGGGGTATTGTTCATGTACCTTGTTTTTCGGAATTTTTGAATCAATTTCAGAGATATGAACCAAACCTTCCACGCCGTCTGAAACCTCAATGAAAATTCCGAAATCGGTTAGATTTACTACCTTTCCGGTAATTTCTGAACCAAGCGGATTTTTCTCATCAAGATCTTTCCATGGATCATTCGTCAATTGTTTGATCCCAAGAGAGAGCCGCTCCTGTTCAACATCAATGTTCAGCACCTTCACTTCAATTTCATCACCTTTTTCAGCGACTTCAGATGGCTTGCATTCACGTTGTTTCCATGAAATATCAGACACATGAACCAATCCGTCAATTCCCTCATCAAGTCCTACAAAAATTCCGAAATCTGTTATATTTCGTATTGTACCTTTGACGGTGCATCCGACCGGATAACGGTCAAGTGCCAGCTTCCATGGATTTGCCTGCACCTCTTTAATTGAGAGTGAAATCCTTTTGCGTTCCACGTCAAGGTCTTTGACGATTGCTTCAACCATTTGGCCAAGCTCAACAATCTTTGAGGGATGCCGAACTTTTTTAGTCCATGACATTTCAGACACATGTATAAGTCCTTCCACTCCGGGCTCAATTTCTATAAACGCGCCATATTCTGTCAGACTTACAATCTTTCCGGGCACCTTTGTTCCTAAGGCATATTTTTGTTCCACAACATCCCAGGGATTCTGCGCCTTTTGCTTGAGTCCAAGTGAGACTTTTTGATCTTCCGGGAAATACTTGAGCACCACAACTTCAACTTCGTCGCCAATTTCAAACATTTCTGAAGGATGCATTATGCGCCCCCATGTCATGTCTGTAATATGAAGCAATCCATCAACTCCTCCCAGATCTACAAAAACTCCATAATCAGTGATGTTCTTGATATAACCTGTAATCAAAGCTCCTTCTTTAAGTATTTCCAGCGTTTGCAGACGTTTTTCATCACGGTCAATTTCCAGTAAAACTCTGCGGGAAAGAACAATGTTTCCGCGCTTCTGGTTGAACTTCAGAACCTTAAATTCAAATTCTTCGCCAATCAATTTATCAAGATTGCGCACAGGACGTAAATCCACCTGGGATCCAGGCAAAAAAGCCTTGATCCCAATATCCACTGAAAGTCCGCCTTTGATTCGGGCCACAATTGTACCGCGCACGATTCCGCCTTCTTCATAGATTTCACCTATTTTCTCCCAGGTACGTACCTTTTCCGCTTTTGTTTTTGAGAGATATGTTACTCCGTCCTCATCCGCTTCAAGAGCTTCAACATAGACTTCTACCTCTTCACCTATTTCAACCTTAATTTCACCTTCATTATTCTGGAATTCGTTTGCCGCAATCAGACAATCAGATTTGAATCCAATGTCAACTGTCACAAAATCATCTGTAATTTCTGTCACCTTTCCGGTAACAATTTCTTCTTCCTGAAAACCCTGCAGACTGTTTTCATAGAGCGGATCAAAATCTTCGTCGTCTTCTAAAAAAACTATCGGATCAGGTTTTGATGGTGTAATTTTGGGAGTAGTTTCGGGGGGAGTTGGAGTTGCGTTTTCTTGATCACTCACTTTTACCTTTAAGCTTTTGAAACAGCTTATTGAAAAACAAGCTGGTTTAGGGTTAACGGCAGTGATGATGACTATTATTCAGGAGAACCATCAGCAGTTTATTGTGAATATGCTAACAGTTGGCAGCAACAGTCTTCTTCACCAACCATGGTTTTACACTTCAATTTAATCAGGAAGTGTACCTAATGAAAGGTTATAATTCTTATTTTTTTCTGACAAAAAGTCAAAATTATTTTTATATGAAGACCTTACAATGCAATAAAGTCTCAGATCAGGATGTGGGAAATTTTAATTTGAGGAAGGAAATTTGAGGATAAATCAGTTCAGGTAAAGATTGCGTACACGCTGTTCTGCAACATATGAAAGAAGCTTAAACAAAAAACCATAAAACAATGTAACTACTGCAATTCCTATTGCCGGTGCTAGATTTGCCCCTTGTTGTAAATAATTTAGTGAAAATATCACTCCAATAAAGGTGCCGATAATTCCCATGATCAGTGAAACATCACCCATAACTTTCAGGCATCTCGCGACCGAATTGGCATCAGAAATGGAAACCTGCTTGGCGCTTCCTAGTGTATAGGTCCAGCATCGTCCGAAACTGCGCCATGAAGTTGCCGAAATTCCGAAAAAAACGGCCACCGGCAAAACCAGCAGCAGGGAAGGCAGATCAAGAAAGTAAAATCCATTAGATAAATCAAGTGTTAAACTGGCAAAATCCAGTGTCACTACTGTAACAGTGATTGCAAGGAAAAAAAGTATGCTGAACCACATCATAAAAGCTCCTGATTGATGAGTTGGCTTACGGGCCTTTCTGCTGACGCTGTGCCGCAGGGCAGGATCACGCAGCATTTGATCGACTCTTAATTCAATATAGACCCACTTGGCTCTTGTTTTATCACCACCGGCATGAGACATTGCCTTAAGCCAGAGGGCTTCGTCAATTTCTTTTTGCTCGATGTCCTTGTAGGCCACCAAATAAAGTTCTTCGTTCATAATTATATCTTTTTGATAGTTGCGAAACGCTTCTCTTATAACAATCCCTAGTTTTTGAATTCAGTTACGCGTTCCTCACAATTTCTCCTTGCATATATTTGACCGTTTTTCTCAAAATACTTTCAGCCCGCCTTAATTTTTTACCAAAGCAAACTGAACTGAAACTCGGCTCTAATTCAGGCGCTGGCTTAAATCCAGTCCTAATTGTTTTATGTTTTCCTTTAATTCATCCAACTGATCACTATTCAATCCGTCAAAAGGCGGCAGCACGTGTTCCCACTCCGCGGAGCTTTTTTGATCAGCAAAAATACTTTTCAGTCCGGAAACAAACGGATAGCTTTCAAATGCCTTGCGCAGTAAAGTTAATTTTTTCTGCTTATGCTCGGCGTCCTGATTCTGCTCATTTTTCCATGCCTGGAACACCTGCTGACATTCAGCAGCAAGTAGGTTTGCTGTGGCTGTAATGGAGCCTGCCCCGCCATTCTTCAAAATTTCCAGCAGAAATTTTTCTGTTCCCGCATACACCATCAGGTCCGGAACATTTTGCGCCACAGCCAGCATGTTGTCCCAGTTTCCGGAACTGTCTTTGATGCCTGCAGCAATTTCTCCGAAATTACTTTTTAACTGGTTGAGGACATTGTGATCAAAATTGTATCCGGTGAATTTTGGGAAATTGTAAAAAACAATACGCAGCCCGGAATCATCCACAGCAGAAATCAATTCTGAAAAAAAACGGATTACGCTTTCGTCGCTTTGAGGTTTATAATAAAAGGGAGGAAGAACCAAAACAGTATAAACACCGGCATCAATGCTGGCTTTAGTCAAACGTACCACGTCCTGCAATGAGCAGGATCCTGTGCCGATCATCAGGCGGTCAACAGGGAGTTTTTTTGCAGACTTTTCAATAATTTCCTGGCGCTGTTCGATTGTCATTGAATTGGCTTCACCGGTACTTCCAAGCAAAGCCACTCCATCCGATCCATTATCCAGCAGCCATTCCACATGACTGATAAGCGCCGGGGCATTTGGGTTATATGAAGCAGTAAACGGTGTTAATGAGGCTGTGTAAATTCCTGTTTTCGGTGAAGTCATTTTCTATTAAGCGGTTTGTAATTCAGATTTGAGCATTCCTGTAATGGGGGATAATTAAAACAGTTATTTGAAAATAATTCAATGACATACTCTGAAGTCATAGTTCAACAACTATGAGGACATGGCGTTGCGGATATGTTCCAGTGCCTGTTGAATTTGAGTCTCAGATACCATCAAATTTGTTACGGCACGAATCATTGTAGTTTCCCTTGGAAGCACAAAAGTGCCCTGCTGATCCAGTCTCTGTATAAGTTCCTGAGCAGTGTATCCTTGTACACAAAAATTGACGATATTCGTTTCCACATCATCCGGATCTATTTCGATACCTTCAATTTCAGCCAGTCCTTTGGCAAAAGTTTTGGCGTTGTCGTGATCAACCGTCAGTCTTTCGCGGTTATTTTCCAGCGCGTACAAAGCCCCTGCCGCGATGATTCCGGCCTGTCTCATTCCTCCTCCAAATTGCTTCCGGAAACGTCTTGCCTCCATGATAAAATCACTGTCTCCAACAAGCGCTGATCCTACAGGGGCTCCCAGCCCTTTGGAAAAACACACGCTTACGGAATCAAAATATTTTGCAATTTCACTCTCCGGAACTTTTAAGGCAGCAGCAGCATTCCAGATCCGTGCTCCGTCAAGATGCATCTTCAAGCCATTTTCACGAGCAGTTTTTTCCACTTCCTCAAGTTTTTCCAGCGGCCAGACTTTTCCACCGCCTCGATTGGTAGTGTTTTCCACACATACCAGTTTTGTACGGGGATAATGGGAATCAATCTCCCTGAAAACAGTTTCCATTTCCTCTGAGCCAAAAACACCCCTGTTTCCGGGGATTAAACGACAAATTGCTCCGGAAAGCGCCGCAGTTGCTCCGGCTTCATAAAAATAAACGTGCGCGTTCTGGTCAAGCAATATTTCGTCCCCTGGCTCTGTATGAGTGCGTACTGCCGTTTGGTTAGTCATTGTTCCGGAGGGCATGTAAACCGCAGCTTCTTTTCCAAGAATTTCAGCAACCCGTGCTTCCAGTTCGTTGACCGTTGGATCATCTCCAAAAACATCATCTCCAACAGATGCGTTGGCCATTGCTTCCCGCATTTCAGCTGTGGGAAGAGTAACTGTATCGCTGCGCAAATCAATCATGATCGAGCTTTATGAATAATAATTTCAGTTGCTTAACTAAGAATGACAAGACTTCTAAGGTGAGAACAATCCCTGCCGATTTAAAACCGGCAGGGATTTAATTGAAAGGAACAAATTTTCAGGAAAGCTGAGTCAACGCGCGTTTAGCATAAACCTGTGCCATTGCCCGCCGGTATTCTTCGCTGACAAAATAATCACTGAGAACACTGCGTCCTTCGGCAGATTTTGCTGAGGCTGCTGCAATTGTATCATCGTTGAGCGCCTGTCCCCTGATCGCGTCTTCAACTCCGTCGTCACGAAATGCTGATTCTGCTACTCCGCTGAAACCTACACGGACATCAGAACAATTTCCTCCGGATTTGTCCATTGCCACGGCACATCCCACATAAGGATAACGGGATGCCGGCTGGGGGAATTTGAGATAGCATGAATTTGCATTGGCGCTGTCAGTTGGAATTCGGACCTCAGTCAGGATTTCATTATCGCCCAACGCGGTTTCCCAAAGCCCGGTGAAATAATCAGCTGCTTCAATTGTGCGTTCTCCTCCGGAGCCTTCAGCAATGATGGTGGCATTCAGAGCCAGCACTACACCCGGATAATCAGCCTGCGGATCAGAGTGTGCCAGAACACCGCCGATTGTTCCGCGGTTACGAACCTGGACATCACCAATCTGCGCGGCTGCCTGGCTCAAAGCCGGAGCTTTTTGCTGAACCAGACTTGAAGATTCGACCATCCAGTGGGTGGTACCGGCACCAATTGCCAGGTAATCTCCTTTGTCGTTTATGTATTTCAGTTCAGAAATGCCACCTATGTCGATCAGTGTTCCCGGAGTAGCCAGCCGCAGCTTCATGGTTGGAACAAGGCTGTGACCTCCTGCCAGTATTTTTGCCTCATCACCATGCTGCTTAAGCAAAGCAAGCGCCTCCCTCACAGAACCTGCTCGTTGATAATCAAAAGATTCAGGAATCATTTTTACCTCTTTTATAGTGAGTTAGTTAAATCAAATTTTTTACTAATAATCAGCTTTGCATTGCAGCCCAGACACTTTGCGGAGTAAGTGGCATCTGTAAATCCTTTACTCCGTAATCTGACAGAGCATCAATCACCGCGTTGACAACAGCCGGCGTAGAACCAATCGTTCCTGCTTCACCGATACCCTTCACACCCAACGGGTTGTGTGGACATGGAGTTACGGTGGTATCTGTTTCAAACATTGGAAAGTTGTCTGCTCTTGGCATGCAGTAGTCCAGCATGGAGCCGTTCAGCAATTGTCCGGAATCGTCATAAACCGCTCCTTCATAAAGTGCCTGACCAATTCCATGAGCTACTCCTCCGTGAACCTGACCGTCAACAATCATCGGATTAATAATATTTCCCGCATCATCTACGGTTACATATCTTACTATTTTTACTTGTCCGGTTTCCTTGTCAACTTCAACTACGCATATATGTGCGCCAAACGGAAATACAAAATTTGCAGGATCGTAAAAACTTGCGAAGTCCAATCCGGGTTCCTCATTTTCAGGATAACTGTGCGGGACATAAGCGGTTAATGCGACATCACCAAATCCAACTGATTTATCTGTGCCTTTTACAGTCCATGATCCATTTGCGAATTCAAGATCATCCGGCGAACATTCCAGTTTATGCGCGGCAATACGTGCTCCTTTTTCTTTGACTTTATCCACGCTTTTCATGATCGCGCTTCCACATACAGCAAGGCTGCGGGATCCATAGGTTCCCATACCAAACGGTACACTTTCAGTATCACCATGGACTACATTCACATCCTCCATACCGATCCCGAAGGAATCAGCAACTATTTGGGAAAATGTGGTTTCATGACCTTGTCCATGCGAATGTGCCCCGCTATAGATGGTTACCTTGCCAGTCGGATGAACCCGGATGCTTGCAGCATCATATAATCCTACACGAGCCCCCAGGGAACCAACCACCGCTGAAGGGGCGATGCCGCATGCTTCAATGTAAGTTGAAAAACCGATTCCCAGCAGCTTGCCTTCAGCACGAGCCTTGTCCCTGTCTTTTTTCAGTTTTTCATAATTAGCATTTTTGAGGGCTTTCTTTAATGCTCCTTCGTAGTTTCCACTATCATATTGCAAAGCAACCTGGGTCTGGTAGCCCGGTTGTTTTACACCATCAAATGGTGGAATGAAATTTTTAAGACGGAATTCAGCAGGATCCATCCCAATTTCACGAGCGGCTGTTTCTACCAGCCGTTCGATGCCATAAGTTGCTTCCGGACGGCCCGCGCCGCGAAGAGCATCAACAGGAACAGTATGCGTTACCACAGCAGTCACATCAACATGGATAGCCGGTGTGGTGTATAATCCCTGCATCAGTGTTCCATGCAGATATGTTGGCACACATGATGAGAAATTAGATAAATATGCCCCCAGTGAAGCATAGGTTTTTGTACGCAGCCCTATGATTTTTCCTTCTTTGTCCAAAGCTATTTTCGCGTCTGTGACATGATCACGTCCATGGCAGTCAGTGAAAAATGCTTCTGTCCTGTCTGCAGTCCACTTCACAGGACGGCCAATCTGTTTTGCTGCCCAGAGGACACCGCACTCATCATTGTAAACAAAGATTTTACTTCCGAATCCGCCTCCCACATCTGGTGAGATTACACGGAGCTTATGTTCCGGAATACTCAAAACGAATGCCCCGATTACCAAACGTGCCAGGTGTGGATTTTGAGATGTTGTGTACAAGGTGTACTTGTCTTCATTGGAATCGAAATGACCCAATGCAGCCCTGGGCTCAATGGCATTTGGTACGAGTTTCTGGTTATGGTATGACAGTTCAGTGATGTGGTGCGCTTTTTCAAAAGCCGCGTCTGTTTCTTCTTTATTGCCAAGTTCCCAGTCATAAATCGTATTATTTGGAACATCATCATGAACCAGAGGAGCACCATCCTGAGCTGCCTCCTTGGGATTTACTACTGCGTCCAGGACTTCATAATTCACTTCAACCAGACCTGCTGCATCTCGGGCTATATTTTTGCTCTCAGCAATTACCAGTGCAACAGCATCTCCAACATGCCGCACTTTATCTGCTACCATTATTGGATGACCCGGCTCCTTCATGGTGTCGCCATTTTTGAAATCAACCTGCCAGCCGCAGATGGAACCGACAATGCCCGCGTCTGCGATATCCTGTCCGGTGAACACCTTCACCACCCCGTCCAGCGCTTCTGCCTTTGAAGTATCAACACCTTTTATATTCGCGTGTGCATGTGGACTTCTTACATAAACAGCGTGGGTTTGGTTGTCCATGTTGAAGTCATCTGTATATTTCCCTTCACCTTTAATGAAACGGTTATCTTCAACCCGTTTAACTGATTTTCCTATTAAATCGCCCATTGAGTCTCCTATACTTTAGTGGCGGCATCCTGAACCGCTGTGACAATATTCTGGGAACCGGTGCAGCGGCAGAAGTTTCCTTCTAACGAGTGCCGGATTTCATCTTCTGACGGATTAGGATTTCTCTCCAGCAACTGCCATGAAGACAGTATCATTCCCGGAGTACAGAATCCGCATTGTAATCCGTGTTTCTCACGGAAACTTTCCTGTATAGGATGCAGTTTTCCGTTCTCAGCCATCCCTTCTATTGTTTTAATTTCCGCACCTTCACATTGCACAGCAAGCAAAGTGCAGGATTTCACTGTTTCACCATCAACGATGATGGTGCAGGCTCCGCAGCTGCTTGTGTCACAGCCCACATGAGTACCGGTCAGCCGCAGGTTCTCGCGTAAATGAGTCACAAGAAGTGTGCGTGGCTCCACATCATGTGTGTATGAGGTGCCGTTTACTGTCATTGAAACTTCCATCGATTTTTCCTCCTAAGAATATTTATTTATTCACCGTCAGCACGGATTCATCACTCTTTTGTCTTCCAAAATGCAAAGACTAACACCAGAATTAAGCTGTGTCAAATTTTTTTTAAAAGTTTCTCACTTAAATACATTTTTTTTGTTTTTTGCCTGCTTCTAAAGGACAAAACAACAGAACAATCGTCTTATCTTATCCGCTGACGGAGTTCATGTTTTTGAATTTTCCCTGTCGCGGTTTTTGGCAAAGGCCCGAAAATTACCTTTTTCGGCCTCTTGAAACGGGCAATGTGATCAGTGCAGAATTCTATTATCTGCTCAGCATCTGTCGTCTCACCAGCTTTCAACTCAATAAACGCGCATGGGGCTTCACCCCAGGTTTCATCAGGCATTGCAACAACTGCCGCTTCGCCAACAGCAGGATGCCTGTAAAGCACATTTTCAATTTCCACAGAAGAAATATTTTCTCCTCCTGAAATAATAATATCCTTGGCACGATCCTTAATCTGAATGTAACCGTCTGCTTGAACAGCCGCCAGGTCACCGCTGTGAAACCAGCCTCCTTCGAATGCTTCGTCAGTTGCCTTGACGTTGTTCAGATAACCTTTCATTACCGTATTGCCACGCATTACAATTTCGCCAACAGTTTCGCCGTCAGCAGGTACAGGTTTCTTTGTCTGCGGATCAATCACTCGTACTGACTCCATCATCGGGAAACGAACACCCTGCCGTGCCAGGAGTTCCGCCTGTCGTTCCTCGCTCTGATCTAGCCATTCCTGCTGAAATACCGACTGTTGAACATGGCCGTATGTTTCAGTCAAACCATATACATGCATGACTTCAAAACCGAATTTTTTCATGCTTTCCAGAACCTTTGCTGGAGGAGGCGCTCCAGCAGTGATTACCTTTATTGTGCGGTCAAAACGCTTTTGCTGCTCTTCCGGAGCATTTGCCAGCATGTTCAATACAACAGGTGCACCTCCAAAATGTGTAATTTTGTAACGTTCGAGCAGTTCAAAGAGAAGCTGCGGACTGAATGCACGCATGCAGACAATGGTTCCGGCCATCAAGGTCATGGTCCAGGCATGGCACCAGCCGTTGCAGTGAAACATTGGCACACAGTAAAGGTATCTGGGGTGCCTTGGCAATTCCCATCCGGCGACTGTACCCATGCACATCAGGTAGGCGCCGCGATGATGATACACAACTCCTTTAGGACGGCCTGTTGTTCCGGAAGTAAAATTAAGCGCCAGTGCCTGCCATTCGTCCTTCAGGGGAGGACAACTGAATTCAGAAACACCAGAGCTGACCAGTTCCTCATAATTCAAAACATCAAGCTCTACATCAGGCTTCTCTGCAGCAGACTCATCATCAATCATGATTAAGATCGGTTTGAGCTTAATTTGCTGAAGCGCTTTTTTGGCCAGCGGAAGCAGTTCCCTGTCCACTATCAGCGCCTTTGCCTGGCCAAACTCAAGGATGTAGGCCACTGTGTCAGCATCAAGCCTTGTGTTGATGGTATTGAGAACAGCGCCAGACATCGGCACAGCAAAATGCACTTCAAACATTTCCGGTGTATTGAAGGCCAGAACTGCTACTGTATCCCCCTCGCTGATGCCTGATTCGGCAAGACCGGAAGCAAGGCAAATGCAGCGTTCCCTGCACTCCCGCCAAGTGTAACGTCTTTCACCATAAATAATTGCCTCACGTTCAGCATAAATATCCGCGGTGCGGTGCAGAAAAGAGATAGGTGTAAGCGGAACGTAATTAGCAGGATTAAAATCAAGCGCTTCGTATGCTTCTTTCATAAGTCAAACTCATTCTTTTCATTAAAATTGCTACTGCTCTGAGTCGATTTTTGCTGCACACTTTCAGTGTTATGTGATCTTAAATGATGTGTTCATAAAAAGTCAAAATACCTCACTTGCGGTATCTGACTCATTATTTACCGCTCAAACCAAGTGATGCAAAATCAAACGGAAGCTCAGTAATTTGGCCATTATCAGAGCCGGTGCCGGTATTAACTTCCAACTCATCCAAGCCTGCTATTTCTTTGAGATCACACCTCGCGTAGGCCAGGTAAACAGAATATCGGGGTGACCAGGTGTGGGATGTGATTTCACCGATCATTTTTTTGCCAGCTAAAACTTCCCTGCCAGCCAGATCAACTTTGCGGGCAATAACCAATCCAACAAGCCTGGTTTTAGGCACATGCTTTCTCAGCGCGTTTATGCTCAGGCTTTCAATGTCAGCATCGAGGCTGACATACTGGTCAAGCCCGCATTCAAACGGTGTTGTTTTGTAAGTTGCGTCTGCTCCAAAAGACAGTAGTCCGCTTTCAATCCGCTCAATCAAATTCGGACATCCAACCCCTACATTCAGGTCTTCACCTCTGGCGAAGAGTTCGTCCCATAGTTTTCTGCCAAGACGAGCGTCATTCACATATATTTCGAAACCGCCCTGCTTGCTCCAGCCTGAGCGTGCCACAAACATTGAAGCACCTTCAAAATTATTCCATTCTCCCCTGAAAAATCCGATATCACTGATTTCTTCACCAAATACTCTCACCACAAGTTCTTCTGCTTTGGGTCCCTGAACGGCAAGCGGCCAGATGTCAGGCTCATAAACTTGCACATCAAACCCGAATCCTGTTGCCAGACCCTTGGCCCAGAGCAGTACATCCGTATCTGCAATAGAGAACCACCATTTATCCTGTTTTATCTTAATCAGAATCGGATCATTGATCATTAATCCATTTTCATCGCACAGTGGAGCATATAAGCACTGACCGATCTGAGCAGCTGAAATATCACGTGGAGTCATCAGCTGCACAAGTTTGTCTGCGTCCGGACCTATGATTTCAACCTGTCGCTGGCAGGAAACATCCCACACCTGCACTGCTTCACAAAGGTGCCAGTAATCTTCTTCAATCCCGCGAAAAAATGCAGGCAGCAGCATGTGGTTGTACACAGTGTAGGCTTTTACACCGCAGGCTTCCACATGGCTGGTGAAGGGTGTGGAGCGTATCCGGTTGGAAATCAACAGTTCCGGATTCATGACTATGCTGTAGTGAAATGTAATTAATTTTCTTGGATTGTAATCATCCGGGAAACAAAACTGAACCGAGGCTAACAATAACAAAGAATACGTTTATGGCAAGTTATTTTCACGGCTGATTTAACAATGTTTGTGTAGATTTAACATGCTGCACTGATCTGAATTATTACTTGCTTTCTGCAGAAAATCATTGAAGTATGAATTATTTTAAACCATTAACATTCTCACTTAAACAAAGTATAAATTTTTTACATATGTCAACTATGCCATCAATTCATCCTCAAATGCAGTCTGTTCTGCAAAAAAGCGCAGCATTGGTAACCCCGTATTCAATTACGGAAACTCCACTGCATCAGGTTCGGGAACTTTATGCGCAGGAACGCAAGTTCTGGAATTCCGGAGGTCCAAAGATTTCGACCATTTTGGAAACAGCAGTCAAAGGACCGGCTGGAGAGGTCTCAATACGAATTTATCATCCAAATCCAAAAAATTGTTTGCCACTGCTTGTATATCTGCACGGGGGAGGGTTTGTTGTTGGCAGCAATGATACTCATGACAGAATCATGCGTGAACTGGCAAATCGCTGCGGTTGTGCCGTGCTTGGTGTGGAATATTCTTTGTCTCCGGAACAAAAGTTTCCTGTTGCTCTTGAGGAAACAATGTCAGTTTTGAATTGGCTGAAAAATCGTGATTACAAACAAAAATTCCCGGCTCTCAATTTAGATCCGGAACGTGTTGCCCTTGGTGGGGATTCTGCCGGAGCAAGTCTTAGCATGGGTGCTGCGCTCAGCATGAAAAATTATTTGTCCGGACTATTATTGGTTTACGGCTGGTTCGGTTTACGGGACTCGTGTTCTTCACGTCTGTATGGTAGTTCAGAAGATGGTATGGGAGAAGATGACAGGGCATTCTATCGGGAATCTTACCTGAATTCTGAAGAAGAAATGACAGATTTGCGGCTTGACGTTCTCAATGCGGATTTAGACGGTTTTCCGCATTCCTGCCTGATTGTTGCAGAATTGGACCCATTACAGGATGACAGCACAGCGCTTGCTGCTTTACTTGAAAGGGCAGGAGTTTCTGCAGAACTTCACCTGCATGAGGGAGTTCTACATGGTTTTTTGCACTACTGCAGCATGCTGGACGCGGCAGTCACAGCGCTGGATCAATCCGCAATTTTTCTACGCAGAGTCCTCAATTTGTGAAGAGAATCATTATTTGATTTGTTAATTTCTCTTGTTCATTTCGGTGAAATTTCAACTTCTGCCTCAATCTCAACCGGTGTATTGAAGGGCAGCTCTGCTAACCCCACAGCTGACCGACAATGGTCTCCTATGTCTTCACCGAATACATCGATAATCAAGTCCGAAAATCCATTTATCACCGGAGGTGTCTGCACGAAACCCGGCGCAACATTGATCATGCCAAATACTCGAAGCCACGCGGAAATTCGGTCAAGTGAACCTAGTTCACATTTCAGGCTGCTCAAAATCGCAAGTCCTGTAAGACGGGCTGCCTGATATCCTTGTTCTATTGATACCTCGGCGCCAACTTTTCCTTTTATTTCAGAAATACTGCCGTCCGGGTTCAAAGCAACATGTCCCGAAACATAGGCTCTATCTCCGCGAACACGAACCCAGGAAAAAGGAAGTTTCACATTCGGTGGGAGCTTTATTGGTTCAGGAAGAGCCAGTTTTAACTCTTCAATTCTTTTATCAGGAGACATAATAATTCTCTTTCTTTATAGTTTAGTTTTAGTAAATCAGCTTAACTTTGTTACCAATTTTTCGTGCTTTGCAACTTTTGCTTGCCTATGATCGGCAGTTACAAACAACTCAGCTTCCCACTCAATAGCACATGCTATGTGTAAAGCATCCATAGTCTTCAAAACATAGTTTTCCAGGAGCATCCCTGTCTTTGCAATAATTTTGGATGTAAGATTAATGATTTGAATATCGGTTAGCTCCTCAACAAGCCTTTCCTTTGCCTTATAATATTCGACTGAATTGATATTTCTTTCTCTTAGCCGCATGTTCAATGCTGAAAGAATTTCCGGGAAACAAATGACACTTAATCCAATTTCTGAAGCTTGCAAACACAAACGCTCAATTTCTTCACTTCCGGATTCCTCAATATACCTCTTGGCAAAAGCCGATGAATCAAAAAAAACATTCATGTAATCTAGCGTTCCTGAAGAATAGCCTGAGATATGCCGGATCCCTTTGTTGTAAGTCTCAACCCTGGCCTTTTCCAAGAAGGTAAAGTAATTGTTTCACCTTGAACTGGTGAAATTTCTGCTACAGGTTTTCCGTGACGTATTAATTGAATCATCTCTCCATTTTCAACTTCTGAGATGATAGTTGATGCATTTTTACGAAATTCGGTAAAAGTAATACTTCTCATGACTGCCTCAACTAAAAAAAAATATAAGGGTGAATAATTGATAATCAGTTATAGTGTACACTAATGCACATTAGAGCACAATGTTTTTTGCAGTCTGACAACTGAGCTGACATGCCGTTTTGCAGTAGAGACAGATACAGCGAAAAGGCACCGGAACAGGTTGCCGATTTTCTGCGAAGAGTTATCAATTTGTGAATCGATAAGTCAGCTCGTTACTTCATCCAGCTGTCTGTGGTATGGCCCCTCTAACCAGAGGGAATTTTTCACTTATTAATCTATCACCGGTTTTTAACTTTGAGTCGAGGTATGTTTCCAGAGCAGGCACCTCATCAAAAGTAACATCGTCTCCGGCCCAATTAGTTGAGAAGGCGGCACGTCTTCTATCCAAAGTATTTCCCGGTGCACTGTGAAAGATATAAGAATTCCATACCAGCATATCTCCCGGGTTCATTTCTGTACTAAGCACTTCAATGTTGCTGTCATGATCAATATCAGGAGGTTCAAGACGCTCTTTGCGAACATGCAAATAGTCAGCTGCTTCATCCTCAAAGTTTACTGCACGATACACGATCTTCGCATTATGCGAACCACGATAAAATCTCAGCGCTGTAAATTGCGGAATATGATCCAGCGCAACCCAACAGTTAATTACTTTTGTTCCGCGCAGAGGATAGTAGGAATGATCCTGATGCCAGGGTGTAGCCGCGTTTTTACTATCTGCTTCCTTGATCAGCAGAAAATCATAAAACAAACTCATATATCTGGATTCCAGAAAAGGCCATGCCAGATCAGCAATATGGCTTTCAAAAATGAATTCTCTGAACGGCCCAACTTTTTTCCATGCCTGAGAACTTACCGAAAAACGTCCATAGTCTCCGGACTTCTTAACAATGTCCAAATTCTCGCTTGCGCCAGTCAGTGCCTGTGATATGCCCTGCTCAATCACATCCAGCCAATCTTGTGAGAAAGCATTCCTTAAGCATACAACTCCATCCTCCTTGTATGCTGATATGGCATTTTCACTGATTACACAATCAGTCAGCTGGAACTCAGAAACCTGCTGAAATTTGCTGCTGTTTTGCTGCACTTTTGACATTTACTGAACAGTACATTGTTGAATAGAAATCTTAATCGAGCATCGTCTTACCAATCAAGCTGATTGAATCTCGCTTGATGCATCGAACTTAAAATAACTTTAATCAGTAAGCACGCTTCTTCTTTGCCCCCCGATATAAAATATCTGCCATATTAGCGTTAACAGCTTTCCGGTCGGCAACACTACGCTTCTCCATATCAAACTGTGGTCGGCGAAGTTCAATATTATTCTCGAAATAATTGTTTCCACGAATATGCAGTCGATAATCTTTACCGGCTGTCTGACGTACGTTCGGAGGCATATATGATTGAATTGCAAATCCAATTCGCCGTTCATCACTCAGGTTTGGTTGTGAGCCATGAATCACTTCAGCATGGTGCAATGACATTTGACCTGCTCGAAGAATCAAATCAACCGCGTTGGATTCATCAACATCACAAACCACCTGCCCGCGTGTAAGGATGTTGTCTTCATCAAAGGTGTCTGAATGTTTGCGAATGTGATCGATATGACTGCCGGGTATCATGCTCATACAGCCATTTACCCGATTGCTGGGTGTCAGCGCCAGCCATGGTGTGACAAAATCGTGCGGTATAAAACCCATGTATGTCGCATCCTGATGCCAGCTTACAAAACCCGCGCTTTCCAATTCCTTGATAAACAAAACACTGGCGCATAACGATATATCCGGTCCGATCAAATCCTCTACCGCATCGACAATCACAGGATGATGCACCAGTTCATCAAGACAAGTCAGCGACAAATGGGCGTTGTTTCTGTTTTCCAGATTGAAATCATCCGGATACTCCCGCTCGGCTGCTTCAAGGCGTTCCTTATACGATAAGGCTTCATCTTCCGACAAAACGTCGATTGGAGAGATGAATCCTTGTTTGTGGTATTGATTGATTTGCTGTTGAGTGAGGACTTTGGGCATGGCTCGAACTCGGAATTTTTTCTTACTCAGAAGATTTCAATTTTCATCAACACAAAACTAAAACTTAATCTAATCAAAGTATGATTCAATTTTATCCAGTAAATATTATCGCTTCAATCCGGAATTAATTCAAAGGTCACCAACACCGCACGATGATCTGAGGGGTAATCTGGAAAAGCAATGTCTGAGGTTTCAGCTGCTTCACCAAGCCGTTGAACATTTTTCACCATAACTCCGTTTCCGGTAAAGTAAACAAAATCAATCCTGTCTTCCTCAAAAAAATCAACATTCAACAACTGATAAGGGACATAAGGTTAGTGCCAGAGGTGCGTGTTGAACATCCAGATGTTCTGTCCGGATGGCAGTTCCACCTGTATTCCTGAACCTCCCGGAGATTGTGATGTAATCGGGTAACGGCTTAGGGTGGATTGACCGGCCTGCTGGGTCCAGCGTGCACGCAGCTTGTTGCCGCCTCCTCCGGCTTCCTCCATTGAATCCAGAATTGCGTGACGTGCATAAGAAAATCCGAGTGCCTTCGCTATCTCCGGAGTCTGATCATCAAATTCGCGGTTTACATTTTCCTGTATTCCCACAAGGTCTGCATCGGATTCCCTGATAATATCAATGGTTTTTTCCAGCGGTTGACGGTGTCCGCCCCAATAAATGTTAAAACTTAAAATTCGTAAAGTTGAGAGATTCATCTGACGTGTCAATTGCAGAATGTTCAGTCAAAAATACAGCAAAATGATTTCGAATAAAATTTCGAATCAGCTCGCCAATTCCTTCGGAGAGTGCTGGCAGGCAAAGGTATGACCTGATGCAGCGGTTTGTACAGGAGGGCGTTCACTGACACAAATATCAGGAATGACCGCCGGACAACGCTCATTGAAAGGACAGCCGCGTTCCGTGATTTTGACTTCACGAGCGATCCCTGCCTGGGCCTCGCGGGTAGAGAGCGTTTCCTCCAGCCAGTTCTGGCGCATCTCCGGAACCGAGGAAAGCAGCAGCCGCGTGTAGGGGTGGAAAGGTGGTTCGAAGACGGCAGACTTCGGCCCCTGTTCGGCAATGCGTCCGGCGTAGAACACAACAACTTTATCGGCAATGCTGGCAACGGTATCAAGATCATGGCTGATGAAAAGGTAAGTCAAACGTAATTCACTTTGAAGTCGCTGCAGCAGATTTAGAATTGCCTGTGCGACAATTGTGTCCAGCGCTGAGGTGACTTCGTCACAGATGATCAAATCCGGCTCGGCGGCCAATGCGCGGGCGATGCAGATGCGCTGCTTTTCGCCTCCGGAAAGTTCACCGGGGAATCGGTCAATGTAGCGGTCGGACAGCTCGATCTGCTCCAGCAGCTCGATGATGCGCCGTTCCCGTTCCTTGCCGCTGAGGCCGAGATAGAAGCTGAGCGGACGGCCAATAATGTCCCGAACTCGCTGGCGGGGATTGAGCGCCACGTCCGGCATCTGGTAGATCATCTGGGCCTCACGGAGCTGCCGCTTGTTGCGCTGGGCAAGTTCTGGGGGCAGTCGTTCTCCGGCGAACTCGATGCTGCCGGAGCGCGGTGGGAGCAGTCCCGTGATCACCCGAGCAAGTGTACTTTTGCCGCTGCCGGATTCGCCCACAACCGCAACCGTCTGCCCGCGTGTCACCGAAACAGACACGTCCTGGAGAATGTCTGGGCCATTGCGGTATCCTGCCGTCACGGAATTGATGGTAAGCAGAGCTCCAGATTCCGCGGCTTCCGAGGGCGGTTTTTCGTGACGGGTGCGGGCGTCCAGCAGGGCGCGTGTGTAATCCTGCTGTGGAGCAGTGAGCATTTGTCCCGTGGTGTTCATCTCGATCAGATCCCCGTAGCGCAGTACCATCAGATGATCCGCAAGCTGCGCCACCACGGCAAGGTCGTGTGTGATGTAAATCGCCGCAACCTGTCTGGCAGTGACCACTTCCTTGATAGTCTTCAACACTTCAATTTGTGTGGTAACATCAAGAGCAGTTGTGGGTTCATCAAAGACGAGCAAATCTGGTCCGCAGGCCATAGCCATGGCGACCATCATGCGCTGCAGCTGTCCCCCGGAAACCTGATGCGGCCAGCGTTCGCCAATGTTCTCCGGATCGGGTAGGTCAAGGCTGCGGTAGAGATCACGCCCCTTTTTCTCAGCTTCTCTGCGGGATAGCACCCCGTGGTCCACAGGGGCTTCTGAAAACTGATCGAGAAGCCGATGGGCCGGATTGAAGGCGGCGGCTGCGCTTTGGGCGACATAGGCAATGCGTGTACCCCGGAGCCTGCGCTTTTTTTCCTCGGAAGCAGTGCGAAGTTCGAGGCCGTCGAAGATGATGTCACCGTCAGTGATACGGCAGCCGTCGCGTGTGTAACCCATCGAAGCCAGTCCGATTGTGGATTTCCCAGCTCCTGATTCACCAATCAGCCCAAGCACCTCCCCGCGTTTGAGCTGCAAATCCACGCCGCAGACGATCTCGTGCCAGCCCTTTTCAGACAGTCCTTCGATCCGCAACCCTTTTACTTCAAGTAAGGGAGTTATTGTTCCGCTTTCAGTATTGGAATGAGTTTCAGCTGACATCCTTTAATCCGCTTGATTTGTGAAGCATCCAGTCCACGACGAAATTGACCGCAACCGTCAACAGAGCAATTGCTCCGGCTGGCAGCAGCGGGGTAATGTCGTCGTAAGTGATCAGCGTTGAATTGTCCCGGACCATCGATCCCCAATCCGCCGTGGGCGGCTGGATGCCTAATCCGAGGAAACTGAGCGCAGAAATGAAAAGAAATACAAAGCAGAAGCGTAGCCCGAATTCAGCCAGCAATGGTGCGGTGATGTTTGGCAGTATTTCCTTGACCGTGATCCAGCCCAGCCGTTCCCCGCGAAGGCGGGCGACCTCAACAAAATCCATCACGGCGACATTCATGGCCGTGGCACGAGCCAACCGGAAAACTCGGGTGGAGTCGAGAATTGCAATTACGGAGATAAGGTAGGGCATCGCGGTGCCGAAGATGGAAAGCACCAGCAGTGCGAAAATCAGCGAAGGGATGGACATCAGCACGTCCACGATACGGCCGAGGATTTGATCGGTCCAACCGCCGACTGTAGCGGCAATCATTCCGGTGATGCTGCCGAGCAGGAAGGCGAGGACGGTGATGAGCAGGGCAATGCCGATGGTGTTGCGTGCGCCATAAATAAGCCGCGAGAGCATGTCCCGGCCAAGGTTATCAGTCCCTAGCAAGTACTTGTCGCCCCACAGTTCGTAGGCGCCGCCGAGGATCTCAGTCTCCCCGTAAGGGGCGATCAGCGGGGCGAAGATCGAGATCACGGCGTAGCCGAAAATCACCAGCATTCCGAACTTCGCTGTCAGTGGGGCCGAGAGGAATTCCTTGAAAAGGTTGGACATGGGCATCAGCGCGGGTGAAGCAGTCGGGGATTGGTGATGATCGAGATCACGTCGGCGGACAGGTTGAGCAAAATATATACGGACGCAAAGATCATCGAACAGGCCTGCACTACCGGAACGTCCCGCTTGGAAACGCTGTCCACCAGCAACTGCCCCAGCCCCGGATAGACAAAAACCACCTCCACGATGACAACACCGACCACCAGGTAAGCCAGGTTGAGCGCGATTACGTTGACGATTGGTGCAAGCGCGTTGGGCAGGGCGTGCCGCAGGATGATCCTGGTCGGGCGGATGCCCTTGAGCCGCGCCATCTCGATGTATGGGCTGGCGAGCAGGTTAATGATCGCCGCCCGCGTCATGCGCATCATGTGCGCGACCACCACGAGGGTGAGCGTCGCGGCAGGCAGCAAAGTACGGTAAAGCTTGTCGCCCAGCGCGAGTTCGGTGCTGACGTTCGAGATGCCCGGAAACCAGCCAAACTTGATGGCGAAGAAGAGGATCAGGATGTAAGCGACAAAGAATTCAGGGAAGGAAATTGATGTGAGTGTGAAGACGTTGACTGCTCGGTCATAGAACGAATTGCGATATAAAGCCGCGAGGATGCCGAGCAACAAGGCCAGTGGAACAGCAATCGCGGCAGCGAACCCTCCAAGGAAAAGCGTGTTGGCTAACCGGATGCCTACAAGTTCAGATATTTCACGCTTGTTTGCCAGCGATACACCCATGTCTCCGGTAGCCATCCCGGCCAACCAGTCAAGGTAACGCAGGTGTGCGGGCTTATCCAGCCCGAGTTCCGCCCGAAAAACCCTCACGGTTTCCGGAGTTGCGCTCTGCCCCAGAATTGATTCCGCCAAGTCGCCAGGCAGAAGCTCCACACCGAAGGTGATGAACAGCGAAATCACCAGCAAGGTGAGCAGGCCCAGCGCAATGCGCTGGGCTACAATCTTGAGGATATGAATCAAGGTTCGAGGTTCGTTTCAAGGTTCGTTTCAAGGTTCAAGGTTCAATGGTCTAGGCCACCTTGTTACTCGGCACTTGTCACTTGTTCCTTGTTCCTTGCCCATTGTTATTTTTACCTGTTACTTGATCAGGAGTACCACCAGCGTTCGTGGAATTTGTCTCCATCCAAGTCCCAGTTCCCGGCCAAAGTTCCATGCTCGATTTTGTCTGTTGTCCCAAAGACATAGTTGGCAAACATGGGGACGACGACTCCTCCTTCATCACGCACTATCTGCTGCATTTCATAGTACATCTCGCGCCGTTTATTCTGGTCTGTTTCCGCACGTGCCTGAATGAGCAGCTTATCGAAACGGTCATGCTTCCAGAAAGTGTCGTTCCAAGACGCTCCGCCCATATATGCAGTTGAAAACATCCAGTCCTCTGTCGGACGTCCTCCCCAGTAACATGCACCCCATGGTTTCTTCATCCACACGTTTGACCAGTAACCGTCGCTCGGCTCCCGAATGACCTCGATGTCGATTCCGGCAACAGCAGCGTGTTCCTTATACAAAACAGCAGCATCGACTGCACCGGGGAAAGCAGCGTCTGCGGCAGAAAGCTGCACCTTGATGCTACCCCCTGCCTTCTTCGCGTAGAAACGTGCCTTATCAGGATCATACGTGCGCTGCGGCAATGTGGCGGCATGAAAAGGATTTGAGGGTGCAATCGGATGATCGTTTCCAACAACCCCGTGTCCGAAGAGCACCTTTTCCACAATCTCATCGCGGTTAACTGCGTGCTTGAGCGCCATACGGACATTGTTGTCGTCAAACGGCGGAGTGTCCGTACGCATCGGGAAGGTGTAGTGCTTGGTACCGGTCGTTTCTTCAACCTTGATTCCACTCTTGCGTGCGAGCAGGTGGGCGGTTTTCAAATCGACACGGTCGATGACATCAACTTCTCCGGTAGTCAAGGCATTGCTCCGGGCAGTAGGATCGACGATGGAGAGCATCTCCAGTTCATTAAACCAGCCACGGTCCGGCTTGAAATAATTGGGGTTGCGTGTTCCGAAGAAGCGCACTCCCATCTCCATTTCCTTGAGGACATAGGCACCGGTACCTATACCGTCCGTGGGGTTAATCTTGCCGTCCTTGGATGCTTTGATGGCAATGTGATAATCTGAAGCAACAAAAGGAAAATCAGCGTTACCTCCTGTCAGTTCAAAAACAACCTTGTACTTACCATCCTTACGAATACTGCTGACTTGCTTCAGCAGTGATTTCGCGGGGGACTTGGTTTCGCCCATGTGGTGCTGAAACGAAGCGATCACGTCATCGGAGTCCAGTGTCTTTCCATTGTGGAACTCCACGCCCCGACGCAGGTTAAAAACCCAAGTTTTCGCACCGTTCTGAGGATCCCAGCTTTCCGCCAATTCCGGAAACATGTTTCCCGTATGATCCACTTCGCCAAGATGGTTCTGGATGGCATAATTGATCTTACTCATGTAGCCGTTTTCATAGGTCGCCGGATCCAGCGTATCGGTGGTGGATCCATGAGCAATACCGGCACGCAAACGTCCTCCACGCTTGGCTGCGTGGGCTTTATCAGCCCATGTCAGCAAAGTTCCCGCGCTTGACCCGATAATGCCCAAAGCAATCAAACGCTGGGCAAATTCTCGGCGAGTTATCTTGCCGGAAATCAGTTCTTCTTTCATTTGCTTAATTTGATTATCCATAATTATCTCCTGGAATTAATCTTTGTTACGCCACTGTTTATCAATGACAACATTTGAACTGAATTTACAGGCGTTCCAAACAATAGTAATTGTTCAAAAACGCATTGAAATTCAATTCAAGTTGTAGGCTATGACATGATCTCAGCAAAAGTCAAGTAAATAATGACTTTGAGGTAAAACTTAGACGCTATTCCTGGGAATGCTGAAATCCCAATTCCTGACAAATATGCGTTGCTTGCGCTCAAATACTTCCAGTTTTGAGTTGACATGAAATTCTCCGGAGGTAGAAGTCATAGTTCCGGAGGCATCGGCACGGCACTGCCAGTCAGCACGTCCGATTCCTGCGCTGCGTTCACAACTTACTTTCAAAGACAGTGGGTCACCCTCCACCAGTGAAAGCGTGTCCTTACTGACATCTTCCATTTCCAGTCCATCATCCAGAAAACAGATGCGTCCGCTGTCAACACTGTCTGTAAGAGTATAACGATCCTCGATCAATTCATGCCGTACAGTTCGGTTCCGGCTGGGAGTGCGGACTGTTTCAGTTTCCAAAGGTGGTGTACACTCCGGTTGAGCAAAATCAGCAAGAAGCTCGTCTTCAGGACGAACAGTCCTGAGCGGAAGATGGAGATAAGTTTCGTTTCCTGGTGAAACTTCCAGTTCCACTGGTTCAGGGCTGGGCCAGGCGTGAGGAGTGTAGGCGGAAGAAAGTGCGAGCCGCCAGCGATGTCCTGGCTTCAGCGAATGAGCACAGGCGTTCAGCCGTACATTTGCATTGAATTGCTTCCCTGGTATTAACGGGTCAGGATGTTCATGACTGTTGCGATGAATAAGGTTCAGCAAGCCCCAGCTGACCAGCAGGGAAGATCCATCAGGTGAAACATCACACAAGCGAGCCGCTATCAAAGCCTGGGGTTTGTCGCTGGTCAGGATAAGCTTAACTTCCGGATTACCCAATATTTCCTTGCTTTCGGTAAAAAGCTCTGAAGTGAAGCACAATGACTTTGAATCAGCATAACGCTGATCTCCGGGAAAATCTCCCGGTATTCCCATGGGGAACCACATACCGCCTTCAAAACCTACCGCTTGTGTTTTTGGAACTCTAAGGGACTTTTCTTCAGCAAACTTATTTGTGAGACCATCACTGTTTAAATAAAAATACTGTGATTCAAGATTGTGAGGCGTCAAAAGCGGTTCAGCCACCCAACGACCAGGGCGTTCTTGATGAAAAGTTTTAGGAACAACACTTTCCTGCATCCAGACTCGCAGCATTGGTTCATCCATGATTCCCGTGTCTGTCTCCTTCAGCCAGTGATCCCACCAGCGCAGGCATTCCTGGGCAAAACCAATCTGTGGCGCCGGCAATGCACGCTGGGGATATTCGTGTGCCCATGGACCGATCAGCCCTTTGCGGGGACAGGAAAGCCCGGACAGCATTCTTGGAATGGCGTTGCTGTAGGGATCAGCCCAGCCTCCAACCGTGTAAACCGCGCACTGTACTGCAGAATAATCTTCGCAAATCGAACCATGCTTCCAGTAATCGTCGCGATGTTGATGGCTCAGCCATTCCTTGACCAGGCATGGTGTCTGTTCCAATCTCTCCAGCCAGGCTTTGCGCCATCCGTCCCTCAGCACTTCAGGATCAGGAGGGCGTGCATTCCAGGCAAGCATGGTAGTACTCCATCCCAGCATGTCAGTGGACAGGATGCAGCCGCCTTTGTAATGCACATCATCAGCGTAACGATCATCTGTTGAGCAAACTGTGATGATCGCCTTCAGTGCGTGAGGCTGCATCGCGGCCACCTGCAATGAGTTGAACCCTCCCCATGATTTGCCCATCATGCCTACCTTGCCGTCACACCACCGCTGCCTGGCCAGCCATTCAATTACGGATACTCCATCATCCAGTTCCTGCTGTACGTATTCATCCTGCAGAACCCCGGAAGGTTCGCTTTCAGAATCACCACTGCCGCGCATATCAACTCTAACAGCCGCGTAACCGTGTCCCGCGAAATAAGGATGATAGATTGAGTCGCGGACTGCCGTACCGTCGTTTTTACGGTACGGAATGTATTCCAGGATCGCCGGGACGGGATGCAGTTCAGCGTCTTCAGGAAGCCATATCCTGGCGGCAAGTCTGCAGCCGTCAGGCATGGGAATCCAGATATGACTGATTGTGCGTGTCTTATGGGGGAATTCTGTACGGATTTTCATATTTTTCATCATCGGAAAAGGTTTATATCTTAAATATTTTGTGAAAAGTCAGAAATGTGAAATCATATAAAAAAATGAATGTTTTTCTACTCAAAACAGAACACCACGAAGAATCACTGCTAATGATAATAAAATCAGTAAACATATTGAAAACTTGCGGAACGACTCCGGAGTTGATTTAACAAAACGTCGGTTACCAAGAGAGACACCAACAGCCAAAGGAATCAAAAACAGAGCGCTGCGCACCAGTAACTCTGATGAAAGAAGATTTTGGTTCGCGGAAATGATGGTGGCGTAGATTCCGGAAAAGAATAAAAATGCTACAATAGAAGCTCGAATAACATCTGCTCCAATTGAGCTGGCAAGTAAAAATAAGACTACCGGCAAACCACCAATTCCTGCTGCACCATTCACAAGTCCGGAAAAACAGCCTACAGTTAAAAATCGTCGCCAGCCTCCCTCACCGCGTATCCGGAAATCTTTCCAGATAAAAACACAAGCAACAAGAACAAGCCCGGAAATGGTGAAACGCATCGGATCCTGTGGCACTTCAGCTAGAAAAAATAATCCTGCAGGAGTTCCAGCTAAGATTCCCAGCACAAGCCAGTTTAACATTTTCCAGTCAATCGACCGCCAAACCAGCGGCAGCATGTATATGCTGGCTGCCACTTCAAGCAAAAACGCGGTGGGCACCACCTCGGATGGAGGCAATATCAGCGATAAACTGGTAACTGCCAGGGCGGAAAATCCAAATCCGCTGTATCCACGAATTATCGCCGCTACTAAGATGGCCAACAGTGCGTAAATCAATATTACCGGACTCAATCCTGTCCATATCTGTAATTCCAATAACATTATCAAAGCGGCTTTTTGGAAGATTGATAAGCTTCAGACTTTCGCACTTCATCAATAAGCCAATCCTTGAAAAGATGCATGAGTGGTTTTCGTAAGGCTTTTTCCGGATAAAGCAGATAGTAAAAACCTCCTGCTGTAATTGAAAGCTCAAAGGGTCTGACCAGTCTTCCAGAATCCAGATATTCCTGTACAACTCCAACCGCGCAGAGGGCGATTCCGTGACCGTCAAGAGCCGAGTGGATAAGCACATTTGAATCCCGGATGATTGTACGCCGCCGGTATTTCCTCTCCGGAATACCTGCTTTCTCAAGCCATTCTTTCCATACATCATAATCCGGATCATCCAGCAAAGGATAGTGAATCAAGTCTTCAGGAGTATGCAGGGGAAATCTGTCATTCAGTAATTGTGGACTGCACACAGGCGTAAATTCAACAACCATCAATTGTTCAAACAACAGATTCGACCATTCTCCCTGTCCCCAAACTACAGCCAGGTCAGTTCCTTCAGTTTCAAAATCCGGATCATTATTGGAAATCTTCAGATGAAGGTTGACTTCAGGATACTGCTGGTAAAACGCACCAAGATGATGCACAAGCCAATTGGCTGAAAAAGATGAACCGACTCCGACCACCAATGTATCCTCGGAATCGTAGTTACGTATGTTCTCCAAACTGTCTGAAATACCTTGCAATCCACTCACAACCGAAGGCAGCAGTTTTTGTCCTTCAGCAGTTAGATACACTTTACGTTTCTCACGTAAAAACAGTTTGACCCCAAGGTAGTCTTCAAGAACTTTAATCTGATGGCTGACTGCCGCTTGCGTGATAAAAAGCTCCTTTGCTGCGTTTGTGAAACTTAAATGACGCGCCACGGTTTCGAACGTGAGCAGGAAATTCAAGGAAGGCAGCTGTGACAATTCACTCATAAACTGTACTAATGACTATGATAAAAAATGATCAATATAAAAATTTGCTAATCTCTTGTAAAACATTTATTAAAGCTCAACAAGATAAAAATATTTTTTTGCGAGGATTTTAAATTTTTTTGACTTTAATAAAGACAGATAATTCTTAATCTGTTTTAACAAGCAATCGAACTTCATTTCAACAAAAATTATTATGGTGTTACATCGAGCATATTTTATCATGCTTGTGGCCAGTCTATTCTGGTCGATGAATCCTGTTGCCGGTAAAATAGCACTGGAGGAAATTGCCGCTCCACAGCTTGCTTTTATAAGAGTTTTCTTTGCTGCAATTATACTTTTGTTAGTCGCTTATTTCAGTGTCAGGAGATTTAGTCTGAAACAAATTGGCTGGAGACCTTTTATGCTTGGCTTGCTTGATCCCGGGCTGACCTCCCTGCTTTTTGTCACCTCGCTCACAGTTCTGAGCGCTTCTAATACTCTCATTATCATGGCACTGATGCCATTCTCACAGTCCATCCTCGGGAGAGTTGTTTTTAAAGAAGATATACAGGTTTCTGTCTGGATAGGTGCGGTACTGGCTGTTTTAGGAATTTCGATATTCTTTTCCGTCGAAGAGCTAAAAGGAGCTGAGACTATTTGGGGAAATATGTTATTGTTTATGGTATTTTGTGTGATGGTTGTGAGTCAATTGCTGACACGTAAAATTATGTTGTCTGATGTTCCGGCAATTCAAGTTACCGCAAGCCAGATGATCTCTGCAACACTAATTATATTTGCATACATGTTCTTATCCGGTAATCTTGTTCCACCTGTACATATTTCTTTTGAAACAAAGCTCACTTTGATATATCTGATTATTTCTATGTCCATTCCATTCTTTTTGTACAACAAGGCAATGCGCCACATTCCGGTTGGGATGGCCAGTTTATTTCTTGTTTCGATAATACCTTTTGGATTTATTTTTGCCGCGGTGTTCGTTGGAGAAGAAATTACATGGATCAAAGCAAATGGCGCAATACTGGTAATGATTGGCGTAGCATTACCACATTTGCTGCAGTCAGGCACTCGACGTTTTAGCTTATAGCAGTATTCTTGTAATATTTTAACAATGGGTGAGAAAATAAAATTAGCCGCAGTCATAGGTTCCGGAGTCATTGGAGGAGGCTGGGCCGCTCGTTTTTTATTGAACGGAATTGATGTAAAAGTTTTTGACCCCTCCAAGGAGGCAGAGCAAAACCTGAACGAAATGCTTTCCAACGCTGAGAGTGCGTATTCAAAATTAACAATGGCTCCGTTGCTGAAACAGGGAAGGCTGGAGTTTGTTGATTCCATAGAAAATGCGGTTTCAGGTGTTCCATTCATTCAGGAAAGTGTTCCGGAAAATCCAGAATTCAAATGTTCGATTTTGAAAGAAATTGAACAGTTTGCTCCGGAAACCGCGCTTATTTGTTCCTCAACCTCTGGAATCAAACCAACTATGCTGCAAACCAAAATGAAATGTCCGGAGCGTTTCATGGTCGGACACCCTTTTAATCCCGTGTATCTTTTGCCTTTAGTTGAAATTTGCGGTGGCGAAAAAACTTCTGAGCAAGCAAAACAACTCGCGGCAGAATTGTATCGGAACATCGGCATGAAGCCCTTGATTTTGCGCAAGGAAATTGACGCCTTTATCGCCGACCGTTTGCTGGAAGCAGTTTGGCGTGAAGGGCTTTGGCTGATTAATGATGATGTCGCAACAACAGAAGAATTGGATGACGCGATCCGTTTCGGTTTTGGTTTGCGCTGGGCACAAATGGGTTTATTTGAAACATATCGTGTGGCCGGAGGAAAAGCCGGAATGCGGCATTTTATCTCACAATTCGGGCCCACTTTAAGCTGGCCCTGGACAAAGCTGATGGATGTACCGGAACTGAATCAGCTATTAATTGACAAAATTGTTGACCAATCAGATCAGCAGTCCGGTAAGCACTCCATTCGTGAACTGGAGAGAATTCGTGATGATAATCTGGTAGCCATCATGCAGGGACTTAAACTACAGGATTGGGGGGCAGGCTCTGTACTCAAAAAATATGAGGAACAACTTTACAACAAAGCACACTCCGGAGTTGTTTCCAGTGAGCCGGACTTTTCAAAACCTTTACTGATGTATGAATCAGTAGTCCTGCCCGACTGGCTGGATTACAATGGACACATGAATGAAAGCCGATACCTCCAGGTTTTCAGTGATGCCAGTGACGCACTGCTCCAATTCATTGGAATGGACGAAGAATACCGCTCGCAGGGTTTTTCCTTTTATACGGTGGAAACGCACATCAGACATTTGAACGAAGTTGGAGGTTCCGAACCGTTGAAGGTGGAAACTCAGCTTTTGGGTTTTGACGAAAAACGTATCCGAATAAATCACATAATGCTCCATCCTCCTTCCGGAAAAGTGCTGGCAACAGGAGAGCACATGTTTCTGCATGTGGATACTGAAAAAAGTCGAGCGGTGAAGATGGGCTCGGCTATTTATGATAAACTTGAAAAAATCTGGAAAGGACATCAAAATCTGTCAGTTCCGGAATATGCCGGAAAAGGGATAAGAGCATTAAAAAACGAAAGTGTATAACTAACAAAGGATAACCATGAATTACGATATTATCATTACCTGTGCAGTAACAGGTTCCGGAGACACTGCCGGAAAACATCCTGATCTTCCAAAATCACCTGAACAAATCGCCAATGCCGCAATCCAAGCCGCAGAAGCAGGTGCGGCAGTTGCGCATATCCATGTACGTAATCCGGAAACAGGTGAGCCAGGACGCAAAGTGGAATGGTATCAGGAAGTGGTTGAAAGAGTCCGTGCCTCTTCAACGGATGTGGTGCTTAACCTTACTGCCGGCATGGGCGGAGACTATTTTCCTGATCCCGATGATCCGGGACGAGGCGGTCCCGGGACCGATATGGCTACTCCCAAAGAGCGGCTTGCACATGTTGAAAAATTGCTTCCGGAAATCTGTACTCTTGATGCCGGAACACAAAACTACGCCTCAAACGCTTACGTAAGTACTCCCGAAATGCTGAGGGAAATGGCAAAACTAATTCAGGACCTGGGAGTAAAACCGGAAATTGAGGTTTTTGAACTTGGACAAATCTGGTTTGCAAAACAGTTAATCAAGGAAGGTTTGATCAACGACCCTCCGCTTTTTCAGCTTTGTATGGGTATTCCCTGGACTGCTGAAGCAAATACTGAAAATATGCTGGCGCTTAGAAACATGCTCCCGGAAAACGCCATTTGGGCAGGATTTGGTATTTCACGGATGCAAATGCCTATGGTCGCCCAGGCAATGATCCTGGGAGGGAATGTCAGGGTTGGACTGGAAGATAACCTCTATCTCGAAAGAGGCGTGCTTGCCAGCAACGGACAATTGGTTGAAAGAGCAGTGGAAATCATTGAAAGACTTGGAGGCCGAATCCTCAGCCCGCAGGAGACCAGGGAAAAACTGGGATTAACCAAACGATGATTAGTTAGCATTGATGTTTTCGTCGACGGCATGCTGGAGTCGAATTCAAGAAATAATAAAAAAAAGGCTCGGCTGGCCGTTGATATTGGCGGCACCTTCACCGATGTCGCGCTGGAGCTTCCAGGAACGGCGACGACCTTTGTCACCGCCAAGACCCCGACGACCCCGCGCAATCCGGTCGAGGGCGCGATGCAGGGTGTGCGGCTCGCGCTGGAGCAGTCCGGAATTTCTCCCGCGCAGGTCAGTTCCTTCATCCATGGCACCACACTGGCCACCAACGCACTGATCGAAAAAAAAGGGGCCACCGTCGGCGTGATCGCCACACAGGGGTTCCGGGACATCCTCGAAATCGCCTACGAGCGGCGCTACAACCAGTACGACATCCTGCTGGACAAGCCGGACATGCTGGTGCCGCGAGAACGCTGCCTCACGGTGCCGGAGCGTATGCTGGCTTCCGGGGAGGTGCTTGAGCCACTGGAAGAAAGCGGGATCGACGAACTGCTGGCGAAATTCGATGCACTGGAGGTAAACAGCCTTGCCGTCGGACTGCTGCACTCTTACGCGAATCCGGCGCACGAGCAGCGCCTGGCGGAACTCATTTCCGCAAAACGTCCGGGCTGGTTCGTCTCACTCTCCTCGGAGGTCAGCCCGGAGGCCCGAGAATACGATCGGCTCTGCACAACCGTCGCCAACGCCTACGTCCAGCCGCTGATGGCGACCTACCTGCGGGAATTCGCCAATGCGCTTGCGGAAGAAGGTTTTGACTGCCCGCTGTACGCCATCACTTCCGGGGGCGGGATGACGACCTTTGAAACAGCAATCCGCTTTCCAATCCGGCTGGTGGAATCCGGACCTTCCGGTGGGGCGGTGCTGGCCGCCAAGGTGGCGGAGCAGTGCGGACTGGAGTGTGTGGTATCCTTCGACATGGGCGGCACCACGGCCAAGGTCTGCCTGATTGACGACGGCTTACCGCAGACCTCCCGGCATTTCGAGGTCGCCCGCGCCGAGCGTTTCTTGAAGGGGAGCGGACTGCCTGTGCGGATTCCGGTGATTGAAATGATCGAGATCGGGGCCGGTGGCGGTTCGGTGGCCGGGCTGGATCGGCTGGGGCGCATCACGGTCGGCCCGGAAAGCGCCGGATCGGAACCCGGCCCGGCCTGCTTTGCTCGCGGCGGACAACGGGCCACGGTGACCGATGCCGACGTGACGCTGGGCTACATTGTCCCGGATGCCTTTGCCGAAGGGCGTTTGCGGGTGGACGTGAATGCCGCAGAAACGGCGGTGTCGAGGGATGTTGGCCAGCCCATGCAGTTGGAGGCGAAGGAAGCCGCGCAGGGAGTGTCGCAAATTGTGGACGAGAACATGGCCAGCGCCGGACGGGTTCATGCAGTGGAGCATGGCAAATCCCTGAATGCGAGGACGATGATCGCCTTCGGCGGCAACGGCCCCCTGCACGCCACCCGCATTGCTGAAAAGATGGGTGTGAGCCGCATCGTCATTCCGCCGGATCCAGGAGTCGGCTCGGCGATCGGCTTTTTGGCGGCTCCGGTTTCCTACGAGCTGGTGCGGAGCCACTACACCACGCTGAGGAATTTTGACTTTGTTGGGGTGAATGGCTTGTTGCGGAGGATGTCTGAGGATGCAACTAAAATTGTAGAGCGCGGAGCCAACGGCCAACGTTTGAACGAGGTCCGCACGGCCTTCATTCGTTACAAGGGGCAGGGGCACGAAATCGAGGTTCCCTTGCCTGCGAGAGACCTGACTGAGAACGACCTCCCACAGTTGGTCGCAGACCACGAAACGGCGTACCGGGCGCAGTTCCACCGCTCGGTTCCAGAGATGGTCATCGAAGTGATGAGCTGGTCGCTGACGGTTTCCACCGAAGTCCAGCCCGTTCCCCCCATTTTGCGGACAACGGCCACCGAAACGGTGACAAGCCATCAACTTCGGGAGGTGTACTTTGGCTCGCAGGGCGGACGGCGGCAGGCTTCGGTGTTTTTCCGGAAAGACCTGGTTCCCGGAAATCGGGTGGAAGGCCCGGCTCTGATTGTGGAAGCGCAGACCACCGCACTGGTGGCTCCGGATTTTGCTGCGGAGGTGGACGGCGGCGGTAATCTGTTTTTACTCAAGACTTCGGCATGATGTCGGGAGCGGCCTCACCCCCTCACCCCAGCCCTCTCCCCAAGGGAGAGGGGGGACCGCTTGCGGTGGGTGAGGGACTGGCAGGCAAAGTGTAACAAAGTGATTCAGCATCACTATTAAGAGAGCAACGGATGAAGAATGCGGCACAGTCAATTGATCATCAGGTGATGTGGAACCGGCTGCTGGCGGTGGTGGAGGAACAGGGACAGGCGCTGATCCGCACGGCCTTCAGCCCCATCGTCCGGGAGTGCGGTGATATTTCTGCCGGCATTTTCGATGAGCAGGGAAGGATGCTGGCGCAGGCCGTCACCGGAACCCCCGGACACATCAACACGATGGCCGAGGCAGTCAAAAGCCTGATAAGTATCTTTCCTGTCAAAACCATGCAGTCTGGCGATGTCTATGTGACGAACGACCCATGGCTGGCTTCCGGACACCTCAACGACTTCCTGTTGCTGCAACCGGTGTTTCTGGACAACAAAGTGGTGGGCCTGACTTCCTGCACCTCGCACCTGGTTGATCTGGGTGGACAGGGCATGGGGCCGGAGGGCAGCGACATTTTTGACGAAGGACTGCTGGTGCCGCCCTGCAAGCTGGTAGATCGCGGCGAGGTCAACCAATTGCTGCTCTCGCTGATCAAAGCCAACTCCCGCGAGCCGGTTGCCAACGAGGGTGACCTCTACGCGCTGATTTCCTGCTGCGAAGTCGGAGCTGTGCGACTGGAGGAAATGATGCGGGAGTTCGGCATTTCAGACTTGGGGCCGCTGACCGAGGCCATCATTGCCACTTCCCGGAAAGGGGCCGTCGCCGCCATTACCGAGGTGCCCAACGGTGTTTACGAAAATGCGCTCACGATTGACGGATACGAGTTCGAGATCGAGCTGAAGGCGCGGATGACGGTTTCCGACGAGGAAATCCTGCTCGATTTCTCCGGCTCCTCCGGATGCTCGAAATACGGCATCAACGTCCCGCTGAATTACGCCACGGCGTACTCGGTGTTTGCGGTGCGCTGTCTGGTGGGGCCGGAAGTGCCGAACAACGCTGGGTCGCTGGAGCCGTTCCGTGTGATCGCCCCGGAGGGCTGCATCGTCAACGCCCAGCGTCCGGCTCCGGTGGCGATGCGCCACACCATCGGGCAGTTGATGCCGGACTTGGTGCTGGGTTGCCTGCATCAGGCCATGCCGGAAAAGGTGCCTGCCGAAGGCGCGTCCTGCATGTACGATTTGCCGATGCGCAACGTGCCGAATTTGGCTCCGGGGGCCACGCCGTTTGCGATAGAACTCGCGCACAACGGCGGTACGGGCGCCCGCCCGATGAAGGACGGCCTCTCCGCCACCGCCTATCCGAGTGGAGTCTGGGGATCGCAGGTGGAGGTCACGGAAAACACCGTGCCTGTGCTGATCCGCCGCCGCGAGCTGCGTCCTGGTTCCGGAGGCGCAGGAAAATATAGGGGCGGTCTCGGGCAAATTATCGAAGTCGAATCTTCAGAAAACCAGCCCTTCTTGCTGTTTCTCTCGCTGGAACGCATCAAGCACCCGGCGCAGGGACGGGACGGGGGCGGAGAGGGAGCCGCCGGACGGGTGGCCTTCAAGTCCGGCAAGTCGCTGCCGGGCAAGGGCGAGGCGGAGATTCCGGGGAACGAGCGGCTGTGCTTTGAAACGCCAGGCGGCGGCGGGATGGGACATCCGTTTGCCCGCGATCCGCAGCAGGTGGCCCTCGATGTCCGCCGGGGACTGGTCTCGCCGGAAAACGCCCGCCGCCAGTACGGCGTGGTGCTGTCTCAGGCCGGAATTATTGATTCGGAGGGAACGTCCGTTTTGCGAGGATCATGTTAATACCTTTTTTATCTCACCTCAGAGACACTGAGATCACTGAGGAAGCAGTGCAAACAATCCTCTGTGGTCTCTGTGATCTCAGTGGTTCATTATTGCAGTTCTGTATAATTTTGATACACTTTGCTTTCTTGTCCCTCACCAACCGTACTTTCGACTTCGCTAAGGGATCACGGTCCCCCTTTTCCCTATGGAAGGGGTTGGGGTGAGTGGGAAATGAGAGGTGTGCCATTCTTATTAAGAAGTACTATAAAAACAGCAAGAATTTAAACTGCTCCAGAGTAACCGAACAACCCATGTTGAAACCACATAAACACCTGCTGGAAGTGGCCCCATACCAAAGGGCAGATCTCTCGGGACCGCCGGGAAAGGAGTTGATCCAGCTTGCTCAGAACGAATCCTCCAAGCCGCCTTGCACTGCCGCGCTGAAAGCCTACCGGAAGGCCTGCCATGATATCCAACTTTATCCGGAGACGCACTTCCAGGATCTCCAAATTGCGATTGCCGAAGTTCATGGACTTGATGCCGATCAAATTCATTGTGGAAGCGGATCGATGGAATTAATCTCGGTGCTGACTCAAGCATATCTGGGGCCAGCCTACAGTGCAGTCACCAGTGAATACAGCTACATGTTTTTCCGCACCTGTGCCCAAATTGCAGACGCCTCAGTAAAGATTGCTCCAGAGACGGACTTGGCAGTGGACGTGGACGCCCTGCTCAATGCGGTACAGGACAACACACGTATCGTCTTTGTTGTTAATCCGGGGAATCCTACCGGAAGCTACATTCAAAAAGCAGAACTGGTGCAGTTGCGTGACGCACTGCCTGATAACGTGCTGTTGATCGTTGATGAAGCCTATGCGGAATATGTTTCAGAAGCGGAGTATGAACCTGTGTTCAACCTGGTGAAGCGCGGCAACGTTGTGGTGCTGCGCACGTTTTCGAAGATCTACGGACTTGCCGGACAGCGCATTGCCTGGGGATGTTTTCCTCCGGAGGTGGTGGAAATGTTCCGGCGTATTCAGATACCAGGTAACATTCCAGGCAGTGCACTGGCAATGGCACAGGCGGCAGTACGTGATCAGGTTTATGTACGAAAATTACGGATAGAAAGCGCCAAACTAAGAGCTTCGTTTTCCTTATCGCTGGCGGAAGTCGGCGTCGAAACCTGTCCGAGTCAGACAAATTTCGTACTAGTACGTTTTACAGATTCTGCAGAAGTCAAAAGTGCCCGGATTGCACTCTATCAGGAAGGCATCATAGTGCGTCCAATGGAAGATTACGGACTCCCGCACTGCCTTCGGATTTCACTGGGAACCGAGCCGCAAATGCAATTCGTGGCAGATACACTGAAACGCTGGAAGGGGGAATCCCGCAAACAGGAGGTGCAATGACGATTCGTATTCCAGACAACGGTTCGCGGGGACGCGCAAGGATCGGCTTAGTGGTTCCGTTCTCCAACACCAATTTGGAGTCCGACCTCTTCATGCTGCGCCCGCAGGGCGTGTCGCTGCATGTGATGCGGGCCGGGGGCTATGATCTGGACAAAGTGCCCGATTCGGAACAGATGCGGAAGTTCGCCCTGGCCTCACTGGATGAGATGATCTCTTCCCTGAGTGCTGCGCGTCCGGATGTGATCCTTTACGGCTGCACTTCGGCGACCCTGGCCCACGGCCCTGGGTTCGACCGTGAATTTGCGAAACGTATCACCGACATGTCCGGAGTACCTGCCGTGACGGCTGCCAGTGCGCTGGTCGAGGCGCTGGAAGCCTTGAAGGTAAAACATATTGCTTTCAGCTCCCCCTACATTGAGCAGCTCAACCAGGAGGCCATCTCCTTTCTGGAACATTGCGGTATCCAGACAGTATCCAGTGCCTATGTGGGGAGCAACCTCGGTAACTACGGTCAGGGGGAGCTGACCCCTGACGAGGTCTATGAGCTTGGTTGCCGGGCGGATCACCCGAAGGCCGAGACGATTGTTTTATCATGCACCGACATGCGGTCAGTGGAAGCTGTCGAGGCACTGGAGCGAGACCTGAGAAAACCCGTTGTCGCGAGCAATCAGGCGCTGCTGTTCGCGGCGGTGCGGCGGCTTTCCCTGTCTTCGGAAGCTCTTGTACGCTGCGGACGGCTGTTTGATTGCTTATAAATTGAATAATTCCATAGTCAATAATAATGATTAATATAACCTGTTTTTACAAGCATGAGGAATTGAAAATAATTCTGTTTGAAAATAGCAATTTTGTATATAATGCCATACTGTCTGAATCATTTAATCAATCTTTTTGAAAGGGCTTAATGTCTGAACCAATAAACCGTCAAATCGTGCTTGCCAGCCGTCCGGTGGGAAAGCCTCAACCAAGTGATTTTAAACTGCAGGAATCTTCCATTCCAACACCTCAAGAAGGAGAGGTATTATGCAGAACCCGTTATTTATCACTTGATCCATACATGCGTGGCCGTATGAGTTCATCTAAATCTTATGCCGCACCTGTTGAAATTAATGGCGTATTGACCGGAGGAACAGTGGGAGAGGTGATTGAATCAAAATTTGCTGAGCTGCAAGCAGGAGACATTGTATTCGGCTATGGAGGCTGGCAGGATTACTGGGTTCTGAAAGGCAAGTCCCTGAACAAAGTTGATCCGGAAGTTGCCCCAATATCAACTGCGACTGGTGTGCTTGGTATGCCCGGAGTTACGGCTTACACCGGTTTGCTTAATATCGGCCAGCCTAAAAAAGGTGAAACAGTTGTAGTTGCCGCCGCGTCCGGAGCAGTCGGTTCTGTTGTTGGACAAATTGCCCGAATCAAGGGTACACGCGCGGTTGGTATCGCGGGATCAGTGGAGAAATGTGAGTTTGTTACAAAAGAACTCGGGTTTGATTACTGTGTAAATCACAAAAGTCCGGAATTTGCGGAAGAACTCAAAAACGCCTGTCCGGACGGAATTGATGTATATTTTGAAAATGTCGGCGGAAAAGTGTTTGAGGCGGTCTTACACATGCTTAATGAATTTGCCAGAATTCCAGTATGTGGAATGATATCCATGTACAATGCTACCGAACTTCCAGCCGGACCAAACTTAATACCATCATTGATGAGGAAGATCCTTGTGAAACGCCTGACAATCAGGGGTTTTATAGTCTGGGATTTCGCCAGCCAGGAAAAAGAAGCCCTTCAGCAACTTACTGAATGGATTCAGCAGGGTAAGCTGGTTTACAAAGAAGATATTGTGGATGGAATTGAAAACGCGCCGGAAGCTTTCATTGGACTCTTAGAAGGCAAAAACTTCGGTAAACTTGTGGTCAGAGTGAGTTGATTGTTTTTCACAATAAAGTGCTAAAATATGTTTCAAGATTTCAACTATTATAATAATCATCATTAACTGATTTATCAGGAGCAAATTATGTCTGTTAAACTTGCACATTCAACCCGGAAAAAAATTCTGCATGAGAAAGAGCGCATTGATTTAGCATGTGCCTTCCGCTGGACTGCACGCATGAATATGCACGAAGCGACTGCAAATCACCTGTCACTTGCTGTAAACCAGGACGGAACCAAGTTCTTAATTAATCCGAAAAAACATTTCAGCCGCATAAATGCCAGTGATTTGCTGATGCTTGATGTCAATAATCCACCTGATATGAATGATCCCCTTTCGCCTGATGTAACTGCCTGGGGACTTCACGGCTCTATTCACCGGAACTGTCCGCATGCGCGTTGTGTGATGCACGCGCACCCTATATATTCCACAGTATTGGCATCACTTGAGGACAGCAACATGCCTCCAATAGACCAGAATACTGCAACTTTCTATAAACGTTACGTAATTGATGAGAATTACGGAGGTCTTGCTCTTGAAGAAGAAGGCGAACGTTGTTCTGCTCTACTTAGTGATCCTGACATGAAAGTAATGATAATGGGTAATCACGGAGTACTGGTGATCGGCTCTGACGTTGCGGATACTTTCAATCGACTTTATTATTTTGAAAGAGCGGCAGAAACCTACATAAAAGCACTGTGGACTCACAAACCTTTGAAAACATTGTCGGACGCAATTGCAGAAAAAACAGCAGTAGAACTTGAAAATTATCCGGATTCAAGCATGATTTTTTTCGATGAGCTTAAGGCTATTCTGGATGAAGAAGAACCGTCTTATCGGTTGTAATTATTTGTTAAAAAATTACTGAACTAGGTAATGGAGACTGTCAGTTTTACAATAATGGAGGACGGCACTGCTGAAGAATACGCTTTCCTGATTTCGCAATATGAGAGCTGCGTCAAAGGAGTTCCGGACATGCTGCTGGGGGTGCTGAAACAAATGCAGGGAGATAAACTTGGCTACCAGATAGACAGGTTTGCCCACTCGCTGCAGTCCGCCACAAGAGCAGAAAGAGATGGCGCTGATGAAGAAACAATTGTCTGTGCTCTGCTGCATGACATTGGAGATTTACTGGCTCCACAGAATCACAGCCAGGTAGCAGCATCAATACTTCGTCCTTACATCAGTGAAAAGAATTACTGGATACTGCTGCATCACGGACTGTTTCAAGGTTACTACTACTTTCACCATATCAGTAAAGACCGAAATATCCGTGAACAATTTAAAGATCACCAATATTTCCAGTCTTGCGTAGATTTCTGTCATAAATGGGATCAAACTTCTTTCGATCCTGATTATGACACACTGCCTCTGGAGCATTTTGAACCAATGGTACGGCGTGTACTCAACGAGCCGCTGAATCCATTTGATTGAAATAAATCATTTCAGCAGGAGAAAAATGAACAGAAAATTAAGTAATGCAGAACAGGAGCAATACTGGGGGGATGGTTTTTTATTTCCCGTAACAATTTTAACGGAAACAGATGCTGCTGAACACCGCAGTCGGCTGGAAGATATAGAGGCAAAGCAAGGTCCGATGCACTACCGCAGCAAGCCCTACCTGCTGATGAAGTCTGCAGCAGAAATAGCCCGTAATCCGATTTTGCTGGATGTTGTTGAAGACCTGCTTGGGCCTGACATATTACTCTGGGACTCAGCGTATGTCATAAAGGAACCTCATAATACGAAGTACATCTCATGGCATCAGGATCTGACCTATTGGGGTCTTGATGGTGATGAACTGGTGACTGTATGGATTGCTCTCTCACCTGCCTCGGTTGAAAGCGGCTGCATGAAAATGCTTCCAGGCTCACACCTCGAAGGACAATCTTCACATCACGATACATACGGCGAGGATAACATTCTGCATCGGGGACAGGAACTGGATATGGCAGTGGATGAGGAAAAAGCAGTCAGCATTGAACTTCAGCCTGGTGAGGCTTCGCTGCACCACGGCTGGGTGGCCCATGCCTCGCACCCTAACTATTCCGACGACCGACGAATAGGCTTGTCCTTGCAATACCTCACTCCGCGGATGAAGCAAAAACACACTGACCGTGAGTCAGCACTGCTCGTACGCGGCGAGGAACGCTACGGGAATTTCCGTCCGGAACCAATTTGTACAGAGGATTTTGCTCCGGAAATGCTGGCCTTCCAAACTGAAATGGAGAGGCTGAAACATGAAGTTTATGATACTGATTAACTGATGATAAATTACATTCATCTTTCAAACTTCATCCTGCTTTTGCGCAAGGCAAATTTTCCAAGTATCAAACTTAGAACTCCCATCATAACTATTTGCAAATATGCTTCTCTCTCCATTTTTATAGACAGCAAAAAATCATAAAATCCATGAAGCAGGGAAGAAATTAACCAACCCTGAAGAACTGTGATCATTGGCAAATAGAAGCTGTTTTTTCTTAGTTTACTTGCATCCAGCTGCAGTCGTGATTTTGCCACAAAATATCCCATCGGCACACTCATAAAAGCATGGGCCGGAATGGTGATTACAGTTCTCGTCGCCACAACCGCAATCCCGAACTGATCCAAATAATAAAAATTCTCCATTGTTGCAAATCCTACTGAAACTACTGCCGCATAAAGGATCCCATCAAATGGTTCTTCTAAATGACGACTTGGATACACAACTGCTAATAAGACAAGTAATTTTGCAAACTCCTCATTAAATCCAACGAGGAACCAAAATCCGGAACTAAACAAAGGGATTGGCTTACCAAACAATACAATCTGTGGAAAAGGGGCTTCCGCCCAGAAAAGCGTGTATTTTTCAACCGCATGATTCAGAACCAGCGCAAGCATGCCGCATCCCATGCCGCCTACAAACAAAATCATCAGCAACGGCAGGTAAACTTTTTTATAACGCTGGGCATGATAAAATACCCAACCCCAGAGAATTCCGGGAACAAGAACAATTCCGACTATTGGTAACATTCTTTCTTATACTAAAAGTTGTGATTGCATTTGATTCATGCCATAGTTTTTTGGTACAACACACTTTTTACAACTTGTCTGAAGGAGACTACAACATGCCGGATGAAAGTCAAGAAGGAAGCTGATGCAGCGTAAATCCCTTTCCTCTACAATGAACAGTTCGGACCTGGAACACTACGCTGATATCATCAAGTCCGGACGATATTTTCGCAAGATCAGCAAGTCTCTTCTCAAGGGAATGCTGCGGCATGGTGAATTTGTTTCATTGGATGCTGAAGAATACCTCATACGGAAAGAACATACCAATCCTCCGGAATTAATTGTTCTGCTGGAAGGTTCTCTTGTGGTAACATCCCAAGGTCACTTCATTACGCGTCTGAATAATCCCGGAGATGTAGTTGGCGAGATGTCGGTGATTTCAGGTGAATCCAATCATTTTGCAGATGTCGTCACCGAAGAAAAATCAAAGGTGATGATTTTCCCTCATCATCTTTTCAAATAGATTCTTACCATGAATTTATTGAAAATCCCCATGAGAATCGTTTCGATTTGTTGATTGCTGATCCTGAAAACATAACTCCCGGTACTTCAAAAAAAGAATCAATTCAGCACTTTATAGAAATCTGCAACTCATATACAGCCCCATTGCTGGTTATCAGTAAATTTTGTAAAAAAGAAGAAAATCGGATATTTTTTTCCGAACTTGGAGTGTACGATTTTTTAAACAAACCCTTTGCGGATTTTGACCTGCAACATGTACTGACAAAATTCCGTAAAGATCATTATCGGCAAAAAGAGCTCGAACAAGTAGTTATTAACGCGGATACAGACAAGCTTACAGGATTAGCAAACCGCCGCAGGATGGATGAATTTCTAGACGCGCTAGTCACCCTGTTTCCGGAAGAAAAGCGGCCTTTTTCATTAATAATCGCTGATGTTGATCACTTCAAACATTACAATGATACTCATGGACATCAGATGGGGGATGTTGTGCTGGCCACCGTTGCCTCAATATTTAAAAATCGTATCCGGAGAGGTGACCTGGCCGCACGGTTTGGTGGTGAAGAATTTGTTGTAATCCTACCAAATTGCGCCAAGGATAATGCAATCAAGATTGGCAACAAACTGCGACTGGCAATTGTTGATGAAATAATCCCCTTTCAGGAACAGCAGCCCATGGGCAATCTTACCTGCACTTTTGGTGTGGCAACCTTTCCTGATGACGCGAATAGCAAGGAACTTCTGCTGAAGAAAGCTGATGAATGTTTATATAATGGAAAGGAAAGCGGACGAAATAAAGTTGTTGCTGCTGAAACAATTTAAAATATGCTTCTTTCAGAAAAATTATTTACAGAGCCTGTCTACACTTCACTAAGTGGTGTTATGAAATCACGCATTTTCAGAATATTTTTCATCAAACTTTATTATAATCTTGCATAAACACTGAAATTGCGGCAGAATTGATAGGTTTAGGAAGAGAAATATGTCCAAACTGCCTGTCGAAGTAAATAGTTCGCAGAACAGTTTAAATGAGAACGAGTAATAAATAATGAAAACCAGATTTGCAAAAAAAGAGGATTTCCACAATGGGACCTGTCAAAGAGCATGGTGGATAGTTGACGCGGAAGGTCTGACGCTAGGCCGTGTCGCGACACGAATTGCTCATGCACTTCGAGGAAAACATAAAGCAATATTTTCTCCGCATGTTGATACAGGTGACTTCGTGATCGTGGTAAATGCTGAAAAAATACATGTCAGCGGCAATAAAGAAAAAGATAAAATGTATTATCGACATACCGGATATCCCGGAGGAATTAAAAGTACCAAATTTTATGAATTACAGAAAAAACATCCGGAACGAATTGTAGAAGGTGCTGTCAAGGGCATGATGCCCAAAAACGCACTTAACAGACAGGCACTGCGACGTTTGAAAGTTTACTCCGGAACAGAACACCCTCACGAATCTCAACAACCTCAGCCCCTTAACATTTGATTTATGGAAAAACTTGCAACCGTACAGTATTATGGTACCGGACGCAGAAAAGACTCCGTAGCCCGTGTTTACCTCAGACCGGGAAACGGAGATATGCTAGTCAACAAACGCCCTGTAGAAGAATATTTCGGCAGAGATACTCTCAAAATGATCCTCAGGCAGCCTCTGGAAATTACAGATTCATTAAATAAATTTGATATAATTGTTAATGTCCACGGAGGAGGATTGTCCGGACAAGCCGGCGCTATTCGGCATGGAATTTCACGAGCGTTATTGCTCGCATTGGAAGATTCACGCAATGTTCTTAAAAAGGCCGGAATGCTGACACGAGATTCTCGCAAAGTTGAGCGGAAAAAATACGGACAGCCTGGAGCCAGGAAAAAATACCAATATTCAAAACGCTGACTGTTTCTTTATAAATTAGTCGCTTCATGGGTGAGATGCTCTGAGTATCAGTATCTCACTGACATTTCAGATTTTCTACATTAACAAGAGGACTCTGCATCGCTTTTTTTAAGCCGCATGGTCACAATTCTTTTCTTATTTTGGACATTGAGTTCGGTTTTTTTAACACTCAATGTTTTCAAACCCCTCGCCGCTAGAAGGCACGCTTCTTTTCCCTCAATACTAATATCCTATGTTTGCGGATGGCTTGTTGGTGACTTGCTTCCGCAATGGATCCTGCTCAATATCGGCATAGTCCTCCTTTTTTCATTTTCAGATATTTACAGCCATCCAATAGGCTTGGGAGGACTTGTTGTGCATCTTACAGGTTGGTGTGCCTTGATTCTGCGTCTGTGGATCATCTTTAATCTGCCGGAACGTCTTGACCAAAAAATGGAGCAGCAGTTAGGCAATAACTGGAAAAACACTTCAGCAAACTTCGATCCTCCTGGAAGCATATTGGACATTAACTGGCACAGTTGGTTTAATCCGAATATAGTTTTTGAAGATCCACGGATTGAAATAATACGGGAACAGGTATTTCACCAGGAAAACGATCTGCAGCTTAAACTGGATTTTTATCGTCCCAAAGGTTCAAAAAAACTTCTTCCTGCAATTTTGCAAATTCATGGCGGCGCCTGGATCAGCGGCAGCAAAAGACAGGCAGCATTGTTAATGACTCACATGGCCGTGCAAGGCTGGGCTTGTTTTTCTGTAGTACACCGTTTCAGTCCGGATATTGTTTTTCCGGAACATTTGATCGACATAAAGCACGCGCTGCAGTGGATTAGAAATAATGCTGAAGAATACGGAGTTGATCCGGATTTTATTGTGGTAACAGGAGGATCAGCTGGTGGTCACTTGGCCTCGTTGATGGCTCTCACACAAAACAAACCTGAGTTCCAGCCTGGATTTGAAAAGACTGACACAAGTATTCAAGGTTGCGTTTCCTTGTATGGTGTTTTCGATTTCAGTGAACCATTTAATGATAACACTCCTTATCCGGCCAAAGCCAAATTGCTGGAAATTGTCTGCGGGGGAACTCCGGATTCGAAGCCGGAGTGCTATAACCAAATTACTCCAGCCTACTGGATTTCTGAAGAAACTCCACCGTTTTTGCTTGTACAGGGAGAAACAGACGCGCTTATTCCTGTTAATGAAACTCAAACATTTTTTCACGCTCTTCAGTCGCAAAACTCACAGAATTCCGCAATGTTGAGTTTACCATTAGTGGAACATGCGTTTGACATTTTCCCCACTTTGACGGCACAGTGTATAGTACCAACTATTGAACGCTATCTGGTAATGCTTCACGATAACCACATCAATCGAACAGGTGGAAAATGAAACCGGCAGAAAAACAAATTCCTGAATTAACTGCATTGGCTGAGCTTCCAGTTCTTGAGCATCATGAAAATGGAATTGTACGCTTAACGCTCAATCGTCCAAAACAATTCAATTCAATGTCTGAAGCGTTGTTAACTTTGCTTCAGGAAAAGCTGGATGCTATTGCGGAAAACAAGGACGCAATTGTAGTTATTCTTGAAGGAGCAGGCAAGGTCTTTTGTGCCGGACATGATTTGAAGGAAATGGTGGCGACACGGAATGAAACATATTATAAATCGCTTTTTCAACAATGCAGCAGAATGATGATTACTCTAAATAAAATGCCACAGCCGGTCATTGCCTGTGTACATGGAATCGCTACTGCCGCAGGTTGTCAATTAGTCGGAGCATGTGACCTTGCGGTGGCTTCGGAGGACACTCGTTTTGCCACCTCCGGAATCAACGTGGGTTTGTTTTGCTCAACTCCGTCTGTTTCTGTCAGCAGGAACATCCCCCGTAAACAGGCCATGGAATTGCTGCTGACAGGAGAATTTATTGACGCGGAGACCGCACTAAAATGGGGTTTGATAAACAGGATTGCTCCTCCAGAAAAACTGGATGAAGAAGTTAATAAACTGGCTGATGCAATTCTTGCCAAATCATCGGTTGCGGTTTTTACAGGAAAGAAAATGTTTTACAAACAACTTGAGCAAAATATGGAAGATGCATATTCCTATGCCGGAGAGATCATGGCCTGCAACATGATGGCAGAAGATGTTGACGAAGGCATTGACGCTTTTGTAAACAAAAGACCCGCCGTTTGGAAAGGACGGTGAACAAATGGAGATAGTCGACTGTTGTAGAGTTGATCTGCTTTACCGGCAAGATGCAGATCAACAAACAGTATAATTTATTTCAACAGATTCTACATTCTTAATACTTATTATCTGCAGTAAAATTATTTGCTTTTGTAAATGTACATAGGAATGTCCAGGTGATGAAGCAAATAATCAGTATTACTTCCAAGGAAAAAACGACCGGCAATACTGTGATCATGTCCGGCAAGCATAAGTATTCCCGCCTGAACTTCAATTTGATAATCCAGTATCCGCAGATATGAAGAGCTGCCGAAAAGTACTACCCGTTTTTCAGGTACTGTAATCTTAATCGGAGCAAGAAATTTTTCCATTAATTCCAGTCCTTCTTCTTCATTCAGCTCCAGTTCTGCCTTTCCCAAGCCCCAGCTTGCTTCAGCGCCATAATAAGTATAATCGACCTGCATCATCACATGAATAAAATGAAGTTCAGATTCAGTCCGTTCCGCCCACTCATTTGCCTGTTCTACTACAGGTCGATTTGACTCACTAAAATCCAATGGAACCAGTATTATCTTATTATTTGATGCAGAAGTCTTTTTGCTGATATACAAGGGACAGTGTACATGATGAACTACATAATCCGTATTGCTGCCCATGAAAAGGCGACCAAGCAATGTATGAGAATGTGCTGCCATAATAACAAGATCGGCATTAACACTTTCCACAAGTTCCACTATTTTCAGATAGGGACTGCCATATTCATGAAAAGTCTGAAAGCTTGAGTTCAACTCCAAATCTTCCAGATAATTCTTCAGCTGCGGAAGAGCATGATTTTCCTTACTATAATCAAGATGTTCTATATAACCTGGATAGTATGAATATTCAGGCAGCGGACTGACATGGAGAAAGTATAATTCACCCGAGGTACGCTCCGCCCATTCATCAGCAAATAATGCTATTTCCTTACTGACTTCACTATAATCAATTGGTACTACAATCTTCTTTTCCATATTACCCTCCCTTGTTTATAATTAAGCCTTCTTTTCAAGTAGCAGGATTTTTTTGAAAATGCAAGATATTTTTTCTTATCATCTTAATCCTTGGTCATGGACAATACTCAATGAGCGGTAGAAAACAAGATTACACTCAACCTCCAAACATGAGAGCTGCTTTATATTCAATAGAGTTTGCCGATGTTGATATAATTTGACCATTGGATGTATATGGTGCAATATGAATTTTAATCAGGAATACAGAATGAATGTAAGTTTCAATGAGTGATCCAATAAAAAACTACCGTCCTGAAATGACATCTGCTGAAATAGCGGCTTCTTACCCTGTAACAGTTACGGATGAATATGGAAAAAGCAAGGAGGCTCATATTACCGGAGAACGTCCGTTGACCCTGTATGTGGACAAACGGGAAATAGTGACGCTGATGACTCTAGGCAAATTTCCGGAGCTCCTAGTTATCGGCTATTTGTATAATCAGGGTTTCATTAAAAAAACAGAGGAATTGAAAGCTGTGCAAGTTGACTGGGACGTAGAATCCGCGGTGGTTGTTACCCACAGCGGAATTGATAATATGGAGGAAAGACTGGAAAAGCGCACCGTCACATCAGGCTGTGGACAGGGCACCGTTTTTGGGGATTTAATGGAAAACCTGGAAAATATCAAATTGCCAACACCAACTTTGCGTCAATCTTCTTTTTACCACCTCTTAAAAAACATTCGTGAATACAATGAGGTATATAAAAAATCTGGCGCTGTGCACGGCTGTGCTTTGTGCAATGTTGAAAACATTGAAATTTTCATAGAAGACGTAGGAAGACACAATGCAACAGACGCAATTGCCGGACACATGCTGCTGGAACAGATTGATGGTTCTGAGAAGTTATTTTATACAACTGGACGACTTACCTCAGAAATGGTGATCAAAGTCGCCTTAATGGGTATTCCAGTCTTGTTTTCACGTGCCGGTATCACACATATGGGGCTTGAACTTGCACAAAAACTGGGGGTAACCACAATAGCGCGTGCAGGCGGTAAGCACTTTCTGGTTTACAATGGCGCAGATACAATAGTATATGACGCTAAACCTGCTGAAAAATCTGGTTCGCTTTTCGATTCTGCAGGCCAAAATGAAGAAACATCTCTGCATGAAAGAAGACACAGAGCAGAATTGAGCACATAAGGGTAATTATTCTTAAAACAGCTTTTAGACAAAATTGTATGCGACCTTGAGAAGAATATCTTTCAATTCTAAGAGAGTTATATAAACTTGATTAAGAATTAAAAAATCAATTGACGTCCTTTTTTATCAATCACGCGTATGTGATTACCAATATTTCAGTTTCTTACAAGTTTCTGGATTCCCGCTTTCGCGGGAATGACATCTTTGTACATCTTCAAAATTGTTTCACTTTTCCAAAAAGCTTTTCAAAATAAATTCCGCAATTTCATCAATTTGATTTAAGTCCAAAACCGGAAGCTGAATTTTTTCACCCGGAACTTCGTCTGTAGCCAAGGCAACCACACCACCGACTTTTGGAAATAAAAACGGCTTACCCAGACTTGGCCGGTGTAATTCAATTTTTGCCAGCGGTTCATGCTTGAACCCCTCAACCAAAATCAGATCCAGTTCCTTCAGGGAAAGATGAGGTAAAAGATCTTCCAGTGCATGGTTGTCAGGTCTATCCGGGGACTCGTGTACCAGCGCCCAGCGTTTTGCGGAGGCCACCATCATTTCACACGCACCAGCCTTCCTTAGTTCATAACTGTCTTTTCCGGGATGATCAATGTCGAATAAGTGGTGCGCGTGCTTAACTAGACCAATTTTCAAACCTTTATTTTTCAAAACCGGAATCAACTTGGTTAACAGGGTAGTTTTACCTGTTCCGCTATAGGCGCAAAATCCAAGCATTGGGGGTGATTGCTGAACCATAGTGCAAATCTGTAATTATTGTATCTTTTGATTCAAAATAGTTTTTGAAGATTATAACGCTGGACAAAATAATCACGATTCCAGCTTACCTTCAGTGAGATGAAAATGCTTGTCGGTAAGACCATCAAAAATATCTGCATCATGACCGGTTACCACAATTGACATACCTTCTGATTTCATGCGTTTCAATAAATCACATGCCTGCATACGTGATTCATAGTCCATATTTGCCATAGGTTCATCCAGCAGCAGAACTTTCGGTTTCAATATCCAGGCCCTGGTAAAGGCTACTCGCTGCTGAACCCCTCCGGATAAGGTTTTTGCCTGTTTATTTGCCACATCAGCCAGTCCGGCCCATTCAAGGGCTTCTTTCAAGGAATCACTGCGTTGTGTGCGATTTAAATGCGTGAACCGTAAACCATAAGCAACATTCGATACAACTGTGCCGCTTAACAAATATGGCTGCTGGTGCAGGTAAATAATATTCTTGCGAATGCTCCGGATTACACTTTTCCAGCTGTGAGATTTTCCGGAAAATTCAATTTCCGCTTTAGAAGGTGTTTCAAGGCCGGCAATTATCTTTAGTAATGTGCTTTTCCCGGAGCCATTTTTTCCGGACAGCAAAATACATTTTCCCGGATATATTGATAAATTTACATTTTTAAGAATTTGATTTCCCGCAAAAGATTTTTCAATCCCGCGAAATAACAGCAAAGGTTCACTCATGCAGTGATTTCCTGTTTACCTTGAACATAAGTAAGAAATGCAGTCAGCATAAAGGCCAGCAGTAATAAAACTATCCCTAGTGCGATTCCCTGCGCGAATTCCCCTTTACTGGTTTCCAATGCTATTGCGGTGGTAATATTTCGTGTATAACCAAGGATATTTCCTCCGACCATCATCGAAATACCTACCTCAGAAATAATTCTGCCAAAGCCTGTTAGTACTGCGGCTAGTAAGCCAAATCGTACTTCATATAAAACCGTCAGCATGGTAAACCACCACGGCGCTCCCAAAGTTATGGAAGTTTCTTTAACTCGACGGTCAGCAGCATTAATTGCTGCATATCCCAAAGCTACCAGAATAGGAAAGCAAAGCATCATTTGTCCAATTACCATAGCTGTTTGAGTGAACAGTAACCTTAAATCTCCAAATGGCCCCTGCCTTGTCAACAGAACATACAACAATAATCCTATAACAACAGTTGGTACAGAAAGCAGTGAATTAAATACTGCCAGAATAAATTTGTTTCCAGGGAAATTTCCATTAGCTAATGAATATGCCACCACCATTGCCGGTGGAGTGGTCAGGATAATTGCCTTGAATGAGACCGAAAAGGAAAGCATTACTATTGACCACAGTTCTGAATCTCCGGTAAGCAGCATATGCAGCGCTTGTTGAGTAGATATCAGCATCCCTTCCATGTCAGTTATTAATTGCAACAGGTGTAAACAATGACCGGCCGTTTATTATAAAATTACTGATTTGTTTTTGTCCTTCAACTGATGTCAGCCATGCTATCAAAGACATAGCTCCCAAATAATTTATACCAGGATAACGAGCAGGATTGACCGCAATGATGCTGTAAGGATTGTGCAATTCGGTGTCGCCTTCAGCCAATAATTTTAAGGAAAGTTTTAATTGGAAAGCCAGCCAGGTGCCTCTGTCCACTATTGTGTAGGCATTCATTTCATCCGCAATTTGCAGCACACGCCCCATACCCTGACCTGCTTCACGATACCAGGATTTATGCCGTTTCAACTTTGCTTTTTTCCATAAAGAAAGCTCCTTTTTATGAGTTCCTGAATCATCACCCCTTGAAACAAAAATATGTTTCCCACGGGCAATTTTTTGGAGTACTCTCACCGCGTCACTTTCTCCACCAATCCCTGCTGGATCAGATTCAGGACCAGCAAAGACAAAATCATTAAACATTACAGCCCGTCGGTTAATTCCAAATCCTGCCTCCACAAAGGCTTTTTCTGCTGCCGGAGCGTGAACCAGCAGCACATCCACATTTCCATCCTGTCCCATCCTTAAAGCCTGTCCGGTGCCGACACTTACTACTTGCAGCTGGAATCCAGTGCGTTTTTCAAAATATGGTGTAAGTTCCCGGATCAGCCCAGAATTGTCGGTACTTGTAGTGGTTGCCAAACGCACCGGCTCAGCAAAAATATTCCCAGCACTGAAGATGTATATAAGAAATACAAGGATGGATTTTTTATGCATCATAGAGCCAAACTTGTACTTCTTCTCCCTCAGCGAAACCTTCTGAATCTTCTTCTGTAAGCAGGAATCCGTCTGCCTGAGTTGTAGAAGAAAGAATTGACGCGCCTCCTGCCGCAATTACAAAAGCCAGTTCATTTTCAATTCGCAGACGAACATATTCAATTCTGCCGATTTCTGATGAAATTTTTGTGGCAAGTTTTACTTTTTTTTTCCTGTAAGGCCAATCCTGAGAATAACCACCCATCATACATAAGGAGCGTCTAACAAAAAAGTCATAGGCAGATAAGCATGAAACAGGATTCCCCGGAAGCAAAAATACTTTTTTCCCTTCAATCAAACCAAATCCGGTTGGAGCAGCAGGTCGCATTGGAATACCGTGCGCCAGTAATTCACCAAGTTCATCCACCAGAATCGGTCCATGATCTTCAATTCCCACCGATGTGCCTCCGGTCATGCAAATCAAGTCTGCGCCAGGCTGGCTTAAATGTTCATGAAGTAAATCTTTTTCATCAGGAAGATGATGAACAGCCTTCAGCAGACCTCCATCACGATTTATTAATGGCGCAAGCATAACTGAATTTGAATCAACTATTTGAACTCCGCGTGGCTTTTCTCCAGGCTTTAACAATTCATTACCGGTTATCAGCAGTTCCACTCTCGGTTTACGAACAACTTTAATTTTTTTCAGACCTACACTAGCTAATACGGCAATATCCTGGGGTCGAAGGCATCTTCCCTGCTGCAGCAATCTTTGGTTTTTTTTTATGTCTTCTCCAATTTTCCCCACATGTTTTCCTGGAGGGACTGCGTCCAATACTTGAATATGATCACCTGATAATTCGGCATTTTCTGCCATCAGCACGGCATTTGCCCCTTTTGGAACAGGACCGCCTGTCATGATGCGCAATGCTTCACCTGGTTTAATAACTCCATCATAAGTCTCACCGGGAGTTACTTGTCCGACTACCCGAAACATCAATGGATTGTAAGACGAAGCACCAAATGTAGATTCCGCGTCAAGCGCATAACCGTCCATGGCAGAGCGATCAAACTCAGGTACATTTGCTGGAGAAATTATTTCCTCGGCCAATATTCTGCCACTTGCCTCAACAGTCAGGATTTCTTCTGCAGACAATAAATGTGAATGATCCTTTATTAATGAAAGCAAAGTTTTTACCGGTGTGCGCTTCAGAAATCCACGCATGCGAATATCAGCTTTTGGCATCAATATTTACTTCTTGAATTTAATTCTTTAAAAAACATTGGATGCTCCCACAACCAGACGGCTTGCGCAAGGCAATAAGAATAGCACAACCAGAGTAATGAGTGAAATGAAGGTGAAAGGGGAATAAATCAGGTACAGGTGAAGCTTTATAAATCAGCCAACTTACAAAAGCAGGAATTAGAAGAGTTTAGTTAAATGGCTCAATGATATTTTCAGGAATCTGCTTTTGCGGCAGGAGAAGCCTCAAATAGCGGCCCCTTCCAATCCTTTCTGCTTCCATATCGTTTTCGGGCAGCCTTCAGCGATTCTATCTTTACAGTTCCACGATCATGGAAAAGCTGTTTTTCCAGTTCAAAAAATCCCTGCAGCAATTTACCTGCGCCTTTATAAAAATCAGCATGTGGCGCCGATTCCAGTTCCTGAGCACATGCGGGCCCCCAGATCAAAAGGTGATTTTTCAAAAACCGAGCTTGCAACTCGAGCCACCTTACTTCCGTCTCAGTGTCTTCAGTGTCGATCTGTTTGCTGATCAACCAATTCATAATTTCCAATTCAAATCCAAGCGTGTCTTCAGGTTCAGGTAATTCTCCTTCTTTTTTTTTCAGACCAACCTCCTTCATAAACCCCCTGACTGCAGCAAGTGGAGCCTGAAACACGCTGCCGGTAAGATAGTGAGATTCGTACGGAAGAATATCTGGTTTGTGGGGACCAAGAAACAGCTGAACGAATTCATATTCAACTTCTTCAGCATTGTTTTTTTCAAGATAAAGTCGAATGCTTTTCCAGCCTTCCGCCATCAACTGAGATAACTTTGCAGCACCTGCCTCACGTTCTGCTATACCTTCCAGCATGGAAAGCAGAAACTCTGAATCAGGTTCTTTCCAAAAAAGTTTTACGAACAGGCCATAATATTTTTGGCGAAGATCAGCTAATTCTTTGTCTCCTGTCATTGCTACTTCCGCTTAGAAGTCTTCCTCAATTTCTCCACCCGCTTCAAACAGCAGGTGGTCCATTTGTCTGGCAACAAATTCCTTGTACTCAAAACTGTCCTCCAATAGTGTATCCGGATACTGTTTACGTAATTCACGCTCCTCCAATACAGCACCGCGCACAGCATTTTCAATCTTTGCGTACATATGTTCTTCATTTTCTTGTGTGGAATCAATAACTTTTTGCTGCCACCAACTCTGCCAAATTTTACGGTAAGAGCCTTTTTCAAGAAATTCTGAAGAAGATTTTACTGCTTCCAGTTCATCAAGTTCAGCGCCTGCCTTCAAACCATTCACTTCATGCCATTTTTGCAGCGACTGATCCCGAACAAAAGCATCAAGTGCAGCATCCATGAACTCTTTGTTTTTGCTTTTGCCGCGTTTTTTCTCACGGCTTCTTTTATTAACTTGGTTCATCTCAAGGTTCCCATCCTTTTTCCACCTCCATCATTGCTTCCACTGTACGACAGTCAGGACACATTCTGAGAATATTCTTACGATTTCCGGAAAAGGTATGCTGCAAAGACTCAACATTAAAAAGCTTGGATTCAACTGCTTCCAAGGCCCTCCTGTTGATGTAGGGCTTGTTGCACTGTATGCAGTTTATCATCTCATCCTCAGCCACTACAGTGAAGTCCAGTGCTTCCTTTTCAAGATATAATTCATTGTGCAACGTGATCACTCTTTCCGGACAGACCTGCTCGCACAGTCCGCAGCCCACGCAGTTGATGTGCTTGAAGTGCAGGCTGTTGTCCTCTTCACTGAACTTGAAGGCATTGGTAGGACAGACATTTGCGCAGGAACGGCAAAGTGTACATCCTGAATCCTTGACTTCAGCAAAGCCATAAGGAAGTTCTGAAGACAGTTTCACCCCACCGGGCTGTTTGCCTGTTTGCTCAATGAAACTTTCAAACACATCGGACAGCATTTCGCGGTTGCCGGTTTGGCGTGGTGTAGCCCATGTTGATGTAATCGGAGTTTTGTCCAACTCAGATGTGAACTGGTTCAACGCTCTCACCGCGTCAGCTTCCTGACCCTCCTCGGCCGTCAAAATACGTACACGCTGGTCTCCAAGATCGAAATGCTTTAGAATCAATTGAGAAAATTCAATTTTTTGATATAGCAGTTCACGCTCGCCGTTCGGACAATTTTCGCACCCCATAAGTCCCACACCTGCAGCTCCAAATGAAAGCGCAGCAAGTATATTTGATTCAGACACATAACGCAGACAGGGTACTTCAACAGGCAGTACTGCAGGCGAATAGGACAACGGGATTTGTCCTGCTTTTTCCTGAACCTTGCGTCCCATTTCCTCACAGTGGAACATGATTACTGGAGGATCAGCTGTATCGGGTTCCTTGTTTGTAGACGTTAGCAATGTAGAAAGGCGAGCATATATTTCCTGTGGAGACGGTTCAGTAAAACGCAGTGCAGAGGTAGGACAGGCAGAAACACAGGCACCGCAGCCTTCACAAGTCAGGTGGTCAACCTGGATTCGTACCGGATTTTCAGTCTGTCGAGAAATTGCATCATAAGGGCAAAAAGTGATGCAGCGTCCACAGGTTTCTATTCCTTTATCACCTCCGGCGCAAATTTCCTGATCATAAATCAAATGTTCCGGTTTGTGGAAGTAACCAACCAAATCCCTTATCTGACTTGCTGTTTCTTCAAGAATTTCATCATCTGCACTGGTAAGCAAATGAACTCCTGTCCTTCTTTTGATGCCTTCCGGAAGTGTCTTCGTCAAGACAACAAGCTGGTCCACATTGAGGTCAAAGCGTCTTTGTGAACCACCATTTGTCACAGAATCCGGTTCAAGTGTAATCTTAAGATTTCCCAATCGTCCTTCAACCGCAACCAGGAAAGCACGCTGATCCCACAGCGGAGAGTTTTCCAGGCCCTCAGTTTCCGGAGAAATGCAAAAGGTCAAACCACCGCTACCTTCAGCTACCAGATCTTTCAACTTTCCGGCCAGTTTCATCCCATCGGCAAACTCAGTGTAGATTGCCACTCTATTCCCTACCCTCAGAGGATTTACTGGGACATTTTTTTGTGCCCTTAGTCCAGCAGCACGAATCTCAGCCTGAATCAATTTTTGTGCTTTGAAGTGTGACTGATCTGCATCAGGGTGAGGAGCAAAACATTTACCTTTCAAATCAAGGAAATGAAGTGTTTTGCCCGGTAAGGCTTTCTCAAAAATTGACGGGTCTGCACAACAGCCAACAATAACATGTTCCGTATCCTGTTGTTCAGTATCCTCTGCAAAAGCAAGAATATCCTCTTCCGGGTTGGTTGCCACTTTGACCAAAGACGCAGTCTCACCGAATTTTTGTGCATCCACATTCAAAGTTGAACGGCAATCGCAGAGAAATGCTCCCCAATTCTTAGATTGCATTAATTCCTTTTCTTATACATGTTAGCTCCGTTATTGATTAGGGATGATAATAGTTCACTGTGCCTGTATATAGTGTTACACACCTTTAACCATTGGCATTCTGTGAGGGTTACCAGCGATTAAATATTCCATTCCCATTTCCTCTGTAATAGATTAACGAATGTGAACTGGCTGATACCATCGCCAAGTCGATGTCCCCATCACCATCAAAATCACCATTCACTATAGCAATTCCATCATTGGCAGTATTTATGGAAGAACTTTTTTCAAAGTCTCCATTTCCTTTACCCAGATAAATAACGATGCCACCTGCTGTACGGTTTGAAACGGCCAGATCAAGATTGCCATCTTTATTGAAATCTCCGCTGGTCAGTCCATGCGGATTGACTCCAGTCTGATGTCTTGCATGCAATTTGAGGTTCCCCTGCCCATCTCCCAGATAGATCTCTACCGATTCCTCCCCTGCAACTACAACAGCCGCATCCAATTTATTATCTCCATTCCAATCACCATATGCTCGATAATGTGGGAACCGTCCTACTTTTACAATATTTGCCTCCTTGAAAGTCCCATCACCTTTGGCAAGCAATATCGACAAAGTGTGGGAGCCCAAACTTCCCACAACCAAATCAGGAATCTGATCATTATTCAGGTCAATTCCATCCATAATGTGAGGTCCCCGTTCCACATCTATTGTGTATGTTTTTTTAGGTACGCCTTTCGAATCATTTATAAAAATTACCACTTTTGAAAGCGCTGCCTGAGTTACAGCCAAATCAGCATATCCGTCCTGATTAAAGTCGCCTGCAACAACACAGGCAGGACCATGTATATCTTCAATGTCCATACGACCCTGAAAATCACCTTTTCCATCACCATAGTATAAACTCAAGCTTCCGGCTCCAGTGTTAGTGGTGATCAAATCAAGGTGGCCATCATTGTCCAAATCCGTACTAGCAACCCATGTCGGCCCTTTTCCTACATGCAGATGATGATTGGCAAGAATCTTACCTGTATTGTCTGATAGTAAAACAGCTAATGTTTGCGAGGCTGAAGCCGGAATTGCAAAATCTGTGTTGCCGTCTTTATTGAAGTCTCCCAGAGTAATCGCGTGCGGGAAATAGCCGCCAATTCGCTGATTCCCTGAATCATTACCAACAACTTGCTGATGGGCAAGTAAAATTGATTCCTTCCAAAAATACTTGTCTAGAAAATCTGATTTGCTTGAAAAATTAACAGTGGAAGTATTTTTTGCAGATTCCTGAAATACAACAGGTCTAAGAAACGGGGAAAATTTATTGAAAAAGTGCTTTCCAGATTGGGGATAGAAAACCAGATTCCTGGCTTTACTATAAACAGGCTTTTTAAATAATGACCCTTCTGAAGAAGTTTTCTGTTTTAAGTCCCGGAGATAAGAAATCAGGTCTTGAATCTCTTGTTCCGTTAAATTGAAACCAAGAGCAGGCATGAAATCAGTTAGGCCAACAGCACGCCCTCCAAACTTGATTACTGTCTGTAAATATTCATCTGATCTTTGAGGAAGCACCTCCAGTAAATCAGGCACAGGTACAGGTGGCTTGGCTGCCTTCTTTTCCCAATCCCATCCTTCTCCGGCCGGACCATGGCAAAGTACACATTGCTCTGTGTAAATTTTTTCACCATTCTTTAGATTTTCCTGGGAAACAGCTGTTGTAGCAACAGATATGAAAAATATCAAAAAAGGCAGGAATTTCTTCAAGGTCTTAATCCAAACTACGCAAATCTGCAGTGCAGTAAGAAATTTTCACTTAAGATCCTAAATGCTTCTATCCGCTGATGGGAATTTGAAAAAGTGCCGGAGGGAAATTCAATGGTGCCTTCAAGTCGCCACCCCAAACAATTACAAAACGCAGGATAACACCGCCCACCAGAATTGAGGCAAATTTAAATCCGGAGACCCAGTTTGTATATGTTTTGATGACTGTTGCAAAAATCATTTCAATTAAGCCAATTACCAGCGGGAGAGTCAGTCCCAATCCAATAATTCCCCACCAGAACCAGGGTGAAAGAGTCCCCTGCGTAACATACTCATAGACCAATTCACTGCCGTTAGGAGCTATGAAAAATCCTGAATTATCATTTTTGACTGGGTTTGAAGCAAGATAATCCATAAACATTTGTAACTCAATTAATTCAATAAATATCAAAACCATAATTGCATAGCCAAGTACACTTATAACTTTTGAAGTGTCATCGGTACCATTGCCTTGTACTTTAGCTTTTCCGGTTGCAAGTCCTGCAGGTCCGCTAAAAACTTTCTGAGGGGCAGTTGGACTATAAAATGCTTGATAAAGCACATACACAAGTCCGGAGCAGGCTAATCCGGTTAATACTCCTGAATTGAGAAACAGATAAGGCAGAAACTGCTCAGACCATAAAGGAACAAACTTTGCCCCAGTCAGCAGCAAACCTGTATAAAATGAGACAAACACCAGCAGGGGTAATCCGATAACACCTATAACTCTTCTGATAGTTTGATCAACTTTGTAATACCATAAGGCGGCATAGGCGACAACCAGTGGAACGGCCAGACCAACCGACCAGCCACCAATAACCATCCACGAATTATAATTCTTAAAGAAAAACGGAAACAAAATTCCTCGTTCCGGTTTTCCAAGGTGAAACGAAATGAAAGCTCCAGCTAATGCAAGTACAGGCAGAACTAATATTGCTGTTACTTTGGAAAAATTTTCGAATTGCTTAATCTTAATTCCAAGCAAATCGGCCGCCACCGCAACAACAAACAACCCGCCGCTTAAGCCTCCAAAAAATAGATACATGGGGACAAACAAATCATTGCCCCATTTAGAATTCATCAAGATGATTGGTTCCATTTGATTTCTCCTAAAAGCGATTATGCAATAACTTATGTACTAAAGTTTCCGTGAAAAATTGATTTAGAAAGTTGCACAAAGGCTTGCTCGACCATATGACCAGGTATGGACTGCTTCATCAATAAACCAGTCAGGGCCAGTCGAAGTAGCCTGGGAAGGATGAGGAAATTCAAATAAACTTCCATTAAATTAAATAATCCCACAACAATTAACACCAAACACAAACAGGTTCACACCGGAGAACTACATCTCCAGTGTGAACTACTGCAATTGCATGACCAATTATCAGGATACCTGACCTAATTGTTTGGATAAGCTGTCCCCCAGCCCCAGCTTCCTGCTGCGGAACCTCTTGCTGCAGAACGAGCACGAACCACATTTGCTACTTCTTCTGCATCTCCGGCCACCAAAGCTTTGGTGGAACAAATCGAAGCACACATGGGAAGTTTACCCTCCGCAATACGATTCGAACCATATAGTTCCTGTTCAGTGGCTGAGAATGCTTCCTCAGGTCCACCGGCACAGTAAGTACACTTGTCCATCACACCACGTTTTCCAAAGGGAGAACCTTTTGGGAATTGCGGTGCGCCAAATGGACAGGCATAGAGGCAATACCCGCATCCGATGCAAGTATCCTTGTTGACGTGGACAATACCATCTGCCCTGTGAAACAATGCGTCCACAGGACAAACTGACACACATGGTGCATTAGAGCAGTGCATGCATGGAACTGCCACGTTTGTTTCACCCGGTTGTCCTTCATTAACTGTAACCACCCTGATACGGGCGATCCCCGGAGGAACGTTATTTTCATTTTTACATGCGACTTCACAACCACCGCACTCAATGCAGCGCTTCGTGTCAACATAGAACTTCATCCTTGCCGGTGCATGTTTCCCTTCTGGTCCAGAGGCTGAACGGGCAGGGATGGTAATATTTGTTGTTGCCATATTCCTTCTCCGATATCAGGCCTTCATTATTCTGCAAAGACCAGTTTTTGTTTCCTGCATCTGAGTGATGCGATCATATCCATAGTTGGTTACTGTATTTGCCGATTCTCCAATTCCATAAGGAACATATCCTTCCGGATACTTATGTGACAGGTCCTTTCCTGACATAACCCCTCCCCAGTGGAAAGGCAGATAAACCATATCAGGACTAACCCTTCTGGTGACTTTTGCCTTAACCTTAATACGGCTTGGCTGTGTGTCAGTATCCTCTGGAGATTCAACCCATATCAAGTCCCCATGCTTGATGCGATTATTGTTGGCAAGCCTTGGATGGATTTCTGCATACATTTCAGGTTGCAGTTCCACCAGCCACCAGCAATTTCGCTCACTGTTTCCTCCTCCTTCAAACTCAACTTGTCTGCCGGAAGAGAGAATAAGGGGATATTTTTCAACCCAGTCTTTCTTCTGCAGGCTTTTAAAGAGAGTTGGAACACGATAATGATCCTTCACGTCGTCATATGTGACCCACTCAGTAATGAGATCAGGTCTGGGACTATGAAGTGGCTCACGGTGTTTTGGAACCGGATCATCCTTCATGGTCCATACATGGAAGCGGGCGCGGCCGTTTCCATAAGGCGCAAGCCCTTTGGCAATTGCATCCTCAAAGACCTTTCCTGTCAGATCGGTTTTCCAGTTCTTCATTTCCGCGTAGCCTTCATTGAGAGAACTATCAACCGGTGCTGAGCCTTTACCCGCCAGCAATGTTCTGCCGTCAGGAGCCTTTGGCCCCCACCTTGCCCGGAAGCCCATACCTCCCTCAGCTACTGGAATGCTTGTGCGATAGAGAACATGTGACCCCGGATGTTTATCCGTCCAGCATGGCCATGGAAGTCCCCACTGCTCACCATCACATGGACCTCCTTCTGCTATTTTTGTTTTAAGGTCAAAGGCGTGACCCCATTCCTGCTGTCGTTTCATCCTTTCCACGGTTTGACCAGTCATTCCAATGGTGCGCATACCGAGGTTCCACTCTCGAGTGATATCCTCCGGCAACTCTTTCCATGCCCCATTTCTACTCTTCTTGAATTCCTTACCAAAACCCAGACGATCCGCAAGGTCAAGAATGATATCGAGATCCTTCCGTGATTCCCAGACTGGTTTCACCACCTGGTTACGCCACTGGATATCCCTGTTGGAGTTAGTCACTGATCCAGCCTGCTCATAAACAGTTGCGGCCGGAAGGATGTAAACTCCATCCTTACGATCAGGCAGAATAGAAGTAGTTGTTACAAATGGGTCAATATCTACCAGCAACTCCACTTTGTCCAGAGCAGTCTTGATCCGGTCCATTTGGGATTGACTGTTGCAGGAGTGTCCCCAGTAGAAGGCCGCATGGACATTAACATCCTGTCCAAGCTCCTTTGTATCCATCAGTACACCCTCGTACCAGCGTGCCACTGTGAACCCTTTCTTACCCATTATCTTCTCATCCTTAAATCGTGATTTAATCCAGTTGTGTTCAACACCCCAGACATTTGACCAATGCTTGTATGCAGTGTTAACACCCAGACCATAGTAACCGGGAAGGGTATTTGATAACACACCAAGATCTGTGGCTCCCTGGACATTATCGTGTCCACGAAAGATATTACAACCACCTCCAGGCTTACCCATGTTACCCAGTACTAATTGCAGAGCAGCGTATGATCGAGTGTTTGATGTACCATTAGCATGCTGAGTTCCGCCCATGGCCCATATGAGTGTGCCTGGTCGGTTCTCTGCCATCAGCCGGGCTGAATGCACTATATCTGCAACAGGCACCCCTGTAATGTCAGAAACAGTCTCAAGATCATAGCGCTTCAGTTCTTCTTTCAAGTCACTGAATCCATAAGTACGATCATTGATCATGCTTTTGTCTTCCCAGCCATTTTCCAAGATAACATTGATAAGGCCATAGATTAAGGCCACATCCGTACCTGAACGAAATTGCACAAATTTATTAGCAAATGCTGCGGTTTGAGTAAATCTTGGGTCAGCAACAATGATTTGCGCTTTATTCTCCTCTTTCGCTGTTAAAATATGCTGCATAGCAATAGGGTGCGAGGTGCAAACATTTTCTCCAATAATGAAAACACACTGACTGTTTCTTATATCGTTCATGGAGTTTGTCATTGCTCCGTAACCCCAGGTATTAGCAATCCCGGCCACAGTGGTGGAGTGGCAAATTCGAGCCTGGTGGTCAATATTGTTACTCCCCCAGAATGCCGCAAACTTGCGCAGCGCGTATGAAGTTTCGTTATTGTGATGGGCAGAACCCAGAATCATCAATGCATCCGGTCCATGCTTTTTGCGAATATCCTGCAACTTTGCAGTAATTTCGCTCATTGCCGTGTCCCAGCTGATACGCTTCCATTTTCCGCCGTCCAGCTTCATTGGAGACTTGAGACGTTTCTCACTGATCACATGCTCTCTAGCCGCAGAGCCCTTTGAACAAAGGCTGCCCTGATTGATAGGATGCTCAAACCATGGTTCAATGCTGACCCAGGTGTCGTTTTCCACCTCTGCGATGAAACCACAGCCAACAGCACAGTTTCCACAGATGGTCTTAATCTGATTCAGCTTACGAGGATTTCCTCCCGTATCAGTTGCGGCTTTTGCTTCCTTCACCAGCGATGGCCCCATTGCAGCCAGTCCAACACCCATTCCTGCCGCGGTGATAAAACCTCGGCGACTTACTCCTGTCTGGAGTCCGTCCATCAAAGCAGGATTTGGGTACTGTCCGCCACTTTCTGTAACTCTGGTCAGTTTCATAAATCCTCCTCTCATGTATATAGGGTTTTGTAATATCGCTCAGCTTCCTTGGTCCGTCGATACAAAACAGGACCGGTTGAACCTGAAGCTGTTTTTACTGCTTTCCCGACGGCCGAACCTGCAGTCATGATGGTAGCCGATGTGGCTCCCGCAGCTACAAGTGCTCCGCGAAGAAAACTCCTTCTATTCGAACCTTTTTCCTTCTCCATATTTCATCCTCCTAATGATTCAGAAAGTGTTCATTAATTAAGGCCTGAAAGGCCCTGTGTAAACTTCCCTCATGCAGTGTGCTGCATAGGGTCGTATGGACTCCTGTCTGATATTAAACAAAAAACTGATTTTTCAGATTCAGGAGATTCATTAATCAACTAACACACGCAATGGAATCACAAATTATACTTCCATCATCGTTAGTCGAAGCAACCTCAAGCTCCACTTGATAACCTTCTTCAAGGTCCTCCAATTCACCGCCCATCAGTCCGACTGTCTCATCTTCTATAATCTCCACATTAGTGCGCAGCGCGAAATTAACCGTAATTTCATTGCCGTTACCTTCAACAATCAGCGCTGAACGGTTCTCAAGATCCAGATGGCTTATTCTTCCTTCAATCATGGTTTTTACCCTATTAGAATTAAAGACCTAAATCTTCTATTTCAGATACATAAAAAATAATAAATTAGCACCTGCTAAATTTATTATTGGTGTATGCTATCATTAAATTTTAGACCTTACTAACAACATATTGAAATCATTCACTAATATTGACTTCAAAATAAAAATCCTACTCCCACTTCAAAAGCCTGTCAAGAAAAAAAAACAATTTTTTTGACTTATTTTTAAAATATTTAATAATTCGTTTAATATCATTATCTTGGAAGAATTTTTTTTTTGTAACAATTATAAAAACTGAATGTTTCGTAAAAAGATATCAATTTTACTTTTCACATTTTGTTATTTCTTGATCACAAAAAATGCATTCGGTCCGCCGCAATAACCTGCTAGTTGGATTTGATGATAAACAAAAACAATTGTTTTTCCTACGGACATTTCTGCAAACTCAAAGCGCCATAGTTCCGTTTTTTGCTGAAATTCTCTGCGCAGCACTTCAAATCGATACATTTCTCTTATTAACACATAGGCCGCAGCAGGGTGCCATTCAGATTCCAATGGACTGCCGTAGATTCCTGTTACCTGATATTCAGTATTTTGATTTACAGCCAGTTTGCATCGATTTCCCTGTGTGTCTTCAGACTCTTTTCCAACTGCAAAAGAATAATTGAGCATGCATAAAAAAACTAACAATAATCGCATTTTTCAATTGAGCAAAACCGGAGTCACTTTGACATTGCCGTCATCCAAAACAATCTGATGAAACGATGAGTTTTGTCCGGAATACAATTTAGAACAGGATGCCGCTGAGTTAACCAACATCAAATCCGGACCTGAATCTCTTGGAAGACAGTGAAGCCAATTCCTGTGAATGTGTCCATGCAAGTAAAGACTGATTTGCTGATTTTGCAAAATCCAATTCCGTACCGGAACAAGATTATACAACTCATGAGACCTGTCGAATTTCCAGTCTTCCGGAAATGTTAGCGGGTAGTGATTGGCAATTATGAAGTTAGTCTTTTCGGGATAACTTTTCAGAAGTGTTTCAGTAGCCTTTATGGTGCTTCCCTTCACTGTTCCTGCCGCAGTAATCCAGTCATTATGATGAGCGCTGTCCCATCCGACTATGACCCATTCCTGATTGAGGTTGCGCACATGTAATTCATTTGTACCAAAAAACTCACCAAAATATTGAGTGAATAAATCGGTGCCGGACGGCTGCCTGACATAGCGGTCGTGGTTACCAGGAATTATCGTTACTCGTTCTGGTTGCGCAAGCAGCGGTTCCAGAATTTCTCGGGCCAGAGAAAATTCTCTTTCTAGTGAAAGCTGTGTCATGTCGCCACTGATAACAAGATGGTCACAGTTCATATCCTGGATACGATCAACCAGAAGCTTTGCTCTCTGCAGCGGAAATTCCCTTGCACGTCGAATGAGTAAATTTGCCGCGCCTAATATTCTTTTTGATTTCCAATCCTGAAGTTTTTGAGGATATGAGTGGAAATGCAAATCAGAAATGTGTATGATAGTTGCTCTCATAATGTTATTTGTTCCTGCAGCACAAAATAGCAAATCAACAATATAACAGTAAAATCGGTAAGCAGGAAAGAATTTAGTGCAGAATGCCTCTTTCCTGCCTTGTACGCAAGCGTTCATTTTTCAGGGACGCTGCAAATGTAATTAATATGTAACACCAAAACACAGGAGAATTAATGATCGCAGTTATTATAGCTTCAGCGATACTTGGATTGGCCACAGCCCTTTTTTATTGGATCAAAGTTTCATCAATTCCACTTACTCAAGGAATTGAAAATGCCGAAGAAGCAGAAAAACTCACAAAAATCAACCGTGCAATTGCAGTTGGAGCAATGGCTTTTCTGAAAGCGGAATATAGATACATGGCATATTTTATGGCCGGATTCGCGATCCTGATAGCTTTTCTGATTGATGATCCTCACACACCGGATGTAAGTGAAGGACTCTATACCGCAATTTCATTTTTGCTTGGATGTGTGATATCTATTGCCTCAGGATTTATCGGGATGCGCATTGCCACTATCGGAAATGCCAGAACTACCACAGCGGCAAAAAATTCTATTGCGGATGCCTTCTATGTGGCTCTCAATTCAGGAGCGGTGATGGGTTTTGGTCTGGTGGGACTGGCAGTCTTAGGTCTGGCAGTTATTTATCTGGCTCTTGACGCACTTCTTCCAGGAATCGATACACACATACTTATGGAAGTCATGGCAGGTTTTGGACTGGGAGGTTCCTCGATCGCGCTGTTTGGCCGTGTAAGCGGAGGTATATTTACTAAGGCAGCAGACGTGGGCGCAGACCTTGTTGGTAAAGTGGAACAGGGCATTCCGGAAGATGATCCCCGTAATCCGGCAGTGATTGCGGACAATGTAGGTGACAATGTGGGTGATGTGGCTGGAATGGGGGCTGATCTGTTCGGATCGTGTGCTGAAAGCACTTGTGCGGCACTTGTGATCGGCGCGGTGGCATTTGCTACAAATACAGAAGCCCTTTTGTTCCCGATATTGATTTCAGCAGTTGGGATTCCAATCAGCCTTGTTACCATGTTTACTGCAGGGGTAAAGGAAGAAAAAGACGTCGCTCCCGCATTGAAAAGACTCCTGATTGTTGCCACCGGTCTGAGCGCACTGGTGATGCTTTTTGTTTCTCTCTGGGCACTGCCAGAATCATTTGAAATAAACAATGAAATATACACTAACCTTGATGTCTATTTCTGCTATTTAACAGGTACTGTGGCAGGATTACTGGTAGGATTGCTGACAGAGTATTATACCTCACATGATTTCAAACCAGTACGTGAAGTGGCAAAATCATCTGAGACCGGCGCCGCAACCAATATCATATTCGGTCTGGCGTTGGGTTATCACAGCGCAACCGGTTCGATTTTACTTCTTGCCGTAAGTATCTTCGTGCCTTTCACACTTGCGGGCATGTATGGAGTAGCAATTGCGGCAATCGGAATGTTAAGTACCCTGGTAGTCGGGCTGACTATTGACGCGTACGGTCCTGTTGCGGACAACGCCGGCGGAATTGCTGAAATGACTGGGATGGGCGAAAGTATTCGCGACAGAACAGACGTACTTGATTCTGCTGGAAATACTACCGCCGCAATAGGCAAAGGTTTTGCCATTGGCTCTGCAATACTTACCTCACTTGCACTTTTTTCAGCATTTTTAACCCGTGCTGATCTTTTGGATCCACAGGCAAATATCATGAACAGTATTAACCTGCTTGATCCGCTTGTGTTGACAGGATTATTCGTAGGGGCAATGTTGCCTTTCCTCTTCTCCGCGATGACCATGAAGTCTGTAGGCAAAGCAGCTTTTGACATGATTGAAGAAGTGCGACGGCAATTTCGCACAATTCCAGGAATTATGGAGGGAAAAGCTGAGCCTGATTATGAGAAATGCGTGGAGATTTCCACAACTGCAGCTCTGCGTGAAATGATACCTCCGGGAATATTGATCATGGGCACACCACTTTTGGTGGGCTTCCTTTTTGGAGTACCGGCTGTTGCTGGTATATTGGCCGGTTCACTTGTTTCCGGCGGCGTGCTTGCCATTTCTTCCGCAAACTCCGGTGGAGCCTGGGATAACGCAAAGAAATACATAGAAAAAGGCAACTTCGGAGGTAAAGGTACTGAAACACACAAGGCAGCAGTAGTTGGAGACACAGTAGGTGACCCATTCAAGGACACATCAGGGCCATCACTGAATATTCTGATAAAGCTTTCAGCTATACTCAGCCTGGTTTTTGTGCCGTTTTTTATTAACTATGGAGGTTTGCTGACCGGCTGATTAATACCTCGGCTGTGGCTGCCAGTTCATCTAGTTCCACTTCACTGTTTTATTTCCTCTCTCAGCATTGTTCTTAAGAACTGACAGTGACGGAAACAAAAATTTATTTGGATCATAACGCCACCTCACCATTGCTGCCTGAGGCACAGACCGCAATGAGTGAAGTGGCACAGCAGGCATTCGGCAATGCTTCAAGCCCGCATTGGGCTGGACGCGAAGCAAAGAATACGCTTGAAGAAGCAAGAGAAAGCCTTGCCAAATCTTTAGGTGCTGAATCCCGGGAAATCTTCTTTACCAGCGGTGGTTCAGAAAGCAACAACTCTGTACTCAGACAATTATTATTTGCTTCCGGACAGCAGCATCTAATTACTTCAGCAATTGAGCACCCTTCAGTTCTGGAAACAATCCGCATTCTCGCTGACCTGCCAAACATTCAGTTAACAGAACTTCCTGTTGACTCATCCGGACTGATTGATCCGGATTCATTGATTAAATCCATCCGTCCGGAAACGTCTTTTATATCTTTGATGACGGCAAACAATGAAACCGGGTGCTTGCAGCCGATTGATGAATTAAGTCAAATTGCAAAAGATCATGAAATAGCTTTTCACACTGATCTGGTTCAGGCAGCAGGAAAAATAAAACTTGATTTGAAAACGTCCGGAGTTGATTTTGCGACCGCAACTTCGCACAAACTGGGAGGTCCGCGCGGTATAGGGCTGCTCTACGTCAGACAGGGAACAGCATTTCTGCCTCTGATAACCGGCGGGAAACAGGAACGTGTGCGACGAGCCGGTACCGAAAACGTGACTCTTGCAGTTGGTTTTGCAAAAGCTTTAGAATGGTACCTGGCAAATCAAGCCAGGCTTCAAACACAATATTCTCATTTACAGGAAACTGTTCTTGGCAAAATCAAATCTGTTAAAGGTATTTTCATTAATACCAAGTTGGATAACAGTTTGCCTCATACTTTGAATTTTGGATGTGACGGAATCAGTGCAGAAAGTTTGTTGATTTCTCTTGATTTGGATGGTATAGCAGTTTCAACAGGATCAGCCTGTTCATCCGGAGCTATGGAAGCGTCCCACGTACTGTTAGCAATGGGACTCTCCCGTGACAAAGCAAAATCAAGCCTGCGAATCAGCTGGGGCTGGTCAACAACCAAGGCTGAAATTGATCATTTTCTGGAGCGCCTGACTTATCACATTCAACGTCTGCAACAGAAACAATACAACTTATAATTGATCCAAAAATGTTTTGCAGTGAGCAAAATCAGTCGACAAACCTATCGCTTTTTTTGCTCTGCATTTTGCTCGGAAGTATTTTGCTGTTTGGCAACAGCGGCTGCGGATCGTCACTAAACCAACGGAACTATCAGGAGTGTGTTCCTGAACTTGAAGAGGACCGTCAGAAAGTAAGAGTGGGGAATGGATACAGTTATAAAGCACAGTCTTATGAAGAATGCCGTGCACCGGCTAGATATCGCCTGGATTCTGATTAAGTGAAAAAAAATCTTAATCAGTAAAGTATTTGCCAATTTTTATAACTCTATGATAAAGTTGTCGGTCATTATCAAATTATTTCAATTATAAGTTATACATACCTATACCTGACAACATAAGTCTTGGATTTTCAAAGGAAATGACATGAAGCAGAAATTCATCTCAGTAATCACTGTACTTTTATCACTAACAGTTTTTTCAGTCAGTGCATATGCAGAAGGAGACGTGCAGCGAGGAAAAGCAAAATACAAAGTTTGCATTGCCTGTCATGGCGATAACGGAGAAGGAAGGAAAGTCACAAATGCCCCCAGGATTTCCGGACAGCAGCCTTGGTATATAGCAAGACAGCTCAATAATTTTAAGAATGGTATTCGAGGGAACCATCTTGATGACATTACAGGAATGCAAATGCGTCCTATAGCAATGAGCCTGTACACTGATCAGGAAATTGAAGATGTAGTGGCCTATATCGGCACTTTGGATGGACGTGAGAAACATTCTGGTATTAACGGAAACATTCAGGCAGGCAAAACAGCTTATGCTGTTTGTGTTACATGTCATGGGGCAAACGGTGAAGGAAACACAGCTCTTAACTCACCAAAGATTGCAGGACTTCCGGACTGGTATGTACAGCGGCAGCTCAAAAATTTCAAAAATGGTATACGAGGTGTGCATGCAAAAGATATCTACGGGCAACAGATGCGGCCGATGGCAATGACTCTTGCAGACGATGAGGCAATTCGTGACGTGACAGCATACGTGGCAACCTTAAAAGGAGTTTCCACACCGAAACCTGTAGCTGTCAAATCAGAACAAGTTGAAGCTGTTGTTAAGAGTCCTGTAAGCGAACCTCTTTATGCTCCATGCGCATCCTGTCATGGCTCAGAAGGGGAAGGAAACCAAAAATTAGGAGCACCACGCTTGGCAGGACAGCATGCATGGTATGTTGAACGGCAATTGCGTAACTGGCGTGATGGAATACGTGGCACACATTCGGAAGATTTTTACGGAATACAGATGCGGCCAATGGCAATGACTTTGGCAAATGATGTGGATTTGAGCAAGGTAGTGGCGTTTATCAACACACTAAGAGGCGCACCATCTAAACCAACGATCCAAGCAGACACTGCTGCCGGTAAATCAGCTTATGCAACCTGCATTGCCTGTCATGGCGCACAAGGTGAAGGTAACAAGGCTCTCAATGCACCAAAAATTGCCGGACTTCCAGACTGGTATGTAGCAAGGCAGTTAAGCAGTTTTAAAAAAGGTATCCGTGGTACACACAAAAAAGACGTGTATGGAATGCAGATGCGTCCGATGGCGCTTAGTCTCCCAGATGATACAGCTATCAACAATGTGGCGTCATACGTGGCAACATTCACCGAAGAATTGGTTGCTGTAACTGAAAAAACTCCTGAAGCAACCGCCACAAAAACTGCAGCAGTATCTGCAACAGGATCAGCAGCAAATGGAAAAGCTTTATATGCTGTATGTGTTTCATGCCATGGAGCAGACGGTGCCGGAAACAAAGCACTTAACGCACCAAGGATTTCCGGACAGGAGGAATGGTATGTTGCTCGACAATTGGCAGGTTTTAAATCCGGATTAAGAGGAACTCATAATGAAGATATCTTTGGACAGCAAATGAGACCAATGTCTTTGACCCTTACTAACGAGCAGGCTATTGCGGATGTCTCGGCTTACGTAAACACGCTCCAAGGTTCAGTGTCTGAAAAAACTGTTCAAGGTGATGCTTCCGCCGGAAAAGCCGCTTACGCGTTATGTATTTCATGTCATGGAGCAAATGGAGAAGGCAACTCTAACTTGAATGCTCCAAGGCTGGCAGGTCAGTATGACTGGTACATAGTAAGACAACTGCAAAACTTTAAGAAGAGGATTCGCGGTGCAGATCCAAAAGACACTTTTGGTCAACAAATGAGCCCAATGGCCATGACTCTGGCGGATGATAAAGCAATTGATAATGTAGCCGCATACATTTCAACGCTAAAGTAATATATACGTAGATTTCCTAACTAGACTTTTTGCTGTTTTACAAGATTTATGTAGGTAGTTATACTAATTTTCTGAATCATTAACTTAACTATGAAGAAACTGTTTGCATTAGTAATTGCAATAACTTTTGGAATCGTGTCTGCAATTCAAATCTATGCTGCAGGCGACCCAGTAAAGGGGAAAGCGGGTTATGCTGTTTGTATGGCATGTCATGGAGCGGATGGCATGGGGAATAATAATTTAAACGCACCAAAAATTGCCGGTCAGGAACCCTGGTATCTGGAGCGGCAATTGAAAAACTTTAAAGCGGGAATTAGGGGGGCTGATCCAAAAGATACTTTTGGAATGCAAATGCGTCCGATGGCCTTAACTTTAGCCAATGACCAGGCCATTCTGGATATGGCTGCTTATGTCTCAAGCTTGCCTGAGGGAAAAACAACTGAGAAGACAATCCAAGGAGATGTCGCAGCAGGGAAGGCAGGTTATGCCATTTGCCAGGCGTGTCACGGTCCTTCCGCGGAAGGTAGTAAAGCGTTAAACTCACCAAAATTATCCGGCCTGCAGGACTGGTATGTTGTGAGACAGTTGAAGAACTTTAAAGCAGGAATTCGCGGAACAAAAAGCGGCGATATGTTTGGAATGCAAATGCGACCTATGGCCATGATTCTAGCCAATGACGAAGCAATAAAAAATATTGCAGCATATATTGCCACATTGAAATAAAGTCGATCTTCCTTCCCCATCTTTAAGAGCTTACAATATTGGGGAGCTTATTCACTTCCATAGCTTATTCACTGCTCTTTATTTAGAGCTTAAGTCTCCAAAAAACTAAAACCTTTCTGTGCGATTTTTTTTGGAAAAGCGAGTAAACACGTCACCATGGGGGCGTGTTATTGTGCTTGCTGCTGCCTTATTTCTGGTGCTGTTCATAAGTTTGTTCTTTTTTATGGCATTAGGAATAGAACCTCTGGCAGCCTACCAGATTGTCGGAGAAGAAATCTTTCTGACTCAATACGGCTGGCAGGACCTGCTGGTCAAAATGACTCCTTTACTCTTCACAGGACTTGCTGTAGCTTTGGCCGCACAAATGAGACAGTGGAACATTGGCGCTGAAGGTCAGTTCCACATGGGCACATTTGCACTTACCTGGTTTGTTTTACAGTACGACGGCAAATTGCCTGCAGGCATTCTGATTGTAATGATGTTCTTAATGGCCATGATTGGCGGTGGATTATGGGGTAGTATTCCGGGTTATTTAAAAGCCCGATTCGGAGTAAATGAAATCATCACATCTCTTTTGCTCAACTATGTTGCTGCAGCATGGATAGATCATTGGCTGTTTGGGGCGTGGCGTGATCCAAATACAAATAATTTTCCTATGACCAGACAATTTTCTGAAGCTGCACAACTGCCGACATTTGGAAATACTTCAGTACATGCCGGACTTATCATTGCCTTTATTACTGTTGGGATTATTTCCTGGATATTGTGGAAAACCAAATTGGGATTTCAGATTCGATTAAGCGGAGACAACCCTGATGCCTCTCGTTATTCTGGTGTTAATATCCGGATGGTGACAATACTGGTTTTTGCCGCAAGTGGAGCAATTGCGGGTCTTGCCGGTTTCAGTGAAGTAACCGGAATTCATTATCGCTTACAGCAAAACATCTCTATCGGCTATGGCTACACCGGAATCATTGTGGCCTGGCTGGCAAAGAATAGTCCTCTGGGAGTTATTTTAAGTGCGTTTTTCATGTCTATTGTTTTTGTAAGCGCAGAAGTTTTGCAAATTGAGTACGGTTTGCCAATAGCAATGGTTTACCTGTATCAGGGAATAATTTTGTTTACAGTTTTGGGTACAGATATTTTCACAGATTACCGGCTGCGTTTGAAAAGACAATTGTTTGCAAGCAGTACACGGGAATGACTAATTTTTTACTGCTTTGATTTTTTAAATCAAAGCCAACATTTTTTACTCTGAATCCACCTTAAAAACCAAGCACCAAAGTTTTATCACTTTTGGAATAAACAAAGAATTATGGATTTTTTTATTCAAATATTGATCGCTGCTGTAGGAATGGGTACACCATTGTTATTCGCAACTCTAGGAGGTGTTATCAGTGAACGTGCGGGAGTGATAAACCTTGGTATGGAAGGATTAATGCTGGTTGGGGCATTAGTGGCTTTTGTCGTAATGTTGAATACCGGCAGCTACTTTTATGCGGTAGTTGCAGCCACAGTTGTTTCCGGACTGGTCTCAATGATACACGGAATTGTCTGTTTAATGCTGCGTGCAAGTCAAATAGCATCCGGACTGGCGCTTACTTTTCTCGGCACAGGACTAAGTGGTTTGTTTGGAGACAAACTTATGGGAGAAACTGTGGAACCTTTATCCAGAATTTCTATACCTGGACTGCATGCCATCCCCGTACTTGGACCGGTACTTTTCAATCAAGACATCCTCGTATATTTTTCATACCTCTGTGTTGTGCTGTCGTGGTGGATGCTTTTCAAGACACGGCTGGGACTAAACATACGTTCAATCGGCGAAGCTCCAGAGGTTTGCGATTCACTTGGACTTTCAGTGTTGAGTTATCGTTTTTACGCGGTTACTGCAGGTGGAATGTTGATAGGAATTGGAGGTGCGTATTTTCCGCTTGCATTAACCCCGTTTTGGGTGGATGGTATAACAGCGGGGCGTGGATGGATCGCGGTTGCCTTGGTAATCTTTGCTTTTTGGCACCCGATTAAGGCACTTGGCGGGGCTTATCTCTTTGGCTTTGCTCTTGCTTTAGAGCTGCGTCTGCAAATCTTAGGCATCGATTTGTCCCCATATTTTTTAAAAATGTTGCCGTATGTTTTAACAATTTTAGTTTTGACCTTGGTGACAATAAGAAATAATAGGTACGGAATTCAAGTCATGCCCGCCGCACTGGGAACAGTGTTTTTCAGGGGTGAAAAACACTGATTGTTTGTGCGGGTTTCCCCGGCATCATGCCGGATTCTGACATGGACTTTATAAAAGTCCATTTAATTTTATAATGGAGATTAATATGAAAACAATGTTCGCTAAAATCACTGGTCTGATTGTAACCATTTTCTTAATTCTTGGCAGTTCAGTCTGGGCGGGAAAACCAAGCGTGGGTTTTGTATATGTAGGCCCAATTGGCGATGGCGGTTGGACTTATGCGCATGATTTGGGGCGCAAAGCACTGGAAGCTGCCGGACACGAAACAAGTTACGTTGAATCTGTACCAGAGGGTGATTCAGAACGTGTGATCCGTAAAATGGCACGAAAACATGATATAGTTTTTACAACCAGTTTTGGTTACATGGACCCAACCCTGAAAGTGGCAAAACAGCATCCTGACAAAGTTTTCCTGCACTGCTCAGGATTTAAGCAGGACAAAAACATGGCCAACTATTTTGGCCGAATGTATCAGGCCAAATACCTTGCCGCCATTATTGCAGGAGGAATGAGTAAAAAGGGGCGTATCGGTATTGTCGGTTCTCAGCCGATTCCGGAAATAATAAGGCACATCAACTCCATCGCCCTTGGGGCACAACAATCAAATCCTGATATTGAAGTAGAGGTTTTGTGGATCAACAGCTGGTTTGATCCTGCCAAAGAAAGTGACGCAGCGCAAGCCCTGATTGATAACGGCGCAGACGTAATTGTCACCATGGCGGATTCCGCGGCAACAGTTCAAGTCTCAAAGAAAAATGGCGTATATGCGATTGGCAATGACACAGATATGGCCATCTATGGTAAAGAAGCACATTTGACTGCTGCTGTCTGGAACTGGGATGTCTATTATCTTGAAGCTGTCAAAGCCGTAGAAAATGGAACATGGAAAGCCGGCTCTGACTGGTGGGGACTTGACAGTGGAATTGTCGGCCTGACCAGTTTTCATCCGGATGTTCCACAATCCCTGATTAGAAAAATGAACAAGGAAAGAGGAAAAATTCTTAGTGGTGCCATGGATGTGTTCGACCATGGATTTACCAAGCAGGATGGAACACGCGTCACAAAGGCCTTGACTGACGGTGAAATGCTTGGTATGAAATTCTATGTCAAAGGAATTATTTCCAAGCCTCCTTCCGGATAATCCATTTTAATATTTTCCAGCGTCGGGTCAGGTTTGGCCCGACACATCATATTTCACAACAGCATTCTGCTTTTAAGTCCCTCCATTTAATTCAAACCTTCCTCTGCAGAAAAACCATGAGTAATCAATGGTCTGATTTTATTGAAAGAAATATAGATGTCCCGGAAGTAAAGTCAGCATTAAAATCCGCCAAAAATCATTCAGACATTAAACAGAATTATATATGTCTGGTGCCTTTTGAAGCAGAACCCTCCGGTTTTAGCAAAGTTATCTCCACCTGGAAATTAAAGCAAGAGCAGACAGAGGATCAAAATGCCTGATGATTCTTTGTCTCGGTTGAGTCTGATTGAGATATCCGGAGCAATTGCCCGGCGTGAGGTATCTTCAATGGAAGTTGTCCGTAATAATTTGGAGCAACTGGAAGAACAAGGGGAATCACTTAATTGTGTTGCACGTTTGTTTCCGGAAGAAGCTCTAGCGGACGCGGAATTAGCTGATCAGGAATTATCATCCGGAAACTCGCGTGGACCATTGCATGGTGTACCGCTGACACATAAAGACATGTTTTACCGTAAAGGTAAAATATCCGCATGCGGTTCAAAAATCTGTGAAAAGTATCTCCCTTCCGTAACGGCAACAGCACTTCTTAAACTGGATCAAGCTGGTGCGTTGGACATTGGCCGTTTGAATATGGTGGAGTTTGCCTATGGACTTACAGGACATAACGAAATCACTGGGGATGTTCAAAACCCATTGAGTCTCAACCATATTCCCGGAGGTTCCTCAAGCGGCCCTGCAGCCGCGGTTGGGGCGTTTTTAAGTTATGGTTCGCTTGGTTCTGACACAGGCGGTTCAATTCGCTTTCCGGCGTCATGCTGTGGGCTTGTAGGCATTAAACCAACTTATGGACGTGTCAGTCGTTTCGGTGCAATGCCTCTTTCATTTTCCCTGGATCATATAGGACCACTCACCAGAACTGTTACTGACTGCGCTTTGCTGACACAAATTATTTCAGGTGCAGATACAAATGATCCGACTTCACTCAATCATAAAAAAACGGATTACCTTGAGAATATTGATTCAGGAATAAATGGGATAAAAATTGGTATTCCTGCTACCTATTTTGATGAAAAAGTACATCCGGAAGTGTTGAGAGAAATCAATAAAAGCAGAGATGTTTTCCGGAGCCTCGGCGCAAATATTGTGGAAATTGATCTTCCGGATAATTTTGAAGTATGTAACTCTATGGCAAACATTATTACCGCTTCAGAAGGCAGTTCTGCTCACGCCAAGTGGTTGAAAGAAAAGCCTGAAGATTATGGTTCACAAACAAGAGAACGCCTGATGTCAGGATTATTTTTTTCTTCTGTGGATTATCTTGACGCGTTAAAATTACGCAATGTTATTTTGCAGGAATTCCTGCAGGATGTTTTCAGCAAGGTGGACATACTGCACGCACCTGTTGTACCAATTCCTGTACCAACACTGGCCGAATCTGACATTCAGTCAAATCCCGGATTTATTGAATATCTTATGTTGCTTGGCCTCTGTACCCGCCCGTTTGATTATCTAGGTCTTCCGGCTATCACTGTACCTGCCGGACAAACAGATAATGGTCTCCCTACAGGATTTCAGCTGGTTACACCCCCTCTTGAAGAAGCACTATTGTTCCAAGCCGCACGTGCTTATGAAAAAGAAAACTCCTGGTTCTTTCCTGTCTTAAATGATAACTAATTTTTTTATAATAAAGTTATTTCAGATTTTCTTTTATTATTTCCTTGACTTATGTCGTGTAACTAAAAGAGAATATCCCCCAGAAATTAATCTCAATATGCGGTTAAATAAAATATAGTTAAATCATTGTTGATTAACATATTAACTTGCAAATTATTCTGGATGTGAAAGTCTCATTCCACAAACTTGATATTTATAAATATGTTGCTGATATCCGAATTGAACCTCTTGTTAGCAACACATAAATAAGGAGTATATCTTATGAAAGTTAACATGCGTTACGGAGCATTTGCTCTCATATTATTAGTTCTTGGACTGCCCGCTTTTGCCGGCGGCGGTGGCGGAAGCAGTTTGATTGAGCCCTTAGGTGTGATGCTCCTTGCTGCAGCAGTGGTTGCGATTATTCTAAGTTATGCAAAACAGGCCAGCCTGTTCGCATTCATCATTGTAGGTGTTGTGGCTGGCATAGTCGGTGTCAGAACAGTCATCAACACAAATGTGATGACTGCTTTTATCGATATTGGCATTACACTTCTGCTTTTTATGGCAGGAATGGAAGTAGATATTCCCGGCTTAATAAAGCGCTGGAAACTGCTTTTGATCAATGGGTTCGGACAAATTATTGGTTTGTTTCTTATCAGTGTTGGCCTGGGCGCACTGTACGTTGGAATTGACGCCACCTATATGACAGACGCAGGTCTGCCCACGGAAAATGCTACACCTGCTCTGATTTATTTCGCGCTATGTCTTACTTTGTCATCTACTATTCTGGTTATAGGGACACTAAAAAATACAGGACAAATTGCAGAAGAACACGGTCAGATCGCGCTGGGTTTAATGGTTCTTCAGGATATAGTTGCAGTAGTTGCGCTTGCCATCCTCGGCAGTCTGAAGCCACCAGAACCTGGCATTGAACCGCCAAACCTGGGCATCGAAGTTGCCATGATATTTGGAAAAATGTTTGCTTTGGCAATTGTTCTTTATTTTGTCACCAAATACATTCTCAATCCACTTTTCAAATTTTTTGCTCAATCAGGCGAACTTCTCTTCATCGGAACTTTAGGCTACGGAATGGGTGTTGCCGCGTTGTGTGAGGTTATTCACTTTTCTTCTGGAATCGGAGCCTTCTTTGCTGGAGCAACTCTTGCCGCACTTCCATACAGGCATGAGATTGAGGACAAAGTAGAACCTTTAAAAGCATTCGGGGTTATACTCTTTTTCATGGGTCTTGGATTTGATATTTCTGAGTTAACAACGGACCAGATGCTTGGCGGTTTGATGGAAGGTCTGATACTGGCGGTATTAGTTGTTGTTCTGACAATACCGCTTATGCTTGCTTTGGGTTTCTTAAGCCGCCTGAACTCCAAACCTTCATTCCTGATGGGAGCCATCATAAATCAAAGTTCAGAATTTTCGCTGATGCTTGCTGTACTTTGTTTACAATATAAAATCTTTGATCCGCACATTTTCATTGTGGTGACTCTGGTGGTTCTGATCTCGTTTTTCCTTTCTTCGTTAGGGCACCAGTTCCTTGATGCTCTTCATGGAGTTTTTGCCAATGTTCTGAGTTTTATGGATGGGCGTTCAACAGCTGCACAGGAGGATGCTTCTGATGAAATCAAGCTGGAAGGGCATGTTGTCATTATGGAATATAATGAACTCGCCATAGAAATTGCTGACTTTTATGCTCAGCGTGGACAGCAGGTTTTACTGCTGGATCTTGATCCGCGTATCATAGAGTACTTTGAACAGCAGCATGGACACAGCAACATACACGCACACTACTCTAATATGGCTGATCCGGATGTGTGGGAAGACCTTGCATTTAACAAGGCAAAAGTTGTTATTTCCTGTATAGACGGAGGTCAGGAAGCAGAATTGGCAATTACACGCTGGCTCAAAAAAGAAGCACCTGAAGTGCCGTTTATTGCAGCCACTTCTTCACATGAAGAAACATTGGAATTGTATGGCGCAGGAGCACGCTATGTAATTCAAACGGAGTATCTGGCAGCAAAAACTTTCAGAAATATCTTTGAAACAGAAGAAACTAAACCGCCTAAAGATGCTTTCAGGGAAATTGGTGAAAACCATTTTTCAGACACAAAGAAATTGCAGGAAGGACTTGGCAGCGCCTTTGCTAATGCTTAATACTGCTTAACACCAGATAAAGAGGTTTTATGTCTAAATCACTTATTTTCAGATTCTCGTTAATCCTGGCTGTTGGACTATTTGCTTCTTTGCCGGTATATGCAGGTGGAGGAGGCTGGTTCATTAAACCTCTGGGCTTGATGCTCGGTGGTGCCATGCTGATAACAATCCTATTCACGAAACTAAAACAGACGAACATCCTGTCATTTGTGATCATGGGCTACATTATGGCCAGTGTTGCCGGACTTCCGGAAACATCGCTGGATCAGCTGGATCAGCATTATAGTGGAATAAAGGCCATACTTTCAGGGTTTCAGCAAATTGGCATTGTGCTGATTCTTTTCATGGCAGGGTTACAATTCAATCTGGTTGACATAACTAAACGGATTAATTTAATTCTTGTCAATGGAGTAGGTTACATGGGTTTGGGTCTGCTGCTCTTTTTCTGGGCCGCAGCCAGCTTTGCCGGAACAGTAGGTTTCAGTGAAGGAATCTATTTTGCCCTTTGTCTCGCGGTACCATCCAGCATTCTTGTTGCTGCCGCACTGGAAAACAGTGGCACAGAAGAATCATTACAAGGACAGATTTCAAAGGGTATTACTGTGCTGGGTTCATTATGCGCAATTGTCTTAATTGCTAAATTAAGTGCAACCGGAGTTGTGAGTCAATTTTCAAATACATCCGCACTGTTTTCTACAGTTGAATCTTTTAAATCAACTATGGTTTTTAATCTCTGGTTGACAGAGGAACTGGTGCTTTTGATAGTTATTCTGATGATATTGTCAAAAGTGGTTCTGGAACCGGTTGTGCGTTATTTGTTACGTTCTGCTGAGCTCCTGTTTGTAAGTGCTCTTGGGTATTGCATGGGTATTGCGGCCATTTGCGGCTATATCGGAATTTCTCCGGAAGCTGGCGCTTTCTTTGCTGGAATATCTGTGGGGAACCTGCCCTACCGGCTTGATATTGAAGACAAGGTTGGCCCTTTGAAATCCTTTGGAGGCGCATTGTTTTTCCTGACAGTTGGTGTTGAAATAGCAACAATTCAATCATCAAACTTTTCCAGCAATCTGGGAGCAATCATCCCGCTGCTGATTCTAGTGATTCTGATTAAACCTTTGTTCCTGATAATCACTGGTTTCGCCACAAAACTTAAAGGTCGTACTGCTTTTTACATCGGCACTACCTTAAATCAGGCATCAGAAATATCAATCATAGTTGCGCTTTTAGCCTGGAAAAATGATGTTTTTGATGATCGACTTTTTGCTATCGTGATTGCTGTTATACTTGTTTCGCTGCTTGTATCTGCCATGGGACACGCAGTGCAACCTGGACTATATCATTCTTTCAAATGGCTTGTTGGCGTTTTGAATCGTAACATTTCCGCGGTTGATCTGGAAAGCAAACGGCAGGTTGTTTTGAAAAATCATGTTGTTTTACTGGGATTCAATGAAATTGCTCAGGAAATCGGCGAATTTTTTGAGGACCAGCTTACACCTGAACGCGTTTTGTTGATCGACTGTGATCCGGAAATTATTAAACATTTTGAAGAACGCAAAGATTCCAATGTTGATACGGTTTACGCGGACCCTGCGGATCCTAGTGTGTGGAAAGAATATAAATTAAGTGAGGCAAAAGTTGTTGTTTCCTGTACAGGCAGTGACTTAGACGCGGATATTGAACTTGCCGGTTACATCAAAAGAACTACCCCAGATCTGCCTTTCCTTGCAGTAACTACCGCTCATGAAGATTCGCTGAAACTTTACGAAAGCGGAGTCCGTTATGTTGTTCAGACTGATCAGCTCGCTTCAAAAACCTTCAGAGGAGTTTTTGCGGAGGAAATCGACAAACCGTCATCAGAGTCTTTTCTGGAAAAAGGCAGCAGCCACTGGAAGGACACACGTTCCATCAGAGACGGGTTAGGTGAGATTTTCAAGCTGGTCTGATTAGTTTTTAAATATTTAAGAACAACCTGATTTATTGAACTATTTTTTTATCAGAACCGTGCTCTTATATTTGGAGCACGGAGTTGGTTTGCCCTGAACTGTTCAACTCTCTTGTAACCTAGTTTAATCAGGGTTTCAATTTGAGTCTCCGGAATGTCCATTGATCTTGCTATTTTAGTAAGTAAATTCACTTCCCTTTCATCAAAGTCCCTGTCCACAGTAGCAATATTCAGCAGACTTTCCAGCATGTGTTGCTGATCTTCTTTGCTGAATTCAATTGCTTCAATCGGAGGTGTCTGCCAGCGCAAAATATATTCCTCAAGTTCTTGTATTTTTTCGTTGTCCTTCACCAGACGAATCGCCGAATGCAGGAATGAGCGTTCATGCAGATCAATATGTTCATCCGCCATAACCATCGCTACTACAGCGCTGGCAAACCAGAATAGTTGATCATCAGTCATGCGGCTTACCAGTTCTGTGTCAAACTCAGGAATTACTCGATCCTGAGTACTTATTTGAATTTTTTGCAGAGCCCTGGTGCTTTTTAATGCTTTACGCGCATTATCATTGCCTGATTTTGCTGCTTCACGGAACCAATGATATGATTCATCAAGGTTTTTCGGAACACCTTTTCCATTGTAATTCATCAAGCCCAGATTGTATTTGGCCCTTATATGATTCTGAATTGCCGCCTGATGAAAACATTGATAAGCCTCCTCATATTTTTCATCCTTTTTAATCAGCTTCAGACCTTTCCGGAACAGTTTTTCAGCCTCAGCAGAAGGTTTAACATCTTCATCTTTTATGTCCGGATCATCTAAGGATTCCAGCTCATAACCATTTTGTTGAGCCTGGCTGGAAACCGGCGCGATAAAAATCACACGATCACCCGGATTTACCTGAAGTTCCGGATGAGGATTTACCAATAGTTTGTGTGTTTGACAGCGAATTAGTCCGACTGGCAATTCCTCATCTTTTGCTTTCATAGTTAATATTGTTGAAAGCCAGCTTGATGCTTTCCATTCCTGACTTAATTGACGTACATGCAGACTTTGGGTTGTGGACTCTTCCAGGATAATCTCCTCAATCAACGTACCTAATCCGGGATTTAGCGCTGATTGTGAAAGGATGGGGGCTATCAGCTCTTCCGGATCCATACAAAAATCACAACCCACTTTAAACAATTGCTGATCAAAATCTTCCTTGTGATAAGTCGCAATTGTAAATACTTCTCCATCTGTGGCTTCTTCCAGACGCAATACAGACATAAGGTTCTGTCCATCATCTGCATGATCAATCAGCGCTACTTTAGCCTCTGTTGATTTGGCCTGCTGAAATGATTTTTCTGAATTCGAATCTCCTTCAATCCACTCAACATCCAGATTACCGGGAATTTCCTCCAAAATTGGAGTATCTGTTAACACAACAATTTTTTCCGGCTGATTTCTTTGACCTAACTCCAGCAAGCACCGATTAATAAAAACCTGGTTATCAGAACTTATTAAAATATGACCGTCAATGCCTATTTCATCCATTCCTATTATATCTATAGCATGATTTTCAAGATCACCTTTTGGACGGGACTCTGGCGGTTCAAGCTGCATTATCAAACAGTCTTTCGGAATTTCAAATGAAGCCTCCGGATTGATCAGCACCACTTCATCTATTACTACCGCGAGAGGCATAATTCCCTGGTTCTGTTTTTTTGTTTTTATTACATCCAGCCAGGTTTTTCCGATAATTACAGGTTCAGGATTTCTTGTAGTTATATGATGTCCCTGTGAACGGTTGATTACTTTATTGATCCATGCTGGAGCGCCTTGTGAATGGAAAGCCAGCAGCAGCAATGGAACGTACAGATCGTATGGATCCAGTGCATGATCGCAGCCGACATCTTCAAAGTAGTTGCGAAATTCACGGCCAATATACTGTGCCTGTGTCACAATCTTTCCGTTGCTCAAGGTTTCAAGCTGCAGTACTGTCATCAGTGAATAGCTGTTGTCTTTAAAAAACACATAGGCAATACTCGCTTTTGCTGCTGCGGCTTTTCGCAAAACATTCAAATCATAAGAGTCTCCTGAAACCCATTTCAGTTTGTTGTAAGATGTGGCCAGCAGGGGGTGTTCATTTACCGGTGAGATTAAAACTATCTTGTCTTCTTTTGCGAATTTTTGATTCTGCGAAATTATTTCTACCATCCATGTAGGATCATCAGAACAAATCAGCACATGCCCTTTCATTTTCAAAGTACCAAGGCCGCGATCACGACCGGACCGGAATTCCTGAAATTTGTCTGTTACCAGCGAAACTATAATTGAAAAATTTACCAATCCTGCCGCCATCACCAGGAAAGTAAATATTTGTCCGGGAACAGTTTCAGGTGACATATCTCCATAACCGACGGTGGTAAAAGTCACCACTGTCCACCAAAGAGAATTGAATACTGAACTGAATTTGCTTTCCTCACTTCCTGAAAGGATGAACTCAAAAAAATAAATACCGGCCGTTGACATGATCAGAAAAGCCGGAATCATCATCATTAATAAAATACGGACTTTCATGCTTAAACAATTTTCAGCAGGTTATATTAATCTTTGGAGTTTCAGCTATTAAATATTTGTGATTCAAGAACAAGCAACCATTTTCTTTATTTAAAAAAACAATCTCATGATTAAATAACTGAACACTACTCTGAAAAATTTTCATCTTTAGTAAGGCACACGTTTTATAAATAAAATATCGTAATGCACTCCCAAGTTCAAATATAAGAAGTTCAATTTACATATCTCATAGATATTTTGGTGGCCAACAGGTGATTAAATCCAAGTACGGTTACAGGCTGGGTCAGTTAATATTTTGATGCTTATGTTAAAGTTCCAAGCATTGCCGTTATCGACATTTCAAAATCAAATTCTGGTCTCCATTTCCAATCTCGTTTAGCGGAACTTGAAAGTAACTCATCAGGCCAACCTATGATCAAATCCTCAACGTCTGGGTCTACCTTAAAACTATAGTCAAAATCGGGATAAATCTGCTTTAGCTTATCGCCCAGTTGCTGCGCTGTGAAATGGAAACCATGCAGATTGTAGGCATTGCTCTGAAGGCACGCTCGAGGAACAAGGGATATCTCAATAATGCTGCGAATTACATCATCAAGAAACATGCATGACATGCCAGTATCTTTTGAAACAGGGAATTTGAATTGATCGCCTTGCACTGCAGCTCTGCATGCGTGTGAGGGATAGGCCGTCTTAGCTGATATGGGCGCGAATGGCGACAAAACCATTGGAAATCGCAAACAACGAAAATCAAAATCGTGGGTTTGTTTCAGGTAGGTTCCAAAACGTTCTACAGCCACTTTTGTCACGCCATACATGTTTTCAGGCCATTGTTGGAATTCTTCCGGCAAGGGATTTATGGTATTCGAGCCGTAGGTTGCGATTGTACTGGCAAAGAAAAATAAACCAACCTCAAAATCCTTTGCTGTTCGCATTAAGTCGATCGAAGCTGTAGCGTTGATCTGCCACGCTAGCTCAAGGTCGATTTCCGAACTGCCTGAAAGCAGTGATGCGAGATGAAAAATGGCTTGTGGGCGCTTGTCTTTTAGTATCCTGTTTAGAAGATCTTGATCACGGATATCTCCAAGAAAAATGTGCTTAAAAAACGATTCATTTTTATGCTCGGTTTCCGGCAGGTCAAAACAGAACACTTCTATACCTTTTGCGGATAGTTGCTGGGCAACGAGCCTGCCAAGGTTGCCATTACCACCTGTAATGAGTGCGGTTTGGAAAGTGTCCATTGTTCTGAAACCTTGTACTAATTCTAAAAATCACGCTTAACCTCAGGTTTTCACCAGTGCTTGGCCAAGCTTTGTCCTGAACCAACCTAAAGGATCAGAATAAAAAATCAGGAACGATAGACAGTTTAGCACATTTACGAGAAGTTCAATCCACCTAACTTATCGATATTTTGGTGGGCCAGGTAGGACTTGAACCTACGACCGGACGATTATGAGTCGTCAGCTCTAACCAACTGAGCTACTGGCCCAAACCAAGTGTGTAATTGTAGCCTTTTATAGGGTTTCAAAACAAGATTTTTCGGAATCAGATGATAGTAATGTTCACAATCTTCAAATATATTTCTGCTTTAATTCGGTAAAAGTGAAAAGCGCATCATAGGAGGGTGTCGGGTGAAAAATTTTTCAGAAGTTTTTGCCACTCGAAGCAGCAGTGACTCTTCCCAGGGACGTCCCATCAACTGCATCCCAACAGGCAATCCTTTTGCGTCATAGCCTACCGGAAATGAAATCGCCGGGAATCCTCCAAGATTTGCCTGTGGAGCAAAGCGCATCAATTCAGTCAATGTGCTGAGGTCAGATTCTCCGTTTGTCAAAGCATCCGCAAGAATAGGCGGCGCCGTACAGGCAGTTGAGGGAGTAACTATCGCGTCAACATTCTGAAAGATTTGCTTAATATTAACAATCATTTTGGCCCGCACCCGTTGCGCTTTTACATACTCGCTGCCTGTAAACTGTTTTGCCAATGTAAGATTGATCATTGCATCAAAACCAAATGGTTGTCGAAAAGTCTTAAAGTACGATTTGAGAGAAGTAACCATTTCGGTAGTGATAGTGACAGCATGTGCCATCCGTATTTCATCAAGCTGCGGAATTTCAATTTCCTGAACAGTTGCTCCCTGAGATTTGAACGAATCCAGCATCTGTTCACAGCTTCGTACAACATCCGCGGAGGCATGTTTGAACCACGGATAAAAAACTCCAAGTCTAACACCTTCCAAATTTGATTTTTCAATATCCTTCAATTCCACGGGAGGTTGCGATTGTGTGCTCCATTGTCTGGGATCCGGCCCTGCAAGAAAGGAATAAGCTAAAGCAGCATCACGAGCTGTTGATGTAATAGGTCCTACAGTACCAATGCTCCAGTGTAGTTGCGCACTGCCATAGGTACTGATCCTTCCCCAGGTTGACTTAAGTCCTACAACGCCACACAGACTGGCTGGAATGCGAATTGAGCCTCCGCCATCGCAACCAAGAGCTATCGGTGATAAACCGGCGGCTACGGCTGCAGCCGAACCGCTTGAAGAGCCTCCAGGATAGTGATCGAGATGATGGGGATTTCGTGTTGTTCCATAGTGCGTGTTCAGACCTGTAACTCCAAGACCGATTTCGTGCATATTGGTTTTTCCAACCATCAATGCCCCCGCGGAGCGCAGACGCTCCACGCTTGTTGCATCCTGGTCAGGAGGATGTTTGTTGTAAAATTTTGTGCCGATCATAGTCATAAAAGGGAGCATATCCAGTTCATCTTTGACTGACACCGGCACGCCATCAAGTATTCCCAGTGATTTTCCTTTTTCAAAGCGCTCCGCGGAAGTATTTGCCTGTCGCATCAATTCTCGTTCTTCCCAGGCCACATACGGACGTAACGGCACAGCGCTTTCTTCAATACTGCGAATTATATCCAGCAAACGCATGGCAACATCAACCGGAGTTGTTTTTCCTTCAAGGTAAGCTCGATGAAAATCCATTACCGTTTCCGGCTGAAACAGGCTTTTCTTTTCAGAACCAGTACCTTTTGCCGAGGATTCAGAGACCTGTTTATTCTCAAAAGAATCAAAAAAATGTTTAATGGATTTTTTTGCTGCGGCAGGAGTAATCTGACTTTCTGCAGGATGAACAGGATGCATCAAAGGTTCGTCTTCAACCTGACATTTTCTTAAACTTTGAATACCTGCCTGACGGAGCAGAAGTGGAATCAGCAAACTGCGTGTTCCGGGAGCGCGGACAAGGAAGGCCAGAATTTTCAAGGTACGTCCGGAAGTCCGTGGAATTTTTACGGATTTAAGGTTATAAACAGGTTTTTCTTTTTTAGCAAACTGCCACAAAAAGGAAAGATACTTTTTTGTGCCTGCAAGTGTGAAAACAGGTTTGCTTTCGCGGTTTTCCATTTAAAACTCAATTAATCACAGATTCTTGCGGAAGTTCAAAAACAAAGCAGGCGCCATCAGTAATTTCTGAATCGATCCATATTTTTCCGCCGTGCGCTTCAATGATTTTCTTTACCGTGGCGAGACCATATCCGTAGCCATCAACATCGTAGTTCAAGCGGGCATTAGTCTCAAATACTTTGTGATGATGTTCAGGGAATATTCCTGGACCGTCATCGCGAATCCAGAATTTAACTGAATCATTATTTTCATGTCCACCGAAATCGATCTTTACAGGATTTTTGTCACCCCTGAATTTAATGGAGTTGGCAATCAGGTTTTGCCAGACTTTCAGCATCCGGACTGTATCACATTGCGTTTCCGGCATTTCCGGTAACTTGCTGAAAAGCACCATGCCTTCTCTTTCTGCATACTCAAAATTATCAATTACTGTATCAATTAATTTGTTCATTGAAATTGATTCCAAACGCCCAATTACTTGTCCGGCTTCCGCATAATCAAGTTGGGTATTAATAAAATCCAACATTTTATGCAATGCCTTTGGAATGCGTTCAAGTATTTCCTGCAAACTCTCATCGCCGATTATCTGCGGATGCTCTTTTTTGATACGCAGCAGAAATAAATCAAAGAGGCTGGCTGCCCCTACTATCGGCGCTTTCAAATCATGGCTTACGGTGTGAGAAAAACTGCTCAGTTCCTCCTTTTTTTGAAAAAGTTCTTTATTCAGCTGCTTTATTCTGTCAAGGTCTTCTTTGCTGCGCAGCGCCGATTTTACTCTTGCTACTAATGTTGTGCGGTCAATTGGCTTGTAAATGTAGTCAACAGCTCCCACGTCAAATGAATCTTCAAATGATTCCATCTCCTGTTTTGCCGTAACCATCAACACAGGAATATCATGGTAATCAGGAATAGCTTTTATACGCCGAGTGGTCTCAATTCCATCCATTTCAGGCATCATGATATCCATCAAAATACAATCCGGAAGCCAGCTTTTTAAAATCTCTATAGCTTCCTTACCTGATGATGCCATCCGGAATTCGCCTTTCAATGCTGACCGCAGATGATCTTCTATCACCAGGCAGTTGTTCTCGATATCATCAACAATCAATATTCTCCGGGTAAGCCTGTGTTGATTATTGACTGTCATCACACGATTTTATTAGATGTGAAGAGGTCGTTTTCCTGTTGCGTCCAGCATTGCTTCTTTGATTGCTTCCGCGTAAGTAGGATGGGCATGGGACATGCGTGCAATGTCTTCAGCACTTGCTCGATATTCCAACGCAACAACTGCTTCCGCAATCAAGTCCGCGGCACGAGCTCCCACCATGTGAATACCCAAAATCTCATCAGTATCCTTATCTGCCAGTACTTTCACAAATCCGTCCGTATCCATTGAAACACGAGCCCGGCCAAGTGCTTTGAAAGGGAAACTTCCTGTAGTGTAATTATAATTTTCCGCTTTTAATTCGTCCTCGGTAAAACCCACACCTGCTGCTTCCGGCCAGGTGTATAGCACTTCCGGTATTGATTTGTAATTGATGTGCGGTTTTTGTCCAACTATTGTTTCTGCCACAAAAACTCCTTCCTCCTCAGCCTTGTGTGCCAGCAATGCTCCGGCAATCACATCGCCGATTGCATATATTCCTGATACAGATGTTTCCAGGTGTTCATTCACCGGAATACGTCCCTGCTCATCCGGAACAATGCCAATTTTATCCAGTCCCAGATTTTCAGTGTAAGGTCTGCGTCCAACCGCAACCAGGCAGTAATCCCCGCTGAATTCTACTTCCTTGCCCTTCTTGTCCTTTGCGGAAACAGTAACACTTTTTCCCTTTACAGTAGCACTTTGTACATTGTGACTGAGATGAAAATGAAGCCCCTGTTTTTTTAAAAATCGCTGAACCTCCTTACCCAAAGAAATATCCATTCCTGCAACCAATCTATCAAGATATTCCACAACCTGTACTTCAGAACCGAGTCTGTTATAAACTGAGCCAAGTTCAAGACCGATCACCCCACCGCCTATCACAATTAATTTTTCCGGTACTTCTTTCAGACTGAGTGCTTCGGTAGATGTAATGACGCGTTTCTTGTCACATGTCACTCCTGGAATGCTGGACGGTTTGGAGCCGGTAGCAATGATTGTATGTTCAGTACTCACCGTTTGCTCAGATCCGGCATTGTCTTTCACTATGATCGTATTTTTGTCTTTAAAAGTGGCATGTCCTGTAAGAACAGAAATTTTATTTTTTTTCATTAAGTACTGGATTCCATCACAAGTCTGACTGACCACATCATCCTTGCGCTGACGCATCCTGGGCCAATTGAGTTCAAGTTTCTGGGCGTTGATACCGTGTGCTTCAAAATGCCGCTTCGCATTGTTGAAATGTTCGCTGGAGTCAAGCAATGCTTTTGATGGGATACATCCTACATTCAGGCATGTTCCTCCTAAAGTAGGATAGCGTTCAATAATTGCTGTTTTCAAACCAAGCTG